>LNFM01000016.1_pt1 | contig 343828 bp, 348 predicted proteins | sample 596031 | NCBI WGS metagenome assembly LNFM01 (sample SAMN04254537, study PRJNA301005) | activated carbon metagenome | isolation source: dual media filters at the Ann Arbor, Michigan drinking water treatment plant | place: USA: Ann Arbor | reverse complement strand
GCCCGCCGCTCATCCTTCGAGACGCGCCCTGCGGGCGCTCCTCAGGATGAGGCAAAGAGAGGCAAGACGGCGGGCGTCTCGAAGGATGAAGGCCACAGCCTTAAGTAATCTATGCCATGCGCGCAATGTTTGACTCCCGCGTTATGGATTCCGGGCTCGCGGCTCGTTCCACTCGCCGCGCCCCGGAATGACGGAAGCCGCGGATGGCCGGGACAAGCTCGGCTGACCTCTTGTAATGTGTCGTCCCCGCGAAAGCGGGGACCCATACTCACAGCGCCAAATTCAAGCAGGCGTTTATGGATCCCGGCTCTCGCCTTGCTTCGCCCGGCATGACCGGGCGATCCAGTAATCACTAAGCGAATTCTCTGACGCCTGTATTCATCGTCCGCCTTCGCGGACGATGACAAGAAAGTTTCAAAGTACCTTGTTACTCTTCTTCACCTTCTCCGCATCGACATAGACCTGCTCGCCGAGCGCTTTGAATTTTTCGCTCATTTCGGCCATGCCTCTTTCGGCCTCATCCTTCGAGACGGGTGCTTGCGCACCCTCCTCAGGATGAGGATTAAGGCCGAGTGCCGTCTTCTCGTTGTCGCCGAGGCTCGCCGCGTAGTCGCGCACGTCCTGCGTGATCTTCATCGAGCAGAATTTCGGCCCGCACATCGAGCAGAAATGGGCGACCTTGTGCGCGTCCTTCGGCAGCGTCTCGTCGTGATAGCCGCGCGCGGTGTCGGGATCGAGGCCGAGATTGAACTGGTCCTCCCAGCGGAAATCGAAACGCGCGCGGGACAGCGCATCGTCGCGCAGCTGCGCCGCCGGGTGGCCCTTGGCCAGGTCCGCGGCGTGGGCCGCGATCTTGTAGGTGATGACGCCGGTCTTCACGTCGTCGCGGTTGGGCAGGCCGAGATGTTCCTTCGGCGTGACATAGCAAAGCATCGCGCAGCCGAACCAGCCGATCATCGCCGCACCGATGCCCGACGTGATGTGATCGTAGCCGGGAGCAATATCCGTCGTGAGCGGCCCCAGCGTGTAGAACGGCGCCTCTCCGCATTCTTTCAGTTGTTTATCCATGTTGATCTTGACCTTGTGCATCGGCACATGGCCGGGGCCTTCGATCATCACCTGGCAGCCCTTTTTCCACGCGACCTGCGTGAGTTCGCCGAGCGTCTCCAGTTCGGCGAATTGCGCGCGGTCGTTGGCGTCGGCGATGGAGCCGGGGCGCAGGCCGTCGCCCAAGGAGAAGCTCACATCGTATTTGCGCATGATGTCGCAAATCTCGTCGAAGCGTTCGTAGAGGAACGACTCCTTGTGCCGCGACAGGCACCACTTCGCCATGATCGAGCCGCCACGCGACACGATGCCGGTAACGCGGCTGGCGGTGAGCGGGACGTAAGCGAGACGGACGCCGGCGTGAATGGTGAAATAGTCCACGCCCTGCTCGCACTGCTCGATCAGCGTGTCCTTGTAGACTTCCCAGTCGAGCTTCACGGGATCGCCGTTCACTTTTTCCAGCGCCTGATAGATCGGCACGGTGCCGATCGGCACCGGCGCGTTGCGCAAAATCCATTCGCGCGTGTTGTGAATGTTGCGGCCGGTGGAGAGGTCCATCACCGTGTCGGCACCCCAGCGGATCGCCCATACCATCTTGTCGATCTCTTCCTCCACGGAAGAAGTGACTGCCGAGTTGCCGATATTGGCGTTGATCTTCACGAGAAAATTGCGGCCGATGATCATCGGCTCCAGTTCCGCGTGATTGATATTGGCCGGGATGATCGCGCGGCCGCGCGCGATCTCGTCGCGCACGAATTCGGGCGTTACATATGCAGGCAGCGCGCCGCCGAACTGCTCGCCATCCGCAAGTGCGGCCTCGGCGCGTTCCAGCTGCTGCTTGCGTCCGAGATTTTCGCGCGCCGCGACGTAAATCATCTCTTTTGTGATGATCCCGGCGCGGGCGAATTCATATTGCGTGACGGGTGCGTTTTCCACACCGCGCAGCGGCTTGTGCCGGGCGGGAAACGCGCGGGCGAGGTATTTTCCCGTCGCGTTGCCATTATCGACCGGCTTCAGCGGCCGGCCTTCATATTCCTCGACGTTTTTTACGATATTTGCGCGCTCCTTCACCCATTCGATGCGGGCGCGCGAAAGACCTTTCTCCACATCGATCTTCACATCCGGATCGGTGTAGGGGCCGGACGTGTCGTAAACCGGCAGCGGCGGCTCGTTCGCGCTTTCGGACAGCGCGATCTCTCGCACCGGCACGCGCAGATCGGGGGCGGCGTCGGGCGACACATAAACCTTGCGCGAGGCGGGCAGCGCGCCGGTGGTGACTTCCGGGGTGCTGAAATTCTTCGGAGGTGCAACCTTGTTCATCCGTCTCTCCTCGCGCTCTGCCTCATCCTTCGAGACGGACGCTGACGCGTCCTCCTCAGCATGAGGTTTGGATAGACTGATCCCGCTGGAGAAAGGTTTCGTTGTCCTGTCCCTTCGCCGGCATGACCCGGATCAGGTTCAAAGGGTTACCGCTCTTGCGGAATCTCAGACCCTTTCAGCGCGCAATCTTCTCCGAAAACTGGTTCCCATCCCCCATCAAGTCGGGGACAAGCTTTTTCGGGATCGCGCGTTCAGGGACTCCCCTCGGAACGGCTTGAATGTAGGCCGATGCGGGTTCGAGTCAATCGGACGCAAAGGTCGCGCGCACGAGATCGCGGTACAGCAAAATCTGCCGCGGCAGGATGGTCTGGTCTTTCAGCAGGCGCCCGAGGATCAATCCGCCTTCCACGCTGGAAGCCGCCATGTCGGCGAGCGCCTCAAAATCGACCGGCTGTTTCGGCGGATAGGTTTTCGCGATCAGTTCCAGCCGCTCGCGGAACCGCTTTCGCCAGGCGAGGACGCTCGCGGCATTGAGGTCGCGGATTTCCCCGTTGAAGAGCTGGTCCTGATAGCAAAAGGACGCCGCGAGACAGCCCGGATGCGCTTCCGGCAGATTGGCGAACATTTCGGCAAAGAGTTTCAGGCCGACGAGAAAGCCGTGCAATGGATCGTCGTGCAGTTCGTCGCCGCGCTGGAAGATGTCGTTCAGGACCTTGGTGTCCTGCTCGATGTAGCGCAGCATCATCGCCTTGGCGAGTTCGCCCTTGTCCTTGAAGTGATAGAAGAAGCCGCTCTTGGTGATGCCGACGGCGGCGATCAGTTCCTCGATCGAGGTCGAAGCAAAACCCTTGGCGAGGACGGCGGCCTCGGCCACAGCAAGGATTTTCTCCCGCGTATCGCGTGGTTTTTTCTCGGCGGCTTCGAGCATGGACCTACTGTACCACGGGTACAGTTGCGCAATGAAGACCGCCGGAATCTGGACAAAATCCGGCGGTTTGCGCGGTTTGCGCGCTCCTCGCAGCCGTACCGCAAGTCGGCTAGGCGCGGCTCCCGATTTTTGCGAAATGCCGCGTCCGAAATTCACAACCCATAAGGACGAACCGCGATGAGCAAGTACCGCAACAACCTGCCGCAGCTTGGCGATAAGATGTTTCTTACCGACAGCGGCTTCGAGACTTCGATGATCTTTCACGAGGGCATCGAGCTTCCCTGTTTCGCGAGCTTCGACCTGATGAAGTCGGCGGACGGTGTCGCCCGCACGCGCGCCTACTACGAGCGCCACATCGCGATGGCGAAACGGCACGGTCTCGGCTTCGTGCTGGAAAGCGCCACCTGGCGGGCGTCGCCGGACTGGGGCGCGAAGCTCGGCTATTCGCTCGATCAGTTGGCGGCAGCCAACCGCGCCTGTCTCCGGCTGATGGCGGAACTGCGCGCGCAGCACGAGACGCCGCCAATGCCGATGGTGATCTCCGGCAATATCGGCCCGCGCGGCGACGGCTACAAAGTCGAGAACGCCATGAGCGCGAAGGAAGCGCAGGACTATCACGGCTGGCAGATCGGCCTGTTCTATCGCGACACCGAGGCCGACATGGTGAGCGCCTTCACGCTGAACTATGTCGAGGAGGCGCTCGGTGTCGTGCGCGCAGCGAAGTTCGCCGGAATGCCGTGCGTGATTTCCTTCACGCTGGAAACCGACGGCCATCTGCCGAGCGGTCAATCGCTGAGCGAGGCGATCCGTCAGGTCGACAGCGAGACGGGCCATGCGCCGGCCTATTACATGATCAACTGCGCGCACCCGGCGCATTTCCAGGATGCGATTGCGCGCAACGAAGTCTGGGTCGATCGCGTCCGAGGTTTGCGGGCGAATTCCTCAAGGCGCAGCCACGCGGAACTCGACGCCGCCACCGATCTCGACATCGGCAATCCGGCGGAGCTTGGCCGCGAATATGCCGGCCTGCGGCGGCGCATGCGGCATCTGAATGTGCTCGGCGGCTGCTGCGGCACCGATCAACGGCATATCGAGGAGATCTGCCTGAGCTGCGTCGCGGTTCCGGCTGCGGCTTGAAGGATGACGGCCGGGGAAATTCCGGCCGCCATCGGTTCGCTGCTAACCAAACATTAACCGGCCACATGGGACTGGAATACCAGATGGCACGGAATTCGCCTTGAATCCGGCAGCGAACAAGAAGAAGGAATTTCCCGGATGCACATCGCCTATGTTTCCTTCGCGTTGATCGCAGGCATGATCGCGAGCTTCGTCCCCGCGCCGATGCAGGGCAGCCTCGCGGGGATACCTTTTCTAGCGATGCAGCAGCAGGTTAGCCCGGTCTCCGAGCGCAGCACGGCGACTGCCTTGGCGACCGCGCTTGAACGGGCTGCGGTTCAGGAGAACGAGCCGGAAGAAACCGGCTCGATCGGCAAGAGCCTCACTTGCGAGCAGATCCGCATCTTGGATGAGGTCGAATTAATCACCGACGACTCTTACTGCACCGAGCGCGGCTAGGCCGTCCCGGACAGAAGCGCGGCCCTGGCCGCCGCGGCAATCACCGCATCGATCTCCGCGGGCGGCACCGCCTGCGGAAGAAACACCCGCACCGCTCCGTACGGAATGCCGATCAAGGCAACCGCCATCCGCTCCCGGCCCTTTGGGTCGGCGGGCAGCAGGCGTTTGGCCGCATCGGCGATGTTCTTTTGCAGGTCGCGGGTGAGGGCGCTCGCCCTGTTTTTCGTCTCTTCCGGTGCCTCGTCGAGAAAATCCTCGCGCCGGCTTGCGAGCAGCAGCACTGCGGCGGCGTGATCCTCCCGCGCGAAGCGTGGGGTCAGAAGGGCTGCTTCCACGGCCTCATCGAGCGATTTTGCCTGTTCCAGGCGGTTGAAAAATCCGGCGGCGAAGCGCTCGGCCGCCTTCACCCAGCAATCGGCGAGCAGGGCTGAGCGGGAAGGCACCCGGTGATAGACCGAACCTACGGGGACACCGGCTTCCTTTGCGATAGCAGCGACACTCGCCCGGGCCGGACCATGACGGGCGGCCACGCGCATCGCGGCGTTGAGCAGGTCTTCGTCCGTAATGTGTGCCGGCCGGCCCATGGAGCAATCCGAATCGCCTTTTGCATGGATTATAGACTGTTGATTCTAATTATGGGCCTAGTGCTTCCTGCGCCTCGGGGCATGGCCACGTAATAGAATATATATTCTTTTATGGTTCCAGGCTGCCAAAATGTTCCTCGCCCCATTTGGAACGGGAAGGCTGGTCTCGCGTTAGTCCGGAAATCGCTCGAGCAATCACGCCAGGAGGCAAGAATGCTCAGCCCCTTCTGCCTAACTTTGACGATCGTTGTTGGATTTGCGCTCGGCGTTTTCCTGCCCGTGATCTAGGAGCCGAGTCTGAAAAGCTGCTGACGGCACTCCCCATCCCCCCGCTGCCGCAGTGGCGAAGTGGCGTCCCGAGCCGACCCCGACTCGGGACGCCTTTTTTTGTGCGCCATTTCCCCGGCTCAATTTTCATCCATTGGCTTCGTCCGGTCTCGCGCATAGCGTGACCCGATAAAGGACGAGTCGAGCGGATGCGCCAATATCTCGACCTGATGCAAAGGATCATTTCGGAGGGCGCCCAGAAGGGCGACCGGACCGGAACCGGCACGCTGTCTGTGTTCGGACACCAGATGCGCTTCGATCTCGCCGAGGGATTTCCGCTCGTCACCACCAAGAAACTGCATCTGAAATCCATCGTACATGAACTGCTCTGGTTCCTGAACGGCGACACCAACATCCGGTACCTGAAGGACAACGGTGTCAGCATCTGGGACGAGTGGGCGGACGAGGACGGCAATCTGGGCCCGGTCTATGGCGCGCAATGGCGTTCCTGGCCGGCGGCGGACGGCGAGGCGGTGGACCAGATCGCGGAAGTAATCGCGGAGATCAAACACAATCCCGACTCGCGCCGCCTGATCGTGAGTGCGTGGAATCCGGCGGCGGTGAAGAAGATGGCGCTGCCGCCCTGTCATTGTCTTTTTCAGTTCTATGTCGCGGATGGAAAACTTTCTTGCCAGCTCTACCAGCGCTCGGCCGATGTCTTTCTCGGGGTGCCCTTCAACATCGCTTCCTATGCGCTGCTAACCCACATGGTGGCGCAGGTGACGGGATTCAAACCGGGCGAGTTCATCCATACGCTCGGCGACGCGCATCTCTATGCCAATCACATGGAACAGGCGCAGTTGCAGCTCTCGCGCGCGCCGCGCAAACTGCCGCGGCTTGTGCTGAATCCGGCGGTGAAGGACCTATTCGGCTTCCGCTACGAAGACGTGGTTTTTGAAGGATACGACCCGCACCCCGCGATCAAGGCGGCGGTCGCGGTATAAAAAAACAAAAAGAGGAAATAATATGCGCAACGCCATTCGTCTGCTGTTCGCGGGCCTGCTCTGCACCGCGTTTACCTTCCCGGCTGCATTCGCGGCAACATCCACCAAGGGCACGAAGAAAGACGACAGCCCGCGTGCGTTCCTGGAAGCGATCTACAAGCGCTATACCATGCCCGAATCCAAGGGCGTGCAGCTTGGATCGCGGCCGCTGCTCGACCGTTACTTCACCGCTTCGGTGGCGGCCCAGATCGACCGCGACTTCGCCACTGCCAAGCGCAAGAACGAGCCGCCGGAGTTGAACAGCGATCCGTTCGTCGGCGCGCAGGACTGGGAAATCAAGAATGTGCGGGTCGCGATCAGCAACGAGACGTCCGCGTCCGCGTCGGGCCTGGTGACGTTCAACAATGCCGGCCGCGACCAGTCGATCCGGTACGATCTCGTCCGCACCACCTATGGCTGGCGCATCGACGACATTAAATGGCGCGATGGCAGCCTGCGGGGGATTTACAGGAAGTGAAGAACCTCTCCCCGTTTACGGGGAGAGGTCGGCGCGTGAAACGCGCCGGGTGAGGGGCTTTTTTCAAACTAGTGACGCTGCCCCTCACTCCGACCCTCTCCCCGCAAGCGGGGAGAGGGAGAAACGAAAACGGGCCGCGCGAGCGGCCCGTCTGCATTTTTCAGCACAAAACAAAATCAGGTGCGGTCGTTGTCCGAACCGTCATCGTCGTCATTGTCCCAATTGGTACGCTCGTGATGGCGATTGCCGAAGCGGCCGCGCTCCTCGTGGTGGCGCGGGCCCATATGGCGGTCTTCATTGTCACCATGACGGCGCCACTGTCGGCGCTCCTCGTTCATGTGCGAGCGCATGCCGGCGCGGGAGAGCATGTCGAAGCGGCGCTTCTGGGACTCGTCGAGCGAGGCATAAAGCGGCTGTGTCGCGTCGGCGAGGCGCTTGAGGTCGCTACCGCGCTCGGTCATGCGCTCGGCGCCGCGGCGCATGCGCTCGACCGGATCGGGGCGAACGCCGCTTTCCTTGCGGGCCTGCATCTCGGCGCGGAATTTTTCGCGGGTGTCGATGCGCTTCTTCGCCATGTCCTTGAGCGCGGTTTCGACCGGCGGCCAGAGTTTCTGCTGGTCGGCGCTGAGCGCGAGCCCTGCCTTCAGGGCCGCGATGCGCGCATCGGCGAATGCGGTGAGGTCGGCGGCGTCCGCGCGGTAGCGGCCGTGGCCGTAATAGCCTTGCGCATAGGCAGTGTAGGCGAGGCCGGAACCGCCCAGCAGCGCGACGGTGGTTGCCACGATCAATGTTTTCTTCATCGGAGAGTCCTTCCAGATAAACGGCAGCCCCCGTATCCAGTGCCCTGATGATGGGGACTGACCAGGCCTTGATCAAATGAATCTTGTGTAATGCTGATGAACGGCTGTTAAGGGGGAACTGCGTGGTTGGCATCCAACATTGTCATCGCCGGGCTTGTCCCGGCGATCCCGGATAGGAGGCAGTGCCTTATGAATCGGGATCACCGGGACTCGGCGCTGCGCGCCGCCCGGTGATGACACCCAAATTTACCCCGGGCCGATCATCTTTTCCGGCCGCACGAGCGAATCGAATTCCTCGTTGGTGACGTAGCCGCCGCCGACCGCTTCCTCGCGCAGCGAGGTTCCATTCTTGTGCGCGGTCTTGGCGATCTTGGCGGCAGCGTCGTAGCCGATCTTCGGGGCCAATGCCGTCACCAGCATCAGCGACATTTCCATCAGATCGGCGATGCGCTTCTCATTCGCCTTGATTCCCACGACGCAGTTATCGGTGAAGGAGCGTGCCGCGTCCGCGGTGAGGCGGATCGATTGCAACAGCGCGTAGGCCATGACCGGCTTGTAGACGTTCAACTCAAAATGCCCTTGCGAGCCGGCGATGGCGACGGCCTGACCGTTGCCCATCACCTGACAGCACACCATCGTCAGCGCCTCGCACTGGGTCGGGTTCACCTTGCCCGGCATGATCGACGAGCCCGGCTCGTTTTCCGGCAGCGATAGTTCGCCCAGGCCCGAGCGCGGGCCGGAGCCGAGAAAACGAATATCGTTCGCGATCTTGAACAGTGCCGTCGCCACGGAGGTGAGCGCGCCGGCGGCCGCGACATAGGCATCGTGCGCGGCCATCACCTCAAACTTGTTCGGCGCGGTGACGAAGGGAAGCCCGGTGATCTCGGCGACCTTCTTCGCGAAAGCTTCGGCGAAACCCTTCTTCGCATTCAGTCCGGTGCCGACCGCCGTGCCGCCCTGGGCCAGCCAATACAATTCGCCGAGCGAGTGCTGCATGCGCGCGATAGAGGATGCGACCTGCGCGGTGTAGCCGGAAAATTCCTGGCCAAGGGTGAGCGGCGTCGCATCCTGCGTATGCGTGCGTCCAATCTTGATAATTTTGTCAAACTCCTTCGACTTTCGATCCAGGGCGGCCTTCAGATGCTCCAGCGAAGGCAGGAGCCGATGGACGATTTCCTCCGCGGCGGCGATGTGCATCGCGGTAGGGAAAGAATCGTTGGATGACTGGCTCATATTTACGTGATCGTTCGGATGGACCGGCTTCTTCGAGCCCATCGTTCCGCCAAGCATTTCGATGGCCCGGTTGCCGATCACCTCATTGGCATTCATGTTCGACTGGGTGCCGGAGCCGGTCTGCCAGACCACCAGCGGGAAATGGTCGTCGAGTTTTCCGTCGATCACTTCCTGGGCGGAGGCTGCGATCGTGTCGGCGATCTTCCCGTCGATCAGATTCATCTCCTTGTTGGTGAGTGCCGCCGCGCGCTTCACGATTCCAAATGCCCGCACGATGGGCTTCGGCATGCGCTCGGTTCCGATCTTGAAGTTTTCCAAACTGCGCTCGGTCTGCGCTCCCCAGTAACGGCCGGATGAAACTTCTATGGGTCCGAAAGTGTCGGTTTCGGTGCGGGTCGTAGCCATGAGCGTCTGTGCTTTCCGTTTTGTGCAGCGCGGGCGGGTTTTAACACGCTCATGGGGAACACGCACGGGCGCGCGGTGGCCCGGAGCCGAACGGCGTGCAAAGCGGCGGCCGGGCGCGGCCAGAGCATTGCACCCACAACCGAGTTTCGGCCAGAGGTGGCAGAGAACGCTTGCGAACTGTGGCTTTGACTCTATCTTGCCTCTTGCGCCAGTCTTTGAGGACTCGCGACCACGCTCGGTTACGGGACCAGGTTGACGCTCTCTCTCTCTTCGATGTCCAACGGGGGTGGAATCGACCGATGGCCGAGTCAGCATTTCTATTTTTTCATCAACAGGCTCCGCGCGTTGTGCGGGCAATTCATTGGGCGCGGACGCCACGGACCTTTGCGTTTCAGTCCAATTCCGCGCTTTTTTTCAGGACCGATCCGGTAACCGTCATCGCCTTCGGGGAACGTCCTCTCCAATTCGAGGCGTGAAATGAAAAGTCCCGTTGTCAAACGTTCGGTCGTCATTGCCGGTCACAAGACAAGCGTCAGTCTGGAGGATGCATTCTGGGATGCGCTGAAGGAAATCGCTGCCCGCCGGAATGTGACACTCTCCGATCTCGTCGCGAGCATCGATGCGTCGCGCAATCAGGGCAATCTTTCGTCGGCGATCCGGCTGTTCGTACTGGACTATTTTCGTTCCAACGGAGGCAGCGGCGCAACTCGTCAGGCAGCAGGTGCTTAGGCCGTTGTCGTTGATTTGAACCACGTTTTCAGGCCTGTGCGGTGGTCCGCCGCACCGGCGTAGCTTCTCGCGTTGTATGCGAGGCACGGCTCCCCTATAAAGCACGCGAATTCGCGCCGGATTTCCGGCAGCGGCGGAGTGCAATGATGGCTTGGAAAAATCAGAGTGGCGGGCCGTGGGGCGGCGGTGGAAGCGGCGGCGGCGGCGGCGGCGGTGGTGGCCGTGGTCCCTGGGGCTCCGGTCCCCAATCGGGCGGCCCGACGCCCCCCGATCTTGAAGACCTCATCCGGCGCGGTCAGGACAAGCTGAAGAGCGTCCTGCCGGGCGGCGGCGGCGCACTGGGCGGCCTTGGCGGCGTGCTCATTGCAGTCGGTCTCTTCACGGTCTGGATGCTGTCCGGTTTCTATATCGTCCGGCCCGACGAACAGGGCGTTGAGCTTCGCTTCGGCAAGATCAGCCAGCTCACCCAGCCCGGCTGGAACTATCATCTTCCGTATCCGATCGAGACGGTGGAGCGGCCGAACGTCACCCGCATCAACCGCATCGATGTCGGCATGCGCGTCACCGAAGACCCGCGCCGCGGCAGCGTCATGCGCGACGTTCCGGAGGAAAGCCTGATGCTCACGGGCGACGAGAACATCGTCGATGTCGACTTCTCGGTGTTCTGGAAGGTCAGCAACGCATCCGATTATCTCTTCAACGTCCAGAACGTCGAAGGCACCATCAAGGCGATCGCCGAAAGCGCGATGCGCGAGGTGATCGGCCGTTCGCTGATTCAACCGATCCTCACCGGAGCGCGGCAAGTGACCGAGCAGGGCGTGCAGGACCTGATGCAGAAAGCGCTCGACGAGTACAAGACGGGCGTGGACATCACGCAGGTGCAGTTGCAGAAGGTCGATCCGCCCTCGCAGGTGATCGACAGCTTCCGCGACGTGCAGGCCGCACGCGCCGATGCCGAACGTTTGCAGAACGAAGCGCAGACCTATGCCAACCGGGTCGTGCCGGAAGCGCGCGGCGACGCTTCGCGCATCCTGCAGGCCGCGGAAGGCTATCGCGAGCGGACCGTCGTCGAGGCGACCGGTCAGGCCGACCGTTTCCTCGCGGTCTATGAGGAATACCGCAAGGCGCCGGGCGTCACGCGCCGCCGTCTCTATCTCGAGACCATGGAGCGGGTGTTCGGCGGCATGGACAAGATTATCGTCGACTCCAAAAGCGGATCGGGCGTCGTCCCGTATCTTCCGCTCAATGAATTCGGGCGTCCTCCGGGACAAACGGTACAGCCGCAGGGAGGTCGCCGATGATCAAGGGTATTCTCGGCCTGGTCGGCCTTGTCGTCGCGGTCCTGCTGATCGCGGCCTACACGTCGGTCTTCTTCATCACGCCCACGCAGCAGGCGCTCGTGCTCCGGCTCGGCGAGCCGATCCGCACCCTCAACGATGGCGACAAGAAAGACTCCGGGCTGCACTTCAAGACGCCGCTGATCGACACCGTCGTCTATCTCGACAAGCGCATCCTCGATCTCGACAACGCGGCACAGGAAGTCATCGCGGCCGACCAGAAGCGGCTCGTGGTGGATGCCTTCGCACGCTACAAGATCACCGATCCGCTGCGTTTCTTCCAGTCGGTCAACAACACCGATCGCGCCAACTCGCAGCTTTCCAACATCCTGAACTCCTCGATGCGCCGCGTACTCGGCGAATCGAGCTTCATCCAGGTGGTTCGCGACGAGCGCGCCGGTCTCATGGCCCGCATCCGCGAGCTGGTGAACCGCGAGGCGGCGAGCTTCGGCATCTCGGTGGTGGATGTCCGCATCCGCCGCGCCGACCTGCCGGATGCGAACAGCCAGGCCGTGTTCCAGCGCATGCAGACGGAACGCCAGCGTGAAGCGGCTGAAATCCGCGCCGGCGGCGCACAGCTGGCGCAGACCATCCGCGCCCGCGCGGATCGCGACGTGACGGTGCTGCTCGCCGAAGCGACCTCGAAGTCGGAGCAGACCCGAGGCGAGGGCGACGGCAAGCGCAACGCGATCTTCGCGGCCGCCTACGGCCGCGACCCGGACTTCTTTTCCTTCTATCGCTCCATGCAGGCGTATGAAGCGGGACTGAAGCAGGGCGAGACGCGGATGTTGCTGTCGCCGGATTCGGATTTCTTCCGGTACTTCAACGACGCCGCCGGACGGTTCGATAACACGCCGCGGCGCTAACACGCCGCATGGCGGATTTTTTGGCCGCGCTTGGCCTCGTGCTCGTGATCGAGGGCCTGACCTTCGCCGCGTTTCCCGCGGCGACGCGCCGGGCCCTCGAGACGCTCCTGGAGGCCAAGGACGGGAACCTGCGCGTAACCGGAATCGTTGCCGCGATCGCAGGCGTTCTGCTGGTCTGGTTGATCCGGGGCTGACGGAAACGTCAGCCGCTTTTCCGCCGGAATCCGTCACCACTTAACATGAAGTACTTGCGCTCCGGACGAGACCGGAGCAGCGTACCGCCCGAATTTGTTCAGCAAAGGAAAACCCATGGCTGGTTCGTTTCTAGCCCGTCCCGTACTTCCGCGCCGTTCGGGCGCGGCTGTTGCATTTGCCGCCACACTCGCCGGCCTCGTGGCCGCCAGCGGCGTGCTCGCTGCACAGAGCAAGGGGCCGGATTCCGTCGCCGACATCGCCGAGAAGGTGCTCGACGCGGTGGTCAATATCTCAACCTCGCAGACCGTGGCCAGCCAGCGCAGTGTGCCGATGCCGCAGCTTCCGCCCGGCTCCCCGTTCGAGGAATTCTTCGAGGAATTCTTCAAGCGCAAGGAAGGCGAGGGCACCCCGAACCAGAATCGCGGCAGCCGCCGCGTCTCCTCGCTCGGCTCCGGCTTCGTGGTCGATCCGTCCGGGATCATCGTGACCAATAATCACGTCATCGCCGACGCCGACGAGATCTTCGCGAATTTCAACGACGGCTCCAAGCTGAAAGCCGACGTAATCGGCCGCGACAGCAAGACCGATCTCGCCGTGTTGCGGGTGAAATCCGACAAGCCGCTGAAGGCGGTGGGTTTTGGCGATTCCGAAAAGCTCCGCGTGGGCGACTGGGTGATGGCGATCGGCAATCCGTTCGGCCTCGGCGGTTCGCTCACCGTGGGCGTCGTCTCCGCGCGCAACCGCGACATCAACGCGGGGCCTTATGACAACTTCATTCAGACCGACGCCGCCATCAACCGCGGCAATTCCGGCGGGCCCTTGTTCAACATGCAGGGTGAAGTGGTCGGCGTGAACACGGCGATCATCTCACCGTCGGGCGGCTCCATCGGTATCGGTTTCTCGGTGCCCTCGAAGACCGTGGTGGCGGTGATCGGCCAGCTCCGCGAATTCGGCGAGACGCGCCGCGGCTGGATCGGTGTCCGCATCCAGCAGGTCGACGACCAGATCGCGGAAACGCTCGGCCTCGGCCGTGCGCGCGGCGCGCTCGTCGCGGGCGTCACCGACAACGGACCGGCCGCCAAGGCCGGCATCCAGTCGGGCGATGTGATCGTGAAATTCGACGGCCGCGACATCCGCGAGATGCGCGACCTGCCGCGCGCGGTGGCCGATACCGCCGTCGGCAAGGCATCGGATATTGTGGTCGTCCGCAAGGGCAAGGAGCAGACGCTGAAGATCACGCTCGGCCGTCTCGAGGACGGCGAGAAGATAGAGCAGGCATCCTTGCAGAAGCCGCAGGAAGCGCCGAAGCAGGAGTCCGCCACGCGCAAGCTCCTCGGCGCGGAATTCGCCGCCATGAGCAACGATCTGCGCAAGCGCTTCAAGATCAAGGACACGGTGAAGGGCATCGTCGTGGTGTCGGTCGAACCCGGCTCCACGCTCGCCGACGCGCAGGTGAAGGCCGGCGATGTGATCGTGGACGTGCAGGGCGATGTAATCGCTAACCCCGCCGATCTTTCCAAGAAGTTCGAGGTGCTGAAGCGGGCGGGCAAGAAATCCGCGCTGCTGCTGCTCTCGAACGCCGAAGGCGAGCAGCGCTTCGTGCCGGTGACGATCCCCTAACGAGGATATCGTGAACGAAAAAGCCAAGAACCTCAGCGAACGAGCGCGGTAGCTAAGTCCGCACGATCGCATTGCGCTCGTGGAGGATGTTCTCGACAGTCTCGTCAGGCCCAATCAGGAGATGGACCGTTTATGGGCGGATGAGGCTAGGGAACGGCTTGCCGCTTATCGGCGCGGTGAACTTTCCGCGAGCGATCTCAGCGAGGTCATTGCTAAATACCGGCCGTGAAAGTCCGCTTTCTTCAAACCGCCGAGATCGAGCTGGATCAGGCGGTCCGATGGTACGAACAGTAATCGGCAGGGCTGGGCGGGACCTTCTTGATTGAAATCCTGTCAGTAATCAACCGTATTTCGTTATACCCGGATGCTTGGCAGCCACTGGAAGAGGGTCTTCGGCGTTGCCGTATGAGCCGCTTTCCATATGGTGTAATCTATTCAGTGGAAGGCGGAAACATTCTCGTGCCGCGATATCGCATCTCCACCGCGCACCCGGTCATTGGCGCGACCGACTTCAACAGAAATAGCCGAGATGCCCTCACGGGCCGGTTATTTGTTTTTCCCCAGAAACACCAGCGCGAACTCCATGACGAGCCGGGCGACCATCAGATAAACGATGCGCCACAAGAGATCACCGATCAGGAACGTCACGCTCACAGTCTCGAATGATCCCATGAGGTACATCGAGTTGATGCTGGAATAGGCGGTGCTGAAGAACTGCCAGAGCCAGACCGCGAGATATGCGTACCAGAGCAGCCGGATACGATCCGGCGTGAAGAAGCGGTCGAGATGAATGAAATTCTTGAATGGCCTGCGTGCCCGGTCAGATGGCATGTGGCGCTCCTGGTCGTCGTTGATTGTTGCGGTTTACCGTTCGAACAACTCAATCGGCCGATTGGACGAACTGTTCCCTGCGATAGCCCTGCAGATAGAGTAGCGCGGTGAGGTCGCCGTGGTCGATGCGCGCCGCGGCGGCGGCCGCCACCGCCGGTTTGGCGTGGATCGCCACACCAAGCCCGGCTTCCTCGAGCATGGCAAGGTCGTTCGCCCCGTCGCCCACGGCGATGGTTTCCTCCGGCTTCAGCGAATGCTTCGCGGTGAGGTCGCGGAGGGTGGCGAGCTTCGCCGCGCGGCCGAGGACCGGTTCCCGCACCAATCCGCTGAGTTTGCCGCCTTCGGACAGCAGCACATTCGCGCGCTGCTCCTGAAAGCCGATCATGGCGGCCACCCTCTCCGTGAAGCGGGTGAAGCCGCCCGATACGAGGCAGGCATAGGCGCCGTTCGCGCGCATGGTGGCGACCAGCGTGCGCGCGCCTTTCGCGACGGTGATACGGTTCGCGATCACTTCGTCGATCACCTTGTCATCGAGGCCTTTCAGCAGCGCCACTCTTTCCCGAAGTGCCGGCTCAAATTCGATCTCGCCGCGCATCGCGCGTTCGGTGATCGCAGCGACATGCGCCTTCAGGCCCACATAGTCCGCCAGTTCATCGATGCATTCCTGGTCGATCATGGTGGAGTCCATATCGGCGAGAAACAATTTCTTGCGGCGGTGGGCGGTGTTTTGCAGAACGATATCGACCGGCGCGCCGGCGAGGAGGGCGCGCAGGTCGTCCGCGAACCGGCGCGGTTCGGCGTTGGCCGCGTTGAAAGCAATATCCACGGCGATGCCCGGATCGAGAATGTCCGGCTGGCCCGCACCCGGAAGCGCCACACGCACCGTCTCGATCGCCGCGTCGGTGACGGCCGGGTTTTCCGGACTGGAAATCAGTGTCGCGATATAGGGCATGCTAAAGGAATGGCCGGGGTGGATGAATGATCCGCGCGTTGCTCATTGCAGGTCCGACCGCGAGCGGCAAGTCCGCGCTGGCGCTCGATCTCGCGCGGCAAACCGGCGGGGCGGTGGTGAACGCCGATTCCATGCAGGTCTATCGCGATCTGCGCGTGATCACCGCAAGGCCGACGGAGGAAGAGGAACGCGCGGCCACCCATCTTCTCTATGGCCATGTGGACGCCGCGGAAAATTTTTCCGCCGGACGCTGGGCGGTGGATGCGGAGCGAACGCTGCGAGAACTGCACGGGAAGCGCCTGCCGATTTTCGTGGGCGGCACGGGTTTGTATTTCCGTGCGCTGACGCAAGGGCTTTCCGACATGCCGCAGGTGCCGGCTTTGGTCCGGGCAAAGGTTCGCTTTGAGTCGGAAGGTCTTGCGACGCCGGAACTGCATGCGCGGCTCGATCCGCAGATGGCGTCACGCCTGCGGCCGAGCGACCGGCAACGGATCATCCGTGCGCTGGAAGTGTTTGAGGCGACCGGCCGTTCGCTGGCGGAGTGGCAGCGGAATCCGCGCGCCCCCATTCTGAAGCCGGAAGAAACGGCGGCAGTGTTCTTGTCGGTTGACCGCAAGGAACTGCATGCCCGCATCAACGCGCGGTTCGACAAGATGCTGGGTGAGGGCGCGCTGGAAGAAGTGAAAGCGCTGGCCGCGCGCAAGCTCGATCCGGCACTGCCCGCCATGAAGGCGCATGGCGTGCCGTGGCTATTGAGCCATCTGCGCGGAGAGATTTCTCTCGATGAGGCCGCCGAGGGCGGCAAGGGCGACACGCGGAAATACGCCAAGCGGCAGGAGACCTGGTTCCGGCATCAGATGCCGGATTTCAAATGGATGGGTGCGGAGGAGGCGCTGGAATATCTTCTTTTGTCATCCCGGGCGCAGCGCGGCACGCAGGGCCGCGATGCAGACCCGGGATCGCATGAGAATGTTTAGAGCGGTCCCGGGTTAGCAGCGCACCGCTGCGCTGCTAACCCGGGACGACAAATAATTATTGCGCAGGCGTCGGATTCAACTTCGCCCTTGCCGGCTCTCTTGGCCAGATCCATTGCGCGGCTACGCTCAACCCAATGGCCGCAGCCGCACTCGCGAACACCCACCAGGCCGGACGGATGGCGATGTCGAACATGAAATTCGCCTGCAGCACGCGCGAAGCGGGGACGCCGGTGAGAAAATAATACCAGACCGCCTCGAACAGCGCGGTCGCAAGCGGTACGGCGACGGCGAGCGCGATCAGCTTCGGCATGTTCACCGGCGGCCAGTAACGCTGCATCGCGCGCCACGACAACAGCCAGATCAGCAGGCCCATCATCAGCACAGGTTCATAAATATCGAGCTTCTTCTGAAGCGCGAAATGCACAATGCCGACGATGCCGATGTAGTAGGTGGCCTTGTGCAGCGTGGTCCATTGTGAGCCGAGCCGCCGCACCATCGCGTCGGTCGATGTCACCGCCAGCGCGATCAGGCCGAGCAGCGCCACAAAACCAATGGTCAGGTAAAACCGCAGCGCGATTTCCGTGAACACGGTGACGAGGTTGAATTTCTGGTCGATGATGTAGAGAAAGAAATGCCCGACGATGTAAAGCGCCGCGGCGACACCGAGGGTGCGGCGCATGTTCAGCAGCTTCGGCCAGTTGAACAGCCGCCGTGCGGGCGTCACGGCGAGGGCGGCCAGAATAAAGCGCACGCCCCAGCGGCCGGTGAAATGGGTCATCTCGGTGATCGGCCGCGCCCCGAAATCCCAGATGCCGATGCGATAAAGCATCCAAAGTGCCGGCAAGCTCACGGCCACGAAGGCCACGATTTTTTCGGGCGACCAGGCGCCGGTCTTTTCACGCAGGAAGGGCATGTCGATTCCGCTGTTCGCGGGACCCTAGGCGGAAGCGTCTGGTTTCCGAAGCCTCAAACCAGCAAAGTTGCGTGAAAGCAGGCCGGGTGTATGCTTACGAAATTGCGCGAATACCGCTTGACGGTCGGAAACCGGAACGGTAGAACCCGCGCAACTTTGGAACCCAAACGGCGATCTATGCGCAATTTTCTTTCAATTATCGTAGTAGGGACTCGCACCGCCTAACGGCCGGAATGGCTGTTGCTGGTTGGTGCGAAAGGGCCTGAGAGGGCCCTTTTCGATTCTTGGTGTAGAGCCTTGGGCTGCCGATACACGACGGATGCGAGTGGACGGAGCGAGACGATGAACAAGGAAATGACCGGTGCGGAAATGGTGATCCAGGCCCTCCTCGATCAGGGCGTGGAGCACATTTTCGGCTATCCCGGCGGCGCGGTGCTGCCGATCTACGACGCGCTGTTTCAGCAGGACAAGCTCCAGCACATTCTGGTCCGCCACGAGCAGGGTGCCGTGCACGCCGCCGAAGGCTATTCGCGCTCGTCCGGCAAGATCGGCTGCGTGCTGGTCACGTCCGGTCCCGGCGCCACCAACGCCGTCACCGGCCTCGTCGATGCGCTGATGGATTCGATCCCGATCGTCGTCATCACCGGACAGGTGCCGACGCATCTGATCGGCAACGACGCGTTCCAGGAATGCGACACGGTCGGCATCACGCGCCCCTGCACAAAACACAATTATCTCGTGAAGGACGTGAAGGATCTTCCGCGCATCATCCACGAGGCGTTCTATGTCGCGCAGAACGGCCGGCCGGGACCGGTCGTCATCGATATCCCGAAAGACATTCAGTTCAACAAAGGCATGTATGTCGGCCCGAAGAACATCCAGCACAAAACCTATCGGCCGAAGCTGAAGGGCGACCTGGAGAAGATCAAGCAGGCCGTCGAGCTGATGCGCCACGCGAAGAAACCGCTGTTTTATACGGGCGGCGGCGTCATCAATTCCGGTTCGGAAGCATCCGTGTTGTTGCGCGAACTCGTGAAGCTCTCGGGCTTCCCGATCACCTCCACGCTGATGGGGCTTGGCGCCTATCCCGCCGCCGACAAGCAATGGCTTGGGATGCTCGGCATGCACGGCACCTGGGAAGCGAACTGGGCGATGCACGATTGCGACGTGATGATCTGCATCGGCGCCCGCTTCGACGACCGCATCACCGGGCGGCTCGATGCGTTCGCGCCGCATTCGAAAAAGATCCACGTCGATATCGATCCAAGCTCGATCAACAAGAACGTGAAAGCCGATGTCGGCATCATCGGCGATGTCGCGCATGTGCTGGAAGACATGCTGCGCCTGTGGCGCACCGGCGCCGTCACGCCCGACAAGAAGGCGCTCGGCGACTGGTGGGCGCAGATCGAGAAATGGCGCGCGCGCAAATCGCTCGCCTTCAAGAATTCCAAGGAGGTCATCAAGCCGCAATACGCGATCCAGCGGCTCTATGAACTGACCAAGGACATGGACACCTACATCACCACCGAAGTCGGCCAGCATCAGATGTGGGCCGCACAGCACTATCATTTCCAGGAACCGCGGCGCTGGATGACGTCCGGCGGATTGGGAACGATGGGCTATGGCCTGCCGGCCGCGGTCGGCGTGCAGATGGCGCATCCCAAGTCATTGGTCATCGACATCGCGGGCGAAGCGTCGGTGCAGATGACGATGCAGGAAATGTCCACGGCCGCGCAGTACGACCTGCCGATCAAGATCTTCATCCTGAACAACGAATATATGGGCATGGTGCGTCAGTGGCAGGAACTGCTGCATGGCGGCCGCTACTCGCACTCCTATTCGGAGGCGCTGCCGGATTTCGTGAAGCTCGCCGAGGCTTATCGCTGCGTCGGGATGCGCTGCGAAAAGCCGGGCGACCTCGACGGCGTCATCAAGGAAATGATCAAGGTGAAGAAGCCGGTCATCTTCGATTGCGTCGTGGACAAGATGGAAAACTGCTTCCCGATGATCCCGTCGGGACGCGCCCACAATGAAATGCTGCTCGGAGATGCCGGCGTCGCCATCGAGGACGCGATCACCGAAGAAGGAAAGGTGATGGTGTGAACATCATGTCCAAACCCAGCGGTACGACATCGCATTACCCCGCCCAGCAGACCGTCGAGCAGGTGGTGCATAGAACCTTATCCGTGCTCGTCGACAACGAGCCGGGCGTGCTGGCGCGCGTGATCGGGCTGTTTTCGGGGCGCGGCTACAATATCGACTCGCTGACCGTCTCCGAGACGGAGCACGAGAAGCATCTGTCGCGCATCACGATCGCCACCACCGGCACGCCGATGGTGATCGAGCAGATCAAGCACCAATTGGAAAGATTGGTCCCGGTGCATCGCGTCGTGGACCTGACGGAGTCAGGCAAGGCGATGGAGCGGGAGCTTGCGCTCGTGAAGGTGCGCGGCAAGGACAACAGCCGCGTCGAGGCGCTGCGCCTCGCCGATGCGTTCCGCGCGCGCGTGATCGACGCCACCACCGAGAGCTTCGTGTTCGAGCTCACCGGCAAGCCGGAAAAGATCGACCAGTTCGTGGTGCTGATGCAGCCGCTCGGTCTCGTCGAGGTTTCGCGCACCGGCATCTGCGCCATCTCGCGCGGTCCGGAGGGGATGTAATTCAACTTGTTGCCGGGACGCTGCGCCCGGCGAGCACCTTGCCGTTCCCCGGACGCCCGCGTAGCGGGCGAGCCGGGGTCCCGTTCCAAGATAGTGCAAAAAGTTCTGGACCCCGGGTCTCGCGCTTCGCGCTCGCCCGGGGAACGCCACCATCCCGTTCGCTACGCTCGCCGGCATGCGGCCCGGTAATGACCGGAAAAATAGGATCGGATCATTGTCCCTCGACCTTCTCCTCGCCGCCACGCTGTTCGCCGTCGTGATGACCTGCACGCCGGGTCCGAACACGCTCATGCTGATGACATCGGCGCTCAACTTTGGCATTCGGCCGACGATGCCGCACGCTTACGGCGTAACCATCGGCTACACGTTCATGGCGCTGGTGATCGGCCTCGGCCTCGGCGCGACCTTCACGCTCTACCCGATGCTCAACACCATTTTGAAATATGCCGGTGCCGCCTACATGCTGTGGCTCGCCTGGATCATCGGCAACTCCGTGAGCGTGAAGGAGGGCGAGCGGAAAGGCCGTCCGCTGAAGTTTTTGGAGGCGGCGGCCTTCCAGTGGATCAATGTGAAAGCGGTGCTCACCTCGATCACCGCGATGACCACCTACGGGGCGATCTCCGTCTTCCCGTGGAACGCGATCCTGATCGCTTTCATTTTTCTGCTGTCTTGCATCCTTGCCTGCGTGATCTGGGTCGGTTTCGGGTCCATGCTGCGGCGGGTCCTGAAGGAGCCGCGCCATATCCGCATTTTCAACATCGTCATGGCGGTGCTGCTCGTCGCCTCGCTCTATCCCGTGTTTGCGGATGGATGGAGCTGATTCATGTCGTTTGAGATTCTCCTCGCCGCCGCTGTGTTCGCCGTTGTGATGACGTTCACGCCGGGGCCGAACAACATCATGCTGATGGCGTCCGCACTGAATTTCGGATTCCAGCGCACGCTGCCGCTGGTGTTCGGCGTCTTCCTCGGCTTCGGTTTCATGGTGTTTCTAGTCGGCATCGGGCTTGGCGCGATCTTCAAGCTCTATCCGGTGCTGCTGACGATCCTGAAATATGCGGGTGCGGCCTACATCATCTGGCTCGCCTGGATGATCGGAAAGTCGGATGGCGTGGAGGAGGGGAAGAAGAATTCGCGGCCCTTCACCTTTCTGGAAGGTGCCGCTTTTCAGTGGGTCAACGCGAAGGGCTGGATTGCGGCGGTGACGGCGGTTTCGGCCTATGCAGGGATCGCGAGCTTCCCGTGGAACGTCATCGCATTGGCCCTCATTTTCACCGTGGCGGGTGCCGGCTCCAGCTCCACCTGGGCGTTTTTCGGCTCCGCGCTGCGGCGCGTCCTGAAAGACCCGCTGCACGTGAAACTGTTCAACTTCATCATGGCGGTGCTGCTCGTCGCCTCGCTCTATCCGGTATTCGCGGACAGGTGGAAATGAGTCAGAGCCATGCATTGACGGGGCTTGTCGCGGCGGCTCTAAAAAACTAGAAGCTGCGCGGGAACTTCATAACGGGCGAAAAAGAGCGCCAGGCTGGGAGTATCAATATGCGTGTTTATTACGATCGCGACGCGGACCTGAACCTGATCAAGGGCAAGAAGGTCGCCGTCATCGGCTATGGCAGCCAGGGCCATGCCCATGCGCTGAATCTGCGGGATTCCGGCGTGAAGGATATCGCGGTCGCGCTGCGCAAGACTTCCGCCGGCGTGAAGAAGGCAGAAGGCGAAAAGCTGAAATGCATGGAAGTGACCGAGGCCGCCAAATGGGCCGACGTCATGATGATGCTGACGCCGGACGAATTGCAGTCGGACATCTATCGCGAGCACCTGCACGGCAACATGAAGCAGGGTGCGGCGTTGCTGTTCGCGCACGGCCTGAATGTCCACTTTAACCTGATCGAGCCGCGCGCCGATCTCGACGTGCTCATGGTCGCACCGAAGGGTCCCGGCCACACCGTGCGCGGCGAGTACCAGCGCGGCGCGGGTGTCCCGTGCCTGATCGCGATCCACAAGGATGCTTCCGGCAACGCGCACGATCTGGGCCTGTCTTACGCGAGCGCCATCGGGGGCGGCCGCGCCGGCATCATCGAGACGACTTTTAAAGAGGAATGCGAGACGGATCTGTTCGGCGAGCAGGTCGTGCTCTGCGGCGGGCTTGTCGAGTTGATCAAAGGCGGCTTCGAGACGCTGGTGGAAGCGGGCTATGCGCCGGAGATGGCCTATTTCGAATGCCTGCATGAGGTGAAGCTGATCGTGGACCTGATCTATCAGGGCGGCATCGCCAACATGAACTACTCGATTTCCAACACTGCCGAGTACGGCGAATACGTCACCGGCCCGCGCATCATCACATCGGAAACCAAGGCCGAGATGAAGCGCGTGCTGAACGACATCCAGTCCGGCAAGTTCACGCGCGACTGGATGCTGGAGAACAAGGTCAACCAGACTTCGTTCAAGGCGATGCGCGCCAAGCTCGCCGAACATAATATCGAACAGGTCGGCGAAAAACTCCGCGCCATGATGCCGTGGATCAAGCAGGGTGCGTTGGTGGACAGGAGCAAGAATTGACGCGAAGCGTCATCCCGGCCGACCCCGGACTTGATCCGGGGGAGAGCCGGGATCGTTCTACAATCAAGCGATCCCGGATCAGCGCTTCGCGCTGTCCGGGATGACGGATAAGATTGCTATTGCGAACGGGATCGCTCGCGCGATCCCTATGGGATCAAGCAGGGCGCATTGGTGGACAGGAGCAAGCACTAAGTTCGAAAAAACGGGCCCGCGAAAGCGGCCCGTGGTATCAATGCCGCCGGGCCCGCGACAACCGCCCGTTTAGCTGTACGCAGCCAAGCGTTGTCTCGCTCCGTTACGGGAGGTGAGACGTGCTGCGTGGGATCAATCCAAAAATTTCATCCGGTTTCGTTACCTTGCTTTATGCCGCTCGCGGCGTTCGAGCGTTTGGCGACGGTTTCGCGGTCATCCTGCTGCCCGCGTATTTATCGGCAATCGGGTTCGACCCCGTGTCGATCGGATTGATTGCAACCTGCGCCTTGCTTGGTTCGTCACTGATCACGCTCGGCACCGGTCTGATCGGAGGCCGTTTCGATCCGCGCAGCCTGATGATTGCGGGCGCGGTTCTGATGCTGCTGACGGGACTGGCGATCCCGAATTTCGAGCGTTTCATCTTCATCGCGTTCGTCGCCGCGATCGGTACGCTCAATCCGTCCAGCAGCGATGTCGGCTTTCTCGTTCCGCTCGAACATGCAATGCTGGCCAGCGGCGCAAGCGATGCACAACGCACCCGCGCATTCGCGCGCTACAGTTTCATCGGTGCGATGGCTTCCGCTGCCGGCGCTTTGTTCGCGGCAGTACCGGAGTTTCTCCCGGCGAGAGGGCTGTCGCAGCTCGATGCGTTGCGGGCTATGTTTTATTTCTATGCTTTTTTGGGGCTGGCGGGCGCAGCAATCTATTGGATGCTGCCAGCGATGAAGCCGAGCGCGGAGGAAAAGCGTGTGCCGCTCGGTCCATCGAAGGGAATTGTATTCAAGCTCGCGATTCTCTTCAGCGTGGATTCATTCGCGGGCGGGCTGGTGGTGCAATCGCTGCTGGCACTCTGGCTGTTCGAGAAGTTCGATCTGTCGCTGAGCGCCGCGGCGGTTTTCTTCTTCTGGACCAGCGTGCTCAGCGCGTTTTCCTATCCGGTTGCGGTTCACGCCGCCAGACGTTTTGGGCTGGTGAACACGATGGTGTTCACGCATATCCCGTCCAGTCTATTTCTGATCGTCGCGGCCTTGTCGAATTCGCTGCCGATCGTTCTCGGGCTGCTGCTGTTGCGCTCCGCGCTCTCGCAAATGGATGTGCCGACGCGCACGTCTTATGTCATGGCCGTGGTGACGCCAGCCGAACGGCCCGCCGCGGCGAGTTTTACGACCGTGCCGCGCAGCCTGGCGGCTTCGCTCAGTCCGGCCCTCGCTGGAATGTTGCTTGCGACGCCATTCCCGGGTTTGCCGCTGGTCTTATGCGGCGTATTCAAAATCGGATACGACATCGCGCTCTTGTATGCGTTCCGGCACATCAAGCCGCCGGAAGAAAGAACGGATTAGCGGAACACCGGCGTCGATGAGACCTTGTCGCGGTACTGGCGGCAGCCGTTCTGCAACACGCAGTGCACCGCGACATTGTTCAGGATTTGCGTTGCCCGTTCCGGCTGCTTCTCCGTGCAGAGCTGTCCCGCCTCATCGATCCGCGAAGCGATCGCGGGGGCGTTGCGGCGAGGCTGGCTCGTCTCGAACGATGTGCGCAGCATCTGGACGTTGTTCAGGCACCGCTCGGAGCGCTGCTCCAGACGCACGTGGTTCGCGGCCAGGGAGCCGACGATCATGACGGCGATCACGCCGATTGCCTTGAAAAACGGGTTCATGAAAAGACCCTCGATCGGGAGGGCTTCTACAGGAATCTCCCTGAGTTCCCGTGAGCGAATTGATTCAAATTTGAATGAATCGCCCTATCGCCTCCAGTCGATCTGGCCGGAAAGCCAGTTTGAGGCCTGCTCCGGGGTTTCCTTCTGTTCGCTGCGGTCGGCCCGAAGATTGGCCACGCGCATGGTCTCAACCTTTATTTTACCAAGAACGGAAGCAAGCGTCTGTTTCAGCGGCTCGTCATTCGCGCGCCTGGGCGCGAGCAGGAGGATGGCGTCGTGGCGGGATCGCCTGTTCGGATCGCCGAGTACCGAGATCAAGCTCCGCCACGCGCCCATCGCTGGAGAAAGCGGAAATCACATCGACTTCGCCGCCCGCCACGGCGCGATACAGGAACGAGGGGTCCATCTGGCGGCGAAGGCGAGCAGCGGCCAGCGCAGCCCGGCCCGGCGCGTGGCGAGGACCGCAAGCGGCAGGCTGATCGCAAGCCCGATCGCCAGCGCGGTGATGCTGACTTTCACATGACTGCCGAGATAATCCGGCAGCCGCGCTAGCGCTTCGGAAATGCGGGGATCGAGGCCCGTCACTTGCGCAGCTTGTCTGAGTTTTTCCCTCCCCCTGAAAGGGGGAGGGTCAGGGAGGGGGTCTTGTTCGAAACGGATAACCCCCTCCCGGCGCGCTTCGCACGCCGACCTCCCCCTAGGGGGAGGTGAGTGAAGGAGATTCCTTTTACAAAATCGCCAAACATCACGATCGTTCTTGCTTCATCAGCTCATTCAGCCGCTCCGCATGCCGATGCGGCGTCTGCAACAGCTCGCGCACATAGGCGTGTTTCGCCTCGCGCATCAGGGCCTTGGGCGTGCCTTGCTCGAGCCAGCCATGCCGTGTGCCGGCCTCGCAAGATGCGGATTTCCAGTCCATCGAACGGCCGCTTTCGCTCTAGGCCGGTAACCGTCAAAAGGTTAAAGGGTCGACAGCAGCGGAAGCCAATGTCACCGTTGAGAGAGTTCGGGAGGAGTAGCCAATGAATAATCTGGCAATGCGTATCGGCGGACGCGACGCCGCTTCCGGCGACGGCCGCACCTACGACAAGCGCAATCCGTTCACCGGCGAGATCGTGGCGCGCGTGCCGGATGCCGGCCCGCTCGATGCCGTGGCCGCCGTGGGGGCCGCGTCTGCTGCGTTCCGCGAATGGTCGAAGACGCCGCCCGGAAAACGCCGGGCGGTTCTGTGGAAGGCGGCTGACCTTCTGGAAGCGCGCGCGCCGGAAGTGGCGAAGACCATGACCATGGAGACCGGCAGCACGTTCGGCTGGGGCATGTTCAATACGTTCTTCGCCGCCAACATGCTGCGCGAGGCGGCGTCCGCCACCACGCAGATCACCGGCGAAGTGATCCCCTCGGATATTCCCGGCAATATCGCGCTTGCCGTGCGGCAACCTGTTGGCGTGGTGCTTGGCATAGCACCCTGGAACGCGCCGATGATTTTGGGCGTGCGCGCGGTGGCGATGCCGCTCGCCTGCGGAAATACGGTGGTGCTGAAGGCTTCCGAGGAATGCCCGCAGACCCATCGCATTATCGGCGAAGTGCTGGAGCAGGCGGGCCTGCCTGCGGGTGCCATCAATGTGCTCACGACCTCGCGCGACGGTGCCGCGCCGGTGGTGGATGCGCTGATCGCCGATCCGCGCGTGCGGCGCGTGAATTTCACCGGCTCCACGCATGTCGGAAAAATCATCGCGGTGAAATGCGCGCAGTACCTGAAGCCGGTGCTGCTCGAACTCGGCGGCAAGGCGCCGCTCGTGGTGCTCGACGACGCCGATCTCGACGAAGCGGCGGCGGCGGCGAATTTTGGCGCCTTCATGCATCAGGGACAAATCTGCATGTCCACGGAACGTCTCGTGGTGCAGAAGGCCGTTGTGCAACCGTTCATCGAGAAGCTCGTCGCGAAGGCGCAGAATCTCAAGGTCGGCGATCCGGCGGATCAGGCGACGCAGATCGGCTCGCTCGTGAGCGAGCGTTCGGTCGCGCGGCTGCATGAACTGATCAAGGACGCCACCAACCGCGGCGCGCGCATCGTGACGGGCGGCGAGGCAACGGGCACGCTGTTCAAGCCGACGGTGATCGACCGCGTGACACCGGAAATGCGGATCTATCGCGAAGAGACGTTCGGTCCGGTGGTGATCGTGCTGCCGGTGCAGGACGACGAGGAAGCGATCCGCACCGCCAACGACACCGAATACGGTTTGTCGGCAAGCGTGTTCAGCCAGAATATCGATCGCGCTTACGCGGTCGCGCAACGCATCGAATCCGGCATCTGCCATATCAACGGGCCGACGGTGGCGGACGAACCGCAGATGCCGTTCGGCGGCACCAAGGAATCCGGCTACGGCCGCTTTGGCGGCAAGGCGGGCATCGCCGAGTTCACCGAGCTGCGCTGGATCACGCTGCAGACCGGACACCGGCATTATCCGATTTGAACTCGGCCTCATGCGCGTCGAAGCATGCGACCGCCTTCATCCTTCGAGACGCCGCGCTGAAGCGCGGCTCCTCAGGATGAGGCGGAGATACAAAAAAGCGGGCGGGGAAATTCCCCGCCCGTTAGTTGCTCTTGGGGGGCCGATAAAAACTAGCGATGCTTGGTGCCGCTCAGCACGGCACGCATTTCCTGATCCGAACCGACTTCGTTCACGTCCTCGATCTGCATCAGCTCGATCAGGCGATTGCGGGCGCGATTAACGCGGCTCTTCACGGTGCCGACGGCGCAGCCGGAAATCTTGGCGGCCTCTTCGTAGGAAAAGCCGGAGGCACCGACCAGAATGAGCGCTTCGCGCTGGTCCTCGGGAAGCTGCAACAGTGCCTTGCGCAATTCCTCGAATTCGAGCCGGCCGCCCTGTTCGGGCTGCGTGGTCAGCGTATCCGAATAGCGGCCATCGATGTCTTCGACCTCGCGGCGGCGCTTGCGGTATTCCGAACGGAACAAGTTACGCAGGATCGTGAACAGCCATGCCGGCATGTTGGTGCCCGGCTGAAAGGTGTGGATATTGGCGATGGCCTTGGCGAGCGTCTCCTGCACGAGATCGTCGGCACGATCGACGTTGCCGCTCAGCGAAATGGCGAAGGCACGCAGGTTCGGCACTGCCGCCAGAATCGCCGCCTTGGTTTCTCGATCGAGGCTGCTCATGCGGGGACCCTCAATCTTTCTTCTCGAAACGGCTCAGGATGTCTTCGAGATGGCTGGGCACCCCTTCCTTGACCACTTCGTCGTACATGGCACGCAGTTGATGGCCGATCTTGACCTGTACCTCACGGTCGAGCCGGCCGGACTTGCTTGCATCTGAAGGGTTCATTTTTGCGGTTCCCGGCTCCCCGGAAGACCCCGCCTCATCCAGCTTCTTTTTCATTTGGCCCTCGTTGCCCAGATCACCCCGAAATCACGGAATTGCCTTATAATTCAGGGAGAAACGCTACCCTGTTAAATTGGTTCCACCATATGGAACTTATTTTTTGTGGCCGCGTTATGGTCCGTACGAAATTTTGATGGAACCGGAGGGGGTCAATGTCGGTATCCGAGACTGTCGCTAAACATCTCCCATTTCTGCGCCGTTATGCGCGGGCCCTGACCGGTTCGCAGGATTCCGGCGATAAATACGTCACCGTAGTCCTTGAAGCGCTGCTCGAAGATCCGGGCCCGCTGCAGGAAGGGGACGGGCGAGTGGGCCTCTACAAGGCCTTTACGAAGGCGTGGAATTCGCTCGCCGTGAACGGCCAGTCGGATCCTGCCTTCGCCAATCTCCCGGGCGAGAAGCGCCTGATCCAGATTACCGCCAAGCCTCGGCAGGCGTTCCTGCTGACCGCCCTTGAAGGCTTCTCCGAGAACGATGCAGCGTCGATTTTGGACGTGGACGTAGCGGGCGTGCGCAACCTTATCGACAAGGCGGGCCGCGAGCTTGCCGCCGACATTGCGACGGACGTTCTCATCATCGAGGACGAGCCGTTCATCGCGGCGGACCTCGAAGGCCTCGTGCAGAAGCTCGGCCACAACGTGCTGGGCATCGCGCGCACCCACAAGGAAGCCGTGTCGCTCGCGGGCAAGCATCGGCCGGGTCTGATCCTCGCCGACATCAAGCTCGCCGACGGAAGTTCAGGCCTCGACGCGGTGAACGAACTCCTGAAGACGTTCGAGGTGCCGGTGGTGTTCATCACCGCCTATCCCGAGCGCTTCCTCACCGGCGAACGCCCCGAACCTGCGTTCCTGATCCCGAAGCCGTTTCAGCCAGCGACCGTATCGGCGGTTATCAGCCAGGCGCTCTTCTTCGAGCGCTCGGCCAAGCCGCGGACGATGGCTTCGTAGTTCCGCAAAAAAAGACGCCGCGGCTTTTTACCCGCGGCGTCTTCTGAAGAACACGATCAGTTGACCGAGTTCAGCCAGGTGTCGATCTGCTTTTCGGCGTCGTCTTTGGCGATGCCGTAGTGCTTCTGAAGGCGTCCGGTGAGTTCCTCACGCTTGCCCTCGATTACGTCGAGGTCGTCGTTGGTGAGCTTGCCCCAATTCTGCTGGGCCTTGCCCTTGAACTCTTTCCAGTTGCCTTCAATGCGATCCCAATTCATGTGGACCTCCAATTTTCTTCCGGGTTATCGGGTTTCGACAAGTCAGAGAACGAATCTCTGGCGGAAAAGTTGCAAGGTGCCGGTCGCGGGTGCTCCGTGCATAAAAAGGCCGCGACGGCAGGGCCCTTGCCGCAGCCTTGGTCATCAATCGGCTAAAATGCGGCAGGATGTTTAAGCGCATCGAAAGAACGGGAAGGAAGAAGGGCGATGTTCACTGAATTTGCTGGCTGGCTGCGCGATGCGCTGAATTTCATGCCGCAAAGCCATTTTCAGTCATGGCGTCCGGACATGGTCACGCTGCACGCGGCCTCCGATCTGCTGATCGCGGCCAGCTATCTTGCGCTCTCGATCGGCATGATCTGGTTGATGTTCCAGCGATCCGATATTCGGGGGGGCCATCGCCTGCTTGCGGGGCTGCTGATTTTCTTCTGCCTCACAGGTGCGATCAATCACGGCCTATCCGCGGCACTCTACTGGCATCCGATCTATGGCGTTCAGGGCATTGTGAAGTTCGTCACGGTGCTGATCGCGATCCTCACCATCTCGTTCACGTTACCGCTGCTGCCGCGGCTTGCGCGTCTGCCGAGCCCGCGCCAGCTCGCCGAAGCCAACGAGAGCCTGCGCCGCGAGGTCGGCGCGCACCAGGCAACGCTGACCGAACTCGGCGCGATCCAGCGCGAACTCGAGCAACGCGTTGCCGAGCGCACGCGGGAACTGAGCCAAGTGAAGGCGCGCTTCGAGACGGCACTGCGCGGGGCCAAGGTTTACGTGTTCTCGCAGGACCGCGATCTCCGCTACAACTGGGCCTACAATCCGCGCGGCGAGGATGTCGCCGCCTCGATCCTCGGCCAAACCGACAGCGAAATTGTCTCGTCGCCCGACCGCGAAATGATCATTGCGACGAAAATGCGCGTGCTCGGCAGCGGAACGCCGGAAGACGCCGAAGTCTCCTACATGCTGCCCGAAGGCCGCGTGATCTTCGCGCTCCACATCGAGCCGACCCGCGGCGCGGACGGGGAAATCGACGGGATCATGTGCGCCGCGGTGGACATCACGCGCCTGCGCACGCTGGAACGCGAGCAACGGCGCCTGATGGAGGAGTTGAGCAACACCCTCCAGCGCTACGAAATCGGCATGCAGGGTTCCAACGTGACGGTGTTCACGCAGGACCGCGAACTTCGCTACACCTCGATCAGCAAGCCGATGTTCGGCAAGACCGTGAACGAGATCGTCGGCCGCACGGACGAGGAAATGTTGCCGCCCGCGAACCGGCTGGCCATCGTCGGTTTCAAGCGGGAAGTGCTGAAAACCGGCCAGTCGCAAAAGCAGGAAGTAAAGGTGATCGAGCACGTCAACGGCACGGAGATCGAGCGCTGGTATGATATTCACGTCGATGCGCTGCGGGATATTTCCGGGGCCATCGTCGGCCTCACGAGTTCCGCCGTGGACATTACCGACCGCAAGGGCGCGGAATCGCACCTGCGGCTTCTAATGCACGAACTCACGCACCGTTCCAAGAATCTGCTTGCCGTCATCCAGGCGATGGCGCACCAGACCGGGCGGCAGGCCGGTTCCATCAACCGCTTCCTCGAACGCTTCGGCGAACGCCTGCAGGCGCTGGCGAAGTCCCACGATATTCTTGTGCAGGAAGACTGGCATGGTGCGTCACTGGTGGAACTCGTGCGCTCGCAGCTTGGCCATTATCTCGACCAGAGCGGCTCACAGATTTCGATCAAGGGGCCGCCGCTGCAACTGAAGCCCGAAGGCGCCCAAAGCCTCGGCCTTGCCCTGCACGAGCTTGCGACCAACGCCGCGAAATACGGGGCACTTTCCGTGCCCGCAGGCCGCGTCAGCATCGATTGGAAACGCCGCCCGACCTCGCAGGGCGGCGGCCTTGAAATCGTGTGGCAGGAAAAGGGCGGGCCGGAAGTCGCCGCGCCGAAGGCCCGCGGCTTCGGCAGCCTCGTGATCGAGCGCAATCTTGCCCGTTCCATGGACGCCGAGGTGAACCTCGATTTCAACGCCGGCGGCGTGACCTGCCGGGTGCTGATCCCGGAGGAACACATCCTCTCCACCACGGCCGCACCCGAAAGATTGCGGATGCGGAATGTTGCGGGCTGACACCTGGCCCTGCCTGAAAATACCTCAGGAACCGTGAGCCGAGTCCGGCGTTGCTTTCCTGCAGGCCTGATGATGGGTGCGGATGATCTGTACCCGATCGCAGTGCGGCTATCACAATAGATCGCGCTGACGTGCCTTGCGGGAGAGCAACATGTTCCGCACCGCAATCGATATTGCCGGTGGGGTGGCCGCGGTGGTGATCGCCGTGTGTCTGGGGGTTGTAATCGCCGGCGCGGATCGTCCCGCGCAGACGAACCAAGCATCAGTCGCTCAACATTCCGTGAACCGGGAAGCCAAAGGCGACAAGCTTCCGGTCCATGAAACCACGCAACAGCGCAACAAGATTTCCGTGATCGAAGTGATCGGCGTCAGCGAGACGGCGGTGGTCTATCGCGACCGCGGCGGGCATGTTCTTTTCAACAAGGATCCCGTTTCCAACATCACGTTCGTCTCGAAGAATTCTCCGCTGCCGGGAATCACGATGCGCGAGACAGAACAGGACGAGGTCATGCCAGTTCCGGTCGAGATGACGCAAAAGCCTGCTGCTGTCCGTGAAATCCCGAATTCGGTTACTGTTCCGCCAGCCAAGCGCATTCCAGAAGGCTGCGAGTCCGCATTCAGCAATTTCCTCGTTCCGTCGCAGTCGATGATCGCCCGGCGCTGCGTGTCCAGCTTCGGAGACACGACAAAGCTTTCGGGCTGAATTAAAATTAGCCAAAGACAAATGAAAGGCGCGCTCCGGCGCGCTTTTTTTTAGATCAGCTTCTGCAGGGTCGCAAATCCCGGTGCCAGCAACAGGAACGCCCACAGCATCGCCGACAGCACATTCGCGATCTGGAATTGCAGGTGCGGCATCTCGAAGACGCCCGCGATCAACGGAATGATCGCGCGCACCGGCCCGAAGAAGCGGCCGATGAAAACGCTCCACATGCCCCATTTCTCGAAGAAGCGTTCGCCCCTGGCGTAGAGATCGGGATAGCGAGACAGCGGCCAGACATGCTTCGCACGGTCTTCCAGTTTGTAGCCGACCCAGAACGAGACCCAGTCGCCGAGCGAGGCGCCGATCACCGCCGCGAACCAGACCGGCCAGAAAGCAATGTCGGAGGCGCCGATCAGCGCGCCGATGCCGATGAGCGCGATGGTCGCCGGTATGAACAGCGAGATCACCGCCAGCGATTCTCCGAACGCCAGCAGGAAGACGATCAGCGGCGCCCACGTCTGATGCATCTTCACGAAGGCGAGCAGTTCATGGCCATAGGTGGTCAGGGTCAATTGCATCGGCGGACCGTAGATTTGCGGTGAAGGGTACCGGGCGGCAGGGCGGGGGCGCATTTGTCAGGCTTTGCGGGCGGAGCGCAATCCCCCACCGTGCTTTCGCCGCGCCGCGGCGGCCGTTTTGTTTGGCGAAATGCATGCGGGCCGCTAGTCTGCGGCAACAAGAACAGAATCCGGCCAAAGGCCGGGCGGGGAGCAATGGAAGCGTTGCAGAAAGAGGGAAGCCGGCCCGATACAGGGCCGGCGGCGGGTCTGCCGGCCGTGCGTTTCGACGGCACCCGTGTTGCCTTCGTCATCAAGAACAATCCGTATGTTGCCGTGGAGCGCGCCGACCTTGAGGTGGCCGATGGCGAATTCGTTTCCATTGTCGGGCCGACGGGATGCGGCAAGTCCACGCTCCTGAACATTGCGGCCGGGCTGATCACACCGTCGGCCGGCGCCATCGAAATTTCCGGCAAGCCGCTGAAGGGGCTGAACCGGCAGGCGGGCTATCTCTTTCAGGCGGACTCGCTGTTCCCGTGGAAGACGGTTCTTGAAAACGTAGCGATCGGACTTGAGGTCGCCAATGTAGGCCAGCAGGCTGCGCGCGAGCGCGCGCATGGCTGGCTGAAGCGCGTCGGCCTCGGGGCCTTCACTGACCGTTACCCGCACATGCTGTCCGGTGGCCAGCGCAAGCGAGTGGGTCTCGCGCAGGTGCTGATCCGCGATCCGAAAATTCTCCTTATGGACGAGCCGTTCGGACCGCTCGACGCCCAGACCCGGCAGATCATGGGCAACCTGCTGCTCGACCTCTGGAGCGCCGACAAAAAAGCCGTGCTGTTCGTCACGCACGATCTGGAAGAAGCGATCGCGCTCTCCGACCGCGTCGTCATCATGGCCGCGGGTCCCAACTCGCGCATCATCGGCAACTGGAAGATCGATCTCGCGCGCCCGCGCGATATTTCCGACATCCGGCTCGAACATCGCTTCCACGAAATCCATCGCGAGATCTGGACCAAGCTGAAGGACGAGGTGATGAAGGGTTATTCGCAAGCGGGAGGCGAGGGGTGAATTTATTACTTCGTCATTCCGGGGCGCACCGCAGGTGCGAACCCGGAATCCGGCAACAAATTCAGTGCTTGCATCTGGATTCCGGATCGCCGCTCGGCGGCGTCCGGAATAACGGCGAAGGAGAGCGTATTTGAAACGCCTCGGCCTCATCTCCGCGCAGCTCGGCGTCGCGGTCGTGCTGCTGCTGCTGTGGCACGTGCTGACCACGATGCCGTGGGGTGCGGGCGGCAAGCCGCTGGTGCCGCCGTTCTTCTTCTCGACGCCGCTCGATGTGATCGCGCGCATCCACAAATGGTTCAGCGAGGGTACGATCTGGCGGCATCTGTGGATCACGCTGACGGAGTCGGCGCTTGCTTTCGTCATCGGCTCGGTCGCGGGTGTGCTGGTCGGCTTCTGGTTCGCGCGCCAGCCGCTGATCGCCGCGATCTTCGATCCCTATGTGAAGATGGTGAATGCGCTGCCGCGCATCGTGCTGGCGCCGATCTTCACACTCTGGTTCGGGCTCGGTATCGCGTCGAAGGTGGCGCTCGGCGTGACGCTGGTTTTTTTCATTGTGTTCTTCAACGTCTATCAGGGCGTGCGCGAAGTCAGCCCGACGGTGCTCGCCAACGCGCGCATGCTCGGCATGAACGAGCGCCAGTTGATGCGCCACGTCTACTGGCCGTCGGCGCTGTCGTGGATGTTCTCCTCTTTGCACACATCCGTCGGTTTTGCGGTCGTCGGTGCCGTGGTCGGCGAATATCTCGGCTCCGCCGCCGGTCTCGGTTACCTCATCCTGCAGGCGGAAGGCACCTTCGACATCGCCGGCGTATTCGCGGGCATGTTCGTGCTCGCCGTATTCGTGCTTGTGATCGACGGGCTGGTGACGCTCGTGGAAAGGCGCCTGCTGGTATGGCGGCCGACCGCCGCCGACACGCATAAATGAGCCTTCCTGCGGGGAGGCCGCTGTTCTATCGTTGTTGCAAAGCGAGGCCGCTGAACGGCCCGCATAACCGGGAGGAATGCCAATGTTCTTGAGGAGGATTCTGTCTTCGCTCGCCGCACTCGCTTTGATGAGCGGTGCCGCGATGGCGCAGACGAAGGTGACCATCGCCGTCGGCGGCGCGTCTTGCCTTTGCTATCTGCCGACCGTGCTCGCGCAACAACTCGGCGAATACGACAAGGCCGGGCTGAAGGTCGAGCTTGTCGACTTCAAGGGCGGCTCGCAGGCGCTGACCGCGGTGCTCGGCGGCAGCGCGGATGTGGTGTCCGGCTATTTCGATCACTGCGTCAATCTCGCGGCCAAGGGCCAGTTCATGCAGTCGATGGTGGTCTATGACCGCTATCCCGGCTTCGCGCTCGTGGTCTCGCCGAAGTCCGATGTGAAGTCGATCAAGGACCTTGCCAACAAGCGCGTCGGCGTTTCGGCGCCGGGCTCCTCCACCGACTTTTTTCTCAAATTCATCCTGAAGAAGAACGGCGTCGATCCGAACGGCGTCGGCGTGATCGGCGTTGGCCTCGGGGCCACGGCGGTGGCGGCGATGGAGCAGGGTTCGATCGATGCCGCGATCATGCTCGATCCGGCGGTGACGCAGTTGCAGGGCCGCAACAAGGACCTGCGTATCCTCGTGGATACCCGCAACCAGAAGGATACGCTCGACGTGTTCGGCGGCGAATATCCGGGCGGCGCGCTCTACACCCGCGCCGACTGGATCGAGAAGAACGGCAAGACCGCGCAGGCGCTTGTCAACGCCATCATCAACACGCTGAAATTCATCAAGACCAATTCGCCGGAAGCGATCATGGCGAAGATGCCGGACGAATATGTCGGCGCGGACAAGGCGCTCTATTTGCAGGCGCTGAAGAATACGCTGCCGATGTTCTCGGAGACCGGCCGCATGGACCCGAAGGGCGCGAAAGCCGTGCTCGACGTGTTCTCGCAGTCGAATCCGGATGTGGCGAAGGCCAATATCGACTTGTCGAAGACCTACACCAACTCGTTCGTCGAACAGGCGTTGAAGGTGACGAACTAACAATAATTGACGTGTCCCGGACGCGGCGCAGCGCAAAGCGATGCGCCGCAGAGCCGGGACCCACGCTTGGACTGGACCCCGGGTCTGCAACGCACCACTTCGTGCTGCGTTGCGCCCGGGGAACGTCGTGTAGAATGTTCCGATGAACATCCTCTCCATCCAGTCGCATGTCGCCTACGGGCATGTCGGCAACGCATCGGCGGCGTTTCCCTTGCAGCGGCTCGGCGTGGAAGTCTGGCTGATCCATACGGAGCAGTTCTCCAATCATACGGGGTACGGCAAGTGGCGCGGCGAGGTGTTCGACGCAAAACAGATTTCCGATGTGATGCAGGGCATTGCCGAGCGTGGTGTGCCGCCGAAATGCGACGGCGTGCTCTCCCGGACGGCCAGTTCCGCGTGCGTACGCCGAAGCTCGATCTCTAAGTGAATGGCGCCGGCGACGCCATCGCGGCGCTGTTTTTCTTTCACGTGCTGAAAACCGGCTCGACCGCCGACGCGCTGTCGAATGCGTCGTCCTCGATCTTCGGTCTGATGAAGCGCACCGCCGATGCGGGCTCACGCAAAATCCTGCTCATCGACGCGCAGGAGGAATATGTGAAGCCGTCGCGGGTGTTTCGGGCGGAGGCGGTTTGATTCCCCTTGTCATGGCCGGGCTTGTCCCGGCCATCCCGATTATTTATGCACTGCCTTCCTAAGCGAGATGCCCGGCACAAGGCCGGGCATGACAATCAATTTGAGGATTCGCAATCAGCGATACCCGTATTTCCGCTTCACCGAGGCAAGCTGGGTCAGTGCCTCTTTCTCGCGGTTGGAAGCGCAGGTCTTGCGCACGGCGTCGAGGTCTTCCGAAACGCGATTGAATACGCTGGGGCTGAGACTGCCTGTTTCGGAATCCCTGTTCACGACCGAGATGTATTCGCCGATCGGACCCGCGCATCCGGCCGGCCCGGAAACCATCGGCGGTGCGGAGATCACGGACGGCCCTGCCGCGAATTGCTGCCCACCGGGGGAACTCGAGCGGGAGAATGTATCTCCGCCCGACGCGCAGGCGGCCAGCGCGGCGACGGAACCAAGAGCGAAAACTACGCGAAACATTCGGGCCTCCGGGGGAAGGCTATTGGCGTTGCGAATCGAAACTTGTACCGGAACTGCGGCGGGAGCAAGCTCCGCGATCCCGTGGAAAAAAGGCGGCTCATGCGCGCATTCACATTTATTTTATTGTTTCTTGTCCAGTTTTTTGCCGTTCCGGCCTTCGCGCAGCAGGAAGCCGTCGTCGAAATTCCCTCGCGGGGCGTGAAGATTCGCGCGCTCCTGATCCGGCCCGCGCAATCCGCCGGCAGCGTGATCCTGCTCGCGGGCGGGCACGGAAATTTGCAAATTTCTCCACAGGGCAAGATCGGCTGGGGTGCCGGCAACCAGCTCGTCCGCACGCGCGCGGAATACGCCAAGGCCGGCTTCGCCGTGCTCGTGCCCGATGTGGCGCCCGATCTCAAGCTGCCCGGCGGCGGCGTGCGGCAGGGTGCGCGCTACAGCCGGGAATGGGGCGAGGATATCGGCTCGCTCGTCGGCTACATGCGCCGCATGAAGGAGCCGGTGACGGTGGTGGCGACCAGCCGCGGCGCCGTCACCGCGGGGGTGGCGCTGAAGGAGGCGGAGAAATTCACCCGCCCCGACGCGATGGTGCTCACGGCGCCCATGCTGATGAAGGTGGAGAACCAGCCGAGCTTCCAGATGGCGGCGGACAACCGGCCGGAAAAGGCGCGTGCGATTCCGATGCTCGTGATCGCGCATCGCAAGGACGCGTGCAGCTACACCAACGCCGACGTGATCAAGCGCTTCGAGGACTGGATGAAGGGCGGCAAACTGGAGGTCACCTGGCTCGACGGGCCGCAAGGCACCGGCGATCCCTGCGAGGCGCAATCGGCGCACGGCTTTTTCGGCATCGACGGGCAGGTGGTGCGGACGGTGACGGGGTGGATCAAGGCGAGGAAGTGAAGCTACCGAGCTGATGAAAGCTTAGTAGCGTCGTCATGGCCAAGCGCGCAGCGCGCGAGCCGGGACCGTTCTCGATGATACGGTGACCGATCCCGGCTCTCGCGCCGCTTCGCGGCACTCGGCCGGGATGACGCCAAAGCCGTCTTGCCACGCCCCCGCAAACTCCGCTAAAACCCCTGTCCGCGCCGGTTTTACGGGCCGTTAACCAAACCCGTCCGAGACTGGCCGAACACGAGAGCACGCCGAACGCCATGAGCACGCATTACCAAGGCCGTTCCGCCGACCCGATCGCGTCCGCGATTTCGGGCCGTGCTCTCATTCTCGCTTCGCTGCTTCTCCTTCGCCGCCCCTGAGGGCCGGCCGGGCGCATGCGCCTTGGCACTCAGGGGGACGGAAGCCGAACCCGGAGAGCGCTCGATCGGCGCAGAGCGAAGAGAAGGAATAGCGAAATGACCACTCAACCGATCAAAGGCGACGACAGGAATCGCGTCGTCATCTTCGACACCACCTTGCGCGACGGCGAGCAGTGTCCCGGCGCGTCCATGACCTTCGAGGAAAAGATCGAGGTCGCCGAACTCCTCGACGCGATGGGCGTCGACATCATCGAGGCCGGTTTTCCCATCGCCTCGGAAGGCGATTTCCATGCGGTCTCTGAAATCGCCAAGCGCAGCCAGAACGCGGTGGTCGCCGGGCTTTCGCGCGCGTCCATCAAGGACATCGACCGTTGCGCGGAGGCGGTGAAGCATGCGCACCGCCCGCGCATCCATACGTTTCTCTCCACTTCGCCTGTGCATATGAAGTGGAAGCTCCAGAAGGAGCCGCATGAAGTTTTCGAGATGGTGGTCGCGCAGGTGACACGTGCCCGCAATCACGTCGACAACGTGGAATGGTCGGCGGAAGACGGCACCCGCACGGAAATCGATTTCCTCTGCCGCTGCGTCGAGGCCGCCATTAAAGCCGGCGCCACCACGATCAACATTCCCGACACCGTCGGCTACACGACGCCGTCGGAATACGCGCAACTGTTCAGGACGGTGCGCGAGCGCGTGCCGAATTCCGACAAGGCGGTATTCTCCGTGCATTGCCATGACGATCTCGGCATGGCGGTGGCGAATTCGCTCGCGGGCGTCGACGGCGGCGCGCGCCAGATCGAATGTACCATCAACGGCATCGGCGAGCGCGCGGGCAACGCGGCGCTCGAGGAAATCGTGATGGCGATGCGCGTGCGCAACGACGTGCTGCCGTACTGGAACGAGATCAACGCGCAGATGCTGACGCGCGCCTCCAAGCTCGTCTCGGCGGTCACGTCCTTTCCGGTGCAGTACAACAAGGCGATCGTCGGCCGTAACGCGTTCGCGCATGAATCCGGCATCCATCAGGACGGGATGCTGAAGCACACGCAGACCTACGAGATCATGCTGCCCGAGGATGTCGGCGTGTCGAAGACCTCGCTCGTGATGGGCAAGCATTCCGGCCGCCACGCCTTCCGGGAAAAACTGAAGGAGCTGGGCTACGAACTCGGCGACAACGCGCTGAACGACGCCTTCAACCGTTTCAAGGCGCTCGCCGACAAGAAGAAGCACGTTTACGACGAGGACATCGTGGCGCTCGTGGACGACGAGATCGCGCAGGCGAACGATCGCGTGAAGATCGTCTCGCTGACGGTGATCGCCGGCACGCAAGGGCCGCAGCAGGCCACCCTCGTGCTCGATATCGACGGCACCCACAAGACGACGCAGGCGACCGGCAACGGTCCGGTGGATGCGATCTTCAACGCGATCAAGTCGCTGGTGCCGCATCAGGCCCGTTTGCAGCTCTATCAGGTGCATGCCGTGACCGAAGGCACGGACGCGCAGGCGGAAGTATCGGTGCGGCTGGAGGAGAACGGTCATACGGTGACGGCGCGTGGCGCCGACTCCGATACGCTGGTCGCTTCCGCCAAAGCCTACATCAATGCGTTGAATAAGCTCGCGCAGAAGCGCCAGTCGGTGAACCCGCAGACGGCCTACGGGTAATAGACCGCTTCCAAAATCTGTCATCGCCCGCGAAAGCGGGCGATCCAGTACTCTCTGATTCAGCGATTACTGGATGCCCCGCCTGCGCGGGGCATGACACTGTTGTTGGCTTGTTTTCTTCAAATGAATCTTTGCTAAGCTGTCCCGGCCTCATGCTGAGGAGCGCGTAAGCGCGTCTGGAACACACAAGTCCGGTTTACCCGACTTGTGATCGATTTAATGTACTGATCTCGGGTGACCCGAGATCAGATGGCCGCCCATCCTTCGAGACGCCGCCCTTCGTGCGGCTCTTCAGGATGAGGCGGGTTTGGCCTGGGGACAGCGATGCGGGTGAAGAAACGGATTCTGGCGACGGTGCTTTTTTCGGCGGCAGCACTCGCCGCATTGCTGCCGATGGACGGTAGCGCCCAGCTGAAACAAAAACGCCCGCCGGATTGCGGCGGAAAATCCGAGCCGGTCTGCGCGCGCACGACGCTCGGCCAGCTCGCCACTTACGAGAACAGGTGTTTTGCCGAATCCGACGGAGCGAAGGTTCTGATCAAGGGCTCCTGCCTGGCCCGCCAGTGCAATTCGGCTTCAAAACCTGTCTGCGCGCATGTGGGCGGAAAGAACAAAAGTTATCCGAACTCATGCGTCGCCGAGAACGAAGGCGGAATGGTGCTGACCTTCGGCAACTGCCCGGAAGCCTGCACGATGGATTTCAAACCGGTCTGCGGGGTCAACGACAAGGGGGCGCGGGCGGATTTTCCCAATGCCTGTGTCGCGCAAACGGCGGGATCGCGCGTGCTGCATCCGGGCAAGTGCGTCGGCAAGGTGAATTGCGCGGCCGAAGGCGTACGCGTCTGCGCCTACGATGTGCGAACCGGACGTGGCGAGACGTTCGCCAACCAGTGCGAAGCCGAGGCCTCCAACGCCACCTTCCTGCATCGCGGCAAGTGCGATGCGCGCTGGCGCAAGCTCTGGAAAAAGTTCAGGGGCGGCGCGCAGGCCGCAACCCCTTAGCCCTCGGAGGCGAGATTCGCAGTGGCGGGTTTGGCACCCAGCGGTGTCCGCTCCGGTTCTTCCTCGATCACCGACGTCGGCGGCACGACCACCTTCGAGTGCTGCCAGATTCCAAACACGATAACCGGGAGCGCCACGGCAGCCGCGCCGAGGGCGACCGACCCGTCCGGGTGCAACAGCACCACGAACGAGAACATCGCAATCATACATCGCAGCATGATGTCGGCCGAAGGCCTCTTATGGATTCGACCGAACATCGCGAAAGCGATGCCGCTGGTGCCGATCAGCACGAGGAGCGTATCCCGGACCTGCAGCCAGCCGGGGTTCACGACGATGTCGGAGCGCGTGAAGATCGCAAACGTCATGAGCGTGATGGGCGCGCAGATTTTCAGCGCCTCCCACATGGTTTTCATAAAGGACGCATTCGCGATGCGGGCGGAAACGGCGGCGGTGAGGGATGTAGGCGGCGAGACTTCCCCCCAGACCGAAAGCAGGAAAACGAAGAAGTGGGCGACCCACGGGTTGATGCCAAGTTCTTGCAGGGGCCGCACGATCACCACGGCGCCGATGATGTAGGTGGCGGTGGGCGGCAGACCCGCACCCACCAGCCAGCCGAACAGATAGGCCATCAGGATCATCGCCACGATGTTCCATGAGCCGAGATCGAGCAGGGCCGCGCCCATGCGGTTGATAAAGCCGGTCACGGTGAACAGGCCAATCATGATCCCGAGCGTGGCCAGCAGGAGCGTCAGGTAGGACGTCATGTCCGCGTGGGTCTCGATGCTGTTGCGGATATTGCCGAACAGCGTTTCATCCTCCACCAGCGGATCTTTCAGCACATACTTGAAGAAGAGAAACAGACCCATCAGCGCAAAAAACATGAAGCCTGATGTGTAGAGAGCAGCAAGCAGTTCACCCATTCCGTCACCGGCGAGCAGGAAAATAAGAACCACCACCGACAGAAAGAAAACGGCTGTTTTGAGCTGGTCGTACAAAGCAACTCTTGGCGCGGCTACCTCATCGTGCGGTAAAAGCCGGACACAGAGCAGATACACTGCGAGCGCGATGCAGGCGTAATAGACAAACGCAAGCGCGAAGCCGCGGATCACCACGTCCCAGTAGGGAACGCCGAGGAATTCGGACATTAGGAATGCGCCGACGCCCATCATCGGCGGCATGATGAGGCCGCCCATCGAGGCGGCGGTTTCCACCGCGCCCGCGAATGCGCCGGGCACGCCGTAACGCTTCATCAGCGGAATCGTGATGCTGCCGACAACGATCGCGTTGGCGGAGCCTGAGCCGCTGATCATGCCGACGGAAAGCGAGCCGAGCACGGCGGTCTGCGGCACCATCTGCCTGTTGCGGCCGGCAAAGCGTCGCATGACATTGATCATTGCGCGCTGCGCACCGAAGCCGTTGGCAGCGGCGGCCAGCAGCAGGAATGCCGCGATCAGCGTCAGCGCAAGCTGGCCGTAGATTCCATAAATTCCGGTCGACAGTTCGACCGTGCTGGAGGTCACCACGCGATAGAAGCTCGTGCCGGGATGCCAGAAGAAATCGAATGGGCTGAGATAGCCGTAAAGCGTGTACACAACGAGAATTATATTCACCCAGAACAGCGATGGGTGAGCAAGACGGGATAGTTCCATCACGAGCAGGAACATCAACAGGCCAACGATGAAATCCTGGCGCGTATAGGAACCCTGCCGGTAAATCGCGATCTGCTCGAAGTTTTGCCAGAAATACCCGAACGCATAGATGCAGATCCCGATATAGATCAGGACGATGATGTTATTCACAGCCGGAGGCAGGAATTTGTAGAGATAATCCTGCTTGTACATGAACAGGATTTGCAGGATCAGCGTGATCGAAAGAACGTGCGCGACAAGTTCCTGCGGGCCGCCCGAACCCGTGTAGAAATACCAGCCAAGCCATACGAGTTGCACGACCGAAACGAAGAAAATGATATTTCGCAGGCTGATAACGCCGCGGATTCCGTCGCTCATTCGCTTCCCCACCTGGACGGCATGCCTTCTTATGGTGGTGCCGGCGCACCCGCGGGATCGCGGTGGCCGGCTCCGGCAATTCCGTCACGTTACTTCCGCCATTTCCCCGATGCGCGGACACCATCCGATCCATAAACCGGAAGCGTGACCGGCGCTGGCGCGCCGGTCACCGTCTCCGTTCCGTCAATCAAGGATCGCGGTCAGCTCTTGCCGTCCGCGATCTTCCACTTGTTGTTCCAGGCGTTCTGTTCCTTCAGGAACTTGGCGAGGCCCGCATGCACCGGAATGTCCGGATTGGCGTTGATGCCGGCGACTTGCAAGCCGACGAAGTCCTTCGCCATCGGACCGAAGCCGGCGTCGATCTTGGCTAACGCCTCGCGATTTTTGTTGAAGGCGCTGATGAGTTTGTAGACGACGTCTTCCGGCATGTCGGCGCGCATGTTGTAGCCGAACAGGATCGGTACGCCTTCGATGTTTTTCACGCCAACATCCTTGGCGAAAGCCTTCGGATCGACGTTCTGGATCGTCATGCCGGCAGCCTTCAGCTTCGCGACTTCATCCGGGCACGGATTGACCACGCGGACATCCATGCGGACTTCGGTTTCCTTCCAGTACGGAGCGAGCGACGTACCCGACGTTGTATAGGCGACGGAGCCGACAATCGTGCCGCCCTTGAGGGCGTCCGACTGCGTCTTCGGATCGATCTGGACATGCTTGAAGTCGTAGCCGAGCGCCTTGAACATGCGCTGGAAGTTCAGCCAGTTCATGAAGCCCGCGGGCGTAAAGAACACCGGCTTGCCGCTGAAGTCCTTCAGGCACTTGAAGCCGCCCACTTTGTCGGCGGGCACGGCCATGAAGGATTCCATCGGATAGGCATACCAGGTGTGAACGAGACGGCCCTTCTCCGGCTTATAATCCTTGAAACCGCCTTCACCGGCGTAAATCTGCGTCATGCCGACATCGGCCGTGTAGCCGATCTCGCCGGTGCCATCCATCGCGGCCTTCATCGCGGCGGTCGTCGCCGGATACGGGTTCACGGTGATCGTGTATTCACCGCCGAGCGCTTCCTCGGCGATTTTCACCATCGAGGCGGCGACCTTGTAGCCGTAGGAGTCGACGCTGGAAGTGGACCAGCGGATTGACTTGCGTTCCTGCGCCGAGAGCGGCTCCATCGCTGATACGGTGAACAGGGCGGCGAGTGCAGCCGCTGAAATCGTGTAGGTCAGTCTTGTCTTCAACATTTAGCATCCTCCCTGGATTTACTTTTTAGGTTGCGCAAAGCCTGTCCAAAAACCGGACATGCGCCGCGCGGCAAAGGGCGGCTCGGAATTTGCAATATAAATTTCGCAAAGTGGCCGGATGCGGTGTCCACAGAGCGGACTCCGATCCTGCCGGCGCTTCCTCCTCACCCACTTGAACGAATCTGATCGGCCCGGAACTGCTTGAACAGCATATATTTTTGTTGATTTGAGCCTTTCTGCGTTCGCCGTGTCAACGGAAACCGGACGCTGTAGCGCTGCAAATTTGCAGCCGTGCCCGCGAACAGATTTGCTGCATTGCGGCCGCCGCAGGATCGCGCGCATGTTCACGGAAGTTTTTGATAACCAGCGGAAAAGTGACGCTTTTTGCTACTTGACGGGCTTGAGCATGGATGGTGCTTAGGCCCGCCCGATCGAGCGGCCATTCGTTCCGCCGAAACCCGAAACAACCCAATGGGCGCAAGCTTCACATGACGCCTGGCAGGGTTCGGGCGGAGGATGTTCTTTCAGGAGACTGTAAATGCGCAAATGGCTTCTCGCGGCTGCGGCGATCTATGCGATCACCGTTACCGGTGCCGCGGCCCAAGGTTATCCGACCCGCAATATCACGATGGTCATTCCGTTCGCCGCCGGCGGCCCGACCGACACCGTCGGCCGTCTCATCGCCGAGGCGATGACCAAGGCGCTCGGCCAAACGGTCGTCGTCGAAAACGTCGCCGGTGCCGGTGGCACGCGTGCGGCCGGCCAGGTCGCGAAAGCGCCTGCCGACGGCTACCAGATTCTGCTCCACCACATCGGCATGTCGACGGCGCCGACGCTTTACCGCAAGCTGCCGTTCAATGTGATCTCCGATTTCGAAACCATCGGCCTCGTCACCGACGCGCCAATGTCGCTGATCGGCAAGCCGGGGCTCGAGGCCAAGAATTTCGCGGAAGTCCTTCAGTACGTGAAGACGCAGAAGGACAAGGTCTCCTACGGCAATGCCGGTGTAGGCTCCGCCTCGCATCTCTGCGGCATGCTGCTGATGTCCACGATGGGCGTGCAGATGACGACCATCCCGTATAACGGCACCGGCCCGGCGATGACCGATCTTCTCGGCGGCCAGATCGATCTGATGTGCGACCAGACCACCAACACCACCTCCCAGATCAAGGGCGGCAAGGTGAAGGCGTATGGCGTCACCACCAAGACTCGCGTGAAGTCGCTTTCGGACCTTCCGACGCTCGACGAAGCCGGTCTCAAGGGCTTCGAGGTCGCGGTCTGGCACGGCCTCTATGCGCCGAAGGGTACGCCGGCCGATGTGGTCGCGAAACTCACGGCTGCCTTGCAGGCCGCCCTCAAGGACCAGAAGGTCATTGATCGCTTCGCCGATCTCGGCACCGAGCCGGTTGCGCAGGCGGAAGCGACTCCGGCCGCGCACAAAAAGAAACTTGAATCCGAAATCGCGCGCTGGCGTCCTCTAATTCAGGCGGCAGGCGTTTACGCCGACTGATAAAAGAATAATCTAGACTGGCCGGGTTGGAGCCAACCAACCCGGCCGGTGTTGCGTAGGGGGAGGGGCGTATGCCGGGCTTCATCAAGAACCCGAAAGATTTCTTCGCGGGGCTTCTGTTTCTCGTGATCGTGGCTATCTTCGGCTGGGGCTTGCGCGAACTTCCGATCGGCACCGCGTTCCGCATGGGCCCGGGTTATTTCCCGATGGTCCTGCTCATCATTCTGACCGGGCTCGGCGTCGCGATCCTCGTGAATGGACTGCGCACGTCCGGCGAGCCGATCGGAATGATCCCCTGGCGCGGCCTCGCGCTGATTACGTTTCCCATCATCTTTTTCGGGGCGACACTGAAAGGACTGGGCCTTGTCGCCTCCCTCGGCATCAGCGTGTTCGCCACCACGCTTGCGAGCCGTGAGTGGAACATCCTGTATGCGGTGGCGACGACGGTCGTGCTGGTGGTCGCAAGCTGGCTGATTTTCATCAAAGGTCTGGGCCTGCCGATTTCGCTGCGCGGCCCCTGGATCGGCGGATACTGAGGGAAGCAGCATGATCGAACTTCTCTCAAATCTCGCGATTGGTTTCGATCAGGCGCTGACCGCCACCAACATCTTCTATTGCTTTATCGGCGTGTTGCTCGGCACGGCGGTGGGCGTGCTGCCGGGCCTTGGACCGGTTGCGACGATTGCGATGCTGTTGCCGATCACCTTCGGCCTGCCGCCCGTATCCGCGCTCATCATGCTCGCTGGTATCTATTACGGCGCGCAATATGGCGGCTCGACCACGGCCATCCTCATCAACCTGCCCGGTGAATCGAGTTCCGTGGTCACTGCCATCGACGGCTACAAGCTCGCCCAGCAGGGCAAGGCGGGTGTCGCACTCTTTACGTCAGCCGTGGGCTCGTTCTTCGCCGGCACCGTTGCAACCTTCCTGATTGCGGGCTTCGCGCCACCGCTTGCCGAGGTCGCGCTGAAATTCGGACCGGCGGAGTATTTCTCACTGATGGTTCTGGGCCTGGCCGCCTCGGTGGCGCTCGCGCATGGCTCGATCGTGAAGGCGCTGGCGATGGTCGTGCTCGGCCTTCTTCTAGGCACCATGGGTCAGGACCTCTACACCGGCGCGCCGCGTTTCAATTTTGGCCTTGTGGAATTGGCCGACGGCATCGACTTCGTGGCGCTCGCGATGGGCGTGTTCGGCATCGGCGAAATCATCCGCAACCTGGAAGACAGCACCGAGCGGAAACTGGTTTACTCTCCAATCAGCAATTTCCGCTATTTCATCATCGGACCGGTGCTGCTCGCGGTCGCCGGTACGCTCGAATATCTCGATATCGGACCCTCGTTCAATTTCCTCGGGCACAACCCGAATGTGCTTTCGATGGTCGTGGCCGTGCCTTCGCTTGGCCTGTTCGGCTACCACCTGTCCCATCTGATGAAAGATCTGGTGCCGACCAAGGAAGAACTGAAATCCATTATCGCGCCGATCCTGCGCGGCACCGTGATCGGCTCTTTCCTCGGGATTCTGCCGGGCGGCGGCGCGATCCTCGGCTCGTTCGGCGCCTATACGATCGAAAAACGCATCTCCAAGACGCCGGAACGTTTCGGCAAGGGCGCCATTGAGGGCGTGGCCGCACCCGAAGCCGCCAACAATGCCGGCGCGCAGACCTCATTCATCCCGATGCTGACGCTCGGCATCCCGTCGAATCCGGTGATGGCGCTGATGATCGGCGCCATGATCATCCAGGGCATTGTGCCGGGTCCGAACGTCATCAACGACAAGCCGGAGCTGTTCTGGGGCATCGTCGCCTCGATGTGGCTCGGCAACTTCCTGCTGCTCGTGCTCAACCTGCCGCTGATCGGTATATGGGTGAAGTTGCTGACGGTGCCCTATCGCGTGCTGTTCCCGGCGATCATCGCGGTCTGCTGTATCGGCGTGTATTCGGTCAGCAACAATCCGTTCGACGTTTACTGGATGGCGATCTTCGGGGTGATCGGTTACTTTCTGATCAAGCTTGACTGCGAGCCGGCACCGCTCCTGCTCGGTTTCGTCATCGGGCGGCTGCTCGAGGAATATCTGCGGCGCGCCATGCTGCTCTCGCGCGGCGATCCGTTCGTCTTCTTCCAGCGGCCGATCAGCGCGGTGCTGATGATCCTCGCGATCCTGGCGCTGGTGATCGTGCTGATCCCGTCGGTCAGCAAGAAGCGCGACGAGGCGTTCCGGGAAGAGACGAAATAGAGATGCAAAATAGAGATTGCGGCGGCGGCTTTCAGGCCGCCTTCGCTGGACAGAGGCAGGGGGGCTTGCTACATGACCCCCCGCTCCGGCGCTTCAGGCCCCGGGGACATCCATGGCGGGCGCATAGCTCAGTTGGTAGAGCAGGTGACTCTTAATCACCGGGTCCAAGGTTCGAGTCCTTGTGCGCCCACCACTTTCCCGCCTGAAAATTTGTAGACTGAAAGCGCGCCGTCGTTCGCGCCGCGCACATAGACTTGGCTACCGTTGGCGTTTCTTCGAAACGCGCATAGCATCAGTTTCACAGACCGGTGCATAAGGCGCGTTTGTCATGTTGAGCCAGCAGCAAAACGATCTGATCACGCGGATCGGGCCGAAGACGCCTGCCGGCGTGCTGATGCGGCGCTACTGGCAGCCGGCCGCACTCGTGGAGGAACTCGCGGGCAATCGTCCGGTGAAGCCGGTGAAGCTGCTCGGCGAAAATCTCGTCATCTTCAAGAACGGGCACGGCGAATACGGACTGATGGAGCGGCACTGTCCGCATCGGGGGGCGGATCTCGCCTATGGCCGTCTGGAAGACGGCGGCCTGCGCTGCTCGTTCCACGGCTGGCTGTTCGCGACCGACGGCCAATGTTTGCAGACACCGGCGGAACCGGACGACAGCAATCTCTGCAAGAACATCCGGCTGAAGGCGTATCCCGTGCGCGAGAAGAGCGGAATTCTGTTTGCTTACATGGGACCTGGCGAGCCGCCGGCATTGCCGGACTTCGACTGTTTCGTGGCGCCGGACGAATACACCTTCGCGTTCAAGGGCATGATCGATTGCAACTGGCTGCAGGCGCTGGAGGTCGGCATCGATCCGGCGCATGCGTCGTTCCTGCATCGCTTCTTCGAGGACGAGGACCCGGACGCGGGCTACGGCAAGCAGTTTCGCGGAGAGAGTGCCGACTCCGACATGCCGATGACCAAGGTGCTGCGCGAATTTCCGCGCCCGGAGATCGAAGTGGATGCCACCGACTATGGCCTGCGCATCACCACGCTGCGCAAGATCAGCGAAACAAACACGCATGTGCGCGTGACCAACGCGATCTTTCCGCACGGCATTGTCATTCCGATGAGCAAGGAAATGACGATCACCCAGTGGCATGTGCCGGTCGATGACACGCACTGCTACTGGTACGCGATCTTCACGAGCTTCGGCGCGAAGGTGGACAAGACAGAAATGCGCCGCCAGCGGCTCGAACTCTATTCGCTGCCGGATTACATCTCGACCAAGAACAAGGCGAACGATTACGGCTTCGATCCGCACGAGCAGGAGCATGATACTTACACCGGCATGGGCGCCGACATTAACGTCCACGACCAGTGGGCGGTGGAATCGATGGGGCCGATCCAGGACCGCACGCAGGAGCATCTCGGCAAGAGCGACAAGGCGATCGTCGCCTATCGCAAGATGCTCGTGAAGGCGATCGAGCAGGCGGGCAAGGGCGAGACGCCGATCATGGCGCTCGACGCGGCGGCGGCGAAATCCGTCACCGGCCCGGTCGCGGTGGACGGCATCGGTCCCGCGGCGTGGCAGAATTATCCGGCGCAGCTCGATGCGCAGCGGCGCAAGGCGGCCGCATGGTGGAAGGCGAACTGATGCGCGGCGGCCAGACCTTCATCGAGAAGCACGGACTCTGGACGAAAGAGCAGACGGCGGCCGCCGCCGAAATCGACAAGCGTATCGAACGCGACAAGATCGAGGTCGTGCGGTTTTCGTTCGCCGACCAGCACGGCATCCTGCGTGGCAAGACGGTGGTGGCATCCGAGGGCGCCAGCATGATGCGGTCGGGCTGCTCGATCACGACAACCCTTTTGGCAAAAGACACGTCGCACAAGACCGTGTTTCCCGTCTTCACGCAGGGCGGCGGCTTGGGCCTGCCGGAAATGCAGGGCGGCGGGGATTTTTTGATGATCCCCGATCCGCTGACGTTTCAAGTGCTGCCGTGGGCGCCGGGCACCGGCTGGCTCTTGTGCGACATGGTGTTCAACGACGGCAAGCAGGTGCCGTTCTCCACGCGCAATCTCGCGCGCATCGCGGTGAGCAAGCTTGCCGACGCGGGCTACGATTTCATCTCCGGGCTTGAAGTTGAATTCCATCTCTTCAAGCTGGAAGACACGATGCTGCGCCCCGAAGACGCGACCTGGCCGGGGGCCGCGCCGAAAGTGAGCCACACGCATCAGGGCTATCAGTATCTGACCGAAGTGCGTATCGACCAGATCGATCCGCTGCTGGAAATCATCCGGCGCGATTTGCTTGCCATTGGTTTGCCGCTGCGTTCGCTGGAGCTGGAACTTGGACCAAGCCAGGTCGAACTCACCTTCGGCATCGGCACCGGCATTGAATCCGCCGATGCGATGATGCTGCTGCGGAGTGCGGTGAAGCAAATCGCCCGCCGGCACGGGTATCTCGCGAGCTTCATGTGTCGGCCGAAAGTACCGAACACGGTGTCCAGCGGCTGGCATCTGCATCAGTCATTGAAAGACAAAAAATCCGGCGACAATGCCTTTGCCGCCAAGGCACAGGGCGAGCCGTTTTCGCCGCTGGCGAAACACTATCTCGGCGGATTGCTGGGGCACGCGCGCGCGGCGGCGGCGTTCACCACGCCCACGATCAACGGCTACAAGCGCTATCGTCCGTATTCGCTGGCGCCGGACCGCGCGATCTGGGCCCGCGACAATCGCGGCGTGATGATCCGGATGCTCGGCGGAGAGGGGTCCGCCGACACGCGGCTCGAAAACCGCGTCGGCGAGCCTGCGGCCAATCCTTACCTCTATGTCGCTTCGCAGATTTACAGCGGGCTGGATGGGATGGCGCGCCGTCTCGATCCCGGCCCGTCGGCGGACACGCCCTACGAGACAAAAGCGGCGTCCTTGCCGAAAAGCCTGATCGAGGCGCTGGATGCGCTGCGCGACAGCAAGATGCTGCGCGCTTCACTCGGCGACGGGTTCGTGGATTATTATCTGCGGATCAAGGACGCCGAAGTCGCGCGCTTCCTCAGCGAAGTCACCGACTGGGAAGAGAAAGAGTATTTTGATCTGTTCTGACTACTTCTTCTCCAGCATCAGGTTGCCCTTCGCCTTCACGACACCCTTTACCTTCTCGGCGACTTTCGCCAAAAGCCAGGGCAGGGTGACCTCCAGCTTCACGTGATCTTCTTCCACGTCGATGGTCCCGTTGCAGCGCTGGCCGAGGGCGGCCACTCGAAAAGTGAGCCGGTCGCCGGTCCAGGTTTCCTCCTCGACAGTCATCAGGCTCGCGAATTCGCCGCGCGCCTTGCCGAGACCGTTCTTGATCCGGGTGCAGGCTTCCTGCTTGCCGAGGCGGTGGGGGATCGAGACGGTGACGTTCTGGGACATGGTTCAGCCTGTGCTTTCGTTCAAACGCATATAGGAGGCTGTTTCCAGAACGAAAGAGGCGGCCAGCCGTTCCCTGTGGCCCGTTGCAAGGCTTTCCGGGCCATCGCATTCTCCGGAGAACGCCCGCATCCGCCGGGCGATTTTTTCGGGGAGGCAGGCGATTGGCAAATAAAATCAAGATCTGGGGCCGAACCAGCTCCGGCAATGTGAAGAAGACGCTCGTGGTCGCCGACGAACTGGGCGTGCCCTATGAGCGCATCGATGCGGGCATGCATTTCGGCGTCGTCGATACGCCGGAATACCGCAGCCTCAATCCGAACGGGCGCATCCCCACGATACAGGACGGCGATGTCGTGCTGTGGGAGTCGAATTCGATCTGCCGCTATCTCTGCATGCAGTATGGCGGCGAGGCGATCTATCCCGCCGACCCGGCGGCGCGCGCGGGCATCGACCGCTGGCTCGACTGGCTGCTGTCCACGGTCATTCCGCTCGATGTGCCGGTGTTCTGGGGCACAATCCGCACGCCGCCCGAAAAGCAGGACAAGGCGGCGATCGCGGAGGCGGCGAAAAAACTCGGTGCCGCTTTCGGCATTCTCGATGCGCAACTTTCTGGAAAGAAATTCCTCGGTGGCGAGCGCTACATGCTCTCCGACCTTATCCTCGGCATTTTCGCGCACCGCTATCTGGCCAATCCGCATATCGAGCGGCCGGACCAGCCGAACTTGAAAGCATGGTATGAACGAATGCGCGTGCTGCCGGTTTACAAGAAGCATGTCGATTTTCCGCTGGAGTGAAGGACTGACCGAATGGCCGACCTGAACATTGCCGTGATCTGCGGAAGCCTCCGCAAGGAATCCTGGAACCGGATGGTGGCGAATACGCTGCCTTCGGTGGCGCCCGGTCTCAAATTCAAGGACGCGCCGCCGTTCGACAAGATGCCGAACTACAATCAGGACGACCAGAAGGCGAACGGCTTTCCCGACAGCGTGAAGGCGTGGGCCGATGCGATCCGCGGCGCGGATGGGGTGGTGTTCGTGACGCCGGAATACAATTTCTCGGTGCCGGGTGTGCTGAAGAACGCGATCGACTGGGTGTCGCGCATGGACGCGAAAGAGCAGCCGTTTTTCGGCAGGCCCTGCGCGATTCTCACGGCATCCGGCGGCCCGGTCGGCGGCTCGCGCGTGCAGTATGAATTGCGGAAAATCCTTCAGTCCATCGAAGGGATCGTGCTGCCGAAGCCGGAAGTGTTCGTGACACTCGCACCGACGAAGATCGATACAACGAAGGGCGTCGTCACCGACGCAACCACGCTCGATTTCATGAAAAAGCAGATGGAAGCCTTCGCCGCTTTCATCCAGCGGCTTTCCTGATCAGGTCTCGCTCGCATCGCTGAAGCTGAAGGGCGACACGCCGCGCGTGGTCTCGTCGAGTACCAGCCCGCGCGTCAGCGGCGGCTCGGCGCGCTGGCTGCAGTGGGGCCGCTCGCACAGGCGGCAATTGACGCCGATCGGGGTCACTTCCGCCGTATCCAGATCGAGGCCCTGCGAATAAACCAGCCGGTTGGCGTATTTCAGTTCGCAGCCGAGGCCGAGCGCATAGCGTGGCTGCGGGGTCGCGTGCGGAACGCGGGCGCGGCGTACGGTTTGAGCGATACTGAAATAACGCGCGCCGTCCGGCAGTTCCACGATCTGCGTGAACATCTTGCCCGGCGTGTCGAAGGTCGCATGCACGTTCCAGAGCGGGCAGGTGCCGCCGAATTTCGAGAACGGAAACGAACCCGACGAGAAACGCTTCGAGACATTGCCCGCGTGATCCACGCGCAGCATGAAGAAGGGCACGCCGCGCGCGTTGGGGCGCTGAAGCGTGGTCAGCCGGTGGCAGACCTGTTCATAGCTCGCGCCAAATCTGTGGGTGAGCACGCCGAGATCGTAGCCAAGCGCCTCCGCGGCTTCGTGAAAGCTGCGGTATGGCATGATCACGGCGGCGGCGAAGTAATTCGCGAGCGTGATGCGATAGAGCCGCTTCGTGGTGTCGTCGTTGTCCTTGCTCCTGGCCACGATGGTGTCGAGGAGCGTGTCGCCTTCCACGAGGGCGAGCTGGAAGGCGATCTGGAATACGCGGCCGGGCACGTCGGTCAGTTCGGAAATCAGCAGTTGTTTGCGATGCCGGTCGTAGCGGCGGAGCGTGTCGCGCATCACGTCGATCGGCAGCACGCGGACGAGAATGCCGTGGCGCTGGCGCAGACGTTCGGACAGCGCGCGGAATAGATCATGGGCGGGCGCGTCCACCTCGTCGCGCAGCTTTTCCGCGGCTGTTTCCAGTTCCGGAAAGTGATTGCGGGATTCTTCGATAAGGTCGCGTACGCGCTCGACCGGGTTGGCGACGAATTCGCCGCTCTGGTCGCGCCCGGCGAACCGAGAGGCGGCAATCGTTTCGCCTCGCCGCGCCTCGGTGTAGGCGCGGTAGAGGCGCTGGATCGCGTTGGTGGCGCCGGGGCAAAGTTCGGCGAGGTCGTGCAGTTCCTGTTTGGGCAATTCGATCTGGCGGAAGAGCGGATCGCTGAAGACCTCGTTCATCTCCGCGAAAACGCGGTCATCGTCGCCGGAAGCGAGTTCGCGCAGATCCACATCATAGGTGTCGGCGATCCGGAGCAGGATCTGCGCCGTCACGGGACGCTGGTTGCGTTCGATCAGGTTGACGTAGCTCGGCGAGATGGCGAGCGCCTCGGCCATCTCTGTTTGCGACAGGCCAAGCTGCCGCCGGATGCGCCGGAAGCGCGGACCCACGAACAGCTTGCGCGCTTTAGGCTCGGTTGCTTGTGACAATTGTTACATCTCTACAGTCGAGTTAGTATGAATGTTACAGCATGGCACGATTTTATCGCAAGAGCCATAAACACCGCTATTAATGGGCTTTCTCAAGCGTTACAGAAATAACGAGCGAGATCGCTATGGAATTGTAACTTCTGTAATAATTGAGAGGAAAAAAATGTCGAAGCATTCTTTTACCGGGATCATTCCCTCCGCGCCCGCCGGCCGTTTCGACGGCATTGAGCGCACCTACACGGCCGAAGACGTGCTGCGTCTGCGCGGCTCCGTCACGGTGAAGCACACGCTCGCCGAGCGCGGCGCCAACCGGCTGTGGGAGCTTCTGCATTCGGAACCGTATTTGCCCTCGCTCGGCGCCATGACCGGCAACCAGGCGGTTCAGATGGTCCGCGCCGGCATGAAGGCGATCTATCTCTCCGGCTGGCAGGTCGCCGCCGACAGCAACACCGCGGGTGCGATGTACCCGGACCAGAGTCTCTACCCAGCCAACTCCGGTCCCGAGCTTTGCCGCCGCATCAACCGCGCGCTCGCCCGCGCCGACCAGATCGAGCACTCCGAAGGCGGCGCCAAGCGCGACTGGTTCGTTCCCATTGTCGCGGATGCCGAGGCCGGCTTCGGCGGCCCGCTCAATACCTACGAGATCATGAAGGCCTATATCGAAGCCGGCGCTTCCGGCGTCCACTTCGAGGACCAGCTCGCTTCGGAAAAGAAGTGCGGCCACATGGGCGGCAAAGTGTTGATCCCGACGGCGGCGCATGAGCGCAACCTTGTCGCGGCGCGGCTTGCGGCCGACGTTTCCGGCACGCCGACCATCGTCATGGCGCGCACGGACGCCGAAAGCGCCAAGCTCATCACCTCGGATGTGGACGAGCGCGACCGCGCGTTCATCACCGGCGAGCGCACGCCGGAAGGCTTCTATCGCCTGAAGCCGGGCACGGGTCTCGCGCATTGCATCAAGCGCGGGCTCTCGTTCGCCAAATACGCCGACCTCCTGTGGTGGGAGACCTCCACGCCGAATCTGGAGGACGCGAAGAAATTCGCGGAGGCCGTGCAGAAGCAGTTTCCGGGCAAGATGCTTTCGTACAACTGCTCGCCGTCCTTCAACTGGCGGAAGAATCTCGACGAGGCCACGATCGCCAAGTTCCAGCGCGAGCTGGGAGCGATGGGTTACAAGTACCAGTTCGTGACGCTCGCCGGCTTCCACTCGCTCAACCACGGCATGTTCGAACTCGCCGACGGTTTCCGCGACCGCGGCATGGCGGCGTACTCCGAACTGCAGCAGGCGGAGTTCGCCGCCGAGAAGCGCGGCTATTCGGCGACACGCCACCAGCGCGAGGTCGGCACCGGCTATTTCGATCTCGTGAACCTCACCATCAACGGGGGCGGCTCGGAGACGACCGCCATGCACGAATCCACCGAAGAAGCGCAGTTCGAGCAGAAGCAGCACTCGGTCGCGGCCGAGTAGCACAGTCACGCATCAAGGAGACAAGCCATGTCACGCAGGTTCTGGGTTATTGGCGGCGAATACCAATCGATCAAGTTCGACCAGATGATCGGCGGCACCGAGAAGCTGTACGGGCCGTTCGTGGAACGCAACGACGCCGAGCGGACCTGGCGCTCGGTATCGGAGCGGCATCGTTCCGAGTGCTGCATGCGCTTCTCGATCGTCGAGGAACGGGCTTTGGCAGCGGTGAGCTGAGAACCGCGGGCCCCTTCTGGCTCAAGGGTGTCATCCTCCCCCTTGAGCCAGCTTTATTTCAGGCGGGCCGGCCCGGCGATGCGCCGGCCCGTCGTTTTTCCGCCCGCCGTTTCCTGCTAGAGCAACGGCCATGAGCGATCATTCCGAGCAGGAACTTTCCGAGGCAGCCGCACAGGCCGAAGCCCTGATCGTGCCGGGCCGCGCCTGCGGCACCTGCGGCATGTGCTGCAAGATTCCAAAGATCGAGGTGCTGGAAAAGCCGTCGGGCAAATGGTGCGTGAACGCCGTGGCCGGCAAGGGCTGCAAGATCTACGAGACACGGCCGATGGTCTGCCGCCGTTTCATGTGCCTTTGGCTACAGGACGCGAACATCAGCGCCGAGTGGAAGCCCGATAAATCGAAGATGTATCTGAGTCTTGAATTGAGCGGCGAGCGGCTGGCGGCGCATGTCGATCCGGCAACGCCGGGCGCCTGGCTGAAGCAGCCTTACTACGACGACCTGAAACGCTGGGCCGTTCAGGCTGCGCGGAATGAAACACAGGTCAGCGTTTTCATCGGCCGCCATGCCATCGTGATTACGCCGGAACGAGACATCGATCTCGGTATGGTCGGCGAGGATGAACTCATCATTTCCACGAAAGAGAAGCAGGGCGATCGCTTCGTGCTGGGCGCCGAAAAGATCAAGCGCGACGATCTGGAGCGGCATCAAAAGCAATGGGCTGCGGCGCGCAGCCGGGCCGCCATGCCGAAGCTTTAGGAACTTCGCGAAACGCCCACTTCGTTGACAGGCCGGAACGCGAGTGTAACGTTCCGCGAAATCTCAGAAATTTCCGGGAGCGCAATATGGAAGCCGCCAACAGCAGCGCAATGGCCAAATCGGGCGACTCGGTTGCCGGTGCGGTAACGCCTGAGCGAGCGGCCTATTACGAAAAGATCGGCAAGAAGAATCTGGCGCCGCTCTGGGAAGTGCTGAAGGGCCTGGTACCCGCCGAGCCGCGCACGCCGTGCGCGACCGCGATGTGGCGCTTCGAGGACGTGAAGAACATGGTGCTGGAAGCGGGCACGCTCATCACCGCGAAGGAGGCGGAACGGCGCGTGCTGGTGTTCGAGAACCCGGCCTTGCGCGGACGCTCGCGCATCACGCAGTCCTTGTACGCCGGCTTGCAGCTCATCATGCCGGGCGAGGTCGCGCCCGCGCACCGCCACACGGCGTCCGCCATCCGCCTTGTGCTGGACGGCGAGGGGGCCTACACGGCGGTCGATGGCGAAAAGACCGTCATGCGCCGCGGGGATTTCGTCATCACGCCGAACTGGGCGCCGCACGATCACGGAAACACATCCAAGGAGCCGATGATCTGGCTCGACGTGCTGGATTTGCCCACGGTGAATTTCTTCGACGCAGCGTTCTCCGAGCATCTCGATCAGGAGAAGCAGTCGAATACGCGCGAGGACGGCGACAGCTATGCGCGCTTCGGTTCGGGCGTGTTGCCGGATGGCGCCAAGGTGCTGAACCGCAGCCCGATCATCAACTACCCATACGCCCGCCTGAAGCCGGTGCTGGAGCGCATGGAAGGCGCGGGCGAGATCGACCCGCATCACGGCGCGCGCGTGCGGTACGCCAATCCGTTCAATGGCGGCTGGGCCACGCCGACCATGGGCGCGCAGCTTGCGATGATGCCGAAGGGCTTCAAGGGCAAGGACTACCGTTCCACTGACGGCACCATCTTCGTCTGCCTTGAGGGTGAGGGCACCACGAAAGTGGACGGCGAGACGCTAGAGTGGGGCCGCAACGACGTGTTCGTGGTGCCGTCCTGGAAGCGTTACGCGCACATGACCAAGAACAAGTCGGTGCTGTTTTCGATCTCGGACCGGCCGGCGCAGGAATCGCTCGGCATCTGGCGTGAGCAGAATTGAAACAACGCGGAACCACTTTTAATCGGATCAATAAGCCAGCCTAGTTCCGTCATCCTGAGGTGCGAGCCGCGTCAGCGGCGAGCCTCGAAGGATGAACGGCCCGGGCCGTCGCCCTTCGAGGGTCGCGCTGTGCGCGACCACCTCAGGGTGACGGAGTGGCTGTTTCATTGGAGCGACCGCGCTCTAATCATTCTCGCGTTTGTAAACATCCTCGATGCGAACGATGTCGTCCTCGCCGAGATAGCTGCCGGTCTGCACCTCGATCAGTTCGAGCGGCGTTTCGCCCGGATTTTCGAGACGGTGGACTTCGCCGAGCGGGATGTAGGTCGACTCGTTGGGCTTCAGCAGTTTGACCTGATCGCCGATCGTGACCTTGGCCGTGCCATTCACCACCACCCAATGCTCGGCGCGATGCTTGTGCTTTTGCAAAGAGAGCTGGCCGCCCGGGTTCACGACGATCCGCTTGACCTGAAAGCCCTCGCCCCGGTCCACGCCCTGGTACGAGCCCCACGGGCGATAGACGCGGGCGTGGGTGTCGGCCTCGGCTTTTTTCTTTTCGCGTAACGTATCGACGAGCTTGCGCAGGCTTTCCGTGCTGTCCTTATGGGCGACGAGCACCGCGTCGTCCTCGACCACCACCACCATATCTTCCGCGCCGAGGAGGACAGCGAGCTTGCCGCTGCTCGACACATAAGATCCCTTGGAGTCGAGCACGAGCACATTGCCCCTGGCGACGTTGCCGGCGGCATCCTGTTCCGAGATCGCCCACAGCGCCTGCCAGCCGCCAAGATCGGACCAGCCGTAGTCGGCGGCGATTACGGCTGCCTTCTTGGTGCGCTCCATCACCGCATAGTCGATGGATTTCCTTTCGGCTTCCCCAAATGCCTTTGGGTCGAGCTGCAGGAAATCGAGATCGGTCTTGCTGCCATCGACCGCGTTCTGGATTGTCTTTGCGCTCTCCGGCAAGAAGGCTCGATATTCATCGAGCAGCACATCGGCGCGGAACAGGAAGTTTCCGGAATTCCAGAGATAGCCCTGTTGCACATACCCGGCGGCGGTTTTCGCGTCTGGCTTTTCCACGAATGCATCGACGTCGCGTGCTCCCATGCCGGCGATTTCCTTGCCGGGCTTGATGTAGCCGTAGGCGGTCGCCGGGTGATCCGGCTGCATGCCGAAAGTCACGATGCGGCCTTCTCGCGCGGCGGGGATTGCGCGCCGCACCGAGTCCACGAATTTCTCCGGTGCCCGTACATAATGATCGGCGGCGAGCACCAGCAGCAATTCCCCGGGTCTTGACCTTGAAGCGATCATGCTCGCCGCCACAATCGCCGGCGCAGAGTCGCGCCGCGACGGCTCCAGCACGATGTCGGCCTCGACCCCGAGTTCGGCGAATTGTTCGCGCACGATAAAGCGATAGTCGCGATGGGTGATGACCAGCGGCTTGCCGAACACGCGGCCGTCGCCGACCCGCTTCAACGTCTCCTGCAGACTCGAAAGCTCACCGGTGAGACGCAGGAATTGTTTTGGAAAGCTGTCGCGCGAGGCGGGCCACAAACGCGTGCCGGCGCCCCCACACAAGATCACCGGACGAACGAGGTCCGACATTCAATCCGCTCTCAGGCAATAGCGATTGTTAGTTCTTCGAACTGCGTCTGGTAGAGAGCATAATAACGTCCGCGCCGCGCGATCAATTCATCATGCTTGCCGCTCTCGATGATGCGGCCCTCATCCATGGCGCAAATCTTGTCGGCGGCCATGATGGTCTGCAGCCGGTGCGCGATTACCAGGGTCGTTCGCGAAGCCTGAAGCGACTCCAGCGCGCGCTGCACCTCGCGCTCGGACTCGGAATCTAGTGCGGCGGTCGGTTCATCGAGCAGCAGAATGGGTGCGTTCTTCAGGAACGCGCGGGCGATTGCGATGCGTGCCCGCTGGCCGCCGGAAATCTGCACGCCCTGCTCGCCGACCTGCGAGTCGTAACCCTTCGGGAAGCCCTGGATAAAATCGTGAGCGTGCGCGGCTTTCGCCGCCTTCACGATCTCTTCCTCGGTGGCGTCGAGTTTGCCAAGCGCGATGTTGTCGCGAATGGTGCCAGAAAACATGAACACGTCCTGGCTGACATAGGCGATCTGCGCGCGCAGCGAGCGGCGCGAGAATTGCGAGATGTCGTGATCGTCGATGAAAATCTTGCCGGTCTGCGGCTCCCAGAACCGCTCCACGAGATTCATGATGGTGGACTTGCCGGAGCCGGAGGAGCCGACCAGCGCGGTGGTCGTGCCGGGCTCGGCGATGAAGGAAATCCCCCGCAAGACGGCTTCTTCCGGCCGGTAGCGGAAGGACACTTCGCGGAACTCGATGCGGCCGCGGCCGACCTTGATCGCGGGCATCCTCGCTTCGTCGTGTTCCGCCGGAAGGCTGTCGATCGTATCGAACAGGAAGCGGGTGAGCGTCAGCGACGCCGCCAGTTCGATCTGCAGACGGGCGAGGCGCTTGGCCGGTTCATAGGCAAGCAGAAGGGCGGTTACGACCGAGAAGAATTCGCCCGGCAACTGCGAGCCGGCGAGTACCCCGTGTCCCGCATACATCACGAAGCCAGCGATCGCGAAACCGCCGAGCATTTCCATCACCGGGCTCGAGAACGCCTTGATGCGCGCCATTTTGTTCTGGTTGAGTTCGACCTGGTCGATGCTCGCGGACATGCGCTTCCGCATCAAGTCCTCGAGATTGTAGGACTTCACGATGCGGATGCCCTGCACAGACTCCTGCAGGTGTTTCAGAATTTCGCCGGTGCTGCCGAACTGCGCGCGCATCGCATGGCGGGCGCGGCGGGACAGGTTGCGGATAAAATACACCGATGCCGGCAGCGTAATCATCCCGGCGATCATGATGATCGGGTCTTGCAGGACCATCACGATCACGAGACCGGTGAGGGTCAGCACATCGCGGCCGATGCTGGTGATGAGAAGATCGAGCACGGTGCGGGCACCGGCGGCACCCGAATTCAGCCGGTTGAGGAACTCGGTCGAATGGCGCTCCGCGAAGAAGGAGACGCCCTGCGAGAGCATGGAGTCGTACAGGCGGCGCTGGTAATCGGCGATGATGCGGTTGCCGATCCGCGCGAGCGTCGTCATCTGACCGTAGGTTGCGAAGCCCTTCACCGTGAACAGGCCCATCAGCGTACCGCCGAGGACCCAGATCGCGGTATAATTGCCCTCGACGAAAATCTTGTTCACAACATCGCGCATCAGCCAGGCGGCAAAGGCGGTGCAGCCGGCGACGATTGCCATGTAGATGAAGGCTCGCAAATACCGCCAGGCGTGCTTGCGGCCGTCGGTCTTCACCAGACGTGGAATGATGATCCTTGCGTCTTCGCTGAAGACGCGGGACAGCCGGTTGCGGATTTTTTCCATAAACATATCGGCTGGGGCGCTCAGGTTGTCTCGCGGCGCACAATGCGGTTTTTGCGCGGAGTGTCAATTCGATGGGCCGGCCGTGAAAATGTGACGCGGACCCTATTTAGCAGCGAGCAAACGCTGCAATTCCGTCCGAAATGCGGGCGCAAGATCGTCGCGTTCTAGCGCGTAGGCGACATTGGCCGACAAGAACCCGAGTTTTGAACCGCAGTCATAGGTGCGGCCCTCGAATTTCAGACCGTAGAAGGCCTGGCGCTGCGACAATCTGATCATCGCGTCGGTGATCTGGATTTCGTTGCCCGCACCGCGCTCGTGCGCGGAGAGCATGTCGAAGATCTCCGGTTGCAGGATGTAGCGCCCGGTGATGATGAGGTTGGAAGGGGCCGTGCCCTTCGCGGGCTTCTCCACCATCGAGGTGATCTCGAAGGCGTTGTCCCGCTTCTTGCCGGTGCCGACGACGCCGTACATGTGCGTCATGTCATCGGGAACTTCCTCCACGGCGATCACGTTCGAGGCCTCGCCGATCGCAAGATACGCCTCGATCATCTGCGCGAGGCAGCCCTTCTTCGCGTGCACCAGCACGTCCGGCAGGAGCAGCGCGAACGGTTCGCGGCCCACGAGTTCACGCGCGCACCAGACGGCGTGTCCCAATCCGAGCGGAGACTGCTGGCGGGTGAAGCTCGTCGTGCCGGCGCCGGGAAGATCGTTCTCCAGCGCTACGAGTTCGGACTTCTTGTTGCGTTCGGAAAGCGTCATCTCCAGTTCGACCTGCCGGTCGAAATGGTCCTCGATCACCGCCTTGTTGCGCCCCGTCACGAAGATGAAATGTTCGACGCCCGCCGCGCGGGCTTCATCCACGACATACTGGATGACGGGACGGTCGACGACCGGCAGCATTTCCTTCGGCATCGCCTTGGTGGCGGGCAAAAAGCGGGTGCCCAGACCGGCGACGGGGAACACGGCCTTGCGGATTTTCTTCATGGTCTACTCGCGGGTGGGATCGCGGGGCGGTTGCCGTTCTATGTCCCGACTCGGCCCCGTTGGCAAATCGGAGGAACGGCGCTTGACGCTTGCCGGGGATGCGCGGTTTCTGCATGGTGCCGCGACGGAACAGCACGCATGAACGGCGGACCCATTCTAGTTTTCGGCGCGCGCGGCCAAATCGGCCGCGAATTTGTGGCGCTTGCCACCGCACGGCGCGTGCCGGTGGCCGCCCTGTCGCGCGCCGATGCCGACATCACCAACGAGACGACGGTGCGCACGGTGATGGACATCCACCGGCCGTCGGCGGTCGTGAATGCCGCCGGTTATACGGCGGTGTCGAATGCCGAGCGCGAGCCGGAGGCGGCACAGCTCGGCAATGTCGTCGGGCCGGCGGTGCTGGCGACCGCTTGTTCCGATCTTTCCGTGCCGCTCATTCATATCTCCACTGACTATGTGTTCGACGGAAACAAGAAGGCCGCCTATGTCGAGGGCGACCGCGTCAATCCGCTCGGCGTCTATGGGCGCACCAAGGCGGAAGGCGAGGCGAAGGTGCGCGAGATCGCGAAACGCCACGTCATCCTGCGTACGTCCTGGGTTTATGGAGTCTACGGCCGCAACTTCATGAAGACGGTGTTGCGGCTTGCCGCCGAGCGCGACGAATTGCGCATGGTGTCGGACCAGTATGGCTGCCCGACCGCGACGTTCGACCTTGCCGAAGCCCTGCTCGTCGTCGCGCGCAAACTGCCGGAAAAAGTCTCCAACGCCGGCACGTTCCATTTCGCAGGAAGCGGCTCGACGTCATGGTTCGGGTTCGCGGAAGAGATCGTAAAACGGCAGGCGATCTTCACCGGACGCACGCCGAAGGTGGTGGCGATCAAGGCGTCCGAATATCCGGCTTCGGTGAAGCGTCCACTGAATTCCGAACTCGACTCGACAAAATTTTCGAATGTGTACGGTTTCCGCGCGCGGCCGTGGCAGGAACGGGTGGCGGAGATAGTCGCCGTGCTCTCGAAGGCGAAGACGCCGGAAACGGCGCCGCAAACTCAGCAAAGTTAAAGCGCCGTCATGGCCGGGCTCGCAGCCAACTTTAGGCAGGCTGCGCAAGCTTGCCTGCCCCGGCCATCCCGATTGTAAGGCACTGCCCTCCTAAGCGAGATGCCCGCAACAAGTGCGGGCATGACAGTTTTTTTCTGGAAGCTAGTCCGGCCTTCCGATGCTCGAATACTGAAAGCCCTTGGCTTTCATTTCCTCGGGCCGGTAGACGTTGCGCAGATCGACCACGACCGGCGACTTCAGCGACTTCTTCACCTGATCGAGGTCGAGCGCGCGATAGGCGTCCCACTCGGTCAGGATGACAAGCGCGTCGGCGCCGTCGATCGCCTGATAGGCGGTCTCGCAGAATTCTATGCCTGGCAGCATCGGCTTCGCCTGCTCGATGCCTTCCGGATCGTGCGCGCGCACGATCGCGCCCGCCGCCTGAAGGTCCGGCACCAAGGCGAGGGACGGGGCGTCGCGCATGTCGTCGGTATTCGGCTTGAAGGTGAGGCCGAGGACCGCGATGGTCTTGCCTTTCAGCGAACCGCCTACGGCCTTCACAACGCGCTTCACGAGCGATTTCTTGCGGCTGTCGTTCACCGAGATCACGGTTTCAACGATGGTCACCGGCGAATCCGCTTCCTGAGCGGTCTTTACGAGCGCCAGCGTGTCCTTCGGAAAGCAGGAGCCGCCGTATCCCGGACCGGCGTGCAGGAATTTCGAGCCGATGCGGTTGTCGAGACCGATGCCGCGCGCGACTTCCTGCACATTCGCCCCGACCGCTTCGCAAAGATCGGCGATTTCGTTGATGAAGCTGATCTTGGTCGCGAGAAACGCGTTGGCGGCGTATTTGATGAGTTCCGCGGTGCGGCGGCTGGTGACGATGATGGGGGCGGCGTTCAGGTAGAGCGGCCGGTAGACCTCGACCATGATTTCGCGGGCGCGCGCGTCTTCAGTGCCGATGACGATGCGATCCGGCCGCTTGAAGTCGGCGATGGCGGCGCCCTCGCGCAGGAATTCGGGATTCGAGACGACCGCGAACTGGGCCTTCGATTTTGCCGCGCGGAGGATCTTCTCGATCTCGTCGCCGGTGCCGACGGGCACGGTCGACTTCGTGACGATGACGGTGAAGTTCTCGGCGCATTCGGCCACTTCACGCGCGGCCTGGAAAACGTAGGTCAGGTCGGCATGGCCGTCGCCGCGGCGGGCAGGCGTGCCGACCGCAAGGAAGAGCACTTCGGAATCGCGCACGGCGGGCGCAAGCTCGGTGGAAAAGGAGAGACGCTTTTCCTTGACGTTGCGCGCGACCAGTTCATCGAGGCCCGGCTCGAAGATCGGTATGTTGCCTTTCCTCAGCGCCTCGATTTTCTTCGCGTCCTTGTCGACGCAAATGACGCGGTGGCCGAAATCGGCGAAGCAGGCCCCGGAAACAAGGCCCACATAGCCGGAGCCGATCATTGTGATGCGCATAGTAAAGTGCCCCCAGAGCGTGGCCCCGAAAAGTGGATACCGGTTTTCGGAAAAGGCCACGCTCGAGTGAAATGTCGCGGGCCGCATTTCGCACGGCGGGCGTCAGCGGGCAAGCGTGGAAAGATGTCTTAGGCGGCGGCGGAAGACTTCGCCGCGTGCTTGCGCTCCCATTTGAGCGCGTGCTCGACGATGGTCGGCAGATAGTCGAGGGCGGGCTTCCAGCCGAGGTTCGCACGGATGCGGGCTGCACCCGCAACAATGGCGGGTGGATCGCCGGCGCGGCGCGGGCTCATTTTCACCGGGAAATTCACGCCCGAGACGCGCTGCACGGTGTCGATCACTTCCAGCACGGAATAGCCGGTGCCATATCCACAGTTCAGTGTGAGCGTCTCGCCGCCGGCGCGCAGATGGCGCAGGGCATCGAGATGCGCGGACACAAGATCCGTCACATGGATGTAATCCCGCACGCAGGTGCCGTCCGGCGTCGGATAGTCGGTGCCGAAGACTTCCATTCCCGGACGCTTTCCAACGGCAGATTCGCAGGCGACCTTGATGAGGTGCGTTGCATTCTGCGTAAGCTGGCCGGAGCGGCCCAACGGATCGGCGCCCGCGACGTTGAAATAGCGCAGCGCCACGTAGTTGAGACCGTAAGCGGCCGCCGAGTCGCGCAGCATCCATTCGGTCATCAGCTTCGATGAACCATAGGGCGAGATCGGCAGCGTGGCCGCGTCTTCGCTCACCGGCTCCATGCCGGTCGTGCCGTAGACGGCCGCGGTGGACGAGAACACAAACCGTTTCACGTTCGCGGCCAGCAGCGTGGAAAGCAGCGCGCGCGTCTTCACGGTGTTGGCGAGATAATAGTCGAGCGGATCGGTCACGGATTCCGGCACGATCAGCTTGGCCGCGAAATGCACGACCGCTTCAATTCCATGTTCGGAGATCAGCCGCTCTACGAGGGCTGCGTCCGCGACGTCGCCGACCACCAGTCGCGCCTGCGGATGCACGCACGCGCGGAAGCCGGTTGAAAGATTGTCCAGCACGACGACATCCTCGCCCGCGTCGATCAGGGCAAGGACCATGTGGCTGCCGATATAGCCGGCGCCGCCGGTGACAAGCACGGCCATGAACAGTCTCCTTGGACTGTCCATCTACAGGAGCCGTATTACAGTCTGCTGAAAATGCTCGTTGAATTTTCGGATGTACGGTAAGGAAGCGTTATCCTTACTTTTTGGAGCGGTCCACGAGGCGCGTGGTGCTTTGCCCCGCAAGCGTTTCCACGATCACGACCTCGCCGCCGTAACCCTCGACGATCTCGCGGCCGACGACGGTATCCTTGGTGTAATCGCCGCCTTTCACGAGCACATGCGGCTTTACTTTCCGGATCAGTTCGACCGGGGTGTCTTCCTCGAAAATGGCCACGAGATCGACGGCCTCGAGGGCGGCCAGCATCTGCGCGCGGGAGACTTCATCCTGCACGGGGCGCGTCTCGCCCTTCAGGCGGCGGGTGGAGGCGTCGCTGTTCAGGCCCACCACCAGCCGGTCGCAGGCGGCGCGCGCTTCGGCGAGCACTTTCAGATGGCCGGGATGCAGGAGATCGAAGCAGCCATTGGTGAAGCCGATGCGCAGCCCCTCGGAGCGCCACGCATCGAGCCGTTCGTTCAGCGTATCCGTATCGAGAGCGAGCTTCTCTTCATAGGCGCGGAGCGCAGGCGGCAGCAGGAAGGCACGCAGTTCGATGAAGTTCACGGTCGCGGTGCCGCGCTTGCCAACCACGACGGCGGCGGCGGCGTTGGCGGCGCGGGTCGCCGCTTCGAAATCGGCGCCGAGCGCCAGCATGGTCGCGAAGGTAGCGACGACAGTATCGCCCGCACCGGAGACATCGCGCACCTTCACCGCGAAGGCCGGAATATGGATCGGCTCGGCATTCCTGCGGATGAGCGACATTCCCTCTTCGCTGCGGGTGACGAGAATCGCGTCCACGCCGGCGCTTGCGCAAACTTCCTGCGCGGCTTTCACCACTTCTTCCGTGCTGCGGACTTCGCGGTTCACCGCGCGGGAGAGTTCGCCCCGGTTCGGCGTGATGACCGTGGCGCCCTTGTAGATGCTGTAGTCGTTGCCTTTCGGGTCGACGACGACGGGCTTTTTCGCCTTCTTCGCGGCGGCGATCAGCTTTTCAACGACGCGCGGCGTCAGCACGCCCTTGCCATAGTCCGACAGAATCAGCGCGCCGCATTTCGACAGTGCGGCTTCGGCGCGGGCAATCACTTCGTCCTCGCGCTCCTGATCCAGGGGCTTCCCGTCTTCCCAGTCGGCGCGGAGAAGATGGGTCGAGTAATGCTCCGAGACGAAACGCGCCTTCATCGTGGTCGGGCGCGTGGGATCGAGCACCAGATGGTTCTCGACGCCGCCGATGCTGGTGAGCGCGGTGGCGAGCACGCGGCCTGACTCATCGCCGCTGATGACGCCGATCAGGATGCACTGGCTGCCGAGGCTGCCGATATTGAGCGCCACGTTCGCGGCCCCGCCGGCGGCGATGTCCTCGCGGCGGGCGCGCAGCACCACGGTCGGCGCTTCGGGCGAGACGCGGGCGACTTCGCCGTAAACGTAGCGGTCGAGCATCACGTCGCCGACGCAGAGGATCGTCTGGCGCGTCAGTTCGGCAAGCCGCTTCTCGTAATCAAACATTCAAACAATCCAATGGGAGATCAGCGATAGGGGTCGGGCTGATCGAGGTAGCGCGTTACATAATCCTCGACCGCGTGCTCCAGCGAGGTGAAGGGAGCATCGTAGCCCGCCTGCCGCAAGCGATCCATGCGGGCTTTCGTCAGGTATTGATAACGGCCCGCCAGTTCGCTGGGCATCGGGATATATTCGATGTTCGGCTCTTTTTTCAGCGCCCTGAACAGGGCCGCCATCTGGTCGCGGAAGCTGCGAGCATTGCCCGTGCCCACATTGTAAATGCCGCTGACCTGCGGGTGGTCCAGAAACCAGAGCGTCATTGCCGCGGCATCGAGCACATAAATAAAGTCGCGGCTCTGGCCGCCGTCGGGGATGCCCTCGCGATCCGACTTGAAAAGCTGCACGGTCCTGCCGGCCTTCGCGTCGGGAAAGCGCTTGGCGAGCACGCTCATCATGTCGCCCTTGTGGTACTCGTTCGGGCCGAACACGTTGAAGTATTTCAGTCCCGCCCATTGCGGCGGCAGCGGCTCGTTCCTCGCCGCGCGTTCCGCGACGGCGATGTCGAAGCGCTGCTTGCTGCGGCCATAGAGATTGAGCGGCTGCAGGCGCGCGAGGCCCGCAACAGAGTCATCGTCATCGAAGCCCTGCGTGCCGTCGCCATAGGTGGCGGCGGAGGAAGCGTAGATGAACGGCGTCTTGGTCGCCGTACTCCATTCCAGCAACTGCATCGGCAGATCGTAATTCGCCGCCATCACCGCTTTCTCGTCGGTGACCGTGGTGGAGGAAATCGCTCCCATGTGCAGGATGGCGTCGAGCTTGCGGCCCTGCAGCCATCTCAAAAGGTCGCCGGGCTCGATCAACTCGCGGAATTTTCGCTTGCGTAGGTTCTTCTGTTTGCCATCCGCGCCCAGGTGATCGTCGATCGCAATGTCGGTGACGCCGCGCTCGTTCAGCGAAGCGACGAGGTTCGATCCGATGAATCCGGCGCCGCCGGTAACGAGGATCATGCGATACCCTTAACGCCGCATGGCGCGCGGCAGGCCGCTTCTTGCCGTAGGAATGCGGGGCGCGCAACGGCAGGCTTTTGCTGCTCGCGCTGGCTGCTCGCTTCGCTCGCCAGCGCGAGAAGATCGGGCGCGGAATCTGGACAGTTTTCGGCCCCGGTGCTACCCGCAGCGGAGCGGGAGCAGTTCATGGACGAGGCCGATCTCAATTACGCGCGCCGCCACCTTGCGGAATCGCAGGAGGCGCTGTCGGCGGCGAACGGCGACCCCTTCGTCCGAGCAATGATCGCGATTGCCGACGCCATCACGAAATCGCTCAAGGCCGGCGGCAAGGTGCTGATCTGCGGAAACGGCGGGAGTGCCGCCGACGCCCAGCACATCGCCGCCGAACTGATCGGCCGCTTTGAAAAAGAGCGCGTGGCACTCGGCGCCATCGCGCTCACGACCGACACTTCCATTCTGACGGCGGTCGGCAACGATTACGGCTTCGATCATGTCTATGAGCGCCAGGTGATCGGTCTCGGAAACAAGGGCGATGTGCTGATCGGGATTTCCACCTCGGGCCGCTCGAGGAATATCCTGAAGGCGCTGGAAGCGGGCCGCGCACGCGGACTCGTCAACATCGGATTCACCGGCAAGGACTCGCGCGACATGACCTCCATGTGCGATGCGATCCTGCACGCGCCCTCGGAGCGCACGGCGGTGATCCAGCAGATTCACATCACCGCGGCGCATGTCATCTGCGGCCTCGTCGAGCGCCGCCTCGCCGGAGCGGGAAAATAGTGCCGGAGCCTGCACGCAAGCCTGCGGTGATCTTCGACCGGGACGGCGTGCTGAATATCGACCGCGGCTATGTCGCCCGCCGCGAGAATTTCCAGTGGGTCGATGGCGCGATCGACGCGGTGAAATTATTCAACAAGGCGGGCTGGCATGTGTTCGTCGCCACCAACCAGTCCGGCATTGCGCGCGGCCTCTATAAAGAAGCAGAGATGCACGCGCTGCACGACTTCATGAAACGCGAACTGATGCGGCACGATGCCTATATCGACGACATCCGTTTTTGTCCCTATCACCCCGAGGGCAGCATCCCGGAATATTCTCGCGTGTCGGACTGGCGGAAGCCGGGGCCGGGGATGATCATCGACCTCATGAAGCACTGGCCGGTGGACCGCCTTGCGAGCGTGCTGATCGGCGACAAGGACACCGACATCCAGGCCGCCATCGCGGCCGGCATCCGCGGGCTGAAATTCTCCGGCGGCAATCTCGCCGAATTCGTGCAGCGTGAAGTCTTGAGCCGCTAAATGTCCCAGTCCGCTCCGAAGGAAGACCACAGCCCGATCCTGCTCGTTCCCTACATGTGGATCGGCGACTTCGTGCGCTGCCATTCCGTCGTGAAGCTGATCAAGTCGCGCACGCCGGAGCGGCCGATTGACGTGCTCACTTCCTCGCTCTGCGCGCCGCTCCTCGACTACATGCCCGGTGTGCGCAAGGGCATCGTGTTCGACATTCCGCGCAGGAAGCCCGCACTCGCGCTGAACTGGCGGCTTTCGAAAATCCTGCGCCGCGAGCAGTACGGCAAGGCAATCATCACCTCGCGCAAGTGGAAGGCCGCATTGGCGCCGGCACTCGCCGGAATCCCCGAACGCGTCGGCTTTGTCGGCGAGTGGCGTTACGGGCTGCTCACCGATGTGCGTCACGGCGAGAAGGAATTGCCGCGCATGATCGACCAGTGCGCGGTGCTGGCGCTGCCACGCGAGATGCAGGGGCAGGGCGACTGGCCGCTACCGGAAGTGATCGTGCCGCGAAGCGAAATCGAGGCATGGCTCGACCGAAACCATCTCTCGAACGAAAAACGCCCCATCGTGGCACTCTGTCCCGGCGCCGTCGGCACGGGCAAGCGCTGGCCGGAGACGAGTTACGCCGATCTGGCGAAGCGCCTGACGCGCGAGGGTGTTTCGGTCTGGGTCGTCGGCGGGCCGGGCGAAAAGCAATATGCGCAGGTGATCTCGGCAGGCGGCGAGTATGCGCGCGACCTGACGAGCAGCGATCTGCGCAACGGCATCATTCAGCTCGCGGCGGCGGACGCGGCGGTGTCGAACGATTCCGGCCTGCTGCATGTGACCGCAGCCATCGGTACGCCGGTGGTGGGCCTGTTTGGTCCGACGAGCCCGTGGCACTGGGCGCCGCTCAATCCGATCCCGGCAACCATCGAGGCGCCGTGGCCGGAGGGCGCCGACAAAAACGATTTCACCGTGCGCACCACCGAGGACATTGCGGTCGATGAAGTGTTCACGGCGGTGAAGGGAATTCTCGCGCAATAGTAATCCGTCATCCTGAGGTGCGAGCGAAGCGAGCCTCGAAGGGTGGCGGCCCGGGCCGTTCATCCTTCGAGGCCCGCGCTTGCGCGCGGGCACCTCAGGATGACGGGTAGAGGCCAGCGCTTCGCTCGCGCATGAGGTGACGAGTTATGCGTTGAGCCGTTCGATCGCCTCGATCACCGCACGCGTTTCCGGAATTCCATGCTGCGCGCCCACCATCTCGATGCGTCCGGGTCCCACAGGCTCGGCGGTGAGCGATTTCACAATCGTGAAAACCGCCACGACCGGCACGCCCAGCGCCGCCGCGATGTGAATGAAGCCGGTATCGACACCGGCCACGAGCTTCGCGCCTGCGATGTCATGCGCGACTTCGATGATGGGCTTGCGCTCCGGCACATGCGCGCCGGGGATCGCGGCCGCGATGCGTTCGCTGCGCGCGCGCTCGGCGGCATTGCCCCACGGCAGCACGACTTCCAGCCCGCGCGCGGCAAGCGCTTTTCCGACTTCGATCCAGCGGTCCTCCGGCCATTCCTTCGTGGCCTTGGCGGTGGCGTGAAAAATCATCGCGTAGGGTTTGGACGAGAGCTGTTTGAACTGCGCGCGGTCGAAACCGTAATCCGGTTTTCCCTGCGGCTCGTAGCCGAGTGCGCGGCCCGTGAGCGTGCGGTTGCGGGCGATCACATGCAGGTCCCAGCTCACCTTGTGATTCACGTCGTAGAAACGCGCCGCGGTGGGTTCGCGGATGCTGTCCTTGTCGTAGCCGTGGCTCGTGCCTTGCAAAAGCTTCGACATCAGCGCCGTGCGCATCAGCCCTTGCGTGTCCACGATGGCGTCGAACCTGCGCGCGCGCATCTTGCGGAGCGCCTCGCGCGCCTCGCGCCAGGTCGCGCCCGAAAAAAGCTGCTTGCGCCAGCGCCGCACCGCGACGGTGACGATCTCGTCCACGGAAGGATGCAGCCTGGCGAGCGGCGCGTAGAGTTCGTCCACCACCCAGGTGATCCGCGCCCGTGGAAAATGCGCCTTGGCGTCGGTCACGGCCGGCATGTGATGGAGGATGTCCCCCATCGAAGAGGTCTTGATAAAGAGGATTTCCTTCATCGTGCCTTCGCCGGAACTTCGCACAGCCAAGTCCGCATAAGCGGTTGCGGGCAGGGGTGCAAGTTGCGAGACTTGGGCGAAATCCGGGGATTCGACATGGCCGTAACACTCGCCTCGCTCAAGGTGAAACTCTTCACGGACGGCGCCGAGAAGGCGCAGATCGTGGAGATGGCGAAGCTCCCGTACATCGCGGGCTTCACCACCAACCCGTCGCTCCTGAAGAAGGCGGGCGTGAAGGATTACGAAGCTTTCGCGCGCGATCTCACCGCGGCGGTGCCGGACAAGCATATTTCCTTTGAAGTGATCTCCGACGACATCGACGGGATGCTGGCCGAGGGCCGCCTCATCACGACCTGGGGCAAGAACGTCTATGTGAAAATGCCGGTGATCAATTCGCGCGGTGAGTCCGTGATCGAAGCGATCCGCCAGCTTTCCGGCGAGGGCGTGAAGATCAACGTGACGGTGGTCTGCACCGAAGATCAGGCGACGCGCGCGACCGATGCGCTGTCGAAGGGCCCGGGCGGGATCGTCTCGGTGTTCGCCGGACGCCTCGCCGATCTGGGTGTCGACTATGCGCCTGTGGTGACGACGGCGGTGAAGGCCGCGCGCGCGACCAAGCAGGTCGAGGTGATCTGGGCCTCCACCCGTGAAGTCTGGAACGTGATCGAGGCCGACCGCATGGGCTGCCACATCATCACCGCACCCGCCGACATCCTGAAGAAGCTTCCCGCGCTGGGCACCAAGACCGCCGAGGACCTGTCGCTGGATGGCGTGAAGGCGTTTTGCGCGGATACGGCGGCTGCTGGCCTCAGTCTTCCTGCCGCGTCCAGGCGCTCAGCGGCGGAATAACTTCCGATAGTCACCCGATGCCTAGTGTCATCTACACCAAACACGCTGAAACAGTTCTGCGTGAGCGTTGAATCGAACGAGATTGGGTCCAGCGAACCATCGAAGACCCTTCTTTCACTGAATCTGATCCCACCAGCCAGAATCTGATGCGGGCATTCCGCCCAATTCCTGAACGGGACGGGCGTCAGCTTCGTGTGGTATATGTGCTGGAGGCAGATAGCCTCCGCATTATCACGGCCTTCTTTGATCGAGGGCGCAAATGAAAACGACCTATGACGCCGAATCCGACGCGCTTTACGTCCGTTTTGCGGAGAAGCCCGTCGTAGAGAGCGAGGAAGTTGCTGAAGGCGTCGTCCTCGATTTTGACGCCGAGGGCCGCATTGTCGCGATCGAGGTGCTGGAGGCGACCCGGCACATTTCCGCGGGGGCAAAGCTGCCTTCCGCTGCGGAATAAGGCCTGTAACCGTTTGACATGATTTGTGAGGCGGGGCGGCAAGCCCCCCGGTCGCCTCGGGCAAGGGGTCATGCTAGTTGAATCGCCGCTGGGATTGGGGTCTTAATTCACATGATGGAAGAGCAAAAACGCGGCAACGCGGGCTCAAAGAGCCATGTGCGCATCGGCGTTATCGGCGCCGGAATCATGGGACAGAATCATGCCCGCGTGCTGGCCGAATTGCCGAACGTGGAACTCGTCGGCATCGCCGACCCGAACCGGCCGCTCGCCATGAAGGTAGCCAAGGCGCTCGGCTGCGAAGCGGTCGCCGACCACAAGTCCCTCATCGAACTCGACGTCGATGCCGTGATCATCGCGGCCCCCACGCATCTGCATCATCAGGTGGCGCTCGAAGCGATCGCCTCCGGAAAACATCTCCTCGTCGAAAAGCCCATCGCCACCACGGTCGAGGAAGGCCGCACCATCGTCGGTGCTGCCAGGCGCGCGGGCGTCACCCTCATGATCGGCCATGTCGAGCGTTTCAATCCGGCCGTCGAAGCGATCAAGAAGGCGATCAAGGGAGAGAACATTCTCTCCGTCGCGATCACCCGCGTCGGCCCGTTCCCGCCGCGCATGTCGAATGTCGGCGTGGTGATCGATCTCGCCGTGCACGACATCGATCTCATCCGCTGGTTTACCGAATCCGAAATCGTGGAAGTGCAGCCGCAGCTTTCAAGCGTGCGCGCAACGCGTGAGGACATTGCGCTGTTGCAGTTCCGTACCGCCAACGGCGTGCTCGCCAACATCAACACGAACTGGCTGACGCCGTTCAAGGCGCGCACCGTGCATGTCGCGACCGAGCATAAATATGTGATCGGCGATCTCATTACGCGGCAAGTCACGGAATGCTCCGGTTTCAAGGAAGACGGCAGCTATTCGATGAAGCATCTTTCCGTGAGCCACGCCGAGCCGCTGCGCTCGGAGCTGATCGCTTTCGTCACCGCGATCCGCAGCGGCGACGCGCCGGCCGTCACCGGCGAAGAGGGGGTTGCGAGCCTTGAGGTTGCGATCCAGTGCCTGAGCGGCACCGAAACCGTCACCACCCGGAAGGCCGCGCTGCGGGTTGTCGACAGCAAATGAATCAACACACCAAGCCGGAAACGGCGCCGATTCCGTTCATCGACCTTGCCGCGCAACGCAAACGTATGGGCGGCGCCGTCGAGGCAGCCGTCGCCAGGGTGGTCGCGGGCGGACAATATATTCTCGGCCCTGAGGTCACGGAGCTTGAGAAGCGGCTCGCGCAATTCGCGGGCGCCCGGCACGCGATCTCCTGCTCCAGCGGCACCGACGCGTTGCAGATGGTGCTGATGGCAAAGGGTGTCGGCTCCGGCGACGCGGTGATCTGCCCGTCGTTCACGTTCTGCGCGACGGCGGAAGTGGTGGCGCTCTTGGGTGCGGTACCCGTTTTCGCGGATGTCGATGCCGGGACGTTCAACATCAATGCGAAAAGCGCTGAAGCCGCGATCGCCCGCGCCGAGAAGCTCGGCCTCGAGGCGAAGGCGATCATGCCGGTCGATCTCTTCGGCCTGTCGGTGGACCATGACGCGGTGGCGAAGGTCGCCGAAGAGCATGGACTGTTTGTGCTCGATGACGCGGCACAGGGCTTCGGCGCCACCTACAAGGGCAAGCCGATCGGCTCGTTCGGCCTTGCGACCGCGACGAGCTTCTTTCCGGCGAAGCCGCTGGGCTGCTACGGCGACGGCGGCGCCATTTTTACCGACAGCGACGAACTTGCCGCGGCGCTGATAAGCATCCGCGTGCATGGCGCGGGCTCCGATCGCTACGACAATGTGCGCATCGGTCTTACCGGACGGCTCGACACCATCCAGGCCGCGGTGCTGATCGAGAAGCTGAAGATTTTCCCGGATGAGATTGCCGCGCGCGACAAGGTCGCGAAGCGTTACAACGACGGCCTCGCCAAGGTCGCGATTGTGCCGGCCGTACCTGCCGGCCACACATCGGTCTGGGCGCAATACACGATCCGGCTGAAGCCCGGCCAGCGCGACGGTTTTGCGAACACGCTGAAGGAGCAGGGCATCCCGACCGCGATCTACTATCCGAAGCCGCTGCACAAACAGACGGCGTACAAGGATTTCCCGGTGGCGGAAGGCGGCTTGCCGGTGAGTGATACCATCTCGGACCAAGTGATCAGCCTGCCGATGCACGCCTATCTCGATGAGCCCACGCAGGACCGCATCATCGAGGCGGCCAAGCGCGCGCTTTCCTGAATCAAACAGGTTCGAATTTTTTTACGTCCCCCTGAAAGGGGGGAGGTCGGCGCTCCAAAGTCGGATTTATCCGACTTTGGATTTTGGCGCACCGGGTGGGGGTCCACTCCGCTGCATGCTATGACCCCCCCCCTCCCTGACCCTCCCCCTTTCAGGGGGAGGGAATCAATGTAACGAAGCGCAGCGATGCTCCGTAGAATCTTCACCGTCGGCGGCTGGACGCTGGTTTCGCGCGTCACCGGGTTCATTCGCGACGTGGTGATGGCGGCGGTGCTCGGCGCCGGTCCCATCGCCGACGCGTTTCTCGTTGCGTTCCGCCTGCCCAATCATTTCCGCGCGATCTTCGCCGAGGGCGCCTTCAGTGCGGCGTTCGTGCCGTCCTATGCGCGGGCGCTGGAACAAGAAGGCAAGGACGCGGCGCGCCGTTTTGCCGATCGCATCGCCACGGCGATGGTGCTTCTGCAAATCGTGCTGCTCGCGATTGCACTCGCCTTCACGCCTGCGATTGTCTCGCTGCTGGCACCGGGGCTGGTGCGCGATCCCGCGCGTTTCGAGCTTGCGGTGGCGCTTACGCGCATCACCTTTCCCTATCTCGCGCTGATGGCGCTGGAGACATTGATCTCGGGAACGCTGAACGCCAACCGCCGCTTCGCCGCGGCAGCGGGTGCACCGGTGCTGCTTAATGTTTCCATCATCAGCGCGCTCCTGATGGCGGTACTTTTTCCGAGTGCGGGACACGCCGCGGCCTGGGGCGTGCTGGTGGCGGGCGTACTGCAAGTGTTGCTCGTGGGCGGGGCCGCGGAGCAGGGCGGCTTCGGGCTTCGCTTCGCGATGCCGAGGCTCGACGACGACACCAGGAAATTCCTGAAGGCGCTCGGACCTGCAATCATCGGTGCCGGCGGGGTACAGATCGCGCTCTTCGCCGACACGATCATCGCGACGTTCCTGTCCGCCGGCGCGCTTTCTGCGCTCTATTACGCCGACCGCATCCATCAGCTTCCGATCGGCGTTGTCGGCATTGCGATCGGCATTGTGCTGCTCCCGGAAATGTCGCGGCGGCTTGCTGCTGGCGACGAAGCGGGGGCAGCCGATGCGCAGGGCAGGGCGATTGAACTCTCGCTCCTGATCGCCATTCCGTTTGCGGCCGGGGCCATCGCGATCCCGGACCTTGTGATGCGCGCGCTGTTCGTGCGCGGGGCGTTCACCAGCGACGATGCACTGGCGGCGGCAGCCACACTCGCCGCTTACGGCGTCGGGCTGATTCCGTTCGTGCTGATCCGCAGCTTCGTGGCGCCGTTTTACGCGCGCGGCGATACAGCCACACCGGTGAAGGCGGCCCTCATTGCAGTGTTCGTGAACGTGCTCCTGAAAATTGTTCTGGTCGGCCCGCTCTCGCAGGTTGGCCTTGCACTCGCGACCTCGGCGGGCGCCTGGATCAATCTCGGCATCCTCGCCTTCGCCGCGCGCCGCATGGGATTTGAAAGCGGCATCCGCTCCGTGGAACTTCTGATGCGCCTGCTCGTGGCGGGATTGATTCTGGGTGGCGTCCTTTATGGCGGCGAAATGCTGCTCGCATCTGCCTTGCCGCAGACGCATGGCTTGCGCGACGAATTGCAGCTGCTGATTTTATTGGCGCTCGGCGTGCTGGTTTATGTCGTTCTTGTGATCGCGCTGCTCGGACGCGATTGGATTCGCGGGTTGACGCGTGATACTTCATCACCCGCGAACGTGATTAATCCTTCCACGTTCGATTAGCGTATTCCTTTGGCGGGTTCCCTTCTGCCCGCAATTTGCGATATGAAGCTGGAAACCCTACAGGCAGCCAGATGATCCGTATGTCTTCGTTGCGGCCGTTGGCCGGAACGCTCCTCATCCTCGCGCTCGCGGCGTGCAACGACCAGAACGCCCAGAAAGGCCCGCCTCCGGCGCCGCCCGTGACCGTTGCGACCCCGGTCAAGCGCTCGGTGGTCGAACGCGAGGAATATGTCGGCCGCTTCGTCGCCTTGAACTCGGTGGAGATCCGCGCGCGGGTATCCGGCTATCTCGAAAAAATTCACTTCGAGGACGGTCAGCTCGTTCAGGCGGGCGCGCTCCTGTTCTCCGTCGATCCCCGTCCGTTCCAGAACGCGCTCGATCAGGCGAAGGGCGTGCTCGCGCAGGCAAGGGCACAGCTTGCGCTGACCACGGCCGATCTCGGCCGGGCCGACAAACTCATCAAGGACAAGACCATCTCTGAGCAATCCTACGACCAGCGCCTGCAGGCGAAGCGCTCGGCGGAGGCTTCCGTTGCCTCCAATGAAGCGCAGGTGAAGCAGGCCGAACTCGACCTGCAATTCACCGAACTGCGGGCACCCGTGACGGGCCGCATCGGCGACCGGCGCGTGTCGCCGGGCAATTACGTCACCGGAGGCGCGGTCCCGTCCACAACGCTGCTTGCCACCATCGTGTCGATCAATCCGATCCGCTTCGAATTTTCGTTCGATGAGTCCGCCTATCTGAAATTCGCCCGGCTGCAGAACCGCGCCTCGCAGGCCTTCGCGCGCGACAGCGATACGCCGGTCGAGCTGAAGCTGCTCGACGAAAAGGATTTCGTGCACAAGGGCTCGATCGACTTCGTGGACAACGTGATCGACCAGTCCACCGGCTCGATCCGCGGCCGCGCCGAATTCCGCAATCCGGACGGCCTGTTCACGCCGGGCATGTTCGCGCGTATCCGCATTCCGTCCTCGCCGCCGTTCGAGGCGCTGCTCATTCCAGACAGCGCCATCGGCAGCGAGCAGACGCGCAAGTTCGTCTATGTGGTCGATGGCGAGGGGACCGTCTCGCAGAAATACGTGACCCTCGGCCAGGTCGATCGCGGGCAACGCGTGATCATCGAGGGCATCGCCGAGAACGACCGCGTGATCGTGAACGGTCTTCTGCGTGCCCGTCCCGGCGCGAAAGTGACGGCGCTGAAGGAAGGCGAGATGCCGCCCGGCATGGGCGGACCGCCCGGCGCCGCGAAGGGCGGCGCCGACAAGGGAAAGAAATAACGCAAGATGAAGTTGTCGCATTTCTTCATCGACCGGCCGATCTTCGCTTCCGTGCTCTCGATCGTGATCGTGATCGTGGGGGCGGTGAGCTATCTGCGGCTGCCGGTCGCGCAGTATCCCGACATCGCGCCGCCGGTGATCACCGTCTCCGGCCAGTATCCCGGCGCGTCGGCGGAAATCGTCGCCGCCACTGTGGTCGCCCCGATCGAGGAGCAGATCAACGGCGTCGAAGGCATGCTCTATGTCTCGTCCAATTCCACCGCGGACGGGCGCTTCTCGATTTCAGTGACCTTCGACATCGGGGTGAACCTCGACATCGCGCAGGTGCAGGTACAGAACCGCGTTTCGGTCGCGCAGCCTCGCCTTCCCCAGGACGTGCGCAATATCGGCGTCACGGTCGCGAAAAGCTCGCCCGACCTGATGATGGTCGTGCACATCTATTCACCCGACAAGTCGCGCGACTCGCTCTACCTCTCGAACTACACCAACCTTGAAATCAAGGATGTCGTCACCCGCATCGACGGCGTCGGCTCGATCATCATTTTCGGCGCACGCGATTACGCGATGCGCGTCTGGATCGATCCTTCGCGCTTGCAGACACTGAACCTGACCGCGACGGACGTCACCGCGGCGTTAGCCGCCCAGAACGTGCAGGTGGCATCCGGTATTCTGAATCAACCGCCCGTGACGAACCAGCGCGACTTCCAGATCGCGGTGCGCACGCAAGGACGCTTTCAGGATCCCGCCGAATTCGGCAACATCGTCGTGAAGCAAACCTCGGCCGCGGTGGTGCGGCTGCGCGATGTGGCGCGCGTTGAACTCGCCGCCCAGGATTACGGAACCATCTCGTTCCTGAACAAGGACGAGGCGGTCGCCATCGCCGTGTTCCAGCGGCCCGGCTCCAACGCCATCGCGACGGCAAACAACATCCGCTCGACCATGCAGGAGATTTCCAAGAAGTTTCCACCCGGTCTCGTGCATACGATCATCTACGATCCGACGCGTTTCATCGCGGAGTCCGTGGATGCCGTGCTCGAGACGATCGTCGAGGCGATCATTCTCGTCGTGCTCGTGGTGATCCTGTTCCTGCAAACATGGCGCGCCGCGATCATTCCCATTCTGGCGATTCCGATTTCCTTGATCGGTACGCTGTTCCTGATGGCGGCGTTCGGCTTCACCATCAACAACCTGACCCTGTTCGGGCTCGTGCTCGCCATCGGCATCGTGGTCGATGACGCGATCGTCGTGGTGGAAAACGTCGAGCGCAATATCGAAAGGGGGATGTCGCCGCGCGATGCCGCCTACAAGACGATGGAGGAAGTCGGCGGCGCGCTGGTCGCGATCGCGCTTGTGCTATGCGCCGTGTTCATTCCGGCCGCGTTCATTCCGGGTATTTCCGGACAGTTCTACAAGGCCTTCGCGTTGACCATCGCCGGCGCGACCATCATCTCTCTGTTTGTGTCGCTGACGCTGTCTCCGGCCGTCGCCGCGTTGCTGCTGAAGCCGCACAGCAAGAACGAAAAGCCCAGGCCTTGGGAAGTGCCGATCCGCAAGTTCTTCGAGTATTTCAATCTCGGCTTCGACAAGTTCAACTGGGGATTCAACTGGGCCGTTTCGCGTGTGGTCCGCATTACCACGATCATGCTCGTGGTCTATGTCGGCATCATCGCCTTCGGCCTCAACGAATTCCGCCGCACGCCGATCGGCTTCATTCCGCAGCAGGACCGCGGCTATCTGATCATCGTGGCGCAGCTTCCGCCCGGCGCGTCGCTGGGGCGGACGGCGGAAGTCATGAAGAAAGTCGGCGACATCGCCCTCAGCGTTCCGGGCGTGACCAACGCGGTGAACATCGTGGGCTTCTCCGGCGCCACCTTCACGCAGGCGCCGAACGCAGGCGCGGTGTTCGCCGTGCTGGAGCCGTTCGAGACGCGCGCGGGCGACCGCTCCAAAACGGATGTCGCGATCCAGGGGCAGCTTTTCCAGAAGCTCGCCGCGGTCCAGGAAGGCTTTGTCCTCGTCGTGCAGCCGCCGCCGGTGCAGGGCATCGGCAACGCGGGCGGCTTCCGCATGATGATCGAGGATCGCGCCGGGCGCGGACCGGAAGCGTTGCAGGGCGTCGTCTTTGCGATGATGGGGCGTGCCGCGCAGACGCAAGGCGTGAGCCAGGTATTCTCGCTGTTCGAAACATCGACTCCGCAGCTCTATCTCGACATCGACCGGACCAAGGCGCAACTGCTCGGCGTCAACGTGACCGATGTGTTCTCGGCGCTCTCGGTGTTTATCGGTTCGGCTTACGTCAACGACTTCAACCTGATTGGCCGCACCTTCCGCGTGGTGGCGCAGGCGGACCAGAACTATCGCGTCGATCCGGGCGACATTCTGAAAATCCGCGTGCGCAATTCCGCGGGCGCCACGGTGCCGCTCGGCTCCTTCACGACGGTCAGCGACCAGACCGGCCCGTACCGCGTGCCGCGCTATAACCTCTATCCGGCCGCCGAACTCGACGGGGCGGCATCGCCCGGGGTCAGCGCCGGCACCGCCCTCAAGATCATGGAGCAGCTCGCGGCGGAAACGCTGCCTGACGGCTTCGCGTTTGAATGGACGACGCTCGCGCTCCAGCAGTCGCGCGCGGGCAATACGGCGGTGTTCGCCTTCGTGCTGGCGGTGGTGTTCGTGTTTCTTGTGCTGGCCGCGCAATTCGAAAGCCTGACGCTGCCGCTCGCGATCATCCTCATCGTGCCGATGTGTCTCGTGGCCGCGATCACCGGCGTGATCATCGCGGGACAGGACAACAACATCCTCACGCAGGTCGGATTGATCGTGCTCATAGGACTTGCGTCGAAGAACGCAATTTTGATGGTGGAGTTCGCAAAGCAGCTCGAAGACGAAGGCCGCGACACGATCACCGCCGCGATCGATGCCGCGCGTATTCGTCTGCGTCCGATTCTCATGACTTCGCTCGCCTTCATCTTCGGCGTGGTGCCGCTCGTGATCGCGACCGGTGCGGCCGCCGAACTTCGCCGCGCGCTCGGCACGCCGGTGTTCGCCGGCATGATCGGCGTCACCGCGTTCGGGCTGATCTTCACACCGGTCTTTTACGTCGTGACGCGCAGGCTCGCGCAGCGCTTCGAAAAGCCCTCGCGCAAGCCGGCCCGTACGCCGGCCGAGTAATCCGGCTCCCGCGGTGTCCGCAGAATGCCGGTGATGTTCATGGCCGTCCGCCTGCCTTGTCTCTAGGATGAGGCAAGCTAGGCTCGGGGCAGGGGCGGAAATTCATGCGTACGCAGGTTGCGATCATCGGCGCGGGACCGTCGGGCCTCCTGCTCGGCCAGCTTCTCCACAAGCACGGCATCGACAACGTCATTCTTGAGGCGCGCACCGGCGACTATGTGCTCGGCCGCGTGCGTGCGGGCGTGGTGGAAAAGGGGACGGCCGACCTCCTCGCCGAGGCGGGCGCCGGCGACCGGCTGAAGCGCGAGGGCCTCGTGCATGACGGTGCCGAGATCAGCTTTTCCGGCGAGCGGCACCGGATCGATTTCAGAGAACTCACCGGCAAGGCGGTGGTGGTCTATGGCCAGACCGAGATCACGCGCGATCTGATGGACGGCCGCAAGGCGACCGGCGGCAAGACGATTTACGAAGCCGCCGACGTCAGCCTGCATGATTTCGACGGGAACAATCCCAAGGTGCGCTACCGCAAGGATGGCGTCGAACACGAAGTCGCTTGCGATTTCATCGCGGGCTGCGACGGCTATCACGGCATCAGCCGCCGTTCGGTGCCTTCGAGCAGCATCAAGACTTTCGAGCGCGTCTATCCGTTCGGCTGGATGGGTTTACTGTCAGAGACGCCGCCGGTCTCGCATGAGCTGATCTACATCCATCACACCCGCGGCTTCGCGCTTTGCTCCATGCGTTCGCCGACGCGCAGCCGCTATTACGTCCAGTGCGATGCCGGCGACATGACGGAGAACTGGTCGGATCAGCGCTTTTGGGACGAGCTGAAAGCGCGGCTCGACCAGAAGGGCCGCGACGAACTTGTCACCGGACCGTCGATCGAAAAGACCATCGCGCCGCTGCGCAGCTTCGTCGCTGAACCGATGCGCTTCGGTCGTCTGTTTCTGGCGGGCGACGCCGCCCACATCGTGCCGCCGACCGGCGCGAAAGGGCTGAATTTGGCGGCGAGCGACATTCATTATCTCTCAAAGGCGCTCGCCGAGCACTACACGGAAAAATCCAGCGCCGGCATCGACGGCTATTCCACGCGCGCGCTGGCGCGCGTCTGGAAGGCAGAGCGCTTCTCCTGGTGGATGACAGGCCTCCTGCACAAATTCCCGGACACCGGCGAATTCGGCGAGAAGATGCAGCTTGCGGAACTGGAATATCTCGTGTCGTCGAAATCGGCCGCGACGGCGCTGGCGGAAAACTATGTAGGCCTGCCGTATTAGACTTTAGGGCATGATCCCGAAAAGTGGCTTCCGGTTTTGGAAAAGATCATGCCTAAACAAAATATGCTTCCGGCGGACGCGCGGGCGTAGTAAATCCCTGTCATGCTTCCATCGAAGTTCGGTGTCGGCCAGCCGCATGTGCGGGTCGAAGATCCATCCCTGTTGACCGGTCACGGCCGCTTCACCGCCGACGCCATTCCCGCGGGCGCGCTGCGGGCGGTGGTCGCGCGCTCGCCGCATGCGCATGCGCGTTTCCGGCTCAACAACATCGGCGCGGTCCGGGAGATGCCCGGCGTGCGGCTTGTGCTCACCGGCGCCGACACGAAAGAGCTTGGCTCGATGCCCTGCGCCGGTGTCATCAAGCCGAGCAACGAGGAGCGGATGTGGCTTCCGCATTATCCCGTGCTCTGCCTCGATGTCGTGCGCTGCGTTGGCGATGCGGTCGCTTTTGTCGTGGCCGATACGCTGGCGCAGGCGCGCGATGCCGCCGAGGCGTTTGAAATCGACTGGGAGCCGCTGCCGTCGGTCGCCGGCCTGAAGGCCGCGACGGAGCCGGGCGCGCCGCTCGTCTGGAGCGAGCGCTCGGGCAATGTCGCCTTCACCTCGGAAGTAGGCGATGCCGCCGCGACGGACAAGGCGTTCAGCCGCGCGAAGCGGATCGTCAAACTGGAAATCGTCAACCAGCGCGTGGTCGCGAACTACATGGAAACGCGCGCGGCACTCGCCGAGCCGGGCAATCCGGTGACGCTCACGCTCGGCACGCAGGGCAGTCACACCGTGCGCAATTCCTTGTGCGCCAAGGTGCTGAAAATCCCGAACGAGCAGATGCGCGTCGTGACCGGCGACGTGGGCGGCGGGTTTGGAACGAAACTTGGACCGTATCGCGAATATCCGCTCGCGTTCCTCGCCGCGAAGCAGTTGAACAAGCCGGTCGCCTGGGTCTCCGATCGCAACGAGCATTTTCTCGGCGACGCGCACGGCCGCGACAATGTCTCCTTTGCAGAGCTGGCGCTCGATGCGAACAACAAATTCCTCGGCCTGCGCGTCGATACGATCGCGAACATGGGCGCGTACCTCGCTTTCTTCGGGCCCTTCATCGTCTCCAATGGCGCGACGATGCTGCCGGGTACTTACGACATTCCGGCGATGTATGCGCGCGCACGCGGCATCTATACGCACACCCAGCCCGTCGACGCCTATCGCGGTGCGGGACGGCCGGAAGCGGCGTATCTGATCGAGCGTCTGGTGGACGCCGCGGCACACGAAGCCGGCGTCTCGCCGGAGGAACTTCGCCGCATCAATCTCGTATCAAAATCGGCCATGCCCTACACGACCTCGACCAAGCGCGTGTACGACAGCGGCGATTTCAGCGGCCATCTCAATCGCGCGCTGGAGGCGGCGGACGCCAGGAATTTCGAGAAGCGCGCGAAGGAAGCGAAGCAGCGCGGAAAAGTGCGCGGCCTCGGCATGGCGAACTACATCGAAGTCTGCGGCGGGGCGGGGCCCGAGTTCGCGCGGCTCAAGATTGAGCAGGACGGCTCGGCGACGCTCTACATCGGCACGCAGACGAACGGTCAGGGGCATCTCACCGCTTATTCGCAATTCGTCGCCGACGAACTCGATCTGCCGCTCGACAGGATTCGCGTGAAACAGGGCGATACCGCCGACCTGCCGGCCGGCGGCGGCACCGGGGGCTCACGCTCGCTGCCGACCGGCGGGCCGACGACAAAAGCCGCGGCGCAAAAACTCGCTTTGCAGTTGAAAGAGCTTGCCGCGCGCGAACTGGAAGCGTCCGCCGACAAACTGGAGATCGTCGATGGCGCCGTGCGCGTCACCGGCTCCAACCGGCTGGTGACCTTCGCGGCGCTTGCGGCGGGCAACGATCCGTTGCTGGAGGCCGAGGGTACGTTCACGCCGTCCGCCGGCACCTATCCGAACGGAACGCATGTCTGCGAAGTGGAGATCGACCCGGATACCGGCGAGACGGAAATCGCCGGCTACTGGGTGGTGGACGATTTCGGCTTCACGGTGAATCCGCTGCTGCTGGAAGGACAGATCCACGGCGGCATCGGGCAGGGCGTCGGGCAGGCGCTTCTGGAAAATACGGTGTTCGACGCCGACGGCCAGTTGCTGACGGCGACTCTGATGGACTACGCGATCCCGCATGCGCGCGACATGTCCGCGATTCATTTCGAGACCCGCAACATTCCCTGCACGACGCATCCGCTCGGCATGAAGGGTGCCGGCGAAGCCGGAACCATCGGCGCGTGCCCGGCCGTGATGAACGCGGTCGGCGATGCGCTGCACCGCAATTTCGGCATCCGCCATATCGATATGCCGGCGACGCCGGCGCGAATCTGGCGGGCAATCCATCGAGAACCGCGCTGACGCACTTCTTTCCCCCGCATGCCTGTGCTTTGGTGGGCGGATCATATTCAGTTTTCGCAGATTGATGAATCCTTTTATCGGAATCGCCTGTCAGCTTGCCGCCGGCGTGTCGTTCACGTTGATGGGGGCGCTCGTGCGTTATGTCAGCCCGCGCGTGCCGCTGGGCGAGATCGTGTTCGCGCGCAGTTTCATCGCGATTTTTCCGCTGCTTTTGATGCTCGCATGGCGGCATGAACTGATCCTCGCGGTGCGCACCAAAAACCCGCTCGCGCATCTCTCCCGGAGTATCTCCGGCATCCTCGCGATGTTTCTGACGTTCACGGCGCTCTGGTATCTGCCGCTCGCGGAGGCGACGGCCATCGGATTCGCCACGCCGCTGTTTAATGTGGCGCTGGCGGCAATTTTCCTCCGTGAGAAGGTGCGCATCTGGCGCTGGACCGCGGTCATCATCGGTCTCATCGGCGTGCTGGTGATGCTCTCGCCCTATCTCGTCCAACAGGACTACGACCGCAACGACGCCATCGGCGCGGTGGTGGCACTCTTGTCGGCGCTGGCCATTTCGGTGGCGATGACGCAGGTGCGATACTTCTCGCGCACCGAGACAACCGCCTCGCTCGTATTCTATTTCTCGATTTCCTGCACGGTCGGCGGATTGCTGACACTGCCGTGGGGCTGGGTATGGCCTTCCACCGGCGATCTCATGGCCCTGATTGCGCTCGGTGTCTTCGGAGGCTTCGGCCAGATCCTGATCACGGAGAGCTACAGGCACGCACCGGCGTCGGTGCTGGCACCCTTCGCCTATTTCACGATGCTGTGGTCGGTCGTGATCGGCTACGTGGCGTTCAGCGAACTGCCGAAGCAGGAAGTGTTTATGGGCGCGACGATCGTGATCCTGGCCGGACTGTTCGTGATCTACCGCGAGCGGAAGCTCGGCATCGAGCGCAACAAGGAGCGCGAGGCGGAAGGCCCGCCGGCCGGTACTGCCGTTTAGTTTAAAACGCCTTGAACGTGATGATGGTGCGCGTGTCCTGGATGCCGGGAATCGTCTGCACTTTCTCGTTCACGAAATGGCCGATGTCGGCCTTCTCGTCGACGTAGAATTTCACGAGCAGGTCGAACTCCCCGGCGGTCGAATAGATTTCCGAGGCAATTTCGGTGTCCGCCAGCCGGTTCGCGACCTCATAGGATTTCCCAAGCTGGCACTTGATTTGGACGAAGAAGGGGACCATTCGCGGCTCCGGCATTGCGTTGCGGGGAGGGGACCAGAAACAGGCGGGAGAGGCAAGGGGAACCGCAAGGACGACGCGGCGTTCAATCTCGACAGGGGACAGCCCCTGCGGAGGTTTTGCGATGGCGCAATGCGATACATGCGGCAACGATTATGATAAGGCGTTTCAAATCACCAAGGCCGGCAAATCCTACACCTTCGACAGTTTCGAATGCGCGATTTACAAGCTCGCACCGGAATGCAGCCATTGCGGCGTCCGCATCATTGGTCACGGGCTGGAGAAGGACGGCACCTTCTACTGCTGCGATCATTGCGCGGAGAAATCCGGCGTGAAGGGTTTAAAGGACCGAATTTGAGGGACGCAACATGGCTGGACTGAAAATCAAGAACGGCGAGTGGGTCGTCGTCTGCGACGGGGGCAAGGCGCTGATTTTCGAGAATATCGGCGACGAAGTTTTTCCCAATCTGAAGACGCGCGAAGTTCACGAACATGCCGACAAGAAGACGCATGAGCAGGGGACGGACGCTCCCGGCCGCGTGCATTCCTCCACGGGCGCCGCACGCAGTTCCGTCGAGCAGACCGACTGGCACGATCAGGCGGAGCGTGAATTTCTGATCCAGCTTGCCAAACGGCTGGAGAAAGCCGTCGAGACAGCGGAGATGAAGTCCGTGATTATCGTGGCGCCGCCCAGAGCGCTTGGCGTACTGCGAGACGCCTATCCCGGCCAGTTGAAGTCGGCGATCCGCCAGGAGATCAGCAAGGACTACGTGAAAATGCCGGTCCACGAGATCGAGAAGCATCTCACCGGCGCATAGCGGCCATGGCCGTGCGCGCTCTTGCAAGCGCACGGCATCTCCCATAAATTTCCAGCGCAATCTCGTTGGGGTGTCCGGGCCACCGGGCTGAGAGGCAATCCTGCCAACCCATCGAACCTGATCCGGCTCACACCGGCGGAGGAAACCGAGATGCACTTCCATCGCAGCTTTGCGCGCGTGCAGCCCATCCCGCCGTTTTTCGGGGACGGGGACCGTCGTGACGCTTGAGGTCGCCGAGCGCGCCGGTGAACTGCTTGCGCTGATGCGCGAGCGGCGCCCGCGCGTTCAATGCATCACCAACACCGTCGTGCAGGGCTTCACCGCCAATGTGCTGCTGGCGGCGGGCGCCATTCCGTCGATGACCACGTCGTGCGATGAGATCGGGTATTTTGTTTCGGGGGCAAGTGCGCTGCTGGTCAATCTTGGCACGTTCGATACCGAACGGCGCGAGGCGATCGGCATCGCGGTCGAGGCCGCGCGCGAGGGCGATATTCCGTGGCTGCTCGATCCCGTCTTCATCGATCGCTCGCCGCCGCGCGCGGAATATGCGCGCGAACTGGCACTGAAGGAGCCCCGCGTCGTGCGCGCGAACGCCGCTGAATTCGAAGCGCTGGCGAAGCGGAAGACCACGCCGGAATCGCTCGACCGCTTCGCGCTCGATCACATCACAGTCGCGGCCTGCACGGGGGCGGTCGATCTCGTGACCAGCGGGACCACGCGCGTGTCCATTTCCAACGGACATGCGTATATGAGTCAGGTGACCGGCATCGGGTGCGCGGAGACGGCGCTGATGGCCGCACTCGTGTCCGTGGACGACGATGAATTTCTGGCGGCTTCCGCCGCACTCCTGATCGCGGGTGTTGCCGGCGAGATCGCGGCGGAGCGGGCGAATGGTCCCGGCAGCTTCGCGGTCGAGCTGATCGATACGCTCGCGTCCATCGACGCGGCTGCAATCGTGGAGCGGGCAAGCCTTTCGATTTCGGCAGGAGACGGCGCATGAAGCCGGACCTCCGCGTCTATCTCCTGATCGACCCGGAGCATATAGGCAAGCTCAGCCCCGCCGATTGCGCGGCTGCCGCCGTGCGCGGCGGGGCGACGCTCCTGCAAGTGCGCGACAAGCGCGGGAATACGTCGGATACGATTGCGCTGACGCGCGCGGTGATCGCGCAGGCGCGGCCAAAAGCCGTGCCGGTGCTGGTCAACGACCGGGTGGACATCGCCCTCGCGGCGGGGGCGGACGGCGTGCATGTCGGCGACGACGACATGCCGCCCGCCGAGGCGCGCCGCCTGCTCGGTCCCGACGCGATCATCGGCCGTTCGGTGAAACGGATCGAACAACTCGGCGATCCGGCGTTGATCGATTATGCGGCCGTGGGCGGCGTGTTCGCAACCGTCAGCAAGAACAATCCGGAGCCGCCGCTTGGCCCCGCAGGCCTGCGCACGTTGATCCGCGAAATCCGCAAGCTTGCGCCGCTGTTGCCGGTCTGCGCCATTGCGGGCATCGACGAGAGCAATGCCATGAGCGTCATTGAGGCGGGGGCTGACGGGATCTCCATCATCTCCGCGATCGCCAAGGCGGCCGACCCTGAGAAAGCCACGCGCAATCTGCGGCACATCGTGGATGAGGCGTTGAAACTACGAGAAGGAAAAGTCGCATGACCGTGATCGCACTCACCATCGCCGGATCGGACTCCAGCGGCGGGGCCGGCATCCAGGCCGACCTCAAGACGTTTTCGGCGCTTGGCGTTTATGGCGCGTCGGTGATCACCGCACTCACCGCGCAGAATACGCTGGGCGTTTCCGGCATCCACGACGTGCCGGCGAATTTCGTCTCGGCGCAGATGGACGCGGTGTATTCCGACCTCAACGTGCGCGCGACCAAGATCGGGATGCTGTCGCAGCCCGCGACCATCGAGGCGGTGGCGAAAGGACTGGAACGCCACAAGGTGAAGAATGTCGTGCTCGATCCGGTGATGGTGGCGGCGTCCGGCGATCCGCTGCTGGCGCCGGAAGCGATCGACACGCTGAAGCGCGTGCTGTTTTCCCGCGCTCTGATTGTGACTCCAAACCTGCACGAGGCGGCGGCACTGCTGGGCGAGCCGATGGCGCGCACCGACGAGCATATGCGCTTGCAGGCGGAAAAAATCCGCGCACTCGGCGTGGACACGGTGCTGGTGAAGGGCGGCCATCGCGAGGGGCCGGAAGCGGTCGATCTGCTGGTCGATGCCAACGGCGCGCGGCGGCTGGTCTCGAAGCGCATCTCCACGGTGAACATTCACGGCACCGGCTGCACCCTGTCTTCGGCCATCGCGTCGTTTCTGGCGAAGGGCGCCAACCTGCACGACGCGGTGTCGCTCGCCAAGAATTACATCACCGAAGCAATTGCGAGTGCCGACAAGCTCGGCATCGGTCACGGGCACGGCCCGGTGCATCATTTTCATGCGCTGTGGAAGCACTAGGAGAACGCAATGAAGAAACTCACGAGGCGCACGACACTCGTCCTGATCGGTGCGGCCGGAACCGTCGCGGCCCCCAGCATTGCCCGCGCGCAAACCGTGAAGTGGCGGATGGCGACGTCATGGCCCGCGAATTTGCCGGGGCCGGGCGTATCCGCGCAGCGTCTCGCGGATCGCATTGCCACGATGAGCGGCGGAAGGCTGGAGATTTCGCTGTTCGCGGCGGGCCAGATCGTGCCCGCGTTCGAGGTGTTCGATGCCGTTTCCGCCGGCACGGTGGAGATGGCGCATACGGCCGCGTTCTACTGGCGCGGAAAAATGCCGGCGGCGGTTTTTTTTACGACCGTTCCGTTCGGGCTTTCGCCGGTCGATCATCAGGCGTGGCTCGAACATGGCGGCGGACAGGCGCTGTGGGACGAGCTCTATCGCCCGCATCGCGTGCGCGGTTTCGTGGCGGGCAATACCGGCCCCTCGATGGGCGGCTGGTTCAAGAAGGAAGTAAAATCGCTCGCCGACATCAAGGGGCTTCGCATCCGCGTGCTCGGCATTGGCGGCGATGTGTTCAGCCGCCTTGGCGCTACACCCGTTTCCATTCCCGCCGCCGATCTCATCACCAGTCTCGACACTGGCGCGATCGATGCGGTGGAATTTCTCGCCCCCGTCAGCGATCTCACGACCGGCCTGCATCAAGTGACGCCGCTCTATTACGGCCCCGGCTTCAACAAGCCGAACGGGGCGGGCGAGGCGATCGTTTCGCTGAAAGCCTACGAGTCGCTGCCCGCCGACTTACAGGCGATTGTCGCCTCGGCCTGCCGCCTCGAACATTCCGCCGGACTCGCCGACGCCGCCTGGCAGAACGCGCAGGCGCTTGCGACCCTCGTCGGCTCGCACAAGACGCGCGTGCTGTTCTTCCCCGATGAAATCGTCGAGGCCGCGCAGAAAATTTCGCGTGAACTCATCGCGGAGATCGGCAAGACCTCGGCCATCGCCGGCAAGATCGTGGAGAGCTACACCAACGCGCAGGATCGCAGCCGCGGCTGGTCGTCGTTGCAGGCGAGCATGCTGGTGTCGCAGCTCCGCGCGCAGGCGAAGCGGTGACCTTTTCTAAACCGTCACCCTGAGGTGGCCGCGCATTTCCGTGCGCAGCCCTCGAAGGGCGACGCCCGTGCCGTTCATCCTTCGAGGCTCGCCGCTCGCGCGGCTCGCGCCTCAGGATGACGGATTGGATTCAGGTTGGATTGATCAACCCAACACGCGGTTCACCGCATCGGCGGTGGCGCGGCCGCTCAGGAATGCGCCGCCGCAAGTCTGCGCGAATTCGCCCGCAAGCGCCTCGCCCGCGAAGAACAGCTTGTTCACGACGGGCTTGGCGAGATCCTGCCGGGCAACATGATGTCCGGGGATCGAGGCGGCATAGGCACCGCGAATCCACGGATTGCGGCCCCAGGTGGTGAAGTCCGCCTGCACGATTTTCTTCTCGGCGTCCGCGCCGAAAATCCGGCGCACGGATTCGCGCCCGAAATCGACGGCGGCTTCGGTGCCTGCCGCCGTGAGTTCCCAGGCGAATTTTCCGCCCACGAAACCGATCAGCAAATCCGTGTCGAACGGGAAGGCGAGAAAATAGATGTCCTGCCGGCCGGGGCGTTCGTAATGCAGGTCGTCGAATTCCTTGAGACCGAGCCGGTCGCCCTGAATGAGCATCGGAATCTTCGCGAGCAGTCCCATCGCGATGCGGTGGAAGGAATCTTCCTTCCATTCCGGCAGCACCGGATCGAAGCGGATGCGGCCCGAAGCGAGCGCGCCCACGGAGCAGGTGATGATGCAGGCGCGCGCTTTCACATCGCCCTTCGCCGTTTCGCAGACGACACCCGGCCCGTCATAGCGGATGCGCGTTACGGGTGTGGCCGTCGAAATCGGAAGCCCGTCAGCGAGCGTGCGCACAAGCGCGCCGTAGCCTTCCTTCACGAGATAATTCGGATCGAGATCGGCCTGCTCCGACAGATGCGAAATCGAGAGGTCTTCGAGATCGACCGCCATATCCATCGGGCCGAGCACCGTCGCGGCGACATGCTCGGCCGGCGTGCGGATGCGCGTGATCGTGCTCACGGCACCATCGCCGCGCTTGGAGTGCTTTTCGGTGGCCTGGATGATCGCCTTTTCAGCTTTCTCATATTCGGCCATTTCGGCGGGGGTGAATTTGCGCGGCTTGTTGCCGTACCAAACATGGTCGAGCTTCATCTGGTGATCTTGCAGCGTGAATTTCTTTTCGCGCGCGAGGTTGTACATCGGGTTGCGGTCGGCGGCGTGAATCCACGCGCAGCCGCGGTCGAACGGGACGCCGAAGAACGTCGTGTCGGTCCAGGCGCGTCCGCCCGGCTCAGGCAGGGCTTCGAGCAGCACGACGCTGCGGCCGAGGCTTTGCAGCCGCCGCGCGGCGGACATGCCCGCTGCGCCGGAGCCGACGATCACAACGTCCGGATTGGACGGAAGCGGCGTTTGTCCGAACGCGCGGCCTGAGGAAAACGTTGCGAGCGCGGCTGTGCCCGCACCCGCAACGAATTCACGTCTGGATGGATATCTCGCAGACATGCTTCCCCCGAAGCCTGCTTTCAGCGAAGCGGCGTTACTTCTTGTAGTTCACCACTTTCTGCTTCATCTCGCCAAGCCCTTCGATGCCGAGCGCCACGACATCGCCGGCCTTGAGCCAGACCGGCTCCGGCTTCATGCCGATCGCAACCCCGGGAGGTGTCCCGGTGCAGATCATGTCGCCCGGCTCCAGCACGTAGAATTGCGAGCAGTACCAGACGATATACTCCGCGCCGAAGATCATGGTCCTGGTGGAGCCGTTCTGTCGTTTCTGGCCGTTGACGGAGAGCCACATTTTCAGGTTCTGCGGGTCCTTGATTTCATCGCGGGTGACGAGCCACGGGCCGACCGGTCCGAAATTCTCCGCACCCTTGCCCTTGTTCCACTGCGCCGGGTTGCCGCCGCGGTCGATCTGGAAGCTGCGCTCGGAAACGTCGTTGGCGACCGTGTAGCCGGCGATATGATTCTTCGCGTCCTTCTCGGACTTTAAATAACGCGCGCGTTTGCCGATCACGATGTTCAACTCGCATTCGTAATCGAGCTTCTTCGAATCCTTCGGCACGATGATGTTGTCGTTCGGGCCGCAGATGCAATTTGGCGCCTTGGTGAACAGGATCGGTTCTTTCGGGATCGGCATGCCGATCTCGTTGGCGTGGTCGGAATAATTCAGACCGACGCCGATGTAATGCCGGGTGCCCGCGACCGGCGGTCCGAGGCGAGGCTTGCCCTTCACAAGCGGAAGCTTTTCGAGCTTCGCCTTCCTGATTTTCGCCAGGCTGTTGGCGAGGACTTCGCCATTGATGTCGGGGACGATTTTCGAAAGGTTACGGATCTGGCCCTTGGAATCGACGATACCGGGTTTTTCCCGGCCTGCGGGGCCGAAGCGCACGAGCTTCATGGACGTTCCTCTTCGGTGTTTTTCAATGGCGGGAGGCGGATCATGCTTCGCGGGCGGCATCATCGCAAGCGGCTTTCGCCATCCAGCATTGCGATTTCGCAAGCGCTGGTGCGATGCAGCGATCAGTCGCCAGTCGGCGAGATCCGGAATTCCAGCACGTCCTTGCGCTTACGGAGCATCTCTGCGAGATGCGAAAATTTCTTCGGCTCCAGCGTGCGGATCGACATGCGGTATTCGAAATGGCTGCCGTCTTCCATGCGGTAGCTCATATTCGCCAGCGAGAAGTCGTAGGAACGGATCATCTTGCGGACCTCTTCCTCCGTCGGCGTCTGCTGCTTTTTGAATCTTAGAATGAGTTGCGCGTAGGATTGGCTCGGCATGTGGTTCTCGATCCAGAGGAACAGCGCAAGCGTGCCGAGCACCGCCAAGGTGCCGAGAATCGCTGGAAAGAAAAATCCGACGCCATAGAGGATGCCGAGCGACGCCGTGATCCAGATCGAGGCCGCGGTCGTCAGTCCGCGAACGCTGAGACCCTCCTTGAAGATCACGCCGGCGCCGAGAAAGCCGATGCCGGTCATGATGCCTTGCGCCATCCGCTGCGGGTCCAGAATCGTGTTGGCCTTGCCCATTTCGGAGGGCAGCCAGTCGGTGGGATAGGCGGTGATCATCATCAGCAGCGCCGAGGCAAGACAGACGAGCGCATGGGTGCGGAAGCCGGCAGGCCGCCCGTGATAACTGCGCTCGAAGCCGATCAGGGCGCCCGCAAGCCAGGCCGAGCCGAGATGAAGGGCGATTTCCCAATAGTGTGCCGTCTGCATGGCTTGCATCGCGTTGCTCCGGTTCTCCTTTCCAGAGCTAGACCCGCGGGCGATCAGCGTCCAGAAAAATGTCATGAATCCGTCAAAAAGCATCTCGACCTGACGCGCCCGTGACTTTCCGGCGGCGGCGGATTAGCGTCGCGCCGCATGAACGCACCCGCTGCTCATTTTCCCACCGCCGCTGACGTCAGGGATGCCGCGCGTATTCTTGAAGGTGTCGCGGTTCGCACGCCGCTGATTTACGCTTCCGCGCTCGAAGCCATGACGGGCGCGGGCCGCGTCTTCATCAAGCCGGAGATTTTCCAGCGCACCGGATCGTTCAAGTTTCGCGGCGCCTACAACACCATCGCGCGCATACCCGGCGAGCGGCGGCACGGTGGCGTCGTTGCATATTCGTCCGGCAATCACGCGCAAGGAGTCGCGATGGCGGCGAAACTCGCGGGGCTTCCGGCCGTCATTGTCATGCCGGAGGATGCGCCGCTGGTGAAGCGCAACAACACCAAGGCGCTGGGCGCTGAAGTTGTCCTCTACGACCGCGTGCGCGAGGACCGGGCAGCGATCGCCCGCAAGATCGCTTCGGAACGGGGTGCAACGCTGGTACCGCCGTTCGACCATCCGCATGTGATCGCGGGACAGGGCACGATCGGTCTGGAAATCTGCGACGATTTGCAGAGGCTTGGGGTCAGCCCGGACATCGTTCTTTCGCCGGCTTCCGGCGGCGGACTGATCGCCGGCATTTCGCTGGCGGTAAAGGATCGCTCTCCCGCCACGCGCGTGATCGCCGTCGAGCCGGAAGGCTTCGACGACACCGCGCGCTCGTTCCGGTCGGGCAAGCGGGAAAAGAACGCGAGGATGAGCGGCTCGATCTGCGATGCGCTGCTGACCAATGAGCCCGGAGAGCTGACCTTCGAGATCAACCGGCGGCTGGTCGGCGAAGCGGTCGCGGTCAGTGACTACGAGGTGCGCGAGGCCATCGCGGTTGCATCGAGAAAACTGGGCCTGGTCGTTGAACCCGGCGGATCGGTGGCCCTCGCGGCGTTGCTGCACGGAAAGCTCGACGTGAAGGGCAGGAACGTCGTGCTGGTACTGTCCGGCGGAAATATCGATCCCGCGCTTTATGCGGCGATCATGAGCGAATGCTGATCAGGAAAAAAGCGCCATTTTCGACGCCGGCGAAAGCGCGGAGATTCCTTCGTTCGTTTTTTCTTCGGCTGCGGGCGCGGGCGCGGATGCCGGACTCCTCGGCTTCGCTTTGGTTTTCACGGGCGCGGACGGCATGGCCGGTGCGCTTGGTGCGTCGGCTTCGGCTTCGAACACGACGAGATCTTCGAGATCGAGATCGGCGAGCCCGCCGGACGTTTTCTTGTCCGGCGCGTCATCCCATGTGATGTCGCGCTTCTGCTCGCCCATCAGGTTGTCGATTGCGTTCTGCTCAAGGCCTTCACCCGGCCGCGCGGGGCCGTTGAGCAGGGATTTTTCTTCCTGCTCCGGATCGGTGGACACGAATTGGAGATCGTCCAGCCGCCAGATTTGAATCATCGCGTCGATGCGCGCCTCAAGGAAGGTCAGCACCTGAATGACCTTGCGGATGCGCTGGCCGGTGAGGTCCTGGAACGAGCAGGCCGTGTAGATTTCCGTCGTGTTCGCGTCGATCATATCGCAGACCGACGCATCGATGCCCTGTTCGCGCATCGTCCAGGCGATCTCCTGAACCCGCTCGGCGGCGGCGAGGATGTCGGAGGTCGCGTTCTCCGTCGTATCGACGATGGCATCGAGTTCATGGGAAGCGACGTCGATTTTTCCGTCGTTGTCGGAGGCCGGCTTGATGGACGCGATCTCCGCCTTGGTGCGGGTGATCGCATTCATCATGTCGGAGAGGTCGAAGCGCACGCGGTCCGCCTCGGCGCTGGCGGTTTTGTGCTCAAGCGAACGTTGCAGCCGCTCGACCGCTTCCAGCACCAGTTTGGTGTCGGCCTGCCGGTTGCGGCGGGCATGTTCGGCAAGGAACCAGCGCCCGCGCGCCGTCTCCACGACGGCCGCGGCAATCGCCTCGTAATCCGCTTCCGAAAGCGGCGCGGGAGCGGGAGGTAGCGACATACTTACCCCGGTTCCTTCAAATCGGCGGGGATGCCAACCTGCCGTGCGAATCTACAAAGAATAGTTTACCCACGGCCCCTCCCGGTACCAAACCGGGGACGGTCTGGTCCTGTCCCGCACGCCCGGAAACCCGCTTGAAACATGCTGTTACCGCGCCCGGCGATCTCGGAGGCAAGCTCGGCCTTGCCATCGCCTATGCGGCGCTCTTCGTTAGCATCGGCGTGTTCATGCCGTTTTTCCCGGTGCTGCTGACCGACCGGGGTTTTTCGCCGGAGGCCATCGGGCTTGCGATGGCGATCCCGGTGGTGCTGCGGCTGGTCACGCTGCCGGCGGCGGGCGTCTTCTCCGACTGGATCGCGAAGCCGCGCGCGTTCCTCGCCGCCCTCGGCTTGCTCGCGGCCCTTGGCTTCGCCTGGGTGGGATTCACGACCGGGCAGGTGGCGCTTTGCATCGCGCTCGCTTTCGCGTCGCTGTTCTGGAATCCCGCTTTCCCGTTGCTGGAATCCTACGCCATGCGGCTCGCGACGAGCGGGCGGATCGATTACGGGCGGATTCGTATCTGGGGCTCCATTTCCTTTGTCGCGGCCAATCTCGGCGCGGGTGTGCTGCTCACGATCTGGCCCGCGGATTCCGTGGCCTGGATGATCGCGGCGGCGTTTTTTGTGTTTGGACTGAGTGCAGCCGCCGCCCCCGCCATCCGCGCGCTGCCGCTTCAAAACGGGCAGGGCACACTGCGGCCGGCGCGCATGCTGCTGCTGGGTGTCGTCGCCGCCGGCTTCATCCAGGCGAGTCATGCGCTCCTCTACACGTTCGCCTCCGTGCATTGGGACCGCGCCGGGCTGGGTTCGACCACCATCGGCGCGCTGTGGGCGGCGGGCGTGATCGCGGAAATCGTACTCTTCACGTTTGCGACCCGTGTACTGCGGGTGCTGTCGCCGATGACGCTGATCGGGGTCGGCGGGATCGCGGCACTGCTGCGCTTCGGGGCGCTGGTGTTCGATCCGTCCGTCGCATGGCTATTCCCGTTGCAAATGCTGCACGGCCTGACCTTCGGTGCCACGCATCTCGGGTTGATGGCGCTGATCGCGAACAGCGTGCCGCACCGGGCGGCGGGCAGGGCGCAGACCTATTCCTCGACGGTCATTGCGGTACTGATGGGCATTGGCACCGTCAGCGCCGGTCCGATCTATGCGTCGTATGGAGCCTCGTCCTACGCAAGTTCGGCGCTGCTTGGACTGATCGGTGCCATCCTCGCATTTGTCGCGTGGATTCAGCCCCAGAGCGCGGGCTCCGGCGGAAACAGAACAGCATCCTGAAAGCGCAGGCCGTGTTCGCGGTCTTTCTCGAGCAAAAGCGGCCCGTCGAGATCGATGTAGCTGGCACCCTCAGCGAGCATTGTTGCGGGGGCGACACCGAGCGAGGTCGAGACCATCGAGCCGATCATGATCTGCAGGCCCATTGCTTTTGCGGCTTGTGCCATCGCGAGCGCTTCGGTCAATCCGCCCGCCTTGTCGAGCTTGATGTTCACCGCGTCGTATTTTCCCTGAAGGGCCGTGAGGCTCGCGCGGTCCTGCGCGCTCTCGTCCGCGCAGATCGGAACGCCGCGCTTCAATGATTTGAGCGCGCCGTCCTTGTCCGCGGGCAACGGCTGCTCGATGAGTTTCACGCCGGCACCCGAACAGGCCGCGAGATTTTCCTCCAGATTGGTTTCGTCCCAGGCCTCGTTCGCGTCCACGATCAGGATTTTGTCCGGACCCGCGGCGCGGACGGCTTGCAGGCGCGCCGGATCGCCGGCACCGCCAAGTTTCAGTTTCAGCAGGCTATATTTTGTCCGGGCCGTCCGTGCCGCCATGGCTTCGGGCGCATCGAGGCTGATCGTGTAGGCGGTCATCAACGTTCCGGGCGCGGAAACGCCGGCCAGTTCCCACACGCGCTTGCCCGCGCGCTTGGCTTCCAGATCCCAGAACGCGCAGTCGAGCGCGTTGCGGGCGGCGCCGTGCGGAAGGGCACGCTGAAGTTCCGAGCGGGAAAGGCCGTTCGCGAGCGCGCCTTTCATTCCTTCGATGGCTGAGATGACCCCCTCAAGCGTCTCGCCATAACGCCCGTACGGCACGCACTCGCCGCGTCCGGTGTGTCGTCCTTCCGACAATTCAGCGACGACTACCGCAGCCTCGGTCTTGGCGCCGCGGCTGATCTTGAAGGCGCCTGCGATCGGCCAGCGTTCGATGCGGGTGGAGAGGCTAATTCCCATGCGTCTTTCCTAGCCGGATTCTGTGCCGGAAAGGGTCAACCGGCGCGCCGGTGAAACCCGGTACTTATGGTTAACCAAGAGTGAATCGAATCCTCGATTTCCGGTAAATGCGCGGGTATGAACGAGGGGCGGACCCGCCCCCGGGGCCGCCGATGGGGCTGTTTTTTGCGTCCCCGATGAGTACCCGCCGTGGCTGCTGCAGCCGCCTTGCTGGACGCCCGCGTTGTAGGCCGCACGCTCGTACTGGATGCGGGCGGACCCTGGGTCGCGGCCGAAGCGTCGCATATCGAGGCGCTGGTCGAGAACATCTACAAGCGCGCCTATACGGCCGAGGAAGTGAACATCAACGTCTCCCAGGTGGAGCGGCTGGATTCCGTCGGCGCGTGGCTGATCGAGCGGCTGCGCCGGACGGCGGCGGAAGCGAACCTGAAGGCCGAGATCAAGGGTCTAAACCCGCGCTACAAGATTTTGCTCGACGAAGTCGCGATCTCCAACAAGGAGCCGCCGCACCCGCATCCGAAAAAGAAGGCGCTGCACGATGCGATCGAGCATTTCGGCGAGACGGTCGCGGTCGCGGGGCAGGACTTCTACGCGATCATGCAGATGCTCGGCTCGATCGTGGTGGTCGCGGGCAGGGTGGCGTTCACGCCGCTGACGCTGCGCTTCACCTCGGTCGTGCATCACCTCGACCGCGTCTGCTACCGCGCGGTGCCGATCATCCTGCTGATCAACTTTCTGATCGGCTGCATCCTGGCGCAGCAGGGCATTTTCCACTTCCGCCGCTTCGGCGCGGAAACCTTCGTCGTCGATATGGTCGGCATCCTGGTGCTGCGCGAAGTCGGCGTGCTGATCGTCTCCATCATGGTCGCCGGCCGCTCCGGCAGCGCCTATACCGCCGAACTCGGCTCCATGAAAATGCGCGAGGAAATGGACGCGCTGCGCGTGATGGGTTTCGATCCGGTGGAAGTTCTCATTTTGCCGCGCATGATCGCGCTCATCATCGCGTTGCCGCTGCTGACGTTCATCGGCAGCATGGCGGCACTCTTCGGCGGCGGACTTGTTTCGTGGCTCTATGGCGGCTTCCCGCCGGAAGTCTTTATCGAGCGCCTGCGGGAAGCCATCACGATGGACACGTTCAGGGTCGGCCTGATCAAGGCGCCGTTCATGGCGCTGATCATCGGCCTCGTCGCCTGTGTCGAAGGTCTGCGCGTGGAGGGAAGCGCCGAATCGCTCGGCGAACACACCACGAGTTCGGTGGTGAAGGCGATCTTCCTGGTCATCGTCATCGACGGCTTCTTTGCGGTGTTCTTCGCCGCGATCGGGGTCTGAGCGATGAACGCGCTAAAACCCAACGGAGCGAAGCCGAACGGCAGCGGCGTTGGCGTCGAGAACGTCATCAGCGCGCGCGATCTCGTGGTTGGCTTCCATAATGTGCCCGTTCTGAAGGGCCTGAACCTCGACGTGAAACGGGGCGAAATCCTCGGTTTCGTCGGCGGTTCCGGCGGCGGCAAGTCCGTGCTCACGCGCACCATCATCGGCCTGATCCCCAAATGGAGCGGTTCAATCCACGTTTTCGGCGAGGATCTCGATGCGTTGAGCGAAGAGGACCGCTCGGCGCTGGAGCGCCGCTGGGGTGTACTGTTCCAGGGCGGCGCACTTTTCTCCTCGCTCACCGTGCGCCAGAACGTGCAGTTCCCGATGCGCGAAAATCTGGAGCTTTCGCCGCGGCTCCTGGAGGAAATCTCGCTCGCCAAGCTCGAAATGGTCGGCTTGCACCGCGATGTGCTCGACAAGATGCCTTCGGAACTTTCCGGCGGCATGGTCAAGCGCGTGGCGCTGGCCCGTTCGCTGGCACTCGACCCGGAAATCCTGTTCCTCGACGAGCCGACCTCGGGATTGGACCCGATCAGCGCGGGCGACTTCGACGAGTTGATTATGGCGCTGCAGCAGACTTTAGGCCTCACCGTTTTCATGGTAACGCATGATCTGGATAGCCTGCACACGGCGTGCGATCGCGTGGCGGCTCTCGCTGACGGCAAGATCATTGCGACAGGCCCGATCGAAGACATGCTTCAGTCCGATCACCCGTGGTTGCGAGCCTACTTCCACGGAAAACGGGCAAAGACACGGACAGGCAAAACGGGAAGAAAAAGAGTTTAAGCGGCGAGAGAGCAACCCATGGAAACGCGTGCGAATTACGTTCTGGTCGGCGTATTCACCCTCGCGGTGATCATCGGCGCATTCGGCTTTGTCTGGTGGTTCGAGCGCGTGAGCGACACCGGCAACCGGACGATCTACGAGATTGCCTATGACGGCTCCGTCTCCGGCCTGCGCAAGGGCTCATCGGTGAACTTCAACGGCATTCGGGTGGGCGAAGTGCATAACCTGATGCTCGATCCCACCGACCCGCGCCGCGTGATCGCGCAGGTCGGGGTCGCGGGCAACACGCCGATCCGCAGCGACACCAAGGCAGGGCTCGAGTTTCAGGGCCTCACCGGCATTGCGACGGTGACGTTGACCGGCGGTGCCGCGAACGCACCGGCGATCGTTGCCGAGAAGGGCAAGAACCCGCGCATCGTCGCCGATGCGAGCACCGACCTGATGGTGGCGGCGAAACAGGCGGTGAACCGCATCGACCGGATGCTCGCCGATAACGAGAAGCGCATCGATCAGATCGTGAAGAACATCGCCGCCATTACCGGCGAACTCGACAACGACGGCAAGGGCGTGATCGCCGACATCGGTGCCGCCGCGAAGTCGGTGCGCGAGGCGGCCGATGCGCTCGGCAACCAGACCGAGCCGACGCTCAAGGAATACCGGCTGCTCGCGCAGGACGCGCGCCGCGCGGTCGCCGATGTCTCCCGCTTCATCCGGGACCTGGAGAAAAATCCGAGCCAACTGGTCTTTGGTAAAAAGAAGTGACCCCCACTCCTTAGCGGGTGGGGCGGTCAAAAGGGCGGGGCTCCGAAAGGACCCCGCCCTTTGCCGTTGCGGCGCGCGAACGAAAGCGGGGACGGTGCGTTGTCCAGAGGCGCGGTTGACTGTCATGGCCGCGTGTTATCTTCTTGCAAACGTCACGAGACCGGGGGTTGCCCATGAACAAACTGGCTGTCGTCTTCTCCGCCGCGGCCCTCATGGCCGCGGGTGGTGCCTACGCGCATCACGGCTGGGGCAGCTACGACGCCACCAAGGTCGTCGTGATCGACGGCAAGGTGCTGGAGTCCGCCTATGAATTTCCGCACGGCGAAATGGTCATGGAGCGGGAAGGGAAGAAGTGGACCGTGACGCTGGCGCCGCCGTCGCGGATGCAGTCGCGCGGGCTCGCGCGCGAGGACATCGCGGTTGGGAAAACCGTGAAAGCGGAAGGCTATCCGAGCACGGCGCGCGAGAATGAAATGCGGGCCGAGCGCGTCACCGTCTCGGGCCGCGTGGTCGAGATGCGCTGATGGAGCATGCCGCGCATTGGCCGGCCTGGGCGGCGGCGTTGCAGGATTCGGCACTTGGTCTCGGCATCCGCCAGTCGGGCTGGATTTATCCGTTCGGCAATATCATTCATGTGATGGGGATCGCGCTCTTCGTCGGCTCCATCGTGGCGCTCGACCTGCGGCTGCTTGGGGTCGGCCATCGGACGATCAAGGTGGAGCAGGCTACGGCGTTTCTGACGCCGTTCGCTTTCGCGGGCCTGGCGCTGCTGGTTCCGGGCGGGCTGATCCTGTTCATCGCGGACGCGGGACCGCTCGCGGGTAACCCTTTATTTGTCGCGAAGATCGTGCTCGCCGCCCTCGGCATCGCGAATGCGGCACTCTTCTGGAAGCTCTGGTATCCGAAGATGAAGAACTGGGACCGCCTGAAGCCGGGCTTTGGCTGGGTGCAGACGATGCTGTCGCTGTGCCTCTGGATCGCGGTGCCGGTGATTGGGCGGTTGATTGCGTATCTCTAGCCGGTCATTCCGGGGCGCGAGCCCTCGCGTCGCGCCTTTGGCGCGCGCAAGGATAACTCCGCGAGCGAGCCCGGAATCCATAAACACCAAATTCAATCGTTTGCACTGGGGTGATGGATTCCTGACACGCGCGATGCGCGTTCCGGAATGACGCTGAAATAAAAAACGGCCGGGAAAATTCCCGGCCGTTTTGTTTTTGCGTTCGGTAGCGATCACCCCAGCCGTCCCGCCGCGTGGCTGAGCAGCGTGTAGACCTTGCCGGTATCCGAAGTGAGATACGTCTTGGTCAGCGTCTGTCCGCGGTCGTCGCGGGAGACTTGTTCGAGCAACCGCTCGAACTCATCGATGTAGCGGTCCACCGTCTCGCGGAATTCGGCACTCTTGCGGTAGCGCTTGCGGATTTCCTCGAAGGTCTTCTGGCCCTGCGCCGTGTAAAGGCGGCGGGTGACGACGTTGCGCTCGCCGCGCTTATAGCGGCTCCAGAATTCGACCGCGGAATCGTGGTCGATCATGCGGGCGATGTCCACCGACAGGGAATCGAGCGAGCCGAATGAATCCGGCTGGCCGTCTTCGTCGTTCTTGGGTGCGCGCGTGAGCAGTTCGTTCAGCCAGGCGCCGCTCTGGCGCGGGGCGCCGGACGGAGCATTGCCCGCACCGCCACCGCGGCGAGGGGGCTGTTGCGGCTGCAACTCAACCGGCTCCTGCTCGATCGAACGGACCGGCGTTGCGCGCGGCATCGCGGCACGCGGTGCCGGCTGCGCGTATTCGCCGGCCGGCTCGCGGTTCGAGACGATGCGCGGACCGGCACCCGCGGAAGCTTCGTTGCGGTAGGCGATCTGGCGCGGCTCGACGACATCGACCTCGCGCGAATGGCGCGAGACGATCTCGTTCAGTTCGGACAGCGCCTTGATCTGGTCGCCGACCACGCGGCGCATTGCGTTGGTGCTTTCCTGCGTTTCGTGCGGCAGTTCGAGCACCCCGCGCTTCAGTTCCTGACGCGTTGTCTCAAGCGCGTTCTGCACTTCGCCGGCGACCTCGCGGAGTTCGGCCGCGGCATGCGCGAAGCGCTGGTTGGCGTCCCCGAAGATCGCGCGCACCTCGTCCATGGTCTTGTCGTAGTTCTGCTTGAGCGACGCGGCCGTGCGCTCGCGCTCTTCCTCGCTGTGCAAGCGGAGTACGTCGTACTGCTGCGAGATGGCGTTCGTGGACTGGGCGGTGGAGTCGGCCACGAGTTTGGCGATCTCGTGCGCGCGCTCTTCCGCGGCTCCCAGCGAATCCTGCAACAGGCGGTTGAAGCGGATGAGGCGCTCTTCCATGTCCGACGCGCGGTTGCCGAGGAGCGAGGTGAAGCGCTCGATGGCGTCGCGGCGATCCGACAGGGTTTGATCGATGCGGTGGTGGGTTTCCTGCAACGTATCCGCGGCACCCGAGATGAAACGTCCCTGGTCCTCGAAGCGCTGGGTGAGGATGCCGATATCGCGCACGACGCTGGTGGAGATGTCGCGCAGGTCGCGCATCTGGCCGTCCATGTGCTCGATCGAGCTGCGGGACGCGAGCAGCGTGCTTTCCAGCGTGTTCTGGAAGGCGGCGATGCGTTCGGTCACCGTCCCCGCGAGCGGGGTGAGGTTGTCGGTGAGGCCGGTGAGCGTGGATTTGAGGAGCCCGTTTGCTTCGCCGAGCTGCGTGAGAACGTTGTTCACGTCGTTGCGCAACGTCTCGTGGCTCTGGGTGACTTCGCGCGTGCGCTCGATCAGCGTCTTGGAGACCCGCTCGGCCAGTTCGACAAGCGTCGTCTCCACCTGGCTGGCGTCGCTGCGAAGCAGGGAAGAAACCGCTTCGATCTTGGCGCCGAGATCGCCGGTGACGCTGGTAACTTTCGCCACGAGCTGGTCGGCGACCGCGATGCCCTTGGTTTCGATGGTCGTCGTGATGCCCTCGAGCCGCTGCGTGACCTGCTTCTCGAAGATGCCGATGCGGCTGTCGAGGTTCTCGGTCAGTTCGAGCGCCCGCTTGCCGAGCACCTGATCGATGGCTTCGGAGCGCTCGGTGAGGGTGGTGGAGATATCCTGCGCCTTGTTCGCGAAATACTCGTCCGCGCCGAGCAGCGACTTTTCGACCGCCTCGGTCGTGAGCTTGCCGCCTTCGGTGAGGGTTTTCGCGATTTCGAGCGTACGGCTGGCGAGCGCCTCGTTGAGGCTCTTCGCGCGCGCGTCGATCGTCTCTTCGATGCGAAGGATGCGGGAATCGATGCCTTCATGCGTCTCGCGGATCCTGGAGCCGACCCGCTCGTCGAAATTCGTGAGCGTGCTTTTGGTGTGCTCGTTCACGTAATCGACGGTCTGGGTGATCTGGTCGAGGAGGCCGGTGCCGTAAACGCGGACCGTCGTGTCGAAGCCCTGCAGGCCGTCGGTGATGCGGCGGGCGAGGGCGGCGCTGTCGGCGCTGACCCGGTCGGCGATCTCATTGCCGCGCTGGGCGATGGAATCTTCGGCGGCGCGCAGGCGCGAGGCCAGCACGTCGCGAACGGCGTCGCCCTTAGCCGCGATGCCGCCGGCGATTTCTTCCAGCGCCTCGTCGAGCTTGTCGGAGACGCCGGAGGTGAGGGTGTTGAGTTCTTCCGTGACCTTGGTGGTCCGGGTGGTGATCGCGTTGGCGACCTCAAGACCGATGGTGGTCAGGCGGTCGGTCATGTCGTTGCTCTTCGTGGTGAACGATTCAAGCACGATGTCGCCGGCTTCCTCGACCTGCCGGCGGGCGGTTTCGGACTGCGCGAGGATATGGTCGGTGATGCGGGTGACGGCCTGATCGACGACGGCATTCACGCTGTCGGTGACGTTCTTCACGTCGAGGTTGAAGCCGTCATGCGCGTTCGCGACCGCGTCGCGCAGGCGGGTGCCGTGCGAGACGATGCCGTCGCGCTCGTTCTGCAATTCTTCCACAAGCGTGCGCACGCGCATTTCGTTTTCTTCATAGGCGCGCTCAAGCGTCGAGACTTCTTCGCGTACCATGGTTTCGAGTTCGGTGGCGCGCGCGATGGCGCGTTCGATGCCGTCGCCCAGCGCCGCGACTTCGCGGCGGATGGCCTGGCCGACGCTCACGATCGCATCGGTCGAGACGCCTTCCGGCTCGGCGAGGCGGACGGTCACTTCCGTCATCGCACGGGCGACCATGCGCATTTCCTGCGTGCGGCGGACGAAGCTCGCCATCAGGATGAAGGCGACGGGCGGCAGCACGAGCAGCGTTAAGAAGGTCCAGAAGCCGGGGAGGTCGAACAGGGCGACGCCCGAGGCGAGTTCGGCGCTCGAACGGGCATATCCAATCATGAGGGTAAGGAGAATCCACGCGGCCGAAAGACCGCCGGCGACAAGGAGGGGCATCGCCGAGGGCCGGCCGTGCAGCGAGGCGAGAATTTGTCCGACCGCCTGGCGGTCATCGTTGGCGGGGCCGCGGGTGGCGCGCTCGAGGCGGCGGCCCTGACGCTGGGCAGCACCTGCCGGAGGTGCGGGCGGAGTCATGGATGGATCGTTGGCCGCGGGCTGGACCGGCGCATTGAGATTGAGTGCGTTCTCAATGGCGGCCATGGCCGCTTCGGTCGGATCCTGGGTCTTCTTGGGGGTCTTGGCCATCACGCAACGCCTCCGGTCCTTACGCAGCTACGGGGGCCGGCTTGCTGCCGGCCGGACCGAGGGAAGGGGACCGTTTCCCATCCATCGGACGACTACGGGTGGATTCCGCCAGATTTTAGATAGTTTCCCAAGCCCAGCGGGCTTCCACCGAAAGCGCCGCAAAACCGGGACTCTTATCCACCGCTCGGGTATTCTACCGCCTCGGGGCGGGCATTTGGAACGATCATTGCAAAGCCAATCCAAACATCGTTAACGCGTTAGCGACTTGTTAACCATGAGAACCAAGACGGCCAAAGGGCTTGATCGGCAAAAGAGGCGGCCTTTGTGGCTGCCCGACCCGGGCGACGGTCCGTCCGACGCCCAGCTCCGCTACCTGAAACGAGGGCTACGGCAGGCGGGCGGCAAGCTGCCGCTGTTCGACGATGAGGGGCAGGAAATCCCGCGCCGCACGATCGAGACCTGCATCGCCCGCGGCTGGGCGGAGACCTGGATCAAGAATCCGATCAAGCCGGACTGGCTCGTCGCCCGCCTCACGGACTCCGGTTATCGTATTCTCGGCAAGACCCCGCCCAAAAAAGTGCCCTGAGCGTTCGCAAGGGAACTTCGTTTACCGCGAATCTGGCATGATGTTCCCACGCGCTACTTGAGTCGCGGGGGACTTATCGCGTGGCGATCAATTCGGATTCGGCACGGAGCACATCCGGCCAGAGCAGCGAAGCGTTCGACCTGCATCACTTGAACAGGGCGACGTTCGGCAGCCGGGAGCTCGCGCTCGAAGTGCTGGCCCTGTTCGAGCGGCAGGCGGAAAAACTCCTCAACGATGTCGCCGAGGCGCCCGATCCGCACAGCCGCAGCATCGCGGCTCACACGCTGAAGGGCGCGGCCCTTGGTGTCGGCGCGCTTTCCGTCGCCGCGGCCGCCGGCGAGATGGAACAGGCGATCGACGATTCCGTCGAAGCGATCGGCGCGCTCGCCCGCCTGTCGGCGCGCGTGGCCGAGGCGCGGCTCGCGGTCGCGGAGCTGCTCGCGTAAACCGAAGGCCGGAAGGCTCGCATTTCCGGACGCGCGCCTCTATAAAGCCGCGTCCCGAAATCCTTGAGCCATCCCCTCAGAGCAATGCCCAAAATCACCTACATCGACAGCGACGGAAAAGGACGCGTAGTCGACGCCGAAATCGGCTCGACCGTGATGGAAACCGCGATCCGCAACGGCGTGCCGGGGATCGTGGCCGAATGCGGCGGAGCCTGCTCGTGCGCCACCTGCCATGTGCATGTGGACGAGGTATGGAAGGACAAAGTCGGCCCGCCTTCGGCCATGGAAGAAGACATGCTCGATTTCGCGTTCGACGTGCGCCCCACCTCGCGGCTTTCCTGCCAGATCAAGGTCACGGAAGAACTCGACGGCCTGATCGTGCATACTCCCGCCCAGCAAGGCTGAGCCGGAGTTCGTCGATGGGTGAACCGATCAAGACCGATGTGGTGATTATCGGCGCGGGGCCGTGCGGGCTGTTCGCGGTGTTCGAACTCGGCCTCGTCGACCTCCAATGCCATGTCGTGGACATTCTGGGAAAGCCCGGCGGCCAGTGCTCGGAACTCTATCCGGAAAAGCCGATCTACGACATTCCGGGCATTCCGGTGATCAGCGGCCAGCAGCTCACCGATGCGTTGCTGCAACAGGTCAAGCCGTTCAAGCCGGTATTTCATCTGGGCGAGCGCGTGGACGAACTGACCCGCACCGCCGATGGCTTCCGCCTGAAGACCAATTTCGACACCGAGCTTGAATGCAAGGTCGTGGTGATCGCGGCCGGCGGCGGATCGTTCGAATCCAAGCGTCCGCATCTGCCCGGCATCGAGAATTACGAGAACAAGTCGATCTTCTATCTCGTGCGCAAGATCGAGCAGTTCCGCGGGCAGAATGTCTTGATCGTCGGCGGCGGGGACTCGGCCCTCGACTGGACGCTCAATCTGGAGCCGGTCGCGAAGCGGGTGACGCTGATGCATCGCCGCGACCAGTTCCGCGCCGCCCCCGACAGCGTGAACAAGATGCAGGCGCTCCTGAAAGAGGGCAAGATCGACTTCGTGCTCGGCCAGATGCACGCGCTCGAAGGCGAGGGCGGACAGCTTGCGCGCGTGATCGCGCGCCGCGACGACAATTCGACTTTTCCCATTGAGACGGATGCGCTGCTCCCGTTCTTCGGGCTGACGATGAAGCTCGGCCCCGTCGCCAAGTGGGGCCTCAACCTGCACCAAGAGCGGATCGCGGTGGACACGGAAAAATTCCAGACCTCCGAGCCCGGCATTTTCGCCATCGGCGACATCAGCAGCTATCCGGGAAAATTGAAGCTGATCCTGTCGGGTTTCCATGAAGCCGCGCTGATGTCGCAGGCCGCGCACAAGATCATCTATCCGGACAAGCGGCTCGTGTTCCAGTACACGACCACCTCCACCAGCCTTCAGAAGAAGCTCGGCGTCGGCTAGCCCGATCGTCTCCCGCCCGCTAGGAAAGTAGCGGGGGGAGAGAATCACTTCATGTTGCAGCGGCGTTCCATATCCCAGCGCGCGGTGGATAGCCTGACCGCGCGCTATGGCGGCGCGCGCTTTGTGTTTTTCGACCTTGAAACCACCGGACTCAGCCCGCGCGGCTGCCGCATCATCGAAATCGCAGCCCTGCGCGTGGGCGAGGGCGCCAAACCGTGCGGAGAGTTTCAGGCGCTGATCCGCATCGATCAGCGGCTGCCGGGTTTCATCACGCGGCTCACCGGCATCACCGACGCGATGCTGGAGGACGGCGATGCCATCGAAGACGCGCTGCCGCGCTTCGCGGAATTCGCCGGCGATCTGCCGCTCGTCGCCTACAACGTGAATTTCGACATGGGCTTCCTGCGCGCCGAGGCGCAGCGGCTGCGCATGCAGGTCAAGAATCTGCCGATGTGCGCGCTGGCGGTCGCGCGCAAGCGGGTGCCGGGTTTGCCGAACTACAAGCTGAAAACGGTGGCGCGCCATCTGGGTGTCGATCATGACCAGACCCACCGCGCGCTCGACGACTGCTACATGGGCCTGCAGGTCTATGCGGAACTGATGCGGCGGTGATTACCCGTCATTCCGGGACGGCCCGAAGGGCCGGGCCCGGAATCCATAACCCCAGAATCAAAGATTAAGCGCTGGGATTATGGATTCCGGACTGCCTCGCTTCACTCGGCATCCGGAATGACGTTGAAAATTTCCTCTTCAGGGGGAGGGAAATTGTTTTCAGTCCCGCTTCTCCAGCACCGACTTGATGCCCACGAGTGCCGCGTCCGCGATCGCCGCGTGACCTTCGGCGGTCGGATGTAGTGCCCCGCCATACACCGCACTCGTGATGCCCCAGACGGCGTCATGGATCGTGAGCGGCTGGAGAAACGGTGAAAGTCCTTCCGGATACGTCATCGCGCTGAAATAGCTGTCGTTCGGCGTGCGGATCCAGCGCGCACGCGGCGTGTAGGGCTTGAACTGTTCGGCGCTCAATCCGCATTTGAGCGGAGCCGCTGCGGCCACCTGCGGATCGTCCTCGAAGCTCTTGCCGTCGCTCAGAAAACATTGGCGGTCGAAAGCCGGATCGCTGTCGGCGCGCGCGCAGAAGCCGCGGCCTTCGAAGGCGCTCTGGTGTTCGTCCACGAACGTCATCGCGTCGTTCGCGGGATTGGCGCAGAGGCCGTCGCCCTTGCAGGTGGCAAGCTCGCGCATGCGCGGAAACATTTCGGCGCGCAGAAACTCGGTGGTCTCCGCGAGTTTCTTCGCGTCGATGGCGAAGGCGGGATGGATGTCGAACCCGGCGCTGTCCGCGCCGCAGAGTTCGCCGCCGCCCTTGAGGCCGGGATTGGCGTAGCTGGTGTAAACGACGCGCTCCAGCCTGTTGCCGACGAACGGCGCTAGCCGCTGGCGTAGCGTGGCGAAATTCTTCGGCAGGTCGCGCATAGAGGTGCGCGCCTGCTTCACGTCGCTGATCATGCGGCTGAGGCGCTTGCGCTCGCCCGGGGCGGCGACCATCACGTCGGCGACGAGTTCGGAAAAGCCGATGTCGTTCGCGCCAATTGTAAGGAGAACAAGATCGAGCTGGCGCTCCTTGTTCGTCTGTTGCGCCGCGCGCATCAGATCGCGCAACTGGTCGAGCTGCGGAGCCACGTTGCTCGGCGTGCAGCGGCCCTTGTCGTCGCAGAAACGTTCGCGCGCTTTTTGCGGGCCGAGCAACCCGTTCGCGATGGTGGCGCCGGAGCAGCCGAGCGGCAGGAACGTCACCGCGATGTGCGGGTCTTGAATCGCAAGGGCGAGTGCCGCGCGCATCTGGTAGCCGTAGAGCGAGCGGTGGCAGGCGGGGCTTTTCCACTCGGAATGAGTTTTCAGCCACTTGTCCCGGTCGTCGGCGGCACTGCCGTCGTCCTCGCAACTGTGGTTGCCGACGTAGCCGCGCCGCACGGGCCTGTAAAAAGCATCGTCGCCGCCGAGCCGGCGGAAGCAGATGCCGGCGTTGCCGATCTCGATGGCGCGGTCGGGATTGCCTTCGCCCGAAGCGATGGAGTCGCCAAGCCCCGCGATCAGGAGGTCGCGCACCTGCAGTTCTTCCGAAGTGACGAAGGCCGGCTGATCGGGAATTTTGATCTCGACCCGCGCGGTCGTTATTTGACCCGACTTGATGCGCTGCGTGACCGGCGAGGCGCAGGCGGTTTCCGGGATGTCCGTCGTGCCTGCGCTGTCCTCGAAGCGCCAGACACAGTTCGCGCCCGCCGGTGCACCGGGGAGCGAAAAACGCACGCGGTGGCTCGCGGGAGAAAGATAGTTCTCGTCCTGCTGGTCGGCGGCGCGCGCGGGTCCGCGGCGGCAGTTGCGGATCAATTGATTGCTATAGGAGTCGAAGCAAAGCTTGCCGTCGGCGAGGCCCGCCGCCCAGCCATTGCCTCCGCTCATCAGCGCGAGGCGCTGCTCGGCTTTCAGGATCGAGCCTTCCTCGAGATGTGCTTTTGCAATGGCGTCGAAATCTTCCTCGAAGCGGAACAGCCGGAAGCGGCCGCGCACCTCCCACTTGATGGCGTAGGGCGACGGCTGCGGAAGCGGTGCCGCGTCGGGCGCCGCCGGTGCGGGCGATGGCTCCGCCAGCGGCTGCGTGTGGCCCGGATGGGAGGTGACGGCGAAGGCGGCGAGCGCTGCAATCAGCAAACGAATATGCATGCGCACATCATAGGACGCTGCACGGCTTTTTGCGGGCATTCCCAATCTCCCTCCCCCTAAAAGGGGGAGGGTTGGGGAGGGGGTTAGGCTTGCAAATCTTTTGAGCAGAGCACGACCCCCACCCGGCGAGCGGTGCTCGCCGACCTCCCCCTTTCAGGGGGAGGTAGAAGAAAGCCCAAGCGCCGGCGGCTCAGGGCCATCCCGCCCGCGCCCATGGAATCTTCAGGTAATCGAAACCGGCTTCGATGGTGGGCTTCACCACCGCGAAATAGGGAGAAATGTCGAAATCGCGCGGTGTGAACAGCGAATAGTGCCGGATGTGCAGGATTTCCTTGCGCGCCTCGCGATCCTTCACCGGCGAATTCGGGTCGTCCACGCTCTCGACGCTCGGCAGGATCGGGTAGCCGACCGACTGGAACGCCTGCGCGATCAGGGTCGAGCAGATCGCACGGGTCGGGTCGCCGGAGCCGAGCGCGATCATGCGGCGGCGGAAGCGCGTGGGCACCGGCGGCGTCGGCAGCAGATAGCGCAGGAGGTCGATCACGTTCTTGCTGTCGTACTGGTAACCGAGGCGGGCGAGCGCGAACTGCACGGCCTTGGCGCGCTCCTCAACCGGCAGGCCGACCGGACGACAGATGCGCGCGTGCATCATTTTGTATTTGGAGAGCGGGGACGAAATCACGCCGTCGCCGAGGAAGGCTTCGATCAGCGAATGTGGCTCGCCGTCCGGCTCCACGCGCCCGCCGATGGGACCGACATAGAGTGCCGAATGCGACCAGGTGGATTGCGTCAGATACTTGATCGCGGTCGCGATGCGGGTGTCGCCTTCGATCAGCAGCACATCGCCCGGCCGGATCGCGCCCTGCAGATGCGCGAACTCGGTGGTGGAGGCGGGACGGAAATCGGCGATGGGTGCCGTGAGGTAGCTCGCCAGCCGCTTGCCGATGAAATCGAGTGCCTTGTTGATGAGCATGGTATTTTCCGCGCGGGCTTATGTGCGGGCGTGGAGCGCGCACGTCAATGCGATTGAAATTCCCCTCCCCCTGAAAGGGGGAGGGTAGGGAGGGGGTCTGCAAGGTCAGGAAAATTTGTAGGACGGTTTGTTGACCCCCACCCGGCGCTGTGCGCCGACCTCCCCCTTTCAGGGGGAGGTTCTTATTGCAGGAGCGAGCGGAAACAATTCTTGCGGGTGTCATTGAAATTCGCCGACCAAGCGAACGTATCGTTTCATGATACAAACCTGTTGCAATATGTATCATATTGTGATACATCCTTGCATGATCAAAAGCTTCAAGGACAAGGCCACGGAAGCCGTGTTCAGGGGCGAAACTCCCAAGGGGTTTTCGGCGCCGGTCAATGTCGCGCGCCGCAAACTGAAACTGCTGAATGCCGCGACCGGATTGGCCGATCTTCGCAGTCCTCCAAATAATCGGTTGGAGGCCCTGAAGGGAGACCGGCGCGGCCAGCACTCGATTCGGATCAACGAGCAGTATCGGGTTTGTTTCGTGTGGACTGGGGCCGGTCCGGAGCAAGTCGAAATCGTTGACTACCACTAATGCAGGAGATGCGTATCATGACAAAAAAACTGCCGCCCATGCATCCCGGCGAAGTGCTCCGTGAAGAATTCATGGAGCCGATGCGCCTTTCCGCGGGCGCGATTGCGCGTGCGATCGGTGTGCCGCGGACCCGCATCGAACGGATTGCGGATGAAAAGACCGGCATCACGGCGGACACCGCTTTGCGCCTTGCCAGATATTTCGGGAACAGCGCCGGATTCTGGCTGAATTTGCAAAATGACTACGATGTAGAGGTCGCGGAGCGCGCGATTGAGCGGGATCTGAAGAAGATCGAACCACACGAGGACGCTGCGGCCTGAATATGCGTCTTTAGAGCGCAGGCTATTTTCCCGGAGCGAGCGGAAACAATTCATCCGGCGCGAAATCGTCCACCTCGATCACTTTGTCGACAGCGGCGTCGGCTGCTTGCAGCAGGCGTGCTTCCTCGGCGGTGATCGCGTTCTTTTCCAGCGCGGCTTTGGCGTCGCGCACGCCGGCACCCCGGATTTTCTTGCGGATCGGTTCGGTCTCGTGGACCAGGTTGAAGGCACGCTCCAGCCGCGCCATGCCGTCGTCGCCCTGACCGAGATAAATGCCGGGCACGATGCGCTCGCGCGCTTCCGAAGGCGACATCAATAACTCCGCGCATTCGATGGTCAGCCGGTCGGTAGGCCCGCGCCGCCGCCGGCCGCCGGGCTGCACGATGGTGCGCAGGAAGGCCGCCGTCACCCGGCCCGGCAGATTGGCAAAGACTTCGTCGAAGCGGTCGTCGATGATTTCAAAGCCGGTCTCCATGTTCCACGCCAGCAGCGGGAAGTCGCTCGGCTGTTCGCCTTCGTCCTCGAAGCGCTTGAGCGCGGCGGAGAGCAGATAGAGTTCGGAGAGAATGTCGCCGAGACGCGCCGACAGCATTTCCTTGCGTTTCAGCGCGCCGCCCAAGGTCAGCAGCGCCATGTCCGCGACCAGCGCGAAGCAGGCCGAGTAACGCGAGAGCTGCTTGTAGAACGGCTCCGCATTGCCGACATTGCCGGGCGCCGGCGCAAAGAAGCCGACCGTCCAGCTTCGCCACCAGGCGCGGAAAAAGTTCTTGCAGCTGTGGCCGACATGCTTCCAGAACGCATCGTCGAAATCGTCCAGCCCGCGCGCGGGGTCCTTGTCCTCCAGTGCCAGCATCTCCTTCAGCAGATACGGATGACAGCGGATGGCGCCCTGTCCGAAGATGATGAGATTACGGGTGAGGATGTTCGCGCCCTCGACGGTGATGCCGACCGGAATCGCGCGGTAGAGATTGCCGAGATAATTCAGCGGTCCGTCGATCACCGATTTTCCGGCGTGCACGTCCATCGCGTCGTTGATGGAGTCGCGCATTCTGTAGGTCGCGTGCGCCTTCATGATCGCGGAAATCACCGCGAGCTTGTGGCCCTGATCGAGACCGGCGCAGGTGAGCCGGCGCGCGGCGTCGAGCAGATACGCGGTCGCGGCGAGGCGGGCGAGGCGGCGCTGCACGCCCTCGAATTTTCCGATCGGCACATTGAACTGCTGACGAACGCGCGCATAGGCGCCCGTGGTGCGCGCCGACAGTGCCGTGCCCGCGGCCGACAGCGACGGCAGCGAAATTCCGCGCCCCGCCGCGAGCGCGCTCATCAGCATTTTCCAGCCGTGACCGACCTGCGCCACGCCGCCGATCACGTGGTCGACGGGAATGAACACGTCATGCCCGCGATTGGGTCCATTTTGAAAGACCTGCATCGACGGCAGATGGCGGCGGCCGATCTCGACGCCTTTCAGATTTGTCGGCACCAGCGCCACCGTGATGCCGCGCTCTTCCTGCGCGCCGATCAGGTGTTCGGGATCGTAAAGCTTGAAGGCGAGCCCCATCACCGTCGCGACCGGGCCGAGCGTTATATAACGTTTATGCCAGTTCAGCCGGATGCCGAGTTCATTGGATTGGGGATCGCGCATGACGATGCCGGGGTCGGTCATCGCCGCCGCGTCGGAGCCGGCTTCCGGCGAGGTCAAACCGAAGCAGGGAATTTCCTGACCCAAGGCGAGGCGCGGGAGCCAATGTTTTCTTTGAGCATCGGTGCCGAACTGAATCAGCAATTCACCCGGCCCGAGCGAATTCGGCACCATCACCGTCACGGCGGCCGCGAGCGAGCGGCTTGAGACCTTCCGCACCACTTCGGAATGCGCGTAGGCGGAGAAACCAAGCCCGCCGTATTCGCGCGGGATAATCATGCCGAAGAATTTGTGCGCCTTGAGATACGCCCAGACTTCCGGCGGCAGGTCGCGGAATTCCCAGTTGATCTTCCAGTCGTCGAGCATCCCGCAAAGCGCTTCGCATGGCCCGTCGAGGAATGCCTGCTCGTCCGGCGAAAGCTTCGCCTGCGGCACGGCGAGCAGCTTGTCCCAGTCGGGATTGCCGGCGAAGAGTTCGGCGTCCCACCAGACGTCGCCCGCCTCCAGCGCCTCGCGCTCGGTATCGGAGATCGAGGGGAGCACGCCCTTCGCCCAGCGGAAGATCGGCTTGGTGATGTAGTCCCGGCGGATGCCCATGATCTATTCTTTGTCATCGCCGGGCTTGTCCCGGCGATCTCGCTTAGGAAGGCGATGAAATATCCTCATACAGGTCCCTCCAAGTTGCGTTGTCTTTCAAAATCAGACGTGTTTTCCAGACACGGGGCCAATGCTTGATATTCTTCTCGCGCTGGATGGCCTGATAACTCGACGAATAGACTTCGTAATAAACCAGTTGGTCGATTCCGTATCGCCTTGTAAACGAGTCGGCCTGTCCTTTCTTGTGTTCAAATACTCTTCGCACAAGATCGTTCGTTACGCCGATATACAGGGCTCCACCTGGACGGCTCGCGAGTATATAAACGTAGTATTGTTTCATTGGCCGAGTTTCAGAAATCGGGATGGCCGGGACAAGCCCGGCCATGACACCGTGGACAAGCCCGGCAATGACAAGTTAAGGGTTGCGCGGCCTCATGTTCATCCACTTCTTCACCGAGCTGAAATCCGCCGGCCTTCCCGTCACGCCACGGGAATATCTGACGCTCATGCAGGCGATGGACCGCGACCTCGCCGGCCGCCGCATCGAGGATTTCTACTATCTCGCGCGCGCGGCCCTCGTGAAGGACGAGCGCAATCTGGATAAATTCGACCGCGTGTTCGGCGAGGTGTTCAAGGGCATCGAGACGCTGGAGGAAACCGGCGAGGTGGCGATCCCGGAAGAATGGCTGAAGAAGCTCGCCGAAAAATATCTCTCACCTGAAGAGATGAAGGAAATAAGTGCGCTCGGCGGCTGGGACAAACTGATGGAGACGCTGGCGAAGCGTCTCGCAGAGCAGAAAGGCCGCCATCAGGGCGGCTCCAAATGGATCGGCACCGCCGGCACGTCGCCGTTCGGCGCCTATGGCTACAATCCCGAAGGGGTGCGCATCGGACAGGACAAAAGCCGTCACCAGCGCGCGGTGAAGGTGTGGGACAAGCGCGAGTTCAGGGATCTCGACGGCGACACCGAGCTTGGCACGCGCAACATCAAAATCGCCCTTCGCCGTCTGCGCAAATTCGCGCGCACCGGCGCGCCGGACGAACTGGACCTGCCAAGCACCATCCGCTCGACCGCGAAGCAGGGCTGGCTCGACGTGCAGATGCGCCCCGAACGGCGCAACGCCGTGAAGGTGCTGATCTTCTTCGACATCGGCGGCTCGATGGACTGGCACATCCAAACTTGTGAAGAGCTGTTTTCCGCCGCGCGCAGCGAGTTCAAGCACCTCGAATATTTCTACTTCCACAACTGTGTGTACGAAAGATTGTGGAAGGACAATCAGCGGCGCTGGAAGGAAACGATGCCGACGATGGAGGTGCTGCACAAGTTTCCGCACGACTATAAAGTGATCTTCGTCGGCGACGCCGCGATGAGCCCGTACGAGATCAACATGCCGGGCGGCTCGGTCGAGCATAGGAACGAGGAGCCGGGCGAAGTCTGGATGCGGCGCGTGCTCGGCACGTATCCCAATGCCGTCTGGCTCAATCCTGTGCCGGTGGAAAACTGGAACTACACCGCCTCCACGCGCATGATCCGCGCGCTGATGGAAGGCCGGATGTTTCCGCTGACGCTGGAAGGACTCGATGCAGCGATGCGGGAGTTGGGGCGATGAATCTGCGCGCGGCGAGTCCCCGATGATCGTGTCCACCGCCGCGACCGTCATCCTGGTCCTTTGCTCGATCCTCGTGATGTACGAAACGATGCGGCTCACCGACGATCATCTCTCGCAACTGCCGTTGCCGCCGCGCCCGCGGATCATGATCGTCGTACTTGCCGTTTTTGTCGGCCATACCATCACGATCTTCCTGTATGCCTTCGCGTACTGGCTGCTCGCGGTGCAGTGGAAGATCGGCGGCTTCGCCGGCACTATGCCGGTTACGGGCTTCTTGGATTGCCTGTATTTTTCTGCGGTCACCTACACCTCGCTCGGCTTCGGCGACCTCTATCCCGTTTCCGATATCAGGATGGTGACCGGCTTCGAGGCGTTGAACGGCCTGTTGCTGATCGGCTGGTCGGCGACCTTCACGTACCTCACGATGCAGCGCCTGTGGCCGATGCACAGAACGCGGCGGCGCAATACCCGACGCGTGCGCCGACGGCGTGGGTGATGCGGGGGAAGTATTTCCGCTGACGCCGGAAGGACTGGATTCGGTGATGCGGGCGTTGGGGCGATAGATTGTTCTGCCCATGGAAGCCTTTTTATGCTGCGCGATAGCCGTGATATAATACGGCGGCTGGAACGGGATGGCTTCGAGCTTGTCTCGGTTCGCGGTTCGCACCATAAGTTTGCCCATCGTCCGTCGCGCAAACTGGTGATTGTGCCGCACCCGCGCAAGGATATTCCACCCGGCACGGTGCGTTCGATTTACCGACAGGCCGGCTGGCAAAAGGACTGAGGGACGCTTCGATGACTCACTATATCGCCGTCATCCATAAGGATCGTGATTCCGGTTACGGGGTGTCGTTTCCGGATGTCCCCGGCGTGGTTACGGCGGCTGATTCAATCGACGAAGCCATACGCAACGCCGCCGAGGTTCTGGCCTTTGCGGCGGAAGACTGGTCCGAATTGAAGGGGACAGCATTTCCGCGCCCGCGCACGATTGACGAATTGCGCAACGATCCCGGCTTCAACGAGAGCGCCGAAGGTGCGGTCGTGGCGGCGGTGCCGTTCGACTTAAACGTCGGCCAGGCAGCCTGAACCATTCGCCGCGCCGGCGCGGACGATCCCCCGCGCTGATGGAGGGGAGGATGTTTCCGCTCATGCTGGAAGGACTCGATGCAGTGATGCGGGCGTTGGTACGATAAGGTAATTCGACCGGCCCCGGATACTTTCCGCGCAGCATGGTCGCGGCGGGCTCTCACGCAGTGCGAACGTTGGAGAGAACCAATGATGTTTTTCTCGATCGCCGCCGGCGGAATGGCCTTGCTGCTTTTTGTAGCGGCGGCGCAGCGGCCGCGTCCGTCGCTGTTCGTGGCGGCCATCCTGTGGGGAGCCTACGCCGTCTGGGAGTACTACATCGCGACCGGCGTCCTGTGCGACAAGGACTGCAACATCCGCGTCGATCTTGTGTTCATGTTTCCGGTACTGGCGATCGCGACCTACCACGCGCGCCGAGCCTATGTGCAGCCATCAAGGGCACTGATGATCACCGGCATGTTTCTCGGTGCCGTGGGGATCGCACTTCTGGCGCTTGGGCTGTGGGCGTTCGGCTTCAACGTGTGGGCTGTTGTTGCTGGGATCGGTGCGCTGGCGCTTGCACTCTACGCCATCAAACTGAAGTTCGCGAAGAAGCCGCCTGATGCCGGAATCGATTAGCGGACCGGTGTCCGAAAGCTGGAAGCTCCATCGCCCGGGCATGACGCTTGAAGGTCTGGATAGCGCGATGTGGGAGTTGGGGAGGTAGTTGAACTGGCTTATACTGCGGCGGGGAGACAGTCTTGAGCGAGGTAGGAATTTTTGTCTTTGGCTATTTCGGATTGGCTGGAGCATTAATTATTTTAGGATACTGTGCTGACATAATTAGCAGTCCAGCGCTCAAGCGTGATGTTAAGCGGTGGGTGGCTGGTCACGCCGCGCAATCTTAAATCCATGACTCGGCACTGCGGATTGCGCGATACTTCATGCCAATTGCTCGTAATGGCCGGGCTTGTCCCGGCTATCCCGCTTCGTGAGGTTCAGCCTCCCTGACAATTACATTTGCACTTTACGCCGCCTTCGCTCTCCGCTTGATTCCTTTCAGAACCCCCGCCAGTTTCCGCCGCTGCTCCATTAGTTCGAAGTCGTGTTGCAGGCGCAGGAAGAATCCGTCGGTCAGGCCAAAATAGCGAACGAGGCGCAGGTCAGTATCGGCGGTGACCGCGCGCTTGCCGAGCACGATCTCATTGATGCGCCGGGGCGATACGCCAACGGCCTTGGCAAGAGCCGTCTGCGAAAGCTCCATCGGCTTCAAAAATTCTTCCAGCAGGATTTCGCCCGGATGCGGGTTTTGCAGTTCAGTGGTAGTCGACGATTTCGACATCTTCGGCTCCTTTTCCGGTCCAGCGGAAACAAATCCGCCATTGGTCATTGATACGAATGCTCCATTGCCCGGCACGGTCACGCTTCAAGACTTCCAGCCGGTTGCCGGCTGGTACTTTCAGATCGTCGAGTCTCGATGCCGCGTTCAGCAAACGGAGCTTGCGCAGCGCCACCGACTGAATATCAGATGGAAGACGGCGGCTGCGTTCGCCGTTCCAGATTTTCTCGGTTTCGCGGTCGGCAAAACTCGCGATCATTAGTACGACTATAACGCATAACGTTATATGTGTCAAAAACTATCGAGGCGCTGTATCGCCGCGTCTTGACAAACCTAAGGGTCGGAATATATTCGCATTTATATACTTGGCGTAAGTGACTATTACTTGAGTCAGAGTCGCGCTAGCATCCCCCAAAGCTAGGGGGTCAAAATGGACGTAAAATTCGAGATTAATACGCTGGCCGCCGAGACATTGGCGCTTCAAACGCTCTTGTCGAACGTACTAGAGGCGCTTGCTCTGGTGTCGCCTGAATTTGACAGAGCTATCCGCGACGGATTCGACAAGACCGCAAACGATGTTGAAGACCTTGCGATCAGGATGGGAAAGTCGGCCTCCCCCGATCATACGGTAAAGGCGCTTCAAATTGTTGAGACCCTTCGGACCATCACGCTTCGCCGCAAGAAATAATCTTGCGCTGGAGTTCAACTCACTTGGACTTAGCACGTCTCTTTTTCCTACGTTTGTTTAGCTTCATTTCGTCGTGGTGCTTAGGCGGCATCCGTACAAGCGCCGCCATCAATCCCTGAGTTTTCTTTAGCTTGGACATAGCGATGCCCCGAAAAAGGAAAAGAAAAGCAAAACCGAAACTTCCGCGCCGCTTGATATTTGATCTAGAGAAAGCGCTGGGTGCGATCTCCCTAGAGTGGAACTACGCGGAGGACCACTATAACAAAATTATAAGTTACTACCTGGTGCCGCTAGGCGCTGACGTTTGTTCCGCCATCCTCAACTCAATGGGGGCGACACAAAAGGCGGCCTTCTTCGGTTTTCTCCTAGACAAATTTGAAACGCACACCGGATTACGCGAACTTATCGAACACTACCGGAAGTGTTTTCATATCGTTACCGAAAACAGAAACATCGTTGCACACAGCTTGCCGGAGCATCCGCTCTATTACGGCGGATATAGCGGGGTAATTTATAAGCTCAACAGGCTCGGCAAACCGATCCCCTACCAAGCAACCGAATCCGATCTACAGGAGGTCTACGAGACTATTCAAACACTCATCGGTTACGGCGCTGAGGTTGAGGCGATGATCCGCAAACAGCGGATTTTTGTCCTCGAGGGCGCGAATTGGACGAAGAAACGCGCGAAGAAAGATCGGGAGGTGTTTGAAGCTTGGATTGCATACATAGAAACACCTCCTCTGCCGCGTGCTCTAATCCCACGCCAGCTTGCAGAAGATCAAAAAGCCGGTCGGCCCCCGCAGAAACCATCCGGGCAGTAGGCTTCACATGTTGTTTTTCTTGCGCCATCTCAAAAACCGCCGAGCGGTATCCCTAAGAAAGCGGGGGTCCTGTTTAGTGAGACGGACGATACGTCAGGCGCTTGCCACCGATACTCGCAAGAACATTCGCCGTCCGTTCTCGGTCATTAACACCAAGCCCGGAACGATTGTTGTACCGGAAAGCAAACTCAGCCAAATAGCGGCCTAGGTGTTGCTCACCACAGAACACATACGTTCCGCGCATCCCACGCTTGAAAATTCCAAAAAAGTTTTCGACCGCGTTAGTCGTTTCGCCCTCAGGGCCGACATAAACGCCGCGCTGGTTCCAGCCGTGGCGAACCGTCTTGTGCGCGGAAAATTCACGCCCAACATTCCGATAAAGAGGACTTTCGTCGGTATGAAGTTCTGACGTGCGGTGCGCGTTTCTGACAAGAATGTCGCGCACAGAGTCGGACGTTGCCCGCTTCACATGGAACGCACGAACCTTGCCCTTGGGTTCAACAAGCGCCACCACGCTCGACTTGCGCGAGTGACCCTTGCGGTAATGCTTCGCCCGCTTCGACGTGTTGCCGTAATAAGTTTCGTCGGCCTGAACTATCTTGCCGCCGCCGCCCATAGGCTCAGGCGCAATCTCTTTCATGGCTTCGCGAAGGCGATGCATCATGAACCAAGCGGTTTTGTAAGTGACCTTTAAGGTCCGGTGAATTTCGTGTGCCGACATGCCCGCTTTGCCAGCGGAGATCATGTGCGCCGCCATCCACCATTTCGTCAGAGGAATTTTGGACCGCTCGAAAACGGTTCCGACCGTGACGGTGAATTGGCCTTCGCACTCATGGCAGTAGAACAAGCCGGGACGATGAGACTTGCCCTCAACCCTCCCGATCTTTTCTTGATCGCTGTTCTTGCAGTGAGGACAGACAGGGCCGTTAGGCCAACGCGCCGCCTCTAGGGCTTCGCGAGCCTTCGCCTCGTCCTGAAAAACCGCTTCCTGAAACAGAGCCTTTTTCGCCATGACCGTCTCCTGCCAGCTCAATGTGGCAGAAACAGTCACTTACGTCAAGTATATAAATGCGAATATATTCCTATCACCTTGCCCATGAAGGGGCGCTCTCATGAGGCGTCATCAGAACGGGGCACCTGAAAAAGGGCGACAGCCGGTAAACCGGCGGTCGCGGGTCCGGCGCCTGCTGTCACGCCTCGCACGCGTGATACCGGGACGTCGCGGGTCACCGTCCGCGCGCATAACGACGCGCTGCCTTCAATGGCTGGAATGGGGACCGGAACCGGACCCTTTAGAGGGCCGCTGCCCGCTACGATGAATTCGCAGACGCGAATTCGTGCGCGGGGAGCGGGGGCGAAAGCCCTTCGCGAAGGGATGCAGAAGTCCCTCTGTCCGGTCCCGGAAGCACGGTCCCGCGAAGCGAAAACGCCGGAAGCCGGAGCGTCGATTGGCTCCGCCCGCGAAAGCGGGACACGAATGCCGTTGGGCCGATCGGCGCTCCGGCTCCCCTTCGGGGGATTTTCCATCGGGCGGGAGGCCCGAAATTTATAGATCGCCGCCTGCTTATCCTGAATCGCTTCGCGATTTCCGGGCAGGGGCGAGAGCGGGAGGACCCGCCCGGATGCATCCGCATCGCGGGAACGATCCAACCTGTCTGGAGGCGAGAATGGTGAAATTGAGTTCGCGGCCCATCCTTCGAGACACCCGCCGAAGCGGCAAAACTCTGCCTCATCCTGAGGAGGCCGCGCAGCGGCCGTCTCTAAGGATGAGGCATGAGGTAGCTGAACAGCATGAAGTGGCGCGCGGCTCGAAGGAGGGGCGCGAGGAGCCGGACGGACATTCGCCGCGCAACCTCGGCGAATTCTACGCGGCCCTCGTCAACGCAACGCAGGCCTGGAGATATTGCGAGCATAAAGCTTGTCTGCGCGCGAAGCGCTGCACGGCGCTCGCGCCCGCCTGCTTCGAGACGCATGCGGAAACGTTTCGCGAATTCATGCGCGAGAAGATCGCACCGTGCCTGCGCGGAGAAATCTCGCTGCAATCCGATTCGAGCCTGAACGGCGATGACGATTGAGCGCCTCTCACCCCGGCGTCAGTCCCTTGGAGCGGATCACCGTTTGCGCTTCCGGCGAGCGCAGGAAATTTACGAGCGCCGCCGCAACGGCGGCGTCTTTTGCGCCGGAAAGCACGCCCATCGAAAACTGCGTCACCTGGTCGAGTCCCGGCGGCAGCGCGCCCACGAGTTCAGCGCCCTCGACGGCGAGCAGTTCGGGAATCTGCTGGACGGCGAGATCGGCCTCATTGCGCACGACAAAGCCCGCGGCGGGGGAGCCGAATTTCGCCTTCGCCTTTACTGCTTCCTCGATGCCGAGCTGCCGCAGCACGCTCTCGAACGCGTTGCCGCTCAGCCCGCCCGCGGAATAGGCGATCGCCTTCGCCTCCAGAAACGCGCGCTTCACCGCCTCGGGCGTGGAAATGTCCGGCTTGTTCGCGCCGGCCTTCACCGCGATGCCGACCTGCGCGCGGGCGATGTCCACGCGGCCGCCCGCAACCCTCGACTCCTTGATCAGACCGTCGAGGTTGCCAGCGTTCGCGATCAGCACGTCGGCGCTCTCGCCGCTCTGGATGCGTTTCACGAGTTGCCCCGAGGGCGCCACTTCCATCTTCACCGTATGGCCGGTGACTTTTTCGAAACGGGGCGCCAGTTCAAGCAGCGAGGTGCGCAGTGCCTGCGTGCAGAAGAGTTTGATCTCCGCCGCATCGGCGCGCGGCGGTGCAAGGCCGGTCGTCATCAGCGGCAATGCGATCGTCAGGACAAGGAGCGCGCGGCGCATGGCTTGAATAGTTGCGCTTTTTGGAACGCGCGGCAACCAAGGCGGCGGGCGGAAATGTTCAAAGCCCATCCACAAAAATCGCCCCCGCTTGCGCGAGGGCGACGTTCGTTCCGGCGCGGCTTCGTTGTGGAAGCGGCGCCCGTTATCCGGGGACTAGGCCGCCGGAAGTTCAATCATGGTGTTCACGGTTTCGACGGGATCGTAAACGGAGACCTGAAGCCGCGGGTGTTCTTTCTTGATGGCCAGGCCGGCTTTTTCGGCGGCGGGAAGCGTCGTGTAGGACTGCTTCGTCTGCCGGTCGACCTGCAGCAGGTAGCGGCCGTGTTCGGGCCGCTTGCGCTGGGAGATCACAAAATCCTCCACGGCGGGAGCAAGGGCAGTCTCTTTGCGAAGATCGATGTCTCGCGCGGCCATTCCATGCTCCTGAAGGGTGTGAATGTTTTATATAGTCACGATTGGACGAAATGCCATGGGTGCAAACAGCGAACCGCCGGGCGATGTGCCCGGCGGTTGCTGATTTACGATGGACCCAGGATGCGGATCAGCGCACCCAGATTCCGAACGGGCCGAAGCCGACCGCGCGGTCCGAATAGCGGTAATCCCGGTCGCGGCGATGATAGCGGCGGTTGTCGTAGCCGTCGTTGTACGAATAGTGACGCGACGAGCGATGCGAGTTCGTGTTGTAGCAGCGTCCGTACGCATCGCAGACGACGCGTACATTCTGGACGGAGCCTTCGCCCGTTGCCGGCGAGCCGCCAAGCGGCATCGCGGATGCAGTACCGATCGAGACGGCGCCGATCGCGGCCGCCGCGAGCAGGGTAAGCTTGAAGTTGGTCATGAGAGTATCCTTTGGTCATGGAACAATGTCGGTGCCGCAATGGGCTTCGGCTGCTGCCGACAAAACGGCGGCCGAACGATTGAAGAGCTGGGGTTATGCGGCTTAACGCGGCTGCGGCCGTTTCGTTCCGGTGCGAAGTTCCATGCGCGCCACAAACAAAAATCGCCCCTGCGCATGCAGAGGCGACCTTCGTTCGGCGCTGCTTCTTGTTACTGGAAGCTGCGGCCGTTGACCCAGGTATCGACATCCTTCTTCGCCTGATCGGCGTTGAGGCTGTACTTGCTCTGGACCTGCGAGACGAGATCGCTCGACTGCTTCATCGTGGACGCTTCCTGTTCGGAAATCTTGTCCCACTTCGTATGAACATCCTTCGCGAGGATCTTCATCGGGGCTGCGGTCGCGGCAGTATTCGGCTGTGCGTCGGTCATGTATTTTCTCCTAAAAATTGATTTTTCGAAAGGAACTTGAATGGAATCATTCAAGATACAAAGACAGCATAGTGGCCAATCGTGTCGGATGTAAGTGCGCGCGGCGCCGATCGCGGGCAAACGCGCCGCGAACAGCAATTCGAGTGCGGAGGGCTACTCGGCTTTCTTTTTCTTCGCCTTGGCCTTCGCCTTGCGCGGTTTTTTTGGCGCGGGCGGATTGGCGGCAAGGTGGGCGGCGTCCTCGGCTTCCTTCGCAAGACGAAGCGCCTTCAGGCGGTCCATCTTCTTCATCTCGGACACGCGGTCGGCGTTATACTCGTCCATCGCGCGGGCGCCTTCGCGGGCGCGCTCTTCCTTTTTCTTGAAGGCCGTATTGGCACGGTCCTGCATTCTCGTGGTGGCCACCATGGGCTCCTGAATTTGCCGCCTGCGCGGGAATCGCCATGCGCGGAGCGGTTCGTGTCGCCGGATTGTCGTGACGTGCTTATGCGGGTCTGGCCGTGAAGGCGAACGCCTGGCGCGAACTGCGCGACTCGCGAAGATCCATAATATGGCGATAGCGGCCTTACTTACAAGGTGTTGGGTAGGGTTCCCGGGGCGCTATCCGGCGACAAGATCGCCGAATTCGCCGTGATGCCGCTCGATGAAATCGCGCACGAACGGGCAGCGCGGCACCACTTTCAGCCCGCGCGCTTTCACCTGCGTGAGCGCGCCGTGGATGAGTTTCGAGGCGATGCCCTGGCCGCGCAGTTGGGGCGGCGTTTCGGTGTGGGTGAAGTGCATCGTGTCGCCGCTGAGCCGATACACCGCGATCGCGGTTTTAACCCCGTCCTTCGTGGGCACGTTCAGTTCGAAGCGCGATTGCGCGGGGTTGTCCAGCACATCGCCGGCGTTCACCGGGGAAGCGATGTTGTCAGCCATTGTCTTTTTTGTCCAGCTGGCGGCGCGCTTCGTCGATCTCGCGGTATTCGGTTTCGATCACGCGGCCGTCGTCCACATTGTCCTGCCACGGCGGCATGCTGGCTTTGGAGCGGCCGCGGAAGAAATACATCACCGCACCCGCGACCAGCACGACTGGCAGCACCAGCAGGAACACGCCGAGCGCCAATATAAAGAGGGCCAGCAACACGCCGATCAACACGATGCCGATCAGGATCGCCTGCCACTTCGGAATCTGCACTACCCGGAATTGATATTGCGGCATGGCTCGCTCATCTCGTTGCAGGACAATCTATATAGGGGCCAAGGCAATCTTAAGCGATACTTGCCGGATGGCGCCGATCTCGCATCGCGATCTGTCTGAAACAGGCGAACCGGCAGTCCGCTCGCTAGAGTCGCTCAGCGGACTCGTAATTCCTTTCGCTATTTCCGGGTTCCCGGAACAACGCTTCCCTTCATACGTTTTGCCGCATGCGCGCGTCTTGATGCGTGCTCTCAAAATTCAAACGCGGAATGTGAAAGGGAACCTCATGGGCATCTTCAGCAAAGATATCAAGACGATGGACGATCTCTTCCTGCATACGTTGCAGGACATTTATTACGCCGAGAACCAGATCGTGAAAAATCTTCCGAAAATGATCGAGAAGGCAACGAACCGCGATCTGGCCGCCGGCCTCAAGGCGCATCTGGAAGAAACCAAGGGCCAGATCGAGCGGCTCGACCAGGTGTTCAAGAAACTCGGTGAGAAGCCGCAGGGCACCGATTGCCCCGCGATCGACGGAATCTTGAAGGAAGCCGACGAGATTGCCGGCAATGTCGAGGACAAGGAAGTGCTCGACGCCGCCCTGATTGGGGCCGCGCAGGCGGTCGAACATTACGAGATTACCCGCTATGGCACCCTGATCGCCTGGGCCGAACAGCTCGGCCGCGATGACGCCGTCCGGCTCCTCCAGACCAATCTCAATGAGGAAAAGGCGGCCGACAAGAAGCTGACCACCGTGGCCGAGCGGAAGGGCGTAAACCGCAAGGCGGCGAGCTAAAGTTCTTAAGGCTTAAGCCTGAAAAAGTTGAGCGGGACGGGAACCAATGCTCCCGTCCCGCGTTTGCGCGTCTAAGGCGTTAAGCGCGGGGAATGAATGAACCAGACAGGGCAACAAGGCCTGCCGCCTGACGCCCTCGATCAAGCGTTGCAGAGCGCCTTCCGGTCGTGGGAGGGGCTGCTGGAACTCGTCCCGATTGGGGTTTGCGCCTGCGATCACAATGGGATCGTCCGGCAATACAATCGCCGGGCGGCCGAGCTTTGGGGCCGTTCGCCCGAACTGGGCGATCCTTCCATCCGCTATTGCGGCCATTACCGCGTTTATCGCCCCAACGGGGTGCCCATCCCGATCGAACAAAACCCGATGGCGGAGGTGCTGCGTAGCGGCAACCCCGTGCGCGACTGCGAAGTCGTGTTGGAGCGGCCGGACGGCACGCGAATTTCGGTGCTCGCCAATATCGACCCGGTTTTCGGGGACAACGGGAAGATCGTCGGCGGGGTCAATTGTTTTCAGGACATCAGTTACATCAAGAGCGCCGAGCGGCGCATGCGCGAGCAGGACCAGCGGCTCTATGCGACCTACGAGCGGGCGACGGTCGGCATCGCCGAGGTCGATGCTGACGGCTACCGGATGCGCGTCAACGAGATGGCCTGTGAGATCACCGGCCGCAAGCGCGAGGAACTCCTCGTTGGCAATATCTTCGATGGCATGTTCGCGGAGGACGTGGCCGCCGAGCGGCCGCTATTCGACAAGCTTGTAAGCGGCGAAATCGAAAACTATTCGATTGAAAAGCGCCTGGTTCGCAAGGATGGCCGCGTGCTCTGGGTGTCGATGCTCGGCTCGGCCGTGCGCGATGCCGACGGAAAATTCCTCTACAGTGTTCGCGTTTTCCAGGACATCACCGACCGTAAGCTGATCTCCGATGCGCTCGCCGCCAAGGAGCAGCGCCTTGCCTCGACCTACGAGAGCGCGCTGATTTCCATCACCGAAATCGACGGCGAAGGAAATATCATTCGCGTCAACGAAATGTGTCAGTTGCTCACCGGCCGTACGCGCGAGGAATTGCTCGGCCGCAACATTTTCAGGGCGGCGCCAAAAAACGACGAGAGCAAGAAGGACTGGGAAACATTCGCCGACCTCGTAAAGGGCAAGATCGGTCCCTATCAGTGCGAGAAGCGCATCATTCGCAAGGACGGATCGGAAATCTGGGTTGGCGTTTCCACTTCTGCCGTACGCGACCGCGAGGGAAAATTCCTTTACGCCGTGCGTGTAATGCGCGACATCAACGAACGCAAGCTCGCGGAAGAAAAGTTGCGTGAGAGCGAACGGCGCTACCGCACGCTGCTGGAGACGCTGCCGGCGGCGGTCTATACTACCGACGCGGATGGCTACATCACCTATTACAACCAGCAGGCGGCGGATCTCTGGGGCAAACATCCTGAACTGAACAAGGACAAGTGGTGCGGCTCGGCCAAGCTGTTCTGGCCGGACGGCAGACCCATGGCGCACGACGAATGTCCGATGGCGATGGCGCTGCGCGAAGGCCGCGAAATCCGTAATGCCGAAGCCCAGCTTGAGCGCCCCGACGGCGTGCGCATCCCGTTCATTCCGTATCCCACCCTGCAGCGCGACTCCGATGGACGCATCACGGGTGCGATCAACATGCTGGTGGACATCAGCGAGCGCAAGAACGCCGAGACCAAGCAGCGCATCATGATCGACGAACTGAATCATCGCGTGAAGAACACGCTCGCCACCATCCAGTCGATCGCCAAGCAATCGGCGGTCGCGGCAATCTCGCCGGAAGTCTTCCGCGAGCGCCTGGTCGGGCGGCTGATCGCGCTCGGCCACGCGCATGATCAATTGAGCAATCGTAACTGGGAAAAAGCCGACCTTTCCGAGATTGCGTCGGCTGTTTTTGCGCCGTTCCGTAAGGTGAATGCCGAGAACATATCGGTCCGGGGAGCGCCGGTGGAATTGACGCCGCGCGCCGGGCTGATCTTCGCGATGGTGTTTCATGAACTGGCGGCCAATGCCGCCAAGTTTGGTGCGCTATCCGACACAGAGGGCAAACTGGCGGTCGAGTGGGAGCACAAGACCGAAGATGGGCGTCAGAAACTCTGCGTATATTGGAAGGAGAGTGGCGGACCTTCGGTGAAGCCGCCGCAGCATCGCGGTTTCGGCACGGCGCTGGTGGAGCGAGGCGTGAGCATGGAATTGGGTGGCGATGCCCGGCTCGATTTCGCGCCGCAAGGCGTAGAGTGCGAAATCAAGATTCCGGTGGAAGCATCGAGAGCGGGAGCGAACTGAGCCGTGAAAACTAGCCTGGAGGGACTGAACGTATTTGTCGTCGAGGACGAGTTCGCCGTGCTCCTGATGCTGGAGGATATGCTGTCGGAGCTTGGCTGCAATCTCGCCGGCACCGCCTCGCGCATGACCGAGGCGCACAAGCTCCTGGGCGAAACCTCGCCTTCGGTGGCGGTGCTGGACGTGAACGTCGCCGGCGAGCCGGTCTATCCGCTCGCTGCGGTGCTTGCTTCGCGCAATGTGCCGATCGTGTTTTCCACCGGCTACGGCGGCAGCGGCATGGACCCGCAATGGCGCGAACGGCCGATCCTGCAAAAGCCTTACCGGATCGAAGACCTGCAAAAGGCGCTGCTCGCGGCGGTCGGACCAAAAGCCTGACCACTTCTTTCAAGTCTGCGGGCGTGCGATGCTGCTTCGTGAATCCGAAGCTCGCGCTTGAACGGCTCCCGCATGAATACCGCTCCGCCGGTTTTTTCCACTGCTATCCAGTCTTACCGCGATGCGTTCGCGGCGATCATGGCGATGCCGTTCGTCGCCGGCGTCGCCTTCGCCGCGAGTCTCGGGCAGGGAATTATCGAGTTTGCACTGTTGCCGACGGTTTCGGCCGAGCGCAGTCTGTTCGATGAGATCATCGCGCTCTTTCTCGGCGCGGTCTGGTCGTTCCTGTTCGCGCCGTTCCTGATCGCGGTGCATCGCTTCGTCGTGCTTGGCGAAGTAACGGACCGCTACCGGATTGAGCCGGGCAATCCGCGTTTCCTTCGTTTCTTCCAGTGGTCGTTCGCGCTGTTCGCCATCTTTTCAGCGGTTACGATCGTCTCGACGATCACCGGCGAGAACGCCATTGGCGCTGTGATCGCTTTTGCCGGCGCGGTCGCCGCGCTCTTCATCGGACTTCGCGTTGTGATTCTGTTTCCGGCGATCTCGGTGGATGCGCCGAATGCGACGTTCCATAACGCCTTTGCCGATACCAGGGGCCATATCCTCCGGATACTGGCGCTGATGTTCGTGACGGCATTGCCCGCATTGATTGGTGCAATCTTCACGGCCGTGTTCTTGGTAGGGGCGTCGATCGAAGGAACGCCAAGGTTCGGTATTCCTGCCGCCCTGCTATTTGCGGCGAGCAGCGTCTTCTTTGGCGCGGTCTTTGTCGCCGTGGCCTCGCGGCTCTATCAGGCGCTCGGCGAGCGCGTGAACTAGGGCTCCAGGCCCGGCGGGTCTTTGAGAAAGGCTTTTCCTGCCTTGATATTGGCCACGCCGCGATCGAACAGCGCCGTCATGTATTTCGTGTCGAACGCGCCATTGAACGGAAAATTGAAATCGGAAGCGACGAAAGCCACGCCGAAGGGCAGGGCGGTGGCTTTCGCTTTCTCATGCACGCGCAGGAGTTCGGTGCGCAGGCCGAAGCGCAGCGCAAGGGTCAGCGCGCGGCCGAGCACCAGCGCCGCCATGCGGTCGGGTGTCTCGAAGCCGGAATTGAGTTTGTTGTTGATGATGACGTATAGTTCGCTCGCGGGAATGGGCACCTTGTTCGAAAGCGAATAAAGCGTGCGCGGGCCGGCATAGAACGGCGCCGTGATCGTGCCGTCGGCGTGCATTTCCTGAATCTTCCTGCCGTTCACTTCCGTTTCGATCAGGATCGGCGGGAAAATCCCCGGGATCGCGCTCGAGGCGAGCAGGATGTCCGCGATCAGCTTCGATGCTTTCTCGCCGCCTTGCGAGGCGATGGCGCCGATGTCCCAGAGCACGCCACGGCCGATATCGAGATGCGTCGTCACCACGAACAGCCGCCGCCCGCGCTTGTGCTCGGCGGCGATGGCGGCGACGAGTTCGGGTGTGGTGCGTTTCTCGATGGTCCGGCGCAGCGGCCAGTTGTCGAACAGTGCCTCGTCGGTGCCGCCAAAAGAAAAGACGTCGATTGAGCTGATCGCCGTGAAGTTCTGGCGCAAATTTGCGTCGAGTGCCGGGCCGATGAAGGCAAACGGCGCCATCAATGCGCCCGTGCTGACGCCCGTTACGACGGAGAATTCCGGGCGCTTGCCGGTTTCGGTCCAGCCGGAGATGACGCCGGCGCCGTAAGCGCCGTCCTCGCCGCCGCCGGAAAGTACCAGCCACGGCCCCGGCGCCGGCGGGACGAGTTTCAGGAAATCCGTTTCGGAGTCGGCGAAGATGCGCGCGCCCGGAATGCCGGGGATCGTTGCCTTCAGGGATTCATCCGCGGTGAATGGCGTGCGCGGCGGCGGGCCGATGTCCGGCTCCGGTGCGGGCGGCAGCTTGGTCAGGCCGCCTTTCTTGTCCTGCTTGTATTTTGCCCCCTGGCCGGAGGCCGGAAACGAAGACCCGGCGATCAAGGAAACAGCCATCGCAAAAGCGAGGGCAACCGAAATGGCCGGTGTGGCAGGAAAACGCATGAGGCTGCCTTAAGCGCTCGCCCTATCGGTTGTCCATGCGGATTCGGTTGAAGCGGACCGCGCCGCCGCAATTTCGGGCGCGGTCAAATCTTGCGCTGTCAGCCGGGGCGACGCTCCGCCTCCCAATACCCTGAGCATTCGCCGGTCGGCGCCTTGCCTTTCCAGGTGCCGCGTCCGCCATTGGCCGCAAGCCTTCCGGTGCCGGCGGCACTGCGTTCGCCGCGTCTGACCCGCACACTGACACCACCCGCGCCGTTTACCTGGCCGGTAACGTCAAAGGCTTCGCGGCCCCGATAGGTGACCTTGCCGTTGTCGATTTTCAGCTCATAGCGGTAACCGCGATCGCATTCGCCCTTTTCGGTCCAGATCGAAACGCTCCAGTTGCCGTCGAACGGCATGCGCGCGGAAGCTTCGGCGGCAATAAGACATGCAGCCACAAGGACGCAAACGGCCGCGCAGCCGGATTTTAGTCCTGTCATGAAAGCCCCCCCGAATCCTGCTTTTGAATCCTGTCCCAATCAAACTAAGCGCGCAACATTGCACTGCAGCGACAGTGCATTGCTATGAATTCTGCAAGAAACACTGGTTCCAGCCTGACGGTTTGCAAGCAGTTCGTTCGCCAGCGGAGTAAATGTAGCGGAACATTCCATAGGAAGTTTCCGAGCGACTATGATTCCGCGGATACGGCAATTCACATCCATCCGATGAACGGCCATTCATCGCGGTTCGCACATTTGTGAAATTTTATTTGGATACCTGTGTCGAGACGGACGTTATTGTCGTATTCAACTGTGAAAGGCCCTTGGGCCGTCTTTGGCCAATATCTTGGGCCGATATGGAGAGGACCATGAAAAAGTTTTTCGCCAAATTGATGCTGGCATTCGGTGTGGCCGCGACGGTGACGGTTGGCTCGTTCAATCCGGTTATGGCGGCACCGCTTGCGTCCAGCAGTGCCGCGGTCAAGGAAGCGGCTCCCGAGAGCGACGTGACCGAAGTGCGCCGCTGGCGCGGCCGTCATGTTGCCGGTGCGCTGATCGGGCTCGGCGCGCTCGCGCTGATCTATGAAGGCAGCCGCCGCCATCACCGCCACCATGGGGGCTATTATTATGGTGGTCATCCTGGCTACTATGCCTACGGCGGCGGTTATCGGGACTGCTTCCGCCGTCATGGCCGGCTCTATTGCAGCGGCTACTGATGCAAGCACTAGGTTGAACCTAGGCAAACACCGATCAACTGGATAGAAGCGGCGCCGGGCCTGTCAGGCCCGGCGTCTGTTTTTTGCGTCCGTGCGCGGAGTAAGTCTCTTGAATGATGTTCCCGCAGCCTCGTCCGAAACGATCGTCTATCACTTTCGTCCACGGCTACTGGGCGGTGAGGTGCTGTGCCGGCTCGGCGAGCATTCGGTGGAATTCATCGTGGGCATTCGCGAGACGCGCGTGGCCTACCCGATGATCTCCCGCGTTCGGCTTTCCTACCGTCCCACCAACATGTCGCTGCGTCGCTACATTCTCGAAGTCTGGCCGCGCGGCGGCATACGCGTCGAGGTCGCTTCCGTCTCGTTCCTGCCGAGCCTCGAAGTGCGCGACCACTCGCCGGAGTTCAGGCGCTTCGTCGAGGAATTGCATCGCCGGATCGTCGCCGCGCGCGGCGAGTGCGAATTCGTGGCGGGCTTTCCGGCTTGGCGATGGTGGCCGCTCGCGGGCGTCGGCGCGGTTTCGGCGGTCGCGGGCGCGGTCGCGCTGTTCTATGCGCTGATCAGCGGGCAGCTTCTCGGCGCGCTACTGCTGGTCGGACTTGGCGGTTTTTTCCTCTGGCAGGTCTGGGCGATGGTGAGCCGCAACCGGCCGGCGACCTATTCGCCGGAAGCGATCCCGGAATATGTGCTGCCGGCGAAATGAGTTCGCGGCTCAATCGTCGTGCGTGCCGAGGCTTTTCGGCGTGACGAACAAATGCATGCGCCCCGTCTTCGGCGCCGCCTCGCGCCAGTCGTTGATGGCGAGTTCGAACACCGCGGTCGCGGCCGTCGGCATGCCGCGGCCAAAACGCATCAGCGCCTCGGCCTCGCCGGAAGCGGTAAGGCTGCGGGTAATTTCTTCCAGACCCGGATTATGGCCGATCAGCAGCAGGGTCCGCACCGAAGCCGGCACCGCGCGGACGATCTCGTACAGCGTGTCCTTCGGCGCGGAATACAGGTCCGCTTCGAAACGGTGCGCGGGTTTTTTCGAGAAGGCCGGCGAAAGGACCGCCCACGTCTCGCGCGTGCGGGCGGCGGTCGAAACCAGCGCCAGGTCGGGTGTCAGATCCTTGTCCTTGAAGAACTTTGCCACTGCCTCCATCGCGAAACGCCCGCGGGTCGCGAGCGCGCGGTCCTCGTCGGCCATGCCTTCCGGCGGAACGGCCTTGGCGTGCCGCATCAGGATCAGCCGGCGCATATCGGACTTGGGCTGCAACGGGACTGGACTTTCATCGGCCGGCAACGCTCCTGGCTCACTCGCCTTTGCAGGCGATTGAGACTAGCATAGCGCGCGATCTGACAAGACGATGACCGGCCAAACCCCACAGACATTCTATCACTCGACCTCCATTCCGCGGCATGCGCGGCCGCGCCTGATGCAGGACGTCGATACGACCGTCTGCATCGTGGGAGCGGGCTTCGCCGGTCTGTGGACCGCGCGGGCGCTGGCCAAGCGCGGCTACGATGTCGTGGTGCTCGAAGGCCGCAAGATCGCGGGCGAGGCATCGGGGCGCAGCGGCGGCTTTGTCTCGGCGGGCTTCGCGGAGCGGCTGCCGCGCATCATCGAGCGCGTCGGCATCGACGATGCGCGCGCGCTCTACAAGCTTTCGCGCGACGGCATTGAATTCGTCCGCAGCGTGATCGCCGAAGGCGTGCCCGGGGTCACTCCGGCACCGGGGCGGTTGCATGTGCAGCGTTTCGACGACGAGGATACGATCCGGCGCGAGGCGGATCTCCTTGGCTCCGTCTTCGATCACGAAATGCTGGTCTGGAAAACAGAACGCGTGCGCGAGACGCTGCTCACGACGCGCTATTTCCAGGCGCTGCACGACGCCGATGCTTTTTCGGTTCATCCGCTGAATCTGGCGCTCGCGATCGCAAGCGAGGTCGAGAAACTCGGCGTCCGCATTTTCGAGGAAACCGCCGTGATCGGCGCCGATCTCGGCGGCGTGCGCAAGGTGATCGTGACGTCGGCGGGCAAGGTGAGGGCGCATCACGTTGTCTTCTGCGGCTCCGCCTTCATCGGGGAGGCGTTTCCCGAAATCGAGCGCACGATCCTGCCGGTGGCGACGCATGTCTGCGTCACCGAGCCGATCGAGGAAACGCTGAAGGAGATCATCCGCTATGCCGGCGGCATTTCCGATACGCGCCGCGCCAACGATTATTACCGGGTGACGGACGGCCGGCTGCTCTGGGGCGGGCGCATCACGACAAACACGCAATCGCCGAAGCGCCTCAACAAGAAAATGCTCGGCGACATCACGAGCGTCTATCCGCAGCTCAAGGGCACGATCATCGACTACGCCTGGACCGGCATCATGGGCTACGCGATCCACAAGATGCCGCAGGTCGGCATGTTGCAGCCCGGGGTCTGGATCAATACCGCCTTCGGCGGACACGGTCTGAACACGAGCGCCATGGGCGCCGAACTGATCGCGTCGGCGATCTCCGAGCACGACGACCGCTGGAAACTCTTTATTCCGTTCGGGCTTGTGTGGGCGGGCGGCAGCATCGGGCGCAGGACGACGCAGCTCGTTTATGCCTCGATGCAGGTGAAGGACTGGTGGGCCGAGCGCTCGTCGCGTGCAAAGGAACGCCGCTCCGAAAGAAAAGAACGGCGCGCGGAGAAAGCCCGCATCCGGTCGGCCGAACGCGGCGTCAAGGTGCGCGAGAAAGCGGAGCAGGCGACGACTTCGGCGCCGTTCGATGCGGATTCCAAAGCCGATGCCGAAGCCGCGGTCGAGCGCGCGGTGGAAGCGACGAAGGAAGCGGTGAATGAAAAGGCTGCGCTACCTGACGCCGCTGATGCAGTAAAAAAATAGACGTTCCCCGGGCAAGCGCGAAGCGCGCGACCCGGGGTCCAGGAATCATCGCGGTCATTGTAGGTCTGCAATGGCCCCGGCTCGCGCCCTGCTGCGCACGGCTTGGCCGGGGAAAGTCGTTCTGTATTGGCCTAACGCCCCTCGCGCCGCGACAGAAACGCCAGCCGCTCGAACAGGTGCACGTCCTGCTCGTTCTTGAGCAAAGCCCCATGCAGCGGCGGGATCAGTTTCTTCGGATCGCGCTCGCGCAGCATTTCCGGTGTCACGTCTTCGACCATCAACAGCTTCAGCCAGTCGAGTAACTCAGACGTTGATGGCTTTTTCTTGAGGCCGGGCACTTCGCGAATTTCATAGAAAAGTTTCAGCGCTTCCGCGACCAGTCGCTGTTTGATGCCGGGATAATGCACCTCGACGATGGCCTGCATCGTCTCGGGATCGGGAAAGCGGATGTAGTGGAAAAAGCAGCGGCGCAGGAATGCGTCCGGCAACTCTTTTTCGTTGTTCGACGTGATGATCACCGCCGGCCGCTGCCTGGCCTTGACCGTCTCGCCGGTCTCGTAAACATGAAATTCCATGCGGTCGATTTCGAGCAGCAGATCGTTCGGAAATTCGATGTCGGCCTTGTCGATCTCGTCGATCAAGAGGACAGGCCGTTGCTTCGAGGTGAACGCCTCCCACAATTTTCCACGCCGGATGTAGTTCGCAATATCGCTCACGCGCGGGTCGCCGAGCTGGCTGTCGCGCAGCCGCGCAACGGCGTCGTATTCGTAAAGCCCGTGGATCGCTTTGGTGGTGGATTTGATGTGCCACTCGATCAGCGGCGCCTTCAGCGCGTCCGCAATCTCGGCGGCGAGCACCGTCTTGCCGGTTCCAGGCTCGCCCTTGATCAGCAGCGGCCGCTCCAGCGCGATTGCGGCGTTGACGGCTACCTTCAGATCCTTGTCGGCGACGTAGGACTTCGTACCTTCAAAACGCATTATTTCCTCGTTCTGGGGCGACATTAGGGAGCGGTTCGCCATGCGGCAAGGCGGATACCATGCGTACAAGTAGCGTATTGGAATGCACGCCGGGTTGTGCTTTGAAGGCCGGCCATGAATGACGCCCGCCACGAACTCAATATCCAGCTCAAAAAATTCGAGAAGCGCATGCCGGCCAAGCTCGGCCGCTTTTTGCATTGGCTGCGCCAGCCCGGGGCTTTCTGGGTGCGGATTCCCTTTGCGGTCTTTTTTATTCTGTTTGGCCTCGTGGGCTTTCTCCCGCTGGTCGGCTTCTGGATGGTCCCGGTCGGGCTGCTGTTGCTCGCGGAAGATGTTCCGGCGCTGGCTCGGCCCGTGGCGCGATTGCTCGCCTGGATCGACCGCAAATGGCCGCAAAAGCCGAAGCCGCCGGATCCGCAAAAGCTGTCGCCGCGGTAAAACTTATCCGGTACCAGCCCGGATGAGCGGCCATGTTTGCGCGGCGATCAGTCCGATTCCGGAAAGCAGCAAAAGCACCAGCAGCACTTTTCTGAACGCTGCATCGTCAAGTTTGCCGTAAAGTTTGAAGCCTATCCACAAACCTGCCAGCATCGCAGGAAGGCCGAGCAGATAGAGTTTCACCACCTCCGCTGTGACAGCACCACCCAGGCCGAGCGAGACTGCGGTCATTGCGCTCGCCGCCAGCATCACCGGCTGAAAGATCGAGCGCTGCACGTCTTTGCTCCAGCCGCGCAATTGGCACCAGACGGTGATGATGAAGCCGGGCAGGCCGGTCATTCCGCAGAGAATTCCGTTCAGAAACCCGGCGCTGCTGTCCGCCCCCGTTCCTGCCCGCAAGGGCTTGAACGACGGCTGCACCAATCCGTAAAGGCCGTAGATGACGAGGAGCAGGCCGACGCCTCCGCGCATGTAGGCGGGGTCGATATAGGTCAGCAGCACAGCACCGATCGGAACACCGAGCGCGCCACCTGCAATGAAAGGAGCGACGTTCCTCCACGTTAGCGCCTTTCTTAATTTCCAGACGCCATAGCCTTGCGTCCACAGGCTGTAGCCCGAGATCAACACCGTCGTCTGGATTGGCGTCAGGATATGCAGCCAGAAGGCCGAAACGATGAAGCCCATCGCAAAGCCCGCAAGGCCGGAAGCAAAACCTCCGGCAAACGCAGCGAACAAAAAAACTCCCACAACAAAACCGTCCATGGCTCGCTCCTTATTCGAGGCGAGCAGCGCTTGGATGGCAGGTCCATCTGAAGGGGAGGCCGCGATATCCCCGTGCCTTGCAGCGTCGTTTGGTTCAGGAAAAATCAGGTGGCAGCACGCACGATGTCCCCTCCTTGCGAAGGAGACGGTGCTTGGGCCCTGAGCAGGAAGAATGGGCCTGAAAGAACGGGGCGACCGTCGCTGGCCCCGCTGCATTTCAATAATGCACCATGCTCCGTAGTGCAAACGACCCGGCTGCCCGGCAAAACTTGCCGCCACCCGGCAGAAGCGCGCCGGCATCCGGCGGGCCGTCTCCGCGTAAGTCCTTGTACTGAATCGATAATCGGAATGGCACGCCGATTGCCATGAACCTACCGGGTAACCGTGCGCGCTTACGCTGCGCGGCCGCAAGGATGGAGGGTGTAATGGGTATTTTCGGTGCACTGACGACGGCGGTCGGCGGTCTTCGGGCGCAGTCCTACGCGCTGGAAAACGTTTCCGGCAACATCGCGAACTCGCAGACGACGGGCTTCAAGCGCGTCGATACGAGCTTCTCGGACCTCGTGCCCGATTCCAACCCGCAGCAGCAGTATGCAGGCGGCGTGATCGCACGCTCGCGCGGAACCAACACCGTGCAGGGCGACATCAAGAGCGCCACCGTCGATACTTTCATGGCGATCAACGGCGACGGCTACTTCGTCGTGCAGAAACCATCCTCGTTCCCCGACGGACAGCCGGTGTTCACCGGCGTCGATCTCTTCACCCGCCGCGGCGATTTCGAACTCGACAAGGACGGCTTTCTCGTCAACGGCACCGGGTACTACCTGAAGGCGCTACAGGTCGATCCGACCACGGGCAACGTCGTCGGCAGCGTTCCGGAAGTGCTGCAATTCTCCAACGACTTCCTGCCGGCCGAGCCGACAAACCTGATCGAATACCGCGCCAACCTTGCGAGCTTCCCGCGCACCGCCGCGACCGACGAGGATGTGCCGGGCTCCGAGCGCCTCGACATCACCGCATTCTCCGTCAACCCGACCGTGGCCGGCACCGGCACGGTGGTCGCGAACGACGTTCCGCAATTCCTCGACATGTCGATTTCAGGCGGCGCCATCACGGTGTTCGACCAGGTCGGCTCTCCCGTGAACATCCAGCTGCGCTGGACCAAGCTGCCGGACACGGCGGCACAGGCGACCGGCACGGCCGACCTCAACCCGGCCGTCGACCTCGGAGCATCATTTGCGGGCGATACCGTCACGGTAACCGTCAACGGTGCGCCGACCGTCATCACCATCGACACCGGCACGACGTCGGACTCGAGCGAGTTGATCGCGGCCATCAATGCCATCTCCGGCGTCAGCGCATCGCTCGTCGGCGACAACATCCAGATCACCGGCGATACGCCGGGCACGACCTTCTCGATTGCGTATTCGGATTCCGGCATCGGCACCGCGCTCGGCCTCACCGGCTCGGGCTTTGCGCCTACCGGCAATCCGACCTGGGAATTGTTCTATCTTGAGGACGCTTCCGCCGTCGGCACCAACGTGGCCTGGCGCAACGCCGGCGTGCAGTACGTGTTCGACGCGAGCGGCCAGATGACGTCCGCCACGCAGGTCGTGACGATCACGGGCGTTTCGATCAACGGCGTGCCGCTCTCCGACATCGCCATCAACCACGGCTCCAGCGGTGTCACCCAGTTCGCCGATATCAACGGCAACGCACAGGTTAACCTGTTGAGACAAAACGGTTTTCCGGCGGGTGAATTGCAGAGCATCGCGGTCAACGAAAAGGGCCGCATCGTCGCCGCCTACTCGAACGGCCGTACGCTCGACATCGCCGAAATACCGCTGGCGAGCTTCAACGGCGACAACTCCCTGAAACGCATCGACGGTGGCGCGTTTGAGGCGACCTCGGAATCCGGTCCCGCACTCTACGGTGCGCCCGGCAAGATTCTCGGCAAGTCGCTCGAAGGCTCCAACACCGACATCGCCGACGAATTTACCAAGCTCATCGTCACGCAGCAGGCCTACGCCGCCAACACGCGCATCGTGACGACGGCCGATCAGATGCTTTCCGAAACGCTGAATATGATCCGCTAGGCGGTTCGTTTTTTTCGTTCGGCATAAGGAAGCAATGGAATGAGTCTCGGTAACGCAATCGGTGCCGCACTGTCCGGCCTGCAACTCACGCAGACCGGCGTAGGCCTGATTGCCGACAACATCGCGAATGCCGAGACGCCGGGTTATGTCCGCAAGTCGCTCATGCAGCAGACGACGTCCGCGGCGGGCGGCGGTTCCGGTGTGCGCGTCGTCGGCATCCAGCGCGAACTGGATGTGTTCGTGCAGCGACAGTTGCGCGCCGAGCTTGCCGGCTCGACCTACATCAATTCGATTTCGTCCTACTACAACCGCATCGACCAGATTTATGGCTCGCCGGGCGGGCTGAACGCGCTCGACACATTGCTGAACAATTTCTCGAACTCGCTGCAGAACCTCGCGACCAGCCCGGAGTCGATCTCCTCGCGCTCGCAGGTGCTGAACGAGGCGGGGGTGCTGGCGCAGCACCTCAACGCGATGTCGCGCGACGTGCAGGAATTGCGCACGCAGGCCGAGCTTGCGATTTCCGCCGACATCACGCGCATCAATCAGATCCTGCAGAACATCGAGACGGTATCGACCAAAATCATCTCGTCCGATCCCAATACCGGATCGACGGCGGCACTGTTCGACCAGCGCGACGTGCTGATCGGCGAGCTTTCCGGACTCGTTGACATTCGCACGGTGGAAACCGGACCGGGGCAGGTCGCGATCTTTACGACTTCGGGCGTAAGCCTCTTCGACCATAAGGCCTCGCAGCTTGGCTTCGACGGCCGCGACGGTGTCAGCCCGCAATCGTTGTGGAACGCGGATTCCACCAAGCGCGGCGTCGGCACCATCACGCTGACGACGCCCAACGGCTTTGCCATCGATCTGATCGCCGACCGTTCGATTCGCTCCGGCGATCTGGCGGCACACATGCAGATGCGCGATGTCACCCTGGTTGAAGCGCAGGCGCAGCTCGACGAGATCGCGCATTCGCTCGCGACGGCGCTCTCGAGCCGTACTGTTACAGGCACTGCCGCCACATCCGGCGCGCAGCAGGGCTTCGACGTCGACCTCACCGCACTTCAGAATGGCAACACGATCAACCTCAGCTACACCGACGCCACCGGCACCCATAAGGTGTCGATCGTGCGGGTGGACGATGCTTCGGCCTTGCCGCTGCCGAACACCCATACCGCGGACACGACCGACACCGTGATCGGCGTCGATTGGACCGGCGGCCTTGCGGGTGTCGTCTCGCAGCTGAACACCGCCCTTGGGCCCAACATGACGTTCTCCACCTCGGGCAGCACGCTGACGGTGCTCGACGACGGTGCCGGCAATCTTGTGGATATCGGCGCGTTCAACGCCAATGTGACCACGAGCACCTTCCAGACCGGCGATCCGTCGATGCCGTTCTTCGTCGATGGCAGCAACGGCTCGCTCTATACGAATTTCGCGCTGGACGGCTCGACGCAGAAGCTCGGTTTTGCCGCGCGCATTTCGCTGAACGTGCAGCTCCGGGACGAGCCTTCGCGGCTCGTGGAATTCGCGAGCAACACGCTCTCCGGCGACCCGACGCGGCCCGACTGGCTTTCGCAGCAACTCACCGCCGTATCGCTGACCTACTCGCCGGAAACCGGCATCGGCACGAAGGCCGGCGCCTATTCCGGTTCGCTCGTCGATTTCGTCCGGCAGACGATTTCGTTGCAGGGCGCCAATGCCGACAACGCCTATCGACTGAAGGAAGGCCAGGACATCGTCGTGAACGCGTTGCAGACGCGCTTCGCGGACCGCTCCAGCGTCAATATCGACAGCGAGATGGCGAACCTTCTCGTCCTGCAAACCGCCTACGGCGCGAATGCGCGCGTGCTGACGGCGGTCAAAGAAATGCTCGACGCCCTCATCAGGATGTAAAGTCATGGCGGCAATCATCGGCTTCGGCAGTCGTTCGTCCATCCAGTCGCAGACGCTCGTCGATATGCGGACGCAGCTCGACGACTTGCAGCGCCAGCTTGCGACCGGCAAGAAATCGCAGACCTATGCGGGCCTCGGCATCGCGCGCGGCCTCGACCTTGAAGTGCGCGCCCGGCTTTCGCGCATCGAGAACTTCGAGACGTCGATCTTCAATGTCGACCTGCGCGTGAACTTGATGAACACGGCACTCGAGCGGATGCGCACGGTCGGGCAGGACGCGCGCGCCGAGACGCGTTTTCCGCTGACCTACGAACTCGTCAGCGGCGGCCAGACCGCGGCACAGCGCACCTCCACGTTGCGCCTCGATGAAGCGCTGAGCCTGCTCAACGAAAAAGCGGGCGACCGTTACCTGTTCTCCGGACGCGCCACCGACAGCAAGGCAACCGACAGCGTCGCGCATATTCTCAACGGCGATGGCGCAAAGGCCGGCTTCAAGCAGGTGATGGCCGAGCGGCTGCTCGCCGATCAGGGTGCCGACCAGCGCGGACGGCTGTTGCAGCCATCGGCGGCGGCCGGCGTCGTGACGCTTTCGGAAGACGGCAGCTCCGCTCACCCGTTTGGATTCAAGCTTGCTTCAGTGACCACCGATTTTGGCGCGACGATCACCAACAATGCCGGTCCGCCCGTCAGCAAGGAAATCGACCTCAGCGGCGGCAATCCGGCGCCGAACGACCGTGTCACCATCCAGCTCAACCAGCCGGACGGCACCTCGGTCAGCATCGAACTCACCGCGACGACGCAGGACCCGCCGCCTTCCGGCAGCTTCCTGATCGGCGCGACGCCGACCGACACCGCGAATAATCTTGCGTCCACCATCGACGCCCGGATTTTGACGCTGTCGAGGACCCAGCTTGCCGCGGCATCCGCGGTGAAGGCCGGCGAGGATTTCTTCGCGATGGATTCCGGCAATCCGCCGCAGCGGGTGTCCGGGCCGCCGTTCGAAACGGCGACCGCGATGGTCGATGGCACGGATACCAACACCGTGTTCTGGTACACGGGCGACGCCGGCACCGACGATCCGCGCATGACCGCGGTTGCGCGCGTGGACGACACCATCACCGTGAATTACGGCGTGCGCGGCAACGAAGACGGCCTGCGTCATCTCGTGCAGAATCTCGCGGTGTTCTCGTCGATGACCTTTTCGGGATCGGACCCGGACGCGCGCGCGCGGTATTTCGCCGTGGCGCAGAAGATCGGCTCCGGCCTCGACCAGGGCTCGGGCCTGCAGAAGATCGAGGCGATCCAGACCGAAATCGCGGGTGCGAAGCTTGCCGCCGATGCCGCGAAGCAGCGTCTGTCGGACAAGAAACCCGTGCTGCAAGGCCTCGTTGACGAAATCGAGAACGTGTCGGCGGAAGAAGTCGGCACCATGCTGCTCACCCTCAGCACGCGCCTGCAGGCGACGCTGCAGACGACGGCGATGCTGTCTCGCTTCTCGCTCGTCAATTTCATCTGAGCATTCAAGAGATACAGGAATTCAACGAAAGGTTTTGCGTAGTTGAAGAAAGGGAAGCCCGGCACAGGACGTGCCGGGCTTTTCGTTTGCGGCTTGGGCGCATGCGGAAAAAATGCGAAGGTGCCCTGATGACGGACGCACCGATCCCATATCTACAACGCATCCGAGACTATTATTCGGGGCTCGGCTACGGTGCGCCGTATGAATTCGCGCATTATGCGGATGTTCCGTTTTACCGGCTCGCAAAGCCGCTCGCGCAAAGCCGTGTCGCGCTGATCACGACGGCGGCTCCCTATCAGCCGGACAAGGGCGAGCAGGGACCGGGTGCACCGTATAATTCGGCGGCGAAGTTCTACACGGTCTATTCCGGCGACAGTGCGAAGGACCACGACCTTCGCATTTCGCACATCGCGATCGACCGCAAGCACACGACGGCGGAAGACCCCGGCACGTATTTTCCGCTGCCCGCGCTTCGAGAAGCCGCCGCACACGGCCTGATCGGCTCGCTGGCGCCGCGCTTTCATGGGCTGCCGACGAACAGGAGTCATCGGGTGACGCTGGAAGTGGACTGCAAGGAGATCGTCGCCCGCTGCCAGGAAGATGGCGTCGATGCGGCGATCCTCGTTCCCAATTGTCCGGTCTGCCATCAGAGCGTCAGCCTTGCCGCGCGCGAACTGGAGAAAAGCAGCATCGCAACGGTCGTCATGGGCTGCGCCAAGGACATCGTGGAATATGTCGGCGTGCCGAGATTGTTCTTTTCGGATTTTCCGCTCGGCAATGGAGCGGGCAAGCCAAACGATAAGGCCTCGCAGATTTCCACCCTGGAGCTTGCGCTTCGGCTTCTGGATTCAGCACAGGCCGCCCGCACGACGGTTCAAAATCCGCTGCACTGGAGCGACGATCCTTCGTGGAAAATCGACTACAGCAATATCGCGCGCCTCGGCGCGGAAGAAATCAGGAAGCGCCGCGAGGCGTTCGACCGGCAAAAGCAGATCGCGAGGAATCTTCGCGAACGGACGGCGGACTCGGCGAAGAAAATCGTTGGCCATTGACACCATCCTGCTGGCAGGCACTACGACTGTACAAAAGCGGACATCCAGAAAATTTCAGTTGCACGCAACTATCCCGGCTTTGGATCGTTGATGGATAGCAGCATTTTTATTTCACTCAGACATTTGGAGAGCATGATGCGTAGGACAGGTATCCTCGTTATTCTTTTTGTCGTACTCGGAATTTCCAGCCCCGTTCCTGCGGCCATGAAAATGGATTGGCCTGATTCTGTCGATCGGTACGTCATGAAAGTTCGTAAAACGGTGAAAACAACCGACATGGAAGGCTACTTGGCGGTTGTGAAAAGCCCAAACGGAGCGCTGATACTTGATGTTCGTGAGGAAGATGAGTTTAAACCCGCGCACGTTCCAGGAGCGATGAATATCCCGCGCGGATTGTTAGAATTTCGCATCTGGAAGCAGCTCGGATATCCGGCGCAGGTAGACATGAGCCGTAAGATTTACGTGCAATGTCAGACTGGCAGCCGGGCGACGCTGGCGACAAAGCAGCTTCAAGACATTGGCTTCACGAATGTGATTGCCGTGATCATGTCTTTTGAAGACTGGCAGAAAAAAGGCAATCCGCTTTCATAAGGGATTGCTGCAGACAATAGGATTCCGAATGCCCCGGATGGTTGTAGCCTGTTCCGGAACTCTCAAAAAAATCGCTAGACTTGTCCGGCGATTTTCAATCTGTCCTGAAAGGCTCCAGCGGAACATCCGGTAAGCGCCGGTCCTCAATAATTGCGCGGTAGTGTACTGGATCATCAGCTTTCGCTGACAACGCCATCTGTTCACGCCGCGTTCACTGCCTGCGTGGCGATAATAAAACCTCGCTTAATTTGTTCGCCAGCGCTTCGAACGTGTAGGGCTTCATGATCACGCTCAGGTCGGCGTCGAGTACGCCGTTATGCACGATGGCGTTGCGCGTGTAGCCGGTGGTGAACAGAACCCGCAAGCCGGGCCTCGTTTTCGACGCGGTGTCGGCCAGCACGCGCCCGTTCATGCCGGGCATGACAATGTCCGTGAACAGAAGATCGATGTCGTCGTGCTTTTCCAGCAACGCCAGCGCCTTGGCGCCGCTATCGGCCTCGATCACCCGGTAGCCAAGATCGCGCAGCATCTCGGAGGTGAGGTTCCGCACATTCGCTTCGTCCTCGACAAGCAGGATTTTTTCCTGAGCCGCGGCGTGCGGTGTCTCGCGCGGATCGCTCCTTTCGGCCGGGGCTTCGTCAGTGCCCGTGTAGCGCGGCAGGTAGACCTTGATGGTCGTGCCCTGTCCGATCTCGGAATAAATTTTCAGGTGTCCGCCGGACTGTTTGATGAATCCGTACACCTGGCTGAGACCAAGCCCGGTTCCCTGGCCGGTCGGCTTGGTCGTGAAGAACGGATCGAACGCGCGCATCGATACTTCGGGCGTCATGCCGCTGCCGTTGTCGGTCACTGCGATCATGACATACTGGCCAGCCGTAACGTCCCGATGCGAGGCCGCATAAATATCGTCCAACCAGCAATTGGCGGTTTCGATCGTCAGTTTACCGCCATCCGGCATCGCATCGCGCGCGTTCACCGCGAGGTTGAGAATGCCGTTTTCAAGCTGGCTGGCGTCGGCGCAGATGCGCCAGAGACCGCCGGCGAGCACGGTCTCGATCTGGATGTTCTCCGGAATCGTCCGCCGCAGGAACTCCGACATGCCGGTAACGAGCCGGTTGCTGTCGAGCGGTTGCGGCATGAGCGTTTGCCGTCTTGAGAATGCCAGCAGTCGCGCGGTCAATGCCGCCGCCCGTTCCGCGCCTTCGACCGCCCCGTCGATGAAGCGCTGCACGTTGGTTTCACCGCGCTCCAGCCGTTTCTGCAACAGCCGCAGGCTGCCAATGATCACCGCCAGCATGTTGTTGAAGTCGTGGGCAATGCCGCCGGTCAATTGGCCGACGGCCTCGATTTTCTGCATCTGCCGGATCTGATCCTGCGCCTGATCGTGCGCGGCGATTTCGGCTTTCAGGCGCTCGTTGGTTTCAACGAGCGCGCTCGTGCGTTCGGCAACGCGCTGCTCAAGCGTAATGTTCATGTCCTTCGGCTGCCGCTCGGCGGCCTCGCGCTGCGTGTCGTCGCGCATGGTCAGCACGGCCCCGACATGGGTGCCGTCGGGCGCCGTAACCGGCTGGGCCGTGCCGATGGCCAGAACGTCCGTGCCGTCGGGCCGGAGAATGCGCCAGCGTGCATCCACCACCGTCTCGCGCTTCAGCACGGCGCGGGCGAGCGGCAATTCGTGTGGCGGGTATGGCTGCCCGTCTTCGGTATAGAGGTGATAGGTTTCGCTGTATTCGTCCGGCTCCACATCGATCCTTGCGACGCCGTGCAGGCGTGCCGCCGCGTCGTTCACGAAAACGATGCGCCCTGCCGCGTCCGTCGCGATCACGCCTTCGGCCAATTGCCCGAGCAGCGCCGCCCGTTCGGCGCCGGCCGCGATCGCCTGATCGGTCGCGGCCTTCAGTTCGTCTGCGGCCCGCTTCCGATCGGAGATGTCGCGCATATAACCGGTGAAGAAACGCTTGCCGTCTCCGCGCGCTTCCGCGATGGCAAGCTCCACCGGAAAGCGTGAGCCGTCGGCGCGGATCGCTTCCATCTCGATCCGTTTGCCGATGATGTGTGTCTTGCCGGTCGCCAGATAGCGTTTCATGCCGGCGCTATGGGCCTGCCGGTGCTCCGGCGGCACGATCAGCGTACCCAGCGACTTTCCGACGACCTCGGCTTTCTTCCAGCCAAACGTCGCCTCGGCGGCCGGGTTGAACTCGACGATCTTGCCGTCTTCGCCGATCGTGACGATGCAGTCGAGCGCGCACTGAATGATCGAGGCCTTTGCGTCTTCGCTTTGTTTCAACGCGGCTTCGCGTTCGCGCAATTCCACGGATGCTGCCGAAAGTGCTCCGCTCATGGAGCTGATTTCCCGGATCGAAGAATTCACTTCGCCGACCGGCTCGCCTTTCGAAAGTTGTTTCGCGCTTTGTTGCAGCATGGCGATTTGCGAGCCAATGGTCCGCGCAATCATCAGCGTCAGCGCCAATACAAGAGAGAGCACGGCGGCAATGAGGCCGGTCAGCAGCAGGGTACGGCGACGGAGCGGCTCCGCGATGCTTGCCGCCGGGCGGGCGATGGCCACTTTCCATTCCGTCAAGGATGATGTCGTGAAAGCCGAAAGCACTTCGATGCCTTCGAGCGTTCGCCCGCCGCTCAGGCCCTCGCGGCTTGCTGTCATGTCCTTGCGCAATTGTGCAGCCGCGGGTTTCCCCACCCACGCGGCGTTGTCCTTGCTGCGCGCGATTACGTTGCTTTGCCGGTCCAGAATGATGACGATCATCTCCAAGGGTAGTCTTTGCGCCATGAGTGAATCGTGCAGGTCCGATATCGGCAGGCTCAAAACGAGTTCGTAAATGACTTGGTTCTTGTCAAAAATCGGAATGCTCAAGGCGACGACCGGTATCTTGGTAACGGATCCTATATAGAGATCCGACAGCCAAAGTTTTCCTGTTTCGAACACCTTGCGAACCGCCACCATATCGCCCCGAACAGGCAATGGTTCGCCAAAAGGCACAGCGGTATTGATCAGTTGCTGTCCGTTAGCGTCGGCAAGAACGACGATACTTCCCTTTGGCAGCAGTTCGAGGACCCGCTGGGCGCGATCATAAAAAGTCGCGAGATCGCCCTCACGCAAGGAAGGCAATCTAGCCACAGCCTGGAGGATCGCTTCATGGGCGGCGATCTCGCTGTCGACCGTGCTCATGAGCGCACGGCTGAGGTTTAGAAGTTCGGAATAGGCCGCGTCGCGGGAGCGCTGGTAATCGGTGTAGGCAAACCAGCCCACCAACAGAAAAAACGGAAGAATGCCGGATATGGCGAGGGTCAAAAGACCCGAATAAATCGAGATTCCACGCGGTTTGGACATCACCCAAAACAGCCTTTTTTTATCTTCGCACATACGGCGTATGGCCCGCTATGCATTTAAGCCCTTGATTTACTTTGCTTTGCCCGGCAACGGAATTTGTGCGCGAAGGGCTTTCATCCTCGAAAATTGCTAACGGGGATAGTATGTCCGCCGGGCGAGGGTTCCTTTTGCGCGCGCATTTATTTCCGAGACCCAACAACAAAATCGCCGGACGATTGCCCGGCGACTTTCATTCCGTCCTGGAACTGATTGGGATGATCGGGCGGTACAGCCGATCAAGCGCCGCGTTAAGCCGCGATGGCAGTGGCGCGCAGGCCGGCGGCGATCTCGCGGTTAATGTTGATCAGAACGCCGACCCTGGCGAGGGCGCCGTTCGCATCCGACTCCAGCTTCATCGAGTGATTGATGACGAAGTTGGCGAGGTTCGCGACGTTCTGCTTGATCGCAACCGGAAGCTGGTTTTCGGGACGGCCGAGAGAGCCTGCGAAAACAAGCCAGAGGCGGCGATTGTAACGGATGGCGGAGACGACATCCTGGTCGGCCTTCGCTTCCGCGTCCTTCACCGCCTGGAGTTTGGCAGCCGCACGAAGCAGAAGCTGGGCTTCCAGCTCGCGCGGATTACCCGTTGCCTGCGCATTTTTGGCGTAGGTCTGGGCGACTGTTTGCATGTTCGATCAGTTCCTTTTCGTACTCACAGAGGCGCTGGGCCTCCTTCAATGCTTTGTAAAGCATGCCGGTTAATATGTTGTTATTGATACGGTCGAAGTAGGGGAGCGTGCTGGGCGCCGCCGAAAGCACCTCCCGGACCATCTTGAAATAGGTCTCGTGGTGGGCGGTGGCTTCCTTCGACAGATACATCAGCTGCACGACCAGATAGATCTTCTTGCAGGGCGTGTCGGCTTCATCGACGGTGAGGATGTCCTTCTCGCGAAGGATAGGAGCATCGCCCTCGATGATGAGGCGAGTGCGCTGGTCGTCGTTGGTGACCACGCTATCGCCGATAATCACCCGTTCGCCGGGCTTCAGTTCGACTTTGAGACCCATCCTGGTTCTCCTTCCAAAGGCGCTCCATGCGCCGGATGTCGACTGGGTGATCCTCCCCGATTCGCATTACCAAAAAGAAAACGGCGGGGCTTTTGGCCCCGCCGGTTCCTTGAGAGTGTGTCGTGACGATCAGAACAGACGCAGCACGTTCTGGTCGGCCTGCGAAGCGAGCGACAGGGCGACAGAGGAGAGCTGCTGACGGGTCTGAAGGGCCAGCATGTTCGCGCCTTCCTCGTTCGTGTCGGCGAGGACGAGGTTGTCCGCACCGGTCTGCAAGACCGAGATCAGGTTCTTGGTGAAGTCCTGACGGGTCTGCACGATCGAGAGGTTCGAACCGAAACGCGAGGCCTGCGTGCGCAGGCTTGCCGTTGCGTCGCCCAACTGAGCGAGCGAGGCGTTCACGTTGGCGTTGTCCTGGAAGCCCGAGCCGCTCACAGCCGTGAGGCCGAGACCGGTGGACGAGAAGTCAACACCCTGGATCGAGAGCGAGCTGGAACCGTCTTCGTTGAAGATGACCGAGAGGTCATCGCCATCGAGCAGGTTGACGCCGTTATAGGAAGCGTCCGAAGCCAGCGTGCTGATCTGCGAGAGCAGGTTGTTGTAGTCCGTCTGCAGAGACGTACGCGTGGCGTTCGCCGTGAACGTCGCCGTCGGCGAGAAGGTGTTCGTGCTGAGGCCGAAGGAGGCCGCAGCCGAACCGCCGATGGTGATGTTCGACGAGCTGGTGGAAGCGACGTTCAGGAAGTCGCTGCCATTGACCGAGAGAGTCACGTCGTCCAGCGACGAGTTGATCGCCGTGAGGCGAGCTTCGAGGGCTGCACGGGTCGTGATTTCACCAGTGGCGCTGTTGCCGAACTCAATCGTCTGCGCTGCACCGGAGCCGACCTGGATGGTCAGCTGGCCAGTGAAACCGGCGATCTGCGAGTTGGTCGGGCCAGTCGTGCCCTGAGCGAGGCCGAAGGTCGACAGGCTGGTGGAAGTACCACCAATGACGATGCTGTCGGCGTTGCTGTTGGCAGTGATCTGGACAGAACCGTCCGCCGCCACCGTGGTGGTGGATCCGGCCGGGTCAGCGGTTTCGAGAGACGCTTCGAGCTGGGCGAGCGAACCGACTTCACCGACGTCGTTGCCGAAGGTGATGGTCTTGGTCGCGTTCGTGCCAACCGTGACGGTCAGAGTGGAACCGTCGAGCGCCGGAGTCTGCGTGAGCAGGTTCACCGCCGCAGTGGTCTGGCCGAAAGTAGCCGAACCCGTGCCGTTGACCGATACCGTGAAGGTATGGGCCGCATCGTTCGCCGTCAGGACGAGCTGGTCAGCGCCACCGCCCACTTCAACCGCTGCAGTGACGAGGTCACCGAAGCCGGCCGCGTTGGAAGCGTTGTTGATCAGCGTGGCGACGTCGGACACGGAGTCGCTGGCGGCTACGGCGAGGGTCGTGATGGTATTGCCGTTGCCGAAGTCGATCGTGATCGTGTCACCGGCTACGAGTTCGCCGGCAGCCGTCACGTCCGTGTTGTCGGAGAACACGCTCGAAGTACGAACCTGCGCCACGTCGGCGGAGTAGTTGCCGGCCGTGGTGGAACCGGTCACCGCCGCAGTGTCGTCCGTAACCGCAACGTTGCCCGTCTGGGTCAACGCATAGGTCGTGGTGCCTTCCGACGCCGTCAGCGCCTGACGGGCAGTCGCCTGGGCGCTTTCGATCAGTTTCGTGATCGAGGAAATGCCCTTGTCCGCGGCAGCGATCGTCTGAACCGCGTTGCCGACGGAGTCGAGCAGGCGGGAGAGATCGTTGGCGCGGCTGGAGAGACCGGCCGAGGTGAAGAAGTTGATCGGGTTATCGAGAGCAGAGTTGACCTTCTTGCCGGTCGACAGGCGCTCCTGCGTCCGGTTCAAGAGCTCCGCCGTCGACTGCAAGGAGAGCAGGTTCGAGCGGACGCCCTTTGAGAGGGTGATATCGCTAGCCATTAGAAAGCCCCTTCCTAGGATTGATACACAAGACTACAGACATCCCCATTCTGGGGGGCCGTGGTCGGAACCTTTGTCTCACGCCGAGAGCTAACGGCGGGTTACTCGCGCGGGCATCCTAAATTGCGCTAAGCCGCTTCAACGATGAAGAATTTCTGAATCGGAATGTCGTCGCGAAAGGTTTCGTTAAAGGCTGTGGCGGGATTTGCAGACTAGGGTCATGGCCGGGCTTGTCCCGGCCATCCCGAATATTTGCGCAATGCCTTCCTAAGCGAGATGCCCGGCACAAGGCCGGGCATGACGGAATAATTTGACGCGCGTGCTTCAGTCAGCTCGACTTGCTGACCACGACCGGGCGGTGCGCGGTCCTGCTCTGCGCCTGGATCTTGCCGTTGGCGCCGTAGCCCGTCGGCGAGACGCGGCGGGTGGCGTCCTCGCTGGCACCGCGCACGATGCTTTCCGCAACCGACTGGGCGGTCGCGACGACTTTCAGGTTGAGCGCGAGAATGTCGCGAAACGCCGAATGCGCCTTGCGCAATTCGTCGATCTGCGAAGGAACGGTCCTCGACAGAAAGGGGGCGTTCTTCTTCAGCGTCTCGATTTCGAGCAGATAGTTCGACGCGAGTTCGGTCTTGTGCGGGGTCAGTTCGGCGGCGGCATTGAGCTTGCCGGCCTTCACGAGCCTCGTTTCTTCCTCGAAGACGTTGACCAGCGCCACCATGGCGTCGCCGATGCGGCCGAGCAATGCTTCGGCTTCGTTGAGGTTGCTGATCTGCTGGGAAACCTTTTTCGCCGGGGTCATGACTTGCTCTCCTGCATGGCGATGAGATGGCGCTGGACGTGGTTCGCGAGGCCGATGCCGCCGGCCGCGGAAACGGTCTTGGAAAATTCCTCGACCCGCAGGGAGCGCCAGGCGCTGCCGCCCGAACCGGCCCCGAACGGGCCTTCTTCTTCCTCGATGCCCGCGAACATTTCCTCGAACATATTGCCCAGGAACACCGACTCGAATTCCTGAGATACCTTCTTGATCCGTTCCAAACCCTTAACGTCGGCGCCCGGCAACGGCGTGGCAGCCGTGAGGCGGGTATAGGTCTGCGGCGAGGCGGCGATGAGGTCTTTCATCACATCACCTCGATTTCGGCCTGAATCGCGCCCGATGCCTTGATCGCCTGCAAAATGGAGATCAGGTCGCGTGGGCCGACACCGAGCGCATTGAGGCCGTCCACCAGTTCGCGCAGCGTCACACCTTCATTCACGACGCCGAATTTGAAGCCTTCCTCGGTGACGCCCACGCGCGTGCGCGGCACGACGCGGGTTCTTCCTTGCGAAAAGGGCGCGGGCTGGCTGACGACGGGCGTTTCGCTGATGGTGACGGTGAGATTTCCCTGCGCCACCGCCACGGTCGCGACACGCACGTCGCGGCCCATGACGATGATGCCGGAGCGTTCGTCGATCACGACCTTCGCCGGCTGGTCGGGTTCGACCTGCAAGGGTTCGATCTCGGTGAGCAGGGCGACGATATTGCCCTGATACTTGCCCGGGATGCTGATCGCGACGGTGGCGCGGTCGATCGGCTCGGCGATCGGAGCGCCGAGGAAATCGTTGATGGCGCCGGCGATGCGGCGCGCGGTGGTGAGATCGGGATTGCGCAGCGCCAGGCGCAGGCTGGTGAGGCGGTTCAGCGCGAAATCGATTTCGCGCTCGACCAGCGCGCCGTTGGAAATGCGCCCCGCGGTCGGCACGCCGCGAACGACCTTGGCGGCTTCGCCTTCGGCCTGGAATCCGGCGACGGCAACCGTGCCCTGACCGACCGCATAGACGTTGCCGTCGGCGCCAAGCAGCGGGGTGACGAGCAGGGTTCCGCCCTGAAGGCTTTTCGCATCGCCCAGTGCGGAGACGACGATGTCGATCCGGGTTCCCTGTGTGGCGAAAGCGGGCAGGTTGGCCGTGACCATGACGGCGGCCACGTTGCCGGTGCGCAGCTGCGCGCCGCGGATGTTCACGCCGAGGCGTTCCAGCATTGCCTGCAGGCTCTGGCGGGTGAACGGTGAATTGTTGAGGCTGTCACCGGTGTTGTTCAGGCCGACCACGAGGCCGTACCCGATCAACTGGTTGTCGCGGACGCCTTCGATGTCCGTCAGGTCCTTGATGCGCGAGCCGGCATGGGCCGCGTCGCCAAGAATGAAGACGGCAATGAATGCCGCCAGACAGACCTTTATTGTATTCATGGGCATCGACCTTGCTCCCCAGCCTGTCGATGGTCGGAAGTGACCGGACTAGCTCTTGCGAATGGCGTGCCACCGGGAAGCCTGCACTCAAGCCATTGAAATAATTTATATATTCTGGTTATCGGTATTTAGGTAAGCGTCCAGCAGGCAGGCCGATCTTGCCGCTCCCGGCAGTTTCTGCCGGGCCGTTAACCCGGGATTAACCATAAAAGTCGAGGCTTCAGGCCGGTTCCGGGGCGTTTTCGTCCCGAAACGGGGGGATCGCCCATGCGCGTCAATCCGACAGTGCAGAGTGGAGTGGCCGGAGCCGGCAAGACCCGCCGGGCCGGTGGGGGCGGCTTCTCGCTCGATACGGCCGGTGCCGCCCAATCCGCGAAATCCGCCGGTGCCGCACTCGGCATTCACAGCGTCGATGCCCTGATGGCGCTCCAGGGGGTCGAGGACGCCACCGAACGGCGCAAGCGTTTTGCCAAAAAAGGCACGTCCGCGCTCGATCTTCTGGATGCGCTCAAAGTGGAAATCCTGGAAGGCCAAATCGGCCTTGAAACATTGCGCCGCCTTGAGGTGACGCTGCAGGGATTGGCGGAACGCAGCGGCGAAGCGGGCCTTGATGACGTTTTGGGCGCGATCACGGTGCGCGTTGCCGTCGAAATCGCCAAGCGCCAGCCCGCATCCGCATCGGCGGCTTGACAAAGGCGCAACACCTTCTCGCTGAAAAAAATCCTTTCCGTTTCATGGCTCCCAACGCCATTGACCCGGCAAACAACCGCGCTATAAGCCGCGCCATCGACAGGGGCTCGTTAAGCGTAGGACGTGTCGTATGGGATTGCTTACAAAAGAGTATCGTCCCTCCGAGGACGAACCGTTTATGAGCGATGCTCAAAAGGAATATTTCCGCCAGAAACTGCTCAACTGGCGCGAGGAAATCCTGCGCGAGAGCCGCGAAACGCTGCAGCACCTGCAAACCGAAAACGAAAACCACCCGGACATCGCCGACCGCGCCTCGTCGGAGACGGATCGTTCCATCGAACTCCGTGCCCGCGACCGTCAGCGCAAGCTGATCGCGAAAATCGATGCGGCCCTCGAGCGCATCGTGCAGGGCACCTACGGCTACTGTGAGGAAACGGGCGACCCGATCTCACTTCGCCGTCTGGAAGCGCGCCCGATCGCAACGCTTTCCATCGAGGCACAGGAAAGGCATGAGCGCCGCGAGCGGATTTACCGGGACGAGTGAAAATTACCCATCGTATCTCCGAATTTTTTGTCATGCCCCGCGAAAGCGGGGCATCCAGTAATCTCCTCGTGAAATGATTGCCGAATGCGTTTACTGGATCGCCCGCTTTCGCGGGCGATGACATGTCGGCGGGGCGGTTCAAGCCACCTTCCGCTCGGTTTCTTCCGTGTCGCTGTGCTGATTGGCGAAAGCCGGCACCGGCTTCTGTCCGCCGGAACCATTGAGAATGGCGCTCGCCGGGATCGCGAGTTCCGGCACCAGATTCTTCCAGAACGGCTTGGCCTCCACCAGTTCCTCGTAGGCGGCAACCGCCTTCTTCATGAGGCCGTTCACAGTCGCATCCTGATGGCCGGCGACGAGGCCCGCGATAAAAATGCGCGAGCGGGCGGGGTCTTTATCCGCGGCCGATGAAGCGGTGCTGGAAGCGGCGGAAGCCTTGGTGACGGATGCTTTCGCTTTCACTTGCAATTTTGTCCCTTGCATTTTTGCCTGGCCGGCGATCTCCGCGGTCAGCGACTTGCGCACGGTAATGTCGTTCAGCGCGCCGAGCGCGTCCTGGAAATCGCGCACGGCAGCGATGAATGTCCTTGCCCGCTTGATCTCTTTCTTCGTGGTGGCGAGGCTCGCGAAGAATTCCGCCGCGTAGCGCAGTTTCTTCGTCAGCACGCGCAGGTCGTGACGCTCCACTTCGCTCATCTGGCGCAGAAGCTTGCCGCGCTTCTTCACCTTGCGGCGGAGCATCGTGAGTTGATCGACGGCATAAAGCTCGACCGGTGCATCCTGCCGCGCACGGCGAAGCTCGTCGGCTTCCGTGCGCCAGTCGCCTTCCTCGATCCAGGCTGCCACATGAAAAATCATGTTGCGGAAGCGGCGCGAAGCAATCGCCTCGCGCGCGGTCTTGGCCGCTTTCAAGCGGCGGCGGCGCAAATGCCGGTAGAGGCTCGTGACGGCGGGCTCGCGTGGATGCTGCGCGCGGATCGGCGCCATCACCTCGCTCATGAACACATCGAGGTCGCGGGCCGGTCCCGTTTCGCTGCGCAGCCAGCGGAGTTGCGTCTTCACCTCGTTGGCGCCGCGCCCGCCGGACACGTCCTTGAAGAGCGACATTGCCGTATGCAGGCGGCGGGTGGCGATGCGAACCTGATGCAGCGAAGCCGCGTCGCCCTTGGCGACGCCCGCGCGGTTCTGGATGGCATGGCGCAAACACTCATGCGCGATCTTGCGGAAGCTGTCGGCGCGCGAAAGGCCTTTCGAAAGCAGTACCGCTTCCGATTTGGTGAAATCCGCGCCGCCGTTCAGCAGCGCATAGCCGCGCTCGGATTTGGAGAGATACGACAGCTCCAGCGGGATCGCGGCATCGATTTCCTGCGCCAGCCGGAACAGGTCGGCGGAACTGCCGCGCTTCAGTTCGAGTTCCAGTTCGTTGATCGGCGCGGTATTGCGGCCGGTATCGATTTCGCCCTGATCGAGTGCAACGATGCTCTCGGACTTGCCGAATTGCAAAACGAAAGAAGTACGGGATACGCGCGTCTCGAACACCGGCTCCAGCGGATCGCGCAACTTCTTTTCGAGGAGCGGCGCCAGCGCGGTGAAGGCGGCGGCCGTAAGATCGGGGCGCGAACCCTTGATCTCGCTCTCCCATTCGGCGCGGTCCACCGGCGTGCCGTTGCCGTCCAGCGACTTGATCGTCTGCATGTTGCGCCCGCCCGCATGGCGGATGCGCAGCGACACACGATGCTCGCGCAGCGTCTGGTCGCGATCGTCGAAGTAAACCGAGTTCTGCTGAGAAGGCGCGCCGGCCTTTTCGAATCCCGCCCACAAATAAGTGTGGTTCTTCAGCCGGTTCACGTCCTGCGGACGGAGCAGCAGCTTGATTTCGACTTCACGCGATGAATGTTGAGGCTCTTGCATGGCCGCCACGCTATTCAATCGAACTGTCACAAACAACGCGCGGTAAAAATTCCGGCGCAATTCCTTCGTTGCGGGAACAAAATCAGATTCAACGCGGAAGTTTTTTTGCCGCAGCAAAACGGTGCCGAAATTTTCGGCAATGGAATCCCGTTTTTCACGCCGGTGTTTATGCCGTTATGTGACGCTTCGGTGACAATTTCACGCGCGACGCTCGGGAAAAGAAACTTAGGCGCGGTTTCAGACTTATCCCCGTTCTTCAGGGGAAAAACGCTCAGCGCAGCGGCAAAGTCCTTGACCAGCCGGAAAGCCGATATCGTATCGGCATTGCCTGCACGAACAGCCACGCATAGAAACCGCCCATCACCATGCCAAAGAGAGTGTGCGCCGCGAGCGCATAAACCGGCATCAGCCAGCCGAACTCGGTGCCGAGAAATCCGGCGCCCGCGAGCGGAAAGAGCAGCAAGAGCAAAAGCAAGCAGAACGCGAGCGACAGGATCACGCCGCGCTGGCGCAGGTTGTCGCCCGGAAGGTCCGGATCGAGCCAGGCGAACAGCCCGCCCAAAAGCGCGCCGATCGCGCCATGAAGAATGAGGCCGCCGAGGTAGCCGGTCCGGCTCAGGCTCCCGAGAATGCTGACGAGGTCGAGCGGTTGGAGGATTGCGGCCTGCGAGGCGATCTTCATGGCTCCGGCGAGGACGAGTGCCGCAACCAGGCCGGCGAACATACCTTTGTAAATATAAGACAATTCAGGCTCCCGAACTTACCCGTCCAACCGCGTTCCCCCTTAACGAAGCAACATGGGGAGCGGTTCCCTCGGATGCAGCCTGCGGCGAAAAGCATGCGGCCCCTGCTGGAGCGAACGTCCTCTCGGCCGGAGGCAATTTCTGCTATGCAACTGTATTGTTCTGGAGCCTGAAATGGCCAGTCAGCTTGACCGCATCACCTCGAATCCCGAGATTTGCGGCGGTTGTCCGACGATTCGTGGTCTGCGCATCCGCGTCAGCGACATTCTCGACATGCTGGCGGGTGGTGCGGGCCGCTCAGATATTTTGCGCGATTATCCGTATCTGGAGGACGAAGATATTTCGGCGGCTCTGGAATATGCGGCCCGGGATTTTGCATAATTCAGTCATTACCGGGCCGCCGCGGCAGTCGAAGTCGGATTTATCCGACTTCGACTTTAAGTAGTCGAACTCGGGCAAGCCCGAGTTCGACTGAGCGAATGCGAGCCGTTGGCGCGGGCGAGTCCCGGTAATCCAAGTAGAGTTCGTCGCGAAGACGTGGATCACCGGGTCACGCAGCGTCAGCACGCTCGCTTTGCTCGCGGGACGCTGCGGCCCGGTGATGACGGCTAAATAAAAACGCGATTTAGAATCGATATTTCAGTTTAGCCCTGGAGGGAGATCGCTACTTTTTTGATAAGGGAGACGAGGGCTTCTCGGCAGGAAAGGTAGGCTGCCCTGAGCACCGAATACATCAACGAAGCCAATTTCGCGCTGGGTTGCGCCCAAATTTGTCACACGCAGCGGCTTGTAAGCCTCAATCGCTTTTCCGAAATGGGCTAATAAAGGCCAGCCCATCTTGTCGAGATTCTCGGCAACTACAATGAAGCAAACCTCTTCTAGAGTTTCTGTATGGAGCGAGTGGACTGCGAGTGCTTGATTTGACATCAGACTCTCCAGCAAAGAATCAACGTTGAATCGATTCTGGGATAGATGAGTTCGAATGTCTAAACTTATGTCCCTCTGTATCCCAAATAAATTGCAAGATCGTCCATTGCTTCCCAAATTTCCTTTCCTGTTTTTTCATCGACGATCACCATTTTCCCATCGACAGAAAGGTAAATAAGGTTGTCGCGATACGCGGAGGATCGTCCAAATTCTAATGTAATCATTTTCGTCTTGTCTTCTCTGTCTGTGATGACTCTCTCGAAAAACACCGTTGTTGCCATCTGAAACCTCATATCTAGCTCGATTAAGAATCATCAAATAATACACGCAAAAATCATGCGGCCCCCTCGGGGGAGCTGAGGGGGCCGCGGATTGCCGTCCCGGGGGAGCGGGGACGGCGGGAGTCAGCGTCGGGTCACGGTCGGCGCCTTCTCCGGTCTGCGATCGGGTTCGTCACCAGGGCAGCACGACGTCGAGCACCTGCTGGCCGTAGCGCGGCTGCTGCACGTCGGTGATCTGGCCGCGGCCGCCGTAGGCGATGCGGGCCTGCGCGATCTTGGTGGACTCCAGCGTGTTGTCGGATTCGATGTCCTCGGGCCGGACGATGCCGCCGACCACGAGTTCGCGCAGTTCGAAATTCACGCGCACTTCCTGGCGGCCTTCGATCACGAGGTTGCCGTTGGGCAGCACCTGCGTGACGACGGCGGCGACGTTGGTCTTCAATTCTTCAGAACGGTTGACCGAGCCCTTGCCCTCGCTGGTGGCGGTGGAGTCGGCGGTCAGCAGCCGGCCCGGCACGGCGACGCTGGTCAGCGGCACTTTCTTCTTGCCGAAGAAATCGGAGACGCCGGAGTCCTCGGTGTTCTTGCGGCTGCGCTTGGTCTCGTTGTCGATCTCGGCCTTGTCGGTGATGCGAACCTTGACCGTGAGAATGTCGCCGACCTGATGGGCGCGCTGGTCCTTGAAGAAGGCGCGCGAGCCGTTCCGCCAGAGCGAGTTCGGATTGTAGGCGGCGGGCTGCACGTCCGGCATCGGCATGTGCACCGGCCGGTAACCCGGCTGCGTCGTCGGGTTGTCGATCGACGACAGCCGTGGCGGCTTGCCGATTTCCGAGAGGCGATCCGCGGCGCTGCAGCCGGAGAGGAGGGCCGCGGTCAGTGCTGCGAGAGCGAACCGGGTTGAACGCGAATGCGTGAACATTGGAATCTCTTTCTGAACTGGAAGAAGTTCGGTCGGGCTGCTCATCGAATGCTGGCGGTGGTTTCGGAGCCGAGTGCTGCGTTGCGGTTGACGACCACGACACCGGGCCGGTCCACGGTCGCTTGCAGCACGCGCTTCGATTGCGGATTGAGGACGGAGATCATTTCGCCTTCGGCCCCGGAAGCCATCGCCTTGCCGCGCATCGTGAGCGTGACGCCGCCGGTTTCGAAGATGATGGTGACGGTGTCGTTGCGGGTGACGAGATCGGGCTTCATCAGGTCCGCCGGGCGCAGGACCTGTGCCGCGCGCAACGCGCGCTTGGCGGCCTGGCCCACTGCATGTTGCTGTCCGGCGATTGCATCGTTGCCGGCTTCCGAACGGGGGCGGCGCTCGATCACGATATCGCTTTCGCGGATCGTCTCGCCGCGCTCGACGGCGCGGGCGAGGGTGATGACTTCCACCGTCTCCATGATCGTGCCCGAAACACCGACCGGCGACTTGCGCAGCATCGCGCTGTCGGCGACTTCGATCACGCCGCTGAAACGCTGCGTGCGGGTGTCGTAGGAAAATTGGGAAATGCGCGGCATTTCGGATGAAGCGGCCTCGATCAGCAGCGGACGCATGCTGCTGCCGAAATTCGCGGTGAAATCCTTGGCGCTGCCGCGTCCGATATGCTTGGCGACCGCCTCGCTCACGGCGCGCTCAATTTCGGTCACCGGCACCGCACGGCCGGCGCGGCTGACGACGACCTCGTTCAGTCCGCGCGTATCGACCAGCAGGATGCCGTTGCTGCGCGCGGCTTCGACAATGCGATGCGACTGGATCGTACCGGTGGCGCCGAATTCCGGTGCGTGAAACACCGGAATGACGGAGGCCGGGCCGGCGTTCTCGATCAGGTCGCCAAGCTTGACGATGTCCGAGGAGACATTGGCCTGTGATTTCAGCGTTGCGACCGATGACGATGCGTAGGCCGCGGCCGCGAACGAGACGAGGAGGGCGACGAGGAAGAGAAGTGAAAATCGGAATTTCATGGTTCTCATTCCTCAGCGGATCATCTGGGCGGTGGACTGGAGCATCTCGTCGGCGCTTGAGATGACCTTGGCGTTCATCGAGTAGGCGCGCTGGGCGGCGATCAGGTCGGAGATTTCAGTGACCGCGTTGACGTTGGCCTGCTCTAACTGGCGTTGCAGCAGCGTGCCGAAGCCTTCGAGGCCGGCGGTGCCGGTCTGTGGCGTGCCGCTGGAAGCGGTCTCCAGATAAAGATTGTCGCCGATCGGCTCGAGGCCGGACTTGTTGACGAAGCGGGCCATTTGCAGCGTGCCGAGTTCGGTCGCTGTCGTGCTGCCCGGCACCAGCACCGAGATGATGCCCTGCTGGCTGACCGTGAGGCTGGTGGCGTTCTGCGGGATCGTGACCGCGGGATCGACGACATACCCTTCCGGCGTGACCATGCGGCCTTCGGCGTCGCGCTCGAACGAGCCGGCGCGCGTATAGGCGATGCGGCCGTCCGGCAACTGCACGCGGAAGAAGCCGTCGCCGCGGATGGCGAGGTCGAGTTCCTTTTCGGTCGGCAGCAGACTGCCTTGTCCGTGGATGCGGGGGGTGCCGACGACCTTCACGCCGCCGCCGATGTCGATGCCGACCGGCAGGCGGTTGCCCTGGCTCGACGAGGGCGCGCCGGCGCGGCGCAGGTTTTGATAGAGCAGATCCTGGAATTCCGCGCGCTGGCGCTTGAATCCGGTGGTCCGCATGTTGGCGATGTTGTTGGAGATGACTTCGACGTTCAGTTCCTGAGCCATCATTCCGGTGGCGGCGGTGTACAGCGCGCGCATGATCGGTCTCCTTTAAGCCGGAACTTCAGCCAGGCGCTCGATGGCGCTGCGGCGAAGTTCGTCGGTCTTGTTCATCAGGGTGGAGAGATTGGTGTAGGCACGCGTCACTTCGATCATGCGGCTGATCTCGACGATCGGACGCACGTTGGATTTTTCAATCGCTCCCTGCACCACGCGCGTGCGCGGCTCGACGGCGAGCGGCTGCGCGGTGGAGGAGAAAAGATTTTCGCCCTGCTTGGAAAGCTGCGCCTCGTTCTCGAAGCGCACCAAGCGGACGCGGCCGCGCTCGCCGTTGCGGGTGGAGATCGTTCCGTCCTTGGCGATGTTGATGTCGGTATCGGTCGGATCGAACTGGATCGGGCCGCCTTCGCCGAGCACGGGATGGCCGCCCGTGGTGATGAGTTCGCCGGTCGCGCTCGTCGTGAAGGAGCCGTTGCGGGTGTAGCGCTCGCCCTGCGGCGTCTGCACCACGAACATGCCTTCGCCGTCGATCGCAAGATCGAGCGTGCTGCTGGTGAATTCGAAACCGCCCTGGCTGAAATCGGTGCGGGTCGCACGGTCGATGACCATGTTCACGCGCTGATCCGCACCCTGAAAATTATGTTCGCGCGCGCGTCCAGCCAGAAACTGCTGGAACAGCGTGCTCTCGCCCTTGAACCCGGTCGTGCCGAGGTTGGCGAGATTGTTCGCGACCACGTCGAGTTCGCGGCGTAACGCCACCTGACGCGACAGGCCTACGAGAAGCGTGTTCTCCATGCCGTGCTCCCCCTTCGGGCCCGGAAGCTCCCCAGCTCGGCCCGGGTCATACTTGGCAGGAGACGTGCCAACTCACTTATTTATGTTAAATCAATGGCTTAGAGGGTCCGTGAGGGCTGCAAGTACCATCCGCCCGGCAGGAACGTCCCGGCAAAAATTGCCGCCGGAAAGGTTTCGTTAACCATAAATCCCTAGCGTTTCGGGGAACCAGCATGGGGCACCGGTTCGATTTGCGGTGCCCGTGCGCAACCGAATTCAGCCGGGAAGGGCCGACCATGGCGAAAGTCTCCACCGCTCCCTCCGACCTCGAGGCGGACGAGGGACAGGCAGCCCCCCCTCCCAAGCGCGGCATCGTCGGCCGCCTGCTCGGCATCTTTACCGGTCTCAGCAAGAAACAGATGATGATTTACGGCGGCGGTTTGCTGCTCGCGATCGGTCTTGGTTTCGGCGCGATGACGATGTTCGGCGGCAAGACGGACATGGCGGCGGCGCCTGCCGTGCCGAAGGGCGTCTATCACGATCTGCCGGAAATGGTCGTCAATCTTTCCGCCACCAACGAGCGCCCGCAATATCTGCGGGTGAAGATCACGATCGAGGTCGATAACGATGAAATCGTGCGGGCGCTGAAGCCGGTGCTGCCGCGCGTCATCGACACATTCCAGGTGCATCTGCGCGAGCTGCGCGCGGTGGACCTCGAAGGCTCGGCCGGTCTCTTCCGCCTGCGCGAGGAACTGATGCGGCGCGTGAATCATTCGATTGCGCCGGCGAAGATCCGCGCGGTTCTCTTCAAGGAAATCGTGGTGCAGTAATGGCCGAAACCGAGGCAATGGACGCAGCCAACGAAGCCGCGGCGCTCGCGATGACGGGCGGCGGTGCAGGTGGCGGTGGCGGTGGCGGTCAGGACGACGTTGCCGCCGAATGGGCTGCGATGATCGAGGGCACCGGCGGCGAGCAGCAGACGGACAAGGGTTCCGAGCGCGTCCTGAACCAGGAAGAGATCGACAGCCTGCTCGGCTTCAACATTTCCGATCTTTCGTTTGCCGACAACAGCGGCGTGCGCGCCATCATCGAATCCGCGATGGTGTCCTACGAGCGTCTGCCGATGCTGGAGATCGTCTTCGATCGCCTCGTGCGCTTGATGACGACATCGCTGCGCAACTTCACGTCGGACAACGTGGAAGTCTCGCTCGACAGCATCACATCCGTCAGGTTTGGCGAATATCTGAATTCGATTCCGTTGCCCGCGATCATGGCGGTGTTCCGCGCCGACCAGTGGGACAACTATGGTCTGGTGACGGTCGACTCCAACCTGATTTACGCGATGATCGACGTGCTCTTGGGCGGCCGCCGCGGCGCCACCGTGCAGCGCGTGGACGGGCGGCCCTATACGACGATCGAAACCAATCTGGTCAAGCGCATGATCGAAGTCGTGCTGCATGACGCGGAGGCGGCGTTCCAGCCGGTCTCGCCGGTGAAATTCAAAGTGGATCGCATCGAGAGCAATCCGCGCTTTGCGGCGATCTCGCGTCCCACCAATGCCGCGATCCTCGTGCGCTTCCGCATCGACATGGAAGACCGGGGCGGGGTCACCGAAATTCTCCTGCCTTACGCGACCATCGAGCCGATCCGCGAGACGCTGTTGCAGGCGTTCATGGGCGACAAGTTCGGCCGCGATCCGATCTGGGAAGGCCATCTGGCGACCGAGATCTGGCAGGCGGAAGTCGAGGTCGATGCGGTGCTCTATGAGGACATGCTGCCGCTGAAGCGCCTGATGGAGCTCGACGTCGGCGACACCTTGATGCTCGACCTCAAGCCCGATGCGCTCGTGAAGGTGCGCTGCGGCGATGTCGTGCTCACCGAAGGCCGCATGGGCCGCGTCGGCGAGAAGATTTCCGTGCGCGTACAGAAGAACCTGCGCAAGCCGCGCACCAATTTCGCCATGTTCGAAAACGCAGGCGTGATGATGAAACCAATGGAGAAGTCATGAGCGGTCAATTTCTCGGGCTCCTGATCGAAAGCCTCGTCGCTATCCTGCTGATGCTCACAATCGGCTATTGCGTGGTCCTGAACCGCAGGCTCGGCCATTTGCGTTCGGATGAATCGTCCCTGCGAGGGACGATCGCCGAGCTGGTCACCGCGACACAGATCGCCGAACGCGCCATCGCGGGCCTGCAGGTAACGGCGCGCGAGGCCGACCTCACGCTGGGCGAGCGCTTGCGCGGTGCAGATAAGATAGGGGAGGAGCTTACCCAGCAGGTGAAGCGCGGCGAGGAGGTGCTGGCCCGCATCGTGCAGATCGCGGACGCGGCGAGTGCCGCGCGCCCGAAAGGCGAAACCATGAACGGCGCCCGCAATCTCGCCGATACGGCGGCCGCGGCCCAGGCCATCGCGCAGCGCTCGCGCGTGCAGGCCAGCGCAGCCTGAGCGGATCAGCGATGTTCAATCTCCGGCTCATCCCCGTCGTCCTCTTCGCCTGCCTCAGCCTGTTCGGTCTGAAGACCTACGGGCTTGTCTATGGCGACGCCCGGCCGATGGCCGGCTACACGCTCGCGGAGCAGCCGTTCTGGAAGCATTTCGCCGGCACCGTTGCCAGCGAAGACGACGACATCATTACCGGTGCCACACCCGACAAGAAAAACGTGGATGTCGGCATCGAAACGCCAAAAACCGGCAGCGTCCCCGGCATGCAGACGCCGGCCGGAATTTCCGCCGGCGGGCCCGGCGGCCAGTCGCCTTCCGAAAAGGCGCTGGCGGAGCGTCTCTCGGAACGCCGCGCCGAGCTTGAGGCGAAGTCGCGCGACGTGGAAATGCGCGAAAACCTGATGAAAGCCGCCGAGAAGCGGCTGGAAAATCGCATCGAGGAACTGAAGAAGCTCGAAGGCAAGGACTCCGAGACGGTGGACCGGTTGCGGAGCGTCGTCGTGATGTACGAAGCGATGCGCCCGAAGGATGCGGCCAAGATTTTCGACCGCATGGAAATGCGCACGCTCTTCGACATCATGAACCAGATGAATCCGCGCAAGGTTTCGGAAGTGCTGGCGCTGATGAAGCCGGAAAACGCCGAGCGGATCACCGGCGAACTCGCCCGCCGCCGCGCCGGGGCCGACAAGAACATGCCGGCGACGGATCTGCCGCGCATCGGCGGCGACAAGCCGGCGGGCTGACGGCGGTCATTTGCGGAATCAGATACGCCGCCCGGTCCAATGATCGAGCGATACCAGCCCGGCTCCGCGCGTCATCAGCAGCAGCAGGCTTGCCGCCCAGACGCCGTGGGTCGGCCACGCATCCGGATAGACGAAAATCTGGATCACCAGTGTCATGACCAGCAGTGCGAGCGCGGCAAAGCGCGTCGCCAGCCCTAGCACGAGCAGAACCGGAAACAGGTGTTCGGCGTAGGTGGCGAGATGCGCCGCGAGCGCCGGGTTGATCACCGGCAACTGGAATTCGGTGCGGAATAATTCGATCGCGGAATCGGTGACAGTGAATCCTTCGACCTTCGTGCGCCCCGATTGCCAGAACACGCCGGCGATGGACAGGCGCGCGACGAGTGCCACCAGCCAGTAGGGAATTGCTTCCATCCAGCCGATGGAGCGGCGTATGAGAGAGGAAAGCGCGTTGTCAGTCATGGCTTGATTTCCTTGAGGGTCGGAACAGCGGCGATGCCCGTGATGGCGCCGGCCGCGATCAGCGTGGCGAGATTGCTCGCAAGATTGAATTGTTCATTTCCGGCAAACGCGATTTCGGCGGCGTCCGCCAGCGTGGATTCCCGCAGCAGGGCTGAAACGAACGCTGCACCGCCCGGCGAAAGTTTTTGGACGGTGACCGTCTGACTCTGACGCAACACCAGCGCATCCTCCGCCACGTCGAATTCCACCGGCGCAAGCTCCGCTTTCCCGCTATTCATCGCCCAGATGGTTACGACCGGGTAGCGTGAACGCAGCAGCCGAAGCGACGGATGCAGCGTGAGGACAGCACCTTGCAGCGCGTCCGGGTCGATTTGCTGCAAGGCGGAGGCGTCCAGCGGATCTGCATCGGCCGCGTGGTAGGCGCGGATGCGAAAGGATTCCAGCCGCGCCACATCGGGCAGATACGGAAGCTCGGCCGCCGGCTCGAACGCGGCCAGAAAATCGGGAAACTCCTCGCCATATTCCATCATCAGTGGCGAGCGCGGCGGATGCTGCCGCACGAAGATGCGGGAGGCGAAGGAAAAGAATTCCCCGCCGACGATTTTCTCCACGGCCGGGAAGCGGTCGCGCAGGGCGTTCACAAGGCCGACAACGACATTGTTACGATACACCGCGAAACGCTTTGCCGGAGCCCGGCCCGTATGCGCGATCACGCCCTCGGGTACAGGCTTGTCCGGGTCAAGCAGCGCCATGGCAAAATCCGATTGCAGGGTGGCGAACATGATTCAGGCCGCCCGGTTGTGCGCCGCGCGCGCCAGTGCCGTATCCGCGCGCCGGGCCTCGGCGGCGAGTACCGGCCATTCCGGCACATCATTGTCCCATTCGATCAGCGTGGGCAGAGGTCCGGTGCGCGCGATCGTCCGTTCATAAAGCGCCCAGACCGGGTCGGCGACCGGCGATCCGTGCGCATCGATCAGCAACGGCGCGCCGGAATCGTCGGTCTGCTCGTTGTGGCCGCCCAGGTGAATTTCGCCGATGCGATGCAAAGGGAATGATGCCAGATAGGCTTCGGGATCGGTGCCGTGATTGCGCGCGCAGACGAAGACATTGTTCACGTCGAGCAGCAGGCCGCAGCCGGTTTTGCGCGCAATCGCTTCGAGAAACTCGGTTTCGGGGATCGTGCTTTCCGCGAACTGCACGTAGGTGGATGGATTTTCGAGCAGCATTTTCCGTTTCAGAGCCGACTGGACCTGATCGACATGCTCGCTCACGCGCGCCAGCGTCTCTTCCGTGTATGGTAAAGGCAGGAGATCGTTGAGAAACGCCTCGCCGTGCGACGACCAGGCGAGATGCTCGGAGAAGCTCGCCGGTTCGTAACGGCCGCAGAGCGTTTTCAGCCGCGCCAGATGATCGGCGTCGAGCGGCTGCATCGAGCCGATGGACAGTCCGACTCCATGCACCGACAATGCATAACGCTCGCACAGGCCGCGCAACTGTGCGTGCGGCGGCCCTCCTGCACCCATGTAATTTTCCGCGTGAATTTCGATAAAACCGATTGGCTGTTCACCGGAAACAATTTCCCGGTAGTATTCGGGCTTGTATCCGACGCCAGCGCTGACGGGCAATTTCGAAGGGTGGTCCATTGCATGCTCCGGCTGCGGGATAGAGAGCGGGCGAGGCGCACGGGGGTGCGCCCCGCCCGGCAACTCACGACTTGATGACAGTCAGTGAGCCGTTTCCTTTCGGAGTCTTCATCGAGGCGCAGGTGCCCTTCGGCACGTACTTCCAGGCATTGCCCTGATAATCGGTCTTGGAAGTGCCGGCGCAGGTGGTGCCGGGGCCGGCGGCGCAATCGTTCTTGCCGGCAAGCGAGATGCCGTAGCATTTATCGGCATTGGGTTGAGCGGGGGCCGGACCCGCGTTCGCTGCGGCGATGAGAGTGAAGGCAGCTGCCAAAGATCCGGCGATACCGGTTGCGGATACGCGATTGATCTTCATAGGGTGGTCCCTTCCGTGAGCGTTATGGTTTCACCGCATGGCGGGGGAGCCATGTGGCGGCGGACCGTTTTTGCCGTCTCGCACCAGACACTTCGGGCAAGGACGGGTTTTGTTACGTTCCGATGCTACAAGATTCTCACAGAACCGTGATTTTTATGCGCTCATGTAACGATTCCCTCCACCGGAACGAAGCATCCAGAAGGAGCCCCATTGAAAGAACGTGAGCATCAATGGTGTGCCTGGATGCGTGCGGCGATCGAAGGCGATCGGCCGGCGTACAACAGGCTGCTGCACGATCTGGTGGCAGTCCTGCGTCCGGTCGTGCGGCATGGCTTGTTCCGTGCCGGGCGCGATGCAGCCGAAGCGGAGGATATTGTGCAGGAAGTGCTGCTGGCCGTTCATTTGAAACGGCATACATGGGACGTGAACCTGCCGGTCGGGCCGTGGGTGTATGCGATCGCGCGTCATAAGCTGATCGATGCCTTGCGCAGGCGCGGCAACCGTTACGATTTGCCGATCGAATTATTTTCCGAGACGCTTCCTGCCGAAGATTCGGGTCCGCAGGTTTCGGGACGTGATATGGAGACCTATCTCGGCATGTTGCCGCAAGGGCAGAGTGTGGTGGTCCGCGCCATCGCCATCGAAGGCGTTTCGATCAGCGAGACGGCTACGCGGCTCAAAATGACGGAAGGCGCCGTGCGGGTCGCATTGCACCGTGGTTTGGCGGCGCTGGCGAAGAAACTTTCATGATGAGGTCAATGACATGAAAACCGGCAATCTCATTCAGGTATTGGTCGCTGACGGAAAGCCGCCGCGGTATTCGCTTGAGCGGCTGCTTCTGCTGGCCTTGCTGGCCGGCTTCGTCGCGGTCGCCGCTCCATACTGGCTGTTTCATGGGCCGCGGGCGGATATGGCTGCGGCGTTGATGACGCCGAGATTCCTGTTCAAGATCGCGGAGGTGCTCTTGCTCGCCGCCGTGGCTGCGATCCTGGTGCTGCGCCTGATCCGCCCCGGCGCGGATGCGCGGCGCGGGCTCGTTGCGATCATGCTGCCGCCGGTGTTGCTCCTGATTGCCGTCGGCATCGAACTTTTCGTCATCCCCGCGCAGGAGTGGCGGCGCAATCTCGTCGGCGACAACTACTATGTCTGTCTTGTCAGCGTCTTTGCGCTGTCGCTGCCTCTGCTCGGCGCCGCCTTGTTCGCGCTGAGGGAGGGGGCGCCCGAGAGACCGGCCCTCGCGGGCGGCATCGCCGGACTTCTCGCGGGCGGTCTCGCCGCGGCGATCTATGCCGTGCAATGCACGGACGACTCGCCGCTCTTCGTCGCCACCTGGTACACGCTTGCCATTCTGGCGGCAGGGGCCGCCGGCGCGCTCGCAGGACGGCGGATTCTGCGCTGGTAGCAGCCGCCCGCCGTCACCCCACACTTACTATATAGCGCCGCTCCGGACGTAAGCCCGCATTAACGCCGCTCGCCTAGGTTCCTGGAACCGGTTGTCCAAGCGTTAATCGCGAGTTAATGCGGCCATGCGTGAGTGGAGTGAGGCGCTAGCGTTCAAGCGCGCCGTGCGTAGCACGCCGTCGTTCGGCTGTTCTTGGCATTGGCTCGTGTGGCTCGTCGCCTTCGCCATTTCCATTTCCGCGGCTTCCGGAGTGCGTGCGCAACAGGCGCCTGTGCGCGCCGATGTGTCCGCCAGCACGGCCAACGGATACGGCCGTCTCGTCTTCGTCTTTGGCGAAGAGGTGAAGCCGGAAGCGCAGGTCGCCAACGGAATCCTCGTCATCCATTTCAAGAAGCCGGTCGAAGTCTCGCTCGACCAGATCGAGCAGAAGCTTCCGGGCTATGTGCAGAGCGCGCGCCGCGATCCGGACGGCAACGCGGTGCGCTTCTCACTCGCGCGCAAAGTCACGGCCAATGTGATGGAAGCGGGCGAACGGCTTTACGTCGATCTCCTGCCGGACGGCTGGGCCGGCCTGCCGCCCGGCCTGCCGCAGGAAGTGGTCGACGATCTCGCCCGCCGCGCGCGCGATGCCGAACGCAAGATGAAGACGAAGCCGGTGAATGCGCCGGAAGCGCCGGCGGCGCCCGTGAAGTTGCGCATGTCTTCCGCGCCGAATTTCTCCCGCTTCGCGTTCGACCTGCCGGTGCCGATGAGCGTCGAGCAGCAGCGCGACGGACAGGAACTGCGCGTGCGCTTCGGTGCGCCGGTGAAGGTCGACCTCGGCGAGGCCAAATCGAAGCTGCCGAACGGCGTGCTCAACCTCGATGTTGAATTCGACAGCGCCGAGACGAGCGTCGTGTTGGTGCTGGCACCGACTGCCTCCTCGCGCGAGTTCCGCGAAGGCAATTCGTTTCTGGTGGACGTGACGCCGCCGCCCATGGGCCGGATGCTGAAGACGTTGGAGCAGCTTTCCGCTGAGTCAGAGCGCAAGGCGAAGGAGCGCGAGGCCGCTGCCCAGCCATCGGCCCCTGCGATCGCTGAACCCGCCGCTCCACAGGTTACCGTTGTGCCTTCCGCACCCGTGTCCGTTCCGTCGGCGTCGGTTGTGGTTGCCGTGCCGGAATCCAGGCAGCCAGCGATGGAAACCGCGAGCGCGCCGGAAACCCCGGAAGAGGGCATCCTCATTCCCGCCGTCGCGCGTCAGTCGAACCGCTTTTCGATTTCGTTTCCGTTCAGCGAGCCGGTGAGTGGTGCCGTGTTCCGGCGCGGCGACATGCTCTGGATCGTGTTCGACACGAACCGCGCCATCGACGCGGAGCCGATCAAGGACGATCCGACGCGCTCGGTCGCGGGCGCCGAATTCACGCGCACCGAAACCGGCGGGGTTGTGCGCGTCCGGCTGAGCCGCGCGCGGCTGCCGAGCGTCGAGCGCGAAGGCAATACCTGGATCGTAACACTGGGCGACGGCGTATCGTCGCCGAGCCAGCCGCTGCCGTTGCGGCGCGCGACCTCCGAGGAGCGTGCGGCCGTGCTCATTCCGCTCGAAAAGCCGGGGCAGATGCATCGTATGCGCGACCCCGACATCGGCGATGAAGTGATCGCCGTTACCGCCGAGCCGCCGGTTCGCGGCATCCTGCGCGGACAGAACTTCGTCGAATTCCGGGCACTTGCCTCGATCCACGGCGTTGCCATCGTGCCGCTCGCGGACGATTTCGAGGTGGTGCTGAGCGGCGAGGGCGTGACCCTCAAGCGGCCCATGGGCCTGGTCGTCTCGGAAATGCCGAACGCGCCGCCACCGCCGAAAAGGATCGTCAAGCGCAACGAGACGCCCATTCACGAAGAGATATGGAAGGCCGAGCGCGAAGCCGATTTCACCGCGCGCGAATCCGAACTCGCGCGCGCGGTCGCGATGAGCCCGCCGGGGCAAAAGGTGGATGCCCGCATCATGCTCGCGCGTTTCTATCTCGCGAACGGTTTTGCCGCCGAGGCGAAGGGCACGCTCGATGCCGGCTCGCGCGACGACAACCAGATCGTCAATCACTCGCTTTATTATTTGCTGCACGGCATGGCCGAACTCGATATCGGCCGGCCGGAAACGGCGCTGCGCGAATTCGGCAACCAGTTGCTGACGAATTCGGCGACGGCCGCGATCCTGAAGACGATCGCGAATTCAAGGCTCGCCCGCTTTCCGCAGGCGCGCGACACGTTGCGCGCGGGTCTTTCCGCGTTCAACGACATCCCGCTCGGCTATCAGCATCAGGTGCTGATGGCGGCACTCCGCGCTTCGGTCGAAGTCCGCGATTTCGTCGAGGCGAGCCGTCTGCTGCATGAACTGGAAAGCTACGACACGCCGCACGGCGTAAAGCCGACGCTTGGCGTGCTCACCGGCCGCGTCGCCGAAGGAGTCGGCCATTTCGAGCGCGCACTCGGGCTCTACACCGCCATCGCCGACATGGATCAGGGCGCGGCTTCCGCCGAAGCGCGCTTCCGCTCCATCGCGATGAAACTCGCGCGCGGCGAACTCGACCGGCCGAAGGCGATCGACCGCCTGGAAATGCTCGCCTTCAGCTGGCGCGGCGATCGCGTGGAAAACGAAGTGCAGCGCCTGCTCGGCCAGCTGTATGTGGCGGAGGCGCGTTACCGCGAGGGCTTCCGCACGCTCGACGCGGCACTCCTCGCCGATGCCGGTTCCGACATCACCGAGTCGTTCCAGCTGGAAATGGCTTCCGTGTTCGAGGATCTCTATCTCACCGGCAAGGCGGAAACGCTGCCGGCGATCGAGGCGCTCGCCCTTTATTACGATTTCTCCAAGCTGACGCCGATCGGCCGCCGCGGCGACGAACTGATCCGCCGGCTGGTGGACCGGCTGGTCTCGGTCGATCTCCTCGACCAGGCGGCGGAGTTGCTCGACCATCAGGTGCAGTATCGCCTGTCGGGGGCGGCGAAGGCGCAGGTCGCGGTCAGGCTTGCGATCATTCACCTGATGAACAGAAAACCGGCCGAGGCCGTGCGCGTGATGATCGCGACCCGGATGCCGGAGCTGCCGCAGGACGTGCGCGAGCAGCGCCTGCTGATCGAGGCGCGGGCGCTTTCCGACAGCGGCCGCCATGACACGGCACTGGAATTGCTCGCGAACTTGCAGGGCCTCGAAGTGGATCGCCTGCGTTCGGACATTTCCTGGGCCGCCAAGGACTGGCGTGCGGCGGGCGAGCGCATCGAGAAAATCCTCGGCGAGCGCTGGAAGAATATAGACGCGCTCGACGAGGGCGAGCGGCACGACGTGCTGCGCGCGGCTCTTGCTTATGCACTTGGCGACGAAACCATCGCCCTTCGCCGCCTGCACGAAAAATTCATGCCGCGCATGCCGGAAAAGGCGCCGGAGCGGGCGGTACTCGCCGTGCTATCCGGGCCGGAAGGTGCATCGGCGAAGACGCTGGCGCAGGCCGCGAAAGCGCTCTCCGGCTTCGACAGCCTCGGCACGTTCCTGCGTGTGTACAAAGCGCGCTACCCGGAACGTCCGCTGCCGCCGGACCCGATGCCGACGAGTGCCGTCACGAAGAAGAAGACGGCGAGCCGCTGAACCTTATCCGCCGGTCGCGCGGATATTGTTCTCCTTCACGACCTGGCCCCAGAGACTCACCTGCTTCGTGAAGAAGCTGTTGAACTCCTTGCCTTCGGCGAGGATCAGCGTCATCTGCTGGGTGTCGCGAAGCCGGGTCGCGGTCGCGGGTTCGGTCAGGATTTCCTTCACCGCTTTTGCCGTGCTGTCGATAATCGGCTGCGGCGTGCCCCTGGGCGCAAACACACCCCACCAGGCCAGCGTCTCGAAATCCGGGAAGCCCGCCTCGATCGCGGTCTGCGTGTCCTTCAACGCGGGCAGCCGCTCGCGGCCCATCTGCATGATCGCGCGGAGCTTGCCGCCCGAAAGCTGCGTCGTCACGAGTGCGGCCGATCCCGCAATCAGGTCCACGTGACCGCCGAGCACGTCGCTCATGGCGGGACCGCCGCCGCGATAGGGGACGTGGGTGAGTTCGATGCCGGTTTTTTTCGCCAGCAGGGTCATCGCGAGATGGCCGAGCGTGCCGATGCCGACGGAAGCGTATTTGACCGAGCCGGGCTTTTCCTTGGAAGCCTTCACCACGTCGGCGAAGGTCTGGAACGGACGCTCCGCGTTGGCGGCCAGCACATAGGGCGCGGTGCCGACGAGGAACACCGGCACGAGATCCTTCTCCACATCGAGCGGCGGCTGCTCGAGAATGGAGGGAATGACCGCGTGCGAATCGAACGTCACCAGAATCGAGTTGCCGTCCGGCGCGCTCTTGGCGACCGCCGCGGCGCCGAACGCGCCCGCGCCGCCGGATTTGTTTTCGACCACGACGGTACGCTTCAGCTTCTCCTGCATTCCGGCCTGCAGGACGCGGGCGAGCGCGTCGGTGGAGCCGCCCGGTGGAAACGGAACGACGATGGTGATCGGCGCGCCCTGCGCGCGGATGATCGACGGTGTGAGCGCAAAGGCTGCGGATGTCGCGAGCATGGTGCGCCGGCTGATCCTTGGCATGTCATCCTCCCTGGATTTTGTCGTTGTGTTTATGCTTGCTGGCATCCGCCGATTGGCGTCGACGGTATTCAGTTTCCGAAGCCCGATCCGGCCTTTTTGTATTCCGGCCGCGGCGGGCTGAAGATATCGAGCACGCGCGCGCCTTCAGGCCCCGCGCGCATCGTGTGCGGCACGTTTCCCGGCGTCCGCCAGAAGTCACCCTTCTTCACCGGGATGGCTTCGTCTCCCTGATAGCGGATGGCGGAGCCTTCGAGCAGCACGCCCCATTGCTCTTGCGGATGATGATGCCTGGTGCCTTCCGTGTTCGGAGCGATGCTCACCACGGACAGCATCGCGTGTTCGCCGGCGAAGATTCGCGTGGTGAGGCCCGGGGCCAGTTCGCGGAACAGGCCGTCATCCGGATTGTCGAGGTTATGAAACTCGCTTTTCTGACTCATTATTCCTCCACTCGGTCGTTCGATCACACTCAGGATTTTCCGTAGGAGCCCTGATAGCGGCCCTCGCGGATGGATTTCAGCGTCTCATCCTCGCGCGCGATCTGCTTCTTCACGCCTTCGAGAAGGGCCGCGGCGGCGGCTTGCGGAAACGCAACGACACCATCGAGATCGCCGGCCACGATGTCGCCGGGCGAGACCACCATGCCGCCCACGCTGACCGGCACGTTGATTTCGCCGGGACCGTTCTTGTAGGGCCCGCGGTGGATGGCGGCGCGGGCGAAGCAGGGGAAGTCGGATGCGGCGAAGGCGTCGGCGTCGCGGATCGCGCCGTCGATGACGTAGCCCGCGGCACCCTTCCACTGCGCGATGCTCTTCATGATTTCGCCGACCAGCGCGCGCGTCTCATCGCCGCCGCCGTCCACGACGATGACATCGCCGGGCCCGACAAGCTCCAGCGCCTTGTGGATCGCGAGATTGTCGCCGCAGCGCGTGCGCACCGTGAAGGCGGTGCCGAGCAGTTGTCCGCCGCGATGGAACGGCCGCAGTCCGAGTGCGCCGGGCAGGCGGGAAAGATTGTCGCTGATGATCGAGGTGGGGGCGTTCCGGAAGCCTTCCAGCAGCGCCTTGTCCGGTTTCGGCACGCTGGTCATTGCGGTCGTGATGGTCATGCAGGGCCCTGCTGGTCGGCAATACGATGCCGGATCATTGCATAATTCCCCGGCCGCGCGACGGCTATCCGCGTTGCAGCGCACAGGCGGAAAGATTCCGGGATTTGGCGGGGATATTCCTTGCCGAAGCCGATTCCGCAAATGTCAGTCAGGTCTGGCGATCCAGGCGGCGAGCACGATCAGTGCGGATGCGATCGCAAGAATGAGGCTGGGTTGCGCGAAGCCGCGGAGCGGCGAGAGTGGGGCAATCTGAATCTCATTCAGTTCCGGTTTCCTGGCCTCCGGATCGCGTGCGAACATCGTTCGCGCTTGCCCGGGGAACGTCCACTTGGGAGCGCATTCCAGAGCGGGACGCACTAAATCCATTTGCCCGAAGGGCTGCCATCGAATGCAAGCCTGCGTGAACAGACTGATACAAGTATCTACGCTTCGGCTCGTCCGGCTTGAGATAATCGAACAACTGATCGGTGACCCGGTAGCTGTTCGCGCGCCGCGCCCACTCTCTCTCCATCGCGAGATGGGCTTCCCTGAGTTCCGGATGCGTGGCTCTGTCCGCGAAACGTCTTTCTTCGGCTGCGCGCCGAAGGCAAACCGCGATCTCGTCGCTCAGTTTTAGGTTCACGTTTCGCACTTCGCCACGATTCCGTTCGTTCCATTGTGGCTCAGCAGGCCCGCTGGCTGCGAGCCATCGCGGCACTGGCAAAATCGCATGCGGCGAGCAAAGTGAGGATCTCCGGATCCCGCTCTCCTTCGTCGACATGCCGGAGAATGATCAGCGCCAAAGCCTGGCGAGAATGATCATCCCTGTTGTCAATCGACCGGCAAACCGCATCGAAAGCAGTTGTCATGATGGAAATGGTTTCAGGATCGTAGGTGCGTTCGTTTCTGACTAAATGCAACATGACACTCTCCCGTCAAACAGCCCCGGGATCGCTTTTTAAGGTTTCAGAAGCGAGGCCCATCGGGAGATTAGGGGGGGGGCTTGAAAGCCGCTGTATCAAACCGCACACTTTGAAAAAAACTTGCGAAATAGCTAATCCCGCAGCAATATTTTCAGTAAAGAGCCTCGCATCCGAAGAGCGGGCAAAAGGCGCGAAGCGCCGTCTTGGCGTAGGAAGTCCAGCCCCTCTCTTTTTGAGCCTCATCCTGAGGAGCCGCGCGTTAGCGCGGCGTCTCGAAGGATGGGCCACAATTTCATGCTATTTGCAAAAACTATTATTTGTGGAAATTTGCTCAAGCCCTCCTTTGCCTCTCCGCATACGCATCCACCAGTGCTCTGATCATGCGTTGATAGGGAACGCGTCGGGCGCGCGCCTGCCGCTTGAAAAATTCCACGCTGCGGCGGGACAGGCTCAAAGTCACCTTCACATTCTGCTCGCGCAGGGCAAGCTGCTCCGGCGGCGGCAAGAAATCGCGCACCACGCGGACCTTGCCGATCTTGCCTTTGCTGTAACGCTTGATTTTTCGGCGCATGAAAGCGGTCTCGACAAGGCCAACCCAAAAGCGCAAAATAAATACAAGATGATCATATAGATAAAGTACGATTCAGGGTCGATGCCTATGACTAAGCTCCTCACCAAAGCCCTCGAAGAAGTCCGCAAGTTGCCCAGTGACACTCAGGACGAGATCGCGCTGACGATGCTGCATCTGGCCTCTCGAGATGAGCCGGCAGAGCCGATCGATCCGGCGCATCTCGCCGATGTGCTGGAGAGCCTTGCGCAGGCCAAGCGCCGCCAGTTCGCCAGTGACTCCGAAGTCGAAGCCGCGTTTCGCCGCTTTAGCGCATGAAGCTGCGTTTTACTTCCCGCGCTACAGAAAACATTGCTGAAATCGCCGATTATCTTTTCGCCCGCAATCCGCAGGCAGCCATGCGCGTTCGCGCCTCCATCTATGACAGCCTGCAGGACTTGTTGCTTTTTCCGCATCTCGGCCGCCCGCAAAAGGCCGAGAACGTCCGCAAGATAGTGACGCGCCGTTACGCATATATCGTTTATTATGTTGCGGACGAACGCGCCGGGGAAATCGTAGTCCTGAACGTGAAGCATCCAGCGCTCGAACGCGATCACGAGGATATTTGAAACGAGCGGCTGGATTTGAATTTCATCAACTCCTGCAAAGCCTTCCGCCACCTTATCCCCGTCTCCAAAACCTCCCTTAAACTCCCATCACTCCCGCTCATTCGGGGCGCTCTCATGAGGCGTCGTGGAAGCGGAGCGGGAGGCGGCGCCTCCGTTTCCGTTTCGCAGACGGGAACCGGGGCGGTCCGGGGCTCCGCCCGGCGAGATTACGCTCGCCTGCCGGGAGCTCGGCTGACGGAGAGGTGTGGAGCTTTCCACGTCTCACGAAAAGCGCGGCCCGGGCCGTAAGGAAGACGCCGAACCAGAGCGCTGGAAGGCGAGGCGCACTTCGCAGGTGCGCGACACAAAGACCCCTGCGCCTTTCGGCGCTCCGGTCCCCGAATTGATTCACCCGCGCGCGCCGCGGGATCGCGGCCTTTTATCCGCGCCTCATCCCGAGGAGCAGGCCGCCCATCCTTCGAGACGGCGGCTTCGCCGCCTCCTCAGGATGAGAGCGGCCTGTCTCGAAGGAGAGGCGCGCTTGCATCCAGGAAAGGAATTCATGCACCCATCCCTCCGCACCATCTCCAACATGCTCGAACTCTGGAAGCTCTGCCCGCGCGCCCAATGCGCGCGCGGGAAATGCTGCAAGGGAAATGCGCGCCACTGCATCGAGCGGCTTTCGCGTTTCACGCCGCGCGAGGACCGCGAATTCATCGTCGATGTTCTGAACGCCAGGGAATTCGGCCATTCGCCGGAAGCGGCGGTGCGGTACGCGGAAACAGACCGCGCCGCGCGGGCGTGCAGCCCGGCGGCGCGTTCGTGATGCAACAGTTGATAAACTTACGGCGCCTGGCGATAGACGTTCGGCGTGCAGCGGTCTGCGCCGCTGTTCATGCTGGCACGGCACTGGGCCAGCGTGTCGAATCGGCAGAGCGTCTGGTTGCTGCCGAGGAAGCTGCGCGCTTCTTCCAGACAGTACTTGTAGATGCGGGTGCGCTGCTGGGCGTCGGCGGTGGTCGCCGCGGTCAACGTGACAGCGGAAACCGCTGCGGCGAAACCGATCATTGCAATCATTCTCATGGCTGTCTCCTTTCGGTTTGGTTTGTTGCTGCTTGCTACCTCGCCGGTCGGCGCTCAGCGCCGTGCGGCAAATCCGATCATGACTCCGACCGCGACCGCAAGCAGGATCGCGCCCACCGGCCGGTCGTGGACGATGCGGGCGACCGAGCTTTGCGCGACGGCCGCATTCTTCTGCAGGCTGCGGGCGATCTGGGCGGCACTCTCCAGCGCGTCGGCGGCGATTTCGCCGGCGTATTCGGAGGCGTCGTCATATTTGCGCGAGGCGGTCTTGGCGTTGCTGCGATAGCTGGATTTGGCGTAGCGCGAGACCTGGTCGGCGGTGCGCAGGATGTCTTGCAGGGCATTGGTCATGGCAAATCTTCTCCCGTTCCAAAATCGTCGCTTTCGAGTGGCAACGATTTCGGGGCGGGAAAGTTCAGCGGGCCGCAAAGAAAAAGGCCGCCCAGAGGCGGCCTTTTATGTCGCATGCGGGACGTTCGCCGGAAATCCCGCTATGTCCCGAAGCTCTGTACCAGCGAGCCGGCGACGAGACTCCAGCCGTCCACCAGCACGAAGAAGATGAGCTTGAACGGCAGCGAAACCACCACCGGCGGCAGCATCATCATGCCCATGCTCATCAGGACGGAGGCGATCACGAGGTCGATCACGAGGAACGGCACGAACAGCAGGAAGCCGATCTCGAACGCGCGCCGCAGTTCGGAGATCATGAAGGCCGGCACGAGGATGCGGAGCGGGGTCGCTTCCGGGGTTGCCGGGCGTTCCTCGCGGGAGAGATCCATGAACAGGCCGAGGTCTTTCTCGCGCACGTTCTTGATCATGAAATCGCGGAACGGCTGCGAGCCTTTCTCGAACGCCGCTTCGGGCTGCATCTGGCCCGCGAGCAGCGGCTTTACGCCGTCGTCATAGGCTTTCTGGAATGCCGGGCCCATCACGAAAGCGGTCAGAAAGAGCGCGAGCGAAATGATCACCGCGTTAGGCGGTGCCGTCTGCAGGCCGATCGCGGTGCGCAGCAAGGAGAGCACCACCACGATGCGGGTGAAGGATGTGACCATTACCAGAATCGCGGGCGCCAGCGACAGCACGGTGATCAGCGCCACCAGCTGGATCACGCGCTCGGTCAGGCCAGTACCCTGGCCGAAGGAGACGGAAATATCCTGTGCGTGCGCGGGAAGTGCGCCGACGAGGAAGATCAGGACCGGAAGAAACGCAACAACAAAACGGAATTTACGCTGGACACGGAGTCCAAAGGTCATTGCGTATTCTTACCCCCAGGGCGAAGCAGGCTCGCCATTTCCTCTTCGAGATTGCCGAACACGTCGGCGGCGGATTGCTGTTGCGGTGCCTGCGCCTGCGGGGGCGCGGGACGCGGTTCGGAGACGCGCGGTGCGGGTGCCGGCGTGCGGCCGGATGGCTGGGGCGCGAACACGCGCGGCTCGGGCGCGCGCATCGGTTCGGCCGGGCGCGGTGCGGACGGCATCGGCGCTTGCTGCATCGTTTGCTGCATGGGCGCCGGTTCTCCGCCGGGCTTGCGCAGCGCTTCTTCGAGGCGCTTCGCCATGTCGGAATAGGCGGCGGGCTGCTCGACGCGCGCAGCAGCGCGCGGTGCCGGCATCGGCGCGGGCTGCGGCGCTGGAATGGGGGCGGGGCGCGGCGCTTCCTGCGCGGGGCGGAACGGAATGGGTGCCGGCGCAGGCGGTGCAGCAGGACGGATCGGCTCTTCATAAGCCGGTTCATGATAGGCCGGGATCAGCGGCGTATCCGTCTGTTCCGGTTCGTTCAGGTCGAACACGCCGGAGCGGCCGGGGGCGGGGATGCGCGAGGCTGCCTGCGAGGGCATCGCGCCGCGAACGATATTCGCTTCCACCACCACGTCGGTGGGTCCGCCGATGAGCAGGAGATGCTCGAGATTATCGCGGCGGATGAGCACGAGCCTGCGCCGTGCATCGACGGGGGCCGAGTCCAAAACCGAAAGCCGCTGCTGGCGGTTGCGGCCGCCTGCACTCGTCGGCAATCCGCCGGAGCCGAAGCGTCGCATTAGCCAGACGGTAATCATAATGAGCGCCAGCACGAGCCCGAGCGCCACGATGGCGCGCACGGGCAGCCCAAGTTCGGTGCCGAAAATCCTGTCCAGAAAACCCATCACTCACTCCCGTATCCGCACGGCAACCGGAACGTTCGTTGGCCGAAGCGGAAGGTTAACGCGGCAGGCAAGTCTTGCCGACCCTATCCCTAACAATTGGTTAACGACTGACGACCCGATCAGGGCAAAAGCGCGGCGGGCGGAGCCTGAGGGCGGGCGACGCGGAAGGCCAAGTCCTGCCCTGAAACAAGGGATTAACCGGGCATTAACCATACGGGCGGCAAAACTTGCCGGGAGATCACCCCGAGTCTCGCCGGACCAGAGCCATGAGCGTCACCGATCTTCCGCTGTTTTCAATGCTGAAAAGCCGCATGTACTGGCATCAGGAGCGCCAGAAAGTGCTGGCCGAGAACGTCGCCAATGCCGACACGCCGGGCTTTCAGGGCAAGGACCTGAAGCAGCTCGATTTCCACGAAGCCATGAAGGCGTCGGGTTCCGTAACGCTCGCCTCCACCCAGCCCGGTCACCTGAAGGCGGGCGGTGACAGCAAGCAGTTTCACTCCGAACGCCGCAGCGGCTTTGCGACTTCGCCGCGCGGTAACGCCGTCGCCCTCGAAGAAGAGATGATGAAGGTCGCGCAAAACCAGATGGACCACCAGGCCGCCACCGCCCTCTATGCGCGCGGCATGGGGTTGATCAAAACCGCCCTCGGCCGCCGCTGAAATTTAAGGAGCAAGGCACATGGAATTCGCAAAGACATTCGCCATCGCCACCTCCGGCCTGAAGGCGCAATCGGGGCGCATGAAGGTAATCGCGGAAAATATCGCGAACGCCGACTCTACCGCCCCCGCACCCGGTGCCGATCCCTATCGCCGCAAGATCGTAAGTTTCTCCTCCGCGCTCGACAAGGAATTGCAGGCGCGCACCGTGGCGCTTGGCCGCGTGCAGAACGATCTCACCGAATTCACCACCCGCCACGAGCCCGGCCACCCCGCCGCCGACGACCGGGGCAACGTCAAATATCCGAACGTCAATACCATGATCGAATCCGTCGATATGCGCGAAGCGCAGCGTTCGTACGAAGCAAACCTGAACGTGATCGGTGCAACGCGCCGCATGATCGCGCGAACGCTTGAACTGCTGCGCGCCTGAAACGCTAGGAGCTAGAAATGGTCAGCCCAATCAACGCCGCCAGCACCTACGCATCGATGGCGAAAATCGCGAACGGCGGTGTGGCTCCTTCCGCCTCTTCGCTCGCGGGCGCCAACGGCTTGAAAGGGCCGAGCTTCGGCTCGCTGCTTGAGAGCGCGCTTTCGAACATGGTGCAGCAGGGCAAGGAAGCCGATTCCAAGGTCGTGCAGATGGCGGCCGGCAAGGCCGACATCACCGATGTGGTGACCGCGGTCGCCGAAACCGAAGTCGCCGTCGAGACGCTTGTTTCCATCAGAAACAAAGTAATCTCCGCCTACGAAGAAATTTTCCGGATGCCGATCTGATCGCGTAACACAAGGAATACAATAATGAACGGCGCAGAAATCCTCGATGTCGCGCGTGACGGAATCCTTACCCTCATCCTCGTTTCCGCGCCCTTGATGCTGGTGGCGCTCGTCGTCGGCGTTGCGATCTCGCTCTTGCAAGCACTGACGCAGATTCAGGAAATGACGCTCGTGTTCGTGCCGAAAATCATCGCGATCTTCCTCGCGATGCTGATCGCGCTGCCGTTCATGGGCGATCTTATGCAAGGCCACATGGCGCGCATCGCCGAACGCATCATCACGCCGGGCTGAAAGAAGCAGTCCCGATGACCGTCAATCTAAGCTTTCTGCCGTCGTTTGCCGCAGCGTTTCTGCTGATGTTCGCGCGACTCGGCACGATGGCGATGTTGATGCCGGGTCTGGGCGAGCGGGGCATTCCCGTCCGCATCCGCCTCGTCATCGCGATCGTGCTGACGCTCGCGCTGATGCCGCTGTATCGCAACGCATATGCCATCGATCTGAAGACGGGCTGGGCGCCGGTCATCGGACTCCTGCTGCAGGAAGTTCTGGTCGGCGCGATGCTCGGCCTCACATCGCGGCTGGCGCTTTCGGCCCTGCAGATCGCCGGCACGACGGTCGCGCATCAGCTTGGCCTCGGTCTGGCCACAACGATCGATCCTTCGCAAGACCAGCAGGGCGTTCTCTTCGCGAACTTTTTCGGCATGCTCGGCATCGCGCTCATCTTCGCGACCGACATGCATCACCTCATGATCGGCGCGCTCGACGAGAGCTACCGGCTGTTCAAGCCGGGCGTGGAATTGCCGACCGGCGATATCGCGGAACTTGTGCTGACCACGATCAGCGGCGCGTTCAAGGTCGGCATCCAGCTCGCGGCCCCTTTCCTCGTGTTCGGACTTCTTTTCAATGTCGGCCTCGGCGTGCTGGCGCGCCTGATGCCGCAGTTGCAGGTTTTCTTCCTCGGCCTGCCGATCTCCATCATGCTCGGCTACATCATTCTGCTGTCCCTGGTCGGAGTATTGATGGCGGGATTCCTCACCTATCTCGGATCGGTGCTCGGCGAATTCACCGCGCGGTCATAACGCAGGAGTAAACGGTGGCCGAGCAGGACGATCAGGAAAAAACAGAAGATCCAACCTTAAAACGGCTGGATGACGCCGTTAAACGCGGCGACGTCGCGAAGAGCCAGGAAGTCAACACCTGGTTCCTGCTGGTCGGCGGCACGCTTGCGCTGTTCGGCTTCGGCGGCATGGCGGCGCGAAATCTCTCACAGGCGTTTTCTGAAATTTTTACGTCCTCGCATGCCATCGGCGTCGATGGCCGCGGTCTGGTGAAGATCAGCGGCACGCTGATGGGGGATGTGCTGTTCGCGGTCGGACCGATCCTGCTTTTGCTGCTGCTCGTCGCCGTAGGCGGCAACCTGATCCAGCATCGCTGGCTGTGGACGACCGAGCCGCTCGCGCCGAAGCTCTCCCGAATTTCTCCAGCGGCGGGTGCTAAACGCATTTTCTCCAAGCACGCGCTTGTGCAATTCGCCAAGGGTCTCATCAAGCTCGGAATCATGGGCGCCGTGATCGTCGCGGTGGTGTGGCCGGAGATCGAACGGATCGGCCTGCTGATTCAGGGCGACTTTTCCCAGATACTTCCAGTCACCTTGACGCTCACCTTGCGTCTCCTGATCGGCGTATGCGCGGTGATGGCGATTGTCGCAGCCCTCGATTGGCTCTGGACGCGGCATACATGGCTCGAACGCCAGAAAATGACCGTCCGCGAAATCCGCGAGGAATATAAAGAGAGCGAAGGCGATCCGACCATCAAGGCGAAGCTGCGTCAGATTCGCCAGTCGCGCATGCGCAAACGCATGATGGCCGAAGTGCCGAACGCAACGGTCGTGATCATGAACCCGACCCACTATGCGGTCGCCCTCAAATACGAAACCGGGATGGGCGCCCCGCGCTGCGTCGCCAAGGGCATGGACGCTCTCGCGCTCCGTATCCGCGACCTCGCCGAACAGCACAGGGTTCCGGTCGTGGAGAATGCGCCGCTTGCCCGTGCGCTCCACAAGAGTGTCGATATCGATGAAGACGTACCGCCGGAGCACTATAAGGCGGTGGCCGAGGTCATCGGCTACGTCATGAAGCTGCGCCGTCAGGCCCGCCACTAATAAGGGTAGTCCGAAATGCATGGTCCAATCGACGCAAAACTTGCGGAAGGGGGTCGTTCTCGGGCAAACCGGGTGAACACCGAAGCAGCCGGGTCGTCCGGCCGCGCCGGCCGGGCACTGACCATGACCCCGATCGAGGAACGAGGCGGCGCTCCCGTCGATCGAACGCAGGCAGGCGGCAGCGTGGGGCTCGTGCTCCTCGTGGCGCTGGCCCTCGTCGGGCTTGCGGTGTTTCTGCTTTATATGGGCCGCGATCGGGCCGAGCCGTTCATCATCGGCGCGCTGGCCGTGCTTTCCGTCATCGGCGTGTTCGCGCTGTTCGCCAGTGCCGCGGGCATCATCGAATTCACCGGCCGCAAGGCGCGCAACGATTACACCCGCGCGTTGTCGGACGGAGCGGGCGAGGGGATTGCACTCGTCGATTCCGCCGGCCGCGTGATCTACGCGAACCAGTCCTATCTCGATCTTACCGGGGCTGCGAACGCCGATGAAGTGCGGCCGGTCGAGCGGCTGTTTACGAGCGACCCGGGTATCGCGGACGCGATTTACCGGCTCGCGCAGGCGGCGCGTGAGGGGCAATCGCTCTCCGAGGAAATCCGTATCGCCGGAAAGCAGGGCGAGCAGTCGCGCTGGCTTCGTCTTCGCGTGCGACCGCTCGCAAAACAGGGACGGCTTGCCCGCATCGCGGCCTGGGGCGTGTCGGACGTATCGCGCGAACGCGACAAGCAGGAAAACATTTTCCTCGAACTTCAGCACGCCATCGATTTTCTGGATCACGCGCCGGCGGGCTTCTTCTCCGCCGAAGCGGATGGCCGCATCGTTTATCTGAACGCCACTTTGGCGAGCTGGCTCGGCTACGACCTCGCCGAGTTTGGCCCGGAAGGATTGCTCCTGAAGGAGATCGTGGACGCGCCGGCGGCCGCCCTCTTCCGCAATCTCGTTCCGGCACCGGGCGAGGCGAAAACCGAAATTCTCGACATCGATCTCCGTCACCGGGGCGGCCAGCCGGTGCCGGTGCGGCTCTATCATAAAGTGGCTTATGCGGCGGACGGCACGCGCGGCGCCTCGCGCACGCTGGTCTTGAATCTGGGGCGCGGCGACGTGACGGACGCGCTGCGCCAGGCGGAAGTGCGCTTCGCGCGCTTCTTCAATCACACGCCGGTTGCCATCGCCATGGTCGGTTCCGACGGCCGCATCGGCCAGTCCAATGCGAGCTTCGCGCGCCTGTTCGGTGCCGGCGAGCCGAACGAGCAGCGCACGATTTTCGATGTTGCCGCCGACCGCGACCGCGCGAAACTGGAAGCGCTGATCCGCGACGCGCTCACCGGCAAGGCCAGCAACGGAACGGTGGAGGCCGGGCTCAAGACCGGCGCCAACCGCCATGCGCGGTTCTATGTGACGCCGGTGGAGGACGACGAGGGGGCCGCCGCCATCGTCCACGCCATCGAGACCACCGAACAGCGCTTGCTGGAACAGCAATTCACGCAGGCGCAGAAGATGCACGCCGTCGGCCAGCTTGCGGGCGGTGTGGCGCACGACTTCAACAACGTGCTGACGGCGATCATCGGCTATTCCGATCTGCTGCTGTCCAATCACCGCCCGACCGATCCGTCGTTCCAGGATCTGATGCAGATCAAGCAAAATGCAAACCGGGCGGCGGGCCTCGTGCGGCAGCTCCTTGCCTTCTCCAGACAACAAACCTTGCGGCCGCAGGTTTTGAATCTCGGCGAGGTGCTGTCCGATCTTTCCATTGGTTTGCTCAAGCGCATCATCGGCGAAAATCTCACGCTGGAAGTCCGCCACGGCCGCGATCTGTGGCCGGTGAAGGCGGACGTGAACCAGCTCGAACAGGCGATCGTCAATCTCGTCGTGAACGCGCGCGATGCGATGCCGAACGGCGGCACGCTCGCAATCCGCACCAGCAACGTCACGAAAGACGAAGCCAGAACCTTCGATCATCTCGGCTTCGTGCCCGCCGATTACGTGCTCGTGGAAGTCGAGGACACCGGCACCGGCATTACCGAGGAAGATCGCGAAAAAATCTTCGAGCCGTTCTTCACCACGAAAGAACTCGGCAAGGGCACGGGCCTCGGCCTCTCCACGGTCTATGGCATCGTGAAGCAGACCGGCGGCTTCATCTATGCGCTCTCCGAACTCGGCAAGGGCACGACGTTCCAGCTTTTCCTGCCGCGCCATATCGCGAGCGCCGACGACGTGCCGGAAAAGAAAGTCGAGGCGGAAACCCGCACCGACCTCACCGGCCACGGCACCGTGCTGCTCGTGGAGGACGAGGAAGCGGTCCGCGCCTTCGCGGCGCGCGCGCTCACTTCGCGCGGCTACACGGTGCTGCAGGCCGGCAGCGGCGTGGAAGCGCTGGCGCAGATCGAGGCGCATGGCGCCGATGTCGATCTGATCGTATCCGACGTCGTAATGCCGGAGATGGACGGGCCTTCGCTCTTGCGCGAACTCAGGAAGCGGCAGTCGAAGGTCTCCGTCATTTTCGTTTCGGGTTATGCGGAGGAAGCCTTCCGCAAGAATTTGCCCGAGGGCGAGCAGTTCAAATTCCTGCCCAAGCCCTTCACGCTGAAGCAGCTCGTCGCCGCCGTGAAGGAAACGATGGGCTGAGGCCTTCGTTTCAGGATCCGGATTTGGTTTTCATACAGCGGTCTTCTTTTCCCTCCCCGCTCCGGGGAGGGTGGCGACTCCCGCGAAAGCGGGAGGAGCCGGGTGGGGTTTTGTTTCGCGCCGCGACCCCACCCCGTTCGCCGTCACTTCGTTCGGCGAACGACCCTCCCCTGAAGGGGAGGGATAAGAGCGATCGTTCGCGCGAGCGACCTCCGCCCCGCGTTTCAAGAGTAGGGGAGACGGAGCGCCGAAGGGCGCACGGTCTTCCGTAGGTGCCTGCTCTGCGAAAGCAGGCGTCGCCTTCCGGCGCTCCATCGCGGCGGCTTTTGGTTCTTCGGGACCATGCTTCCGGGACTAGACACGGGCAGCGCCTGAGCTGCCTTTGCGAGAGGCTTTCGCCTAACGATTCCAGTCCCCATTCCAGCCACTGAAGGCAGCGGGTCGTCGTGCCCGCGGATGGTGACCCGAGCCTCCCGGTGACTCCGTTGCGAGCGGACTCAGCAGGCGCCGCCTCCCGCTCCACCATCACGACGCCTCGCGAAAGCGCCCCGATGAGCGGGAGTAAGGGGAGTGTAAGGGAGGTTTTTAGGGCGGGGATAAGTCGGCTAAGATATTGAGAACTCAGCGAATGGAGTTCCCATGCCTTTCAAAGCCGCGGTCATTCAAAAGCCTCCGGTTCTGCTCGACAGGAAAAGCACCGTCGCAGCGACGGCTTCCCTGATCGGCGAAGCCGCCGCGCAAGGCGCTTCGCTGATCGTTTTTCCCGAGGCCTATGTGCCCGGCTATCCGGCCTGGATCTGGCGCCTGCGCCCGGGCGTCGATGGCGCGCTCAGCGGGGAAATCCATGCCCGGCTGCGCGAAAACTCGGTCGATCTCGCGGGCGGCGATCTCGATCCGGTGCGCGAGGCCGCGGCGAAACACAAGGCCACCGTCGTGCTCGGGATCAACGAGCGTGACAGCGAATTCAGCGGCACGACGATTTTCAACACCGTCGTCATCATCGGCGCCGACGGAAACATCCTGAACCGGCACCGCAAGCTGATGCCGACCAATCCCGAACGGATGGTGTGGGGAATGGGAGACGCGTCCGGCCTGCGCGTTGTCGACACGCCGGTGGGCCGGATCGGCGCGCTGATCTGCTGGGAAAACTACATGCCGCTCGCGCGCTACGCGCTCTATGCGCAGGACGTCGAAATCTACATCGCGCCGACCTGGGACACGGGCGAAAGCTGGCTGGCCACCATGCGGCATATCGCGAAGGAGGCCGGATGCTGGGTGATCGGCACCGCCACCGCGATGCAGGGGAGCGACCTGCCGAAGGATTTTCCGGGGCGCGACACGCTCTACAAGGACGACGAGTGGATCAATGACGGCGATGCCGTCGTCATCAAGCCGATGGGTGCCATTGCCGCCGGGCCGCTCAACCGCAAGAAGGAAATCCTCTATGCGGAGATCGACATCGAGGCCGCACGCAAGAGCCGCCGCTCGCTCGATGTGGCCGGTCACTACTCGCGGCCGGATATTTTCTCTTTCTCGGTGGACCGCAGGCCGCTGCCGCCGGTGAGGTTTCTGGATTAGTGCCGGGGTTAGACGGCGAACGAGGCGAGGTTCGGGAATAGCAGGCGCCGCTCGCTCCACTTCACGAACGCCTCATGAATGCGTCCCCCGACGAGCAGTCGTGAGCGGAGTGTAAGGGAGGTTTGGAGGGTGCGGGATAAGGAAAAAGTAGTCCCTGAAAATACAAGCTCCGCGGGCCGAACGCGGGGATCACTCGCGCGTTGTCTGGATGGCGATAGCGAGGACACCATGACTTTCAGCGTGCAGGATTTAGTCCCCTGGGTCGGCTACGCCGCCGGTCTTTGCCTCGCCGTCGCGAACCTGCCGCAACTCCTGAAAGTGTGGCGGAGCAAATCCGCCGACGATCTGTCGTTCCGGATGCTGGTGCTGCTCGTCGGCGGGCTTTCGCTCTGGATCCTGTTCGGGCTCCTGAAACAGGACTGGCCGATCATCGTCGGCAACGGCATGTCGCTGGTGCTGGCGAGCACGTTGCTGGCGTTGAAGGTGAGGTACGGTTAGCTCTCGATCAGCCGGTCATATTCGGCGTGCGAGCCGATCCAGAACCAGAGGAGATCGCCGCCCGTTTCCACCGCCAATGCGCGATAGCGAAGGCCGACGCGCACGGACCAGTAGCGTCCAATCTGCTTCAGTTGCAGCGACGGATGGGGGGATTTTCTTTCAGCAGCGCGTAGTTCTTGTCGGCGAGTTCGCGCACGGATGCAGGCAATTTGCCGTAAGCCTGCCAGAAGGCGGGGCTTGCAAAATGCCTCATAGCCCGCGGGAGCGGCCGTTCCTGTGATCGGTAAGCGCCTGCTCGGCGAGCTGGTCGAGCTTGCCGGATTTGGCATCGCGCTCGACTTTGGCGTCGAAGCGCGCGCCGTCGAATTCGTCAAACCACGCGCGGAAGCGCGCAAGCTCCTCAGGCGGCAGCTTTTCGATGGCTTTTTCAATGTCTTCGAGTTTGGTCATGGCGGCAATCTAGCACAAATGCAGGCCGCTGGCACCAACCTCATCCTGAGGAGGCGCGCAGCGCCGTCTCGAAGGATGCGGCCCATGCTTCGAGACGCATCGCTGCGCGATGCTCCTCAGCATGAGGATCAGTTTTGTCATGCCCCGCGAAAGCGGGGCATCCAGTAATCCCTGAGAACAAGGTGTTTACTGGATCGTCCGCTTGCGCGGACGATGACACTACGGAATTATCTTGAAGAACGAGCCGCCCATCCTTCGAGACGCGCCGCTACGCGGCGCTCCTCAGGATGAGGCATGAAGACGTGGAGGATACCGTCCAAGACTTGCTTACTCCGCTCGTCTCGTGTGCCGGATGCGGAGGATGCGAACTTCGTTCCGCTCGGGCAGCAGCTTGTAGAACATGCGATAGGGATAGCGTCCGATGCTGATCACGCGCACCTCTTCGAGGTCGGTTGGCCGTCCGATATGTGGATACGATGCAAGCAGAAGTGCGATTGCCTCGATGCGCCCCACGAACGCAAGGGCGGCGGCTTTATTGTCACGCGCGATATAATCGAAAATGTCGTTGAGTTGCGTCAGCGCCCGGCGGCTGTAGCCGATCTTCACGACCGCAGGCGTTTGAAAGCCGCCGCGGCTTCCTCGTCGCTGGCTGCTTCGCCGCGCCCGATTTCGGCGAGCGCGGATTCAAGATCGGCCCGTTCGTCCGGGGAAAGCCGGTAAACAGAAGTATCTTCCGCTTCCATCGCAAGCAGCACGCGCGCGGCGTCTTCCTGCCGTTCCTTCGGCCAGTTGCGAACGCGCTCCAGCACGGCGTCGATCTGGGCTTTGGTCATGGCGAATATTAGCACGAAAGCACGATCGGCGAAACCAATCCTCATCCTGAGGAGGCGCGGAGCGCCGTCTCGAAGGATGCGGCCCATGCTTCGAGACGCATCGCTGCGCGATGCTCCTCAGCATGAGGATCAGCTTTGTCATGCCCCGCGAAGGCGGGGCATCCAGTAATCACGGAGAGCAAGGTGTTTACTGGATCGTCCGCTTGCGCGGACGATGACGCTACGGAATTATCTTGAGGAACGAGCGGCCCATCCTTCGAGACGCCGCGCGCGTAAGTCGGCTCTTGCCGACTTGCGTAATAAGAAAGCGCGCGGCTCCTCAGGATGAGGCAGAAATAGAAATGGCCGGGACAAGCCCGGCCATGACAAATTATAAACCTCATGCTGAGGAGCGCCCGAAGGGCGCGTCTCGAAGCATGAGAATGTCGCCCATCCTTCGAGACGGCGCTTCGCGCCTCCTCAGGATGAGGCAGAGATAGGAATAGCCGGGACGAGCCAGGCCATGACGAGAATTTCAATGTTTGTTCGTGTTAGCAAGAATGCGAGTTTGTAAGAATCGAAGGCCGTCGAGAGTGAAAGTCTTAGAACTCCAAGTATTTTCACCTCTTTCGAGGTCGTCCCACTCAGTAATCTCTCGATGGGTTCGCCCGCAGAAAGTACGAGCAGGCGTAATAGTGAAAGAAAATTCGATTGTTCTTACTGATACAGTCTGAACGTATGAGGGTTCTTGTATTTTGTAATTTGGATACAATCCGGTGCCGCTTACGCCAATCTGTATTGAACAAGGCAAGGCTCTATAGGATACATAGCTAGCGTAGTTGCTGCTGATACCCTGCATGTATGTCTCAGGATCTGCAAGCAAGTGAATGATGTCAGTAAGTACAGCATCTGATGCGATATGCTTCGCCATTATCGCTCTCCCTATTTAGGAAGTTTTGCATAACTTTGCGGCGGTCTCGCGACCGAATGAGATCGAAATTTCGTTGGTCGACTCGTTACCGATTATCCCCCACCACCGCTTCGATCACCGCCTTCGTCACCGCCACCGTCTTAGCCTTGCCGCCGAGGTCCGGCGTGTGCAGCGACTTGTCGGCGGTGACGCGTTCGATCGCGCGCATGAGGCGGGCTGATCCCGCCTTCTCGCCGAGATGATCGAGCATCATGGTTGCGGTCCAGAAGGTGCCGAGCGGGTTGGCGATGCCTTTGCCCACGATATCGAAGGCGCTGCCGTGAATCGGCTCGAACATCGACGGATATTTCCGTTCGGGATTGAGGTTCGCCGTCGGCGCGATGCCGAGCGAGCCGCCGAGCGCGGCGGCGAGGTCGGACAGAATATCCGCATGCAGGTTGGTGGCGACAATCGTGTCCAGCGTTTCCGGCCGCATCACCATGCGCATGGTCATGGCGTCGACCAACATTTTATCCCATTTCACATCGGAAAATTCCTTGGAGACTTCCAGCGCGATCTCGTCCCACATCACCATGGCGTGACGCTGGGCGTTGGATTTTGTCACCACGGTGAGAAATTTGCGCGGGCGGGAGCGGGCGAGTGCGAACGCAAAGCGCATGATGCGCGCAACACCCGTGCGCGTGAACATCGCCACATCGGTCGCCACTTCTTCCGGATGGCCGCGATGCGCGCGGCCGCCGACGCCGGCATATTCGCCTTCGGAATTCTCGCGCACGATCACCCAGTCGAGATTTTTGTCGGTGGCATTTCGCAAAGGGCTTTCGATGCCCGGCAAAATTCTTATGGGCCGCACGTTCGCATATTGATCGAAGCCCTGGCAGATCGCGAGCCGCAGACCCCACAGCGTGATGTGGTCCGGCACGTCGGGGGCACCCACGGCGCCGAAAAAGATCGCGTCGCTGTGGCGGATCTGATCGTTGCCGTCCGCCGGCATCATGATGCCGTGCTTTTTGTAATAGTCCGTGCCCCAGTCATAATGCGTGAAGTCGAATTTGAAACTGCCCTCGCGCGCGGCGAGGGCGTTCAAAACTTCGACACCGGCGGCGATGACTTCGCCGCCGATGCCGTCGCCGGGAATGGCGGCGATCTTGTAGGTTTTCATTGCTGCCCGCTTAGTTGCCGACGGTGACGCCCGCCTTCTTGATGATCGGGACCCACTTGTCGACTTCGCTGGCGACGAGCTTCTGCAGGGATTCAGATGTCATCTCGGCGTCGGAGGGAAGCGACATGCCAAGGTCGAGCATCCGGCTGCGGATGGTCTCGTCCTTCATGGCGGCCCTGGCGGCCTCGTTCAGCTTGTCCACCACCGGCTTCGGCGTGCCCTTGGGCGCGAACATCGCGTTCCAGCCGGACACCTGGAAGTCCGCGAGGCCCGCTTCCTTCGAGGTCGGAATGTCCTTCATCGACGGCACGCGATCGGGTACGGCGACCACAAGGCCGCGCACCTGGCCGCCCTTGATCTGGGCCGCGACACCTACCGTTTGATCGCAGACGTAATCGAGTTCGCCGCCCATCAAGGCCACGAGCGCGGGGCCGGAGCCGCGATAGGGAACGTGGGTCGGCTTCACGCCGAGGAGGGAGTCGAGGAAGAGGCAGGTGAGATGCGAGGTGGCGCCGACGCCGCCGGTGCCGTAGTTCACCTTCTCGCCGTTCTTTTTCACGTATTCCATGAACTGCTTGAAGTCCTTGATGTCGGACTTGGCGTTCACCACCACGAGCATTGGCGTGCCGCCGGTGTTCATGATGAACTCGAAATCCTTGCGCGGGTCGTAGGCGAGATTCGGATAGAGGCCGACCGAGGCGGCCTGCGTGCCGAGATTGCCCATCAAGAGCGTGTAGCCGTCGGCGGTCGCCTTCGCGACGCGGGTGACGCCGGTGGTGCCGCCGGCGCCGGCGATGTTTTCGACGACGATCTGCTGTCCGAGCGTCTTCGACATGTGGTTCGCCATCAGGCGGGCGACAATGTCCGTCGTGCCGCCGGCGGCGAAGGGCACGATCAGGGTGACGGTGCGATCCGGATAATTCTGGGCTTGCGAAGCTGAGATGCCGGCGATGAGTGCCGCCGAAAGCAAAATGGAACGAACCAATGGGCGCATTGAATCCTCCGTGAGGCGGTCCGGGTTTGCCCCGGATTCACGCCGGCGGGGAGCGTAGAACGCCACGCAGGCCGATACAATCAGCGCGCCGGCTGCGCCGCGCTTTCGGTATCTGTCGCCGCTGAATTCCATCCAGTACGATTTCCGCCGCTGGCGAGCCGGCGAGCAGGATGCGCGTGAGGCAGGGAAATTCCGGTGTCGATCAACGGCATGGCGACGAGCTTGCGGAATACCGGTTGAAGGTTTGCGTTAGCCTGCGTGCGGCCAGAACATCGCCAGCAATCGCGGCGGCTTAATCCCGGCCCATGTCTCCGCTCGCGGAACCGTTCGGCCTCATCGAGCCGGGGAGATAGTCTTCGCTCGCCTCGCGGGCTGCGGCCTTTTCCATGAATTCCGCGGCCATCTCACGAAGTTGCCGCGCGGTTTCCATGTCGTAGCAGGTGCGCGAAAGCCGGAGGCATCGCGCCGCCTGCTTCCGAAAGAATTCTGCGTCAGCCATTTTCCCAGTCCTGTTTGCATCGCCGATTTTTGCAGCGGGCGATTTCCTTCTCTTGTCTGTAAAATCATCCAAGGCCCGATCGGTTCCAGTAAATTCACAGAAAGCAGCCATTCCGCGGGGACATGGTGCTTTTGAGTACGAAAAGAACATGTGAAGAACATGCTTGCGAATTAGAACAAAACATGTACATTGGTCCCGTTCCGTTTCGCCCCTAGGAATCAGACCGGGAGTCTTTCAATGTCGCCGCAGCCAGCCCTCCGACTCGTAGAAGGTAGTTCAATGGATAAGTCCAAGGCGCTCGATGCGGCGCTTTCGCAGATCGAGCGGGCGTTCGGCAAGGGCTCGATTATGAAGCTCGGCAAGAACGACAAGTCGATGGACATCGACACCGTGTCCACCGGCTCGCTCGGGCTCGACATCGCGCTCGGCATCGGCGGTCTCCCACGCGGCCGGGTGGTGGAAATCTACGGGCCGGAATCGTCGGGAAAAACCACGCTGGCGCTGCATACGGTGGCCGAAGCCCAGAAGAAGGGCGGCATCTGCGCCTTCGTCGACGCCGAACACGCGCTCGACCCGATCTATGCCCGCAAGCTCGGCGTCAATGTCGATGAACTGCTGATTTCGCAGCCCGATCACGGCGAACAGGCGCTCGAAATCGCCGATACGCTGGTGCGCTCGGGGGCCATCGACATTCTGGTGGTCGATTCGGTGGCGGCCCTTGTGCCGCGCGCCGAACTCGACGGCGAGATGGGCGACGTGCAGCCCGGCAGCCAGGCCCGCATGATGAGCCAGGCGATGCGCAAGCTCACCGGCTCCATCTCCAAATCCAAGACCATGGTGATTTTCATCAATCAGATCCGCATGAAGATCGGCGTGATGTACGGCTCGCCGGAGACCACCACCGGCGGCAATGCGCTGAAATTCTACGCCTCCGTCCGCCTCGACATCCGCCGCATCGGCGCGATCAAGGAGCGCGACGAGGTGGTCGGCAACCAGACCCGCGTGAAGGTGGTGAAGAACAAGCTGGCGCCGCCCTTCAAGCAGGTCGAGTTCGACATCATGTATGGCGAGGGCGTCTCCAAGATGGGCGAGCTGATCGATCTCGGCGTGAAGGCCGGGGTGGTGGAAAAGTCCGGCTCCTGGTTCTCCTACGACAGCACGCGCATCGGACAGGGCCGCGAGAACGTGAAGACCTATCTGAAGGAACACCCCGAGATCGCCGCCAAGATCGAGGCGGCGATCCGCCAGAACTCCGGACTGATCGCCGAGCAGATTCTGGCCGGCGAGGACGAGAAGGACAACGATACCGACGACGCGGCCGAGGCATAACGGGCGTTCCGGGCTGTCCCCGATCCAGCCCGGTCCGTTCTCCGGCCTCTCGCGGGGCGCCTCTCGTGTCTTGCCGGATTGCCTCAGCCAACAAGGTCCGCCGCCCACACTGCCCCGGCGCGGCGGGCCTTGTCGCGTCTTTAGGCGGCGGCGCTTTCCCTCGACACCATGCGAGTGCGCCGCTACACAAACGCCCATGAAAGCGACCAGCAGCGGCGTCAACGAAATCCGGTCCACGTTCCTGGAGTACTTCGCGAAGGCGGGGCACGAAATCCTGCCGTCCTCGCCGCTGGTGCCGCGCAACGACCCGACGCTGATGTTCACCAACGCGGGCATGGTGCAGTTCAAGAACGTCTTCACCGGCGTCGAGAAGCGGCCCTACAGCCGCGCGGTCACCTCGCAGAAATGCGTGCGCGCGGGCGGCAAGCACAACGATCTCGACAATGTCGGCTACACCGCGCGGCATCACACCTTTTTCGAGATGCTCGGCAATTTCTCGTTCGGCGACTATTTCAAGGACCGCGCGATCGAGCTGGCGTGGAATCTCTGCACCAAGACCTTCGATCTGCCGAAGGACAAGCTCCTCGTCACCGTCTATTACACCGACGACGAGGCGTTCTCGCTCTGGAAAAAAATCGCGGGCTTGCCCGAAAGCCGCATCATCCGCATCGCGACCTCCGACAATTTCTGGGCGATGGGCGACACCGGCCCGTGCGGCCCGTGCTCGGAAATCTTCATCGACCAGGGCGACAAGTTGCAGGGCGGCCCGCCCGGAAGCCCGGACGAGGACGGCGACCGCTTCCTGGAATTCTGGAATCTCGTCTTCATGCAGTACGAGCAGGTCACGCGCGATCAGCGCATCGACCTGCCGCGTCCGTCGATCGACACCGGCATGGGGCTCGAGCGCATCTCCGCCATCCTGCAGGGCGTCTATTCCAATTACGACACGGACCTGTTCAAGGCGCTGATCCGCGCGAGCGAGGAAGCAACCGGCGTGAAAGCCGAAGGCGAACACCGCGCGTCGCACCGTGTGATCGCCGACCACCTGCGCGCGTCGTCGTTCCTGGTCGCCGACGGTGTGCTGCCGTCGAACGAAGGCCGCGGGTATGTGGTGAGACGCATCATGCGCCGCGCCATGCGGCACGCCGAATTGCTCGGCGCCAAGGATCCGCTGATGTACCGGCTGGTGCCCGCCTTGTTGCGCGAGATGGGACAGGCCTTTCCCGAACTCATCCGCGCCGAGGCGCTGATCAGCGAGACGCTGAAGCTCGAGGAAACGCGTTTTCGCAAGACGCTGGAACGCGGGCTGGTCATTCTGGATCAGGAATCGAAGCCGCTGAAAAAAGGCGACAGCCTGAAGGGCGAGACCGCGTTCACGCTCTATGACACGTATGGATTTCCCCTCGACCTCACGCAGGACGCGCTCAAGCCGCGCGGCATTTCCGTCGACTTGCAGGGCTTCGAAGCCGCGATGCAAAAACAGAAAGCCAAAGCGCGCGAAAGCTGGAAAGGCTCCGGCGATGCCGCGACGGAAACGATCTGGTTCGGTCTGAAGGAAAAACTCGGCGCCAGCGAATTCCTCGGCTATGAAACCGAAACCGCCGAAGGGGTGGTCTCCGCGATCGTGCGCGGCAACGCCGAAGTGGCTTCGCTGAAGGCGGGCGATGAGGGGGCGGTCGTTCTCAACCAGACGCCGTTCTATGGCGAATCCGGCGGACAGGTCGGCGACACCGGGCTGCTCGTCGCCGACGGCATCCGTTTCCGCGTCACCGATACGCAGAAGAAGGCCGGCGATCTGTTCGTGCATTTCGGCCGGCTGGAGCAGGGCACGATTGCGCCCGGAAAAGCCTTGTCGCTGGAAGTCGATCGCACGCGCCGCGCCGACATCCGCCGCAACCATTCGGCGACGCATCTCCTGCACGAAGCGCTGCGGCAGGTGCTCGGCGATCACGTCGCGCAAAAGGGATCGCTCGTGGCGCCCGACCGGTTGCGGTTCGACTTCTCGCATCCGAAACCGATCAGCGCCGAAGAACTTTCCAAAATCGAGGACATGGCGAACGATTACGTGCTGCAAAATTCCGCGGTGACGACACGACTGATGGCGCTCGATGAGGCGCGCAGTTCCGGCGCCCGCGCGCTGTTCGGGGAAAAATACGGCGACGAAGTGCGCGTGGTCGCCATGGGCGAGGGTGGCGGCAACACGCTCGGCTGGTCGGTGGAACTTTGCGGCGGCACGCATGTCGCGCGCACGGGCGAGATCGGGATCATCGCGGGTCTCGCGGAAAGCGGTGTGGCGTCGGGCGTGCGCCGTCTGGAAGCGGTGACGGGCGCGGGCGCGCGGCGGCAATTGTCCGGCGAAAGCAAAAAGCTGCGTGATCTTGCGGATGCGCTCAAGGCGCCGGTGGGTGAACTCGACCAGCGTCTTTCCCAACTGATGGACGACCGGAAAAGACTCGAGCGCGAATTGTCCGACGCCCGGAAAAAACTCGCGATGGGCGGCGGCGGGGCTGCGAAATCCGCCGACGATTCCGTGCAGAAAATCGGCGACGTGAAGCTCCTCGCGAAATCCGTCGAGGGCATCGAGATGAAGGACCTGAAGAGCCTCGCCGATGAAGGCAAGAAGCAGATCGGCTCCGGTGTCGTCGCGATCATCGCCGTGGGCGAAGACGGAAAAGCCGGCATTGTGGTCGGCGTCACCGACGATCTCGTGAAGCGCTTCAACGCGGTCGATCTCGTGAAAAAAGGCTCCGAGGCGATGGGCGGCAAGGGCGGCGGCGGCCGCCCCGACATGGCGCAGGCGGGCGGACCCGATGGCGCCAAGGCCGATGCCGCGCTGAAGGCGATCGCGGCGGCCATCGCGGGCTGACGCCGCGGTCATGCCCGCGCAAGCGGGCATCCAGTAATCACTGAATCGAAGTTGTGTACTGGATCGTCCGCTTTCGCGGACGATGACAATGCAATTGCCGGTTTTTCAAGGATCGATTCCGCTTCTTAAAGTATTGATTCAAGTACCTTCAGTGTTGATTCGGAAGGTTCACCTTCCTCAACAGATTCAACGAAAAACAGCCTGAGCGCGGACGCTCAAGCCGTTGTATCCGGGAACGAAAACGACGGACCAGCCAACTCCGTTCTCATGCTGAGGAGCCCGCCGCAGGCGGGCGTCTCGAAGCATGGGCAGCCTCTCCCTTCGAGACGCGCTCTGCAAGTCGGCTGTTGCCGACTTGCTTATCCAATACCCGATATCGGGTAAACCCGACATCGGCGGCGCTCCTCAGGATGAGGCGGTTGTTGCCGTATTTTATACCCGAATTACGCCATCGCCTTCTTCAGGTTCTCGTCGATCTTGTCGAGGAACCCGGTGGTGGAAAGCCACGGCTGGTCCGCGCCGACGAGCAGCGCCAGATCCTTCGTCATGTGGCCGCTCTCGACGGTGTCCACGCAGACCTTCTCCAGCGTATGCGAGAATTTGGCCAGCGCCGCGTTGTTGTCGAGCTTGGCGCGATGGGCGAGGCCGCGCGTCCAGGCGAAGATCGAGGCGATCGAATTGGTCGATGTCTCCTTGCCCTTCTGGTGCTCGCGGTAATGGCGCGTCACCGTGCCGTGCGCGGCTTCCGCTTCCACCGTCTTGCCGTCGGGCGTCATCAGCACCGACGTCATCAGGCCCAGCGATCCGAAGCCCTGCGCCACCGTGTCGGACTGCACGTCGCCGTCGTAGTTCTTGCAGGCCCAGACATAACCGCCGGACCATTTGAGTGCGGCCGCGACCATGTCGTCAATCAGGCGGTGCTCGTAGGTGATTTTTTTCTTCTCGAACTCGGTTTTGAATTCGGAGTCGAAAATCTGCTGGAAAATTTCCATGAAGCGTCCGTCGTACTGCTTCAAGATCGTGTTCTTGGTCGAGAGATAAACCGAGTAGCCGCGGGCGAGGCCGTAATTCAGCGATGCGCGCGCGAAGTCGCGGATGCTGTCGTCGAGGTTATACATCGCCATCGCGACGCCGGAGCCCGGCGCCTTGAACACTTCCTTCTCGATCACCTTGCCGTCGGTGCCGGTGAACTTGATCGAGAGCGTGCCCGCGGTCGGAAACTTGAAATCGGTGGCGCGATACTGGTCGCCGTAGGCGTGGCGGCCGATGATGATCGGCTTGGTCCAGCCGGGCACGAGGCGCGGGATATTCTTGCAGATGATCGGCTCACGGAAAATCGTGCCGCCGAGAATGTTGCGGATGGTGCCGTTCGGCGAACGCCACATCTCCTTCAGACCGAATTCCTTCACGCGGCCTTCGTCGGGCGTGATGGTCGCGCATTTCACCGCGACGCCGACTTCGCGCGTCTTGTTCGCGGCGTCGATCGTCACCTGATCGTTCGTCCGGTCGCGATACTCTACGCCGAGATCGTAATACAGCAGGTCCACATCGAGGTAGGGATGGATCAGCTTGTCCTTGATGAGCTTCCAGATGATGCGGGTCATCTCGTCGCCGTCCATTTCGACGACGGGATTGGCAACCTTGATCTTCGCCATGCGCGCGGCCTTTCGTGAGAACGTGGGAGCAGCCGGCGGACGGCCGCGTCAATCTCTATCTGCTGAGGAAAATCCCCGGCCGCCGGTGGCGGCGTGGCTGCTATAGCAAAGGCCTGCCGGAAGACAAAGCCTGCCTCGCTGGAAACCATTTCCGGCTGCCGGAAATGCCGCGTCCGGCTGCGGTCACGACAGGCGGGCCGCCAGTCTGCGCAAGCTCCGCCGGATATCCAGCCAAAGGATCAGCCCATACGCACGACTTGCGGGTTTGCCGGGGTAAGCCAGCCTGAGCAGGCGTTGCAGCGTATGCCGGTTTTCCATGCGATGAAAACGTTCGACGGCGTTACGGACGCCGAACATCTCGACGAGGCCCGGCCAGTTGCGGGCAAAGAGTTCAGCCACAAGCGGATGGGCGAGGGCGGCGGACGCGGGCTTGTTTCCGTCGCGGATGGATAACAACGCGATATCGATCAGCCGAAGAGCGACATGGGTGCGCAGCCGTTCGGCCCGCTCGAAGCAGACCCGCGCGCGTTCGAACTGGCGCAGCGGGAGATTTGCAGGATCGCCTGCGAGCTCAGTCCCGTTTCGGCCGGGAACAAGATCGCGGGACATCGGCAGATCGATCAGCATCGAGCCGCCCAGGAAATGACAAAGCGGCAGGAAGTGCTGTTCGACATCGAGCAAAGCGAGCGTCTCCGCATCCGCCATCGGGCGCGCGAGATCGAGCACGAAGCGCCGGTAGACCTGGGGCGGGCGCTTGACCCAGAGCATGTTCAGCAGTCCCGGCTGCGAAATGTGGACCGCTTGCATGAGGCTTTCATAGGCGGCTTCCGTAACGGAGCGCACACGCGGAGCGACATCGGGCTCGCGCATCACGCCTGTGTTGCCCGGCGATGTGAAGCCGCCATTCACGCCCGGAACGAAACCGGAAGCTCTGGCAACGCTCATGGCCACGCTCGAGCGTGCCCCGATTTGAGCCTGCACATGCATCGATGCAAATTCGGGGAACAGCGTCACGCTGGAGTCGAGGAAGCAGATGAATTCTCCCTTTGCATGGTCCAGTCCCAGCAATGCGTCCTGCATCGGGCTGCTTCCGGAATCCGACATCAGGGCCGTGAAGCGGGGGTCGCCCGCAAACTCATCCTGCATGGAATTGCGAGCTGTCCGTTTAATGACGACGATGAATTCCGCGTACGGGTAATCCTGCGCGCGCAGCGAAGCGATCGTTTCCCGCAAGCCGCCGGATGGAGCGGCATCCTCGTAAAGCACGAAGGACAAAACCGGCATGCGCACCGCCGGCGGCAGGGGGCTGCCGCAAAGGCTCCCGGTTGGTTGGCCGCTCGTGCCGGTGTCCATGGGCTTACCAGCCCCGCGAACCGGACAGCGGAATCAGCGGCCGCCGCGCGATCTGCCACGCGATCCATGCGCCGGCGCGCAGAGGCGAGCGCAGCCCGGGCTGTGACGCCGCGAGACGCCAGATGTCGCGCAGCCGCATGTAGCGCGAGAGGTCCTCAAGCAGTTCACGCTCGCCGAATTCCCCGCACAGCGAACGATACTGTTCGCTCAGGGCGCCGAACACGGGCGGCGACGGGAAGTAGGCCAGCCTGTGCTCGAGCAGGACCTGAAGGATAATTTCGAGCGAGGGCCAAATCCGGCTTCGGGAAATTTCGCGATCGAGTTCGTTCCTCTTCCGGATGAAGGACGCGGCTATCTGGCATTTCATTTCCTGCCCCCGCTCGGTGAACAGGATCGAATTTTTTCCGAAACGCTGCATGCGCGGCAGGGCGCCGGACATGTTCAGAGGATGATTACGATAGAATGAAAGCGGCCAGTCGATCGTGACCGTTCCGGCCATGAGATGGCAGATTCGAAGAAAGTGATTGTCGGGCGAGTAGCCGCGGAAGATTCCATCTGGAAGTACCCGCATACCCAGATCAATGGCCGAGCGGCGAAACATATTGGAAGAACCGGGCGACCAGATCCATCCGCCCTGGCTGCGTTCGCAAAGATAAAGTCTTGCCGCAAGGCGTTCGAAGGCCGCATCGTTCATCCATTCTAGGCGCACCGCCTTCATCTGATCCCGTTGAAGCGATACCGCGGCTGCATTCTCGGAAATGCAGGGTTCGTTGCCGGCGATGAGCGCGCCGTCCGCCGAAATCAGACAACTGCTGCTGCTGGTCAGGCCGGCCGGAGAAGGAGCGGCAAGATGCGCCTGCACATGGGCGGTGGCGTATCCAGGCTGGAGATAGTCATCGCTATCGATGAACGCCAAGAATTCGCCGCGCGTAAGCGGAATGGCGTGGAGGGCGGCCGCGAGGTGCCCGCGGTTCTCCGGCAGGTGCTCGATGCGAAAGCGCCGGTCGTTTGCGGCATGACGCTCAATCACCGCCTGGCTGCCGTCGTCCGAGCCATCGTCGACGACGATGCATTCGAAATTCGGATAATCCTGCGCCTTGATGGAATCGATGGCGGCCCCGACGAAGCGCGCGTAGTTGCAGTTGATGAGGATGAAACTGACGAGCGGTGCCTGGGCCGGAGGAATATCCACTCTGGCCGGTTTTGATTCAGCGTCCGATGAGGGCAGCTTCTTGCCGGCGAGTTCGCGAAAAAATTGAAATAGTTTTTGCCTGTTCGGAGCAATGGACAGCTTTTCGGGAAAGGCTTGCGTCAGCGTGCCCGCGGACAGGAGGGCGCGATCGATCATCGCTGCGGTCAGCGGCGGCTCATAGAGATGCAGCCAGCCTTCGGGCAATTGCGATTGCAGATCGCGGGCAAACGGGGTCGCGGGTGTCAGCACGGGACGGCGTGCGCTCAGCGCGTGCACGATCGAGCCTGAATGCAGATACCGGCGGAATGGCGTCACGATGAGATCGGCAGCGAGGGTGAACTGGCGGAGTTCGGCTTCCGAGAGATGGCGGACCGCAAGGGCCACGCGCTGGTCCTTTTTCGCGGTCTCACGCAATCCCAGGATGAGGCTGGGCTCGGTCTGCTTCGGAAGGCCCGCCAGCAGCAGCCGCCGGTTATTGTCCGGTGACTCCGTAAAAATCCGCGCGAGTTCGTCGCTGCCCTTGTAGCGCGCGATGAATCCGAGCGATGCGATCACCTGCTGCGATGGCTGGAAACAGAAAGTTCGCCGCGCACCCTTTCGCTCTTTCTCCGTCCCGTCGGCGCCGGGGAACAGCGGATGCCAGATATGAAGCGCTGGCTTGCCCCGGATCCCGGGGATCGCGTTGTGCACGACTTCGAGCGTCGATGGACTGAGTGTCACGATTGCATCGACGAGTTGCGCGAGTTTCCGCCGGTAATAGTGCCGCCACAGCATGCGGCGGCCGCGCGGCAACTCATGCGGTTCAAGGTCGTGAACCATCCAGACCAGTTTGGTGCCGTTGTCTTTCCACGCGCGCAGCCTGCGCAGCACGAAACGGACGTCGCTGATCGGGAAGATTCCACTGGAAAAGACAAATTCGGGCCAGTGAATCAGCAGAATATCGGCTTCGGGGTCCGGTCTCGACCTGTGCATGCTCTGGATGGCGGAAACCTCGACCGCCGAAGTGCTGGTGCCGAGCAGCAACTCGATGAACTTGTTGTTGTTGGAGAGATAAGGCCATGACGCGATGCGCAGGCGTTTCCCGCCCGCATCGGCTTCGTTGTCCAGTCTGCCGGCTGCGGTCATTTGCCGACTGTATCCAATCGATTGCGTACCGGCATCCAGAAGCGCCGCTTGAATTCCGCGCGGGCGAGATGCCAGAAGGCGGCAACGGGTATTTTGCCGAACGACCGCAGCAAAATCCGGCGGGCCGGCGCCGGTCCCGCCAGCGCGATCAATGAGCCGACTATCCGCTTGGTCCCGAAATGCGCCAGCAGCGATGGGAGTTGCGCGGCGATCAGGCGCTGGATGTCATCGCGGCGAAAGGCGGCGCGCGGAGGCGAGCCTTCCTCGCGCATCAATGCGAGGACGGCGGGCCAGTATCGGCCGGGCACATAGCGGGTGAGGTGAGGCGCGCCGGAAAGAACCGCGGACAGTTGTGTCCGCTTTTCGAGATCGCGGTCCTTGCTCTGCGTGGAAACCGGTTCTGCGCCTGCGATTGAGATCGAACCGCCGAGAAAATGACTGAACGGCAGGAGCATCGCCTGCAGCGGAATGGATGTTAGCGCGCCGATTCCGGCCTTGTACAGGATTGCGAGTGCCTCGCGCCGATAGAGGTTTCGCGAGGATACGGCGTTCAGCCACCGTTTTTCGGCGGGGTGAAATCTCCGCGCGCTCTCGCGCATGGCCTCGAAAGCCGTGTCCGCGATCGAATCCAGCCGCACGGCTTTCGATGCGGGAAGCAAGCCGGGCTCCTGTCCGGCTGCTTCCATATCGGGCGCGCGCTCGAAGCTGACCGCGACCGGCTCGGCGGCGGCAAGATGCAGCTGCACATGCGCGGAGATGAAATGCGGCGGTAGCGCAGTTTGCCCGTCGATGACCGCAACGAACCGGCCTTGGCACTTGTCGAGCAGTGAAAGAATGCCGCCGTCTTGTTGCGGTACGATCTTGAAACGGGTGTCGCCGGAAACCGCATCGAGGAATGATGCGGCGCGATCCGGCGGCAAACCCGCGTCAGCCAGCAAAAATTCAAGGCGCGGATAGTCTTGCGCGCGAAGGGAGTCGACCAGCGCCAAGGCCGCATGCGGGGTGTCCGGCCATTCGCAGAGCGCGGATACAAGCGGAAGGCGGATGGCGGCGGACAGCGACGAAAGCCGAACCGAGCCGATCTTCGCTGCGGCTTCATTCATGGCGTCCACCGGAACGAATGGATGGCAGCCGGAACGCGGCGCGAAAATTCCGCCGCACCGAATTCCCCCATCAGCGAATCCCGATGCTCGCGCAGGGCGTCGCGCACGGGGGCGGCGGCCATTCTTCTGCGCGCCAGCGCCTCCGAACTTCCGAGCAGACGCTCGAGCACGAGCCAGAAGCGCTCCTCAACTTCCGCGCCCAGAAATTCATGCCGGCGACGGATAAACTGCGCCGCCTGCTGCAGGCGTTGTTCCATATAGAGCGGCAGCACTTCCGCGCGCGAGCGGTCGAAGGCGGACATCGTGGGAAGTTCCGCCCACTGGTTTCCGCCCTGAATTCGATAGGCCGAGAGGGGCTCATGGATGAGGAGCGAGCCGGAGAGCAAATGACAGGCGCGAAAGAAAAGATTGTCGGCGGCCTGTCCAGGCACCATCCGCTCGGGTGCGAGGATCCGCGCGCGCATCAGCCCGTCACGGCGAAAGACATTCGAAGTGCCGGGCGAAAGCGGCGCTCTGCGTTCGTGGCGCTCGATCAGTATCCGCCCGGATTCCTGCGCTGGAAATACAGGACGAAACGGAGGCGAAAGCAGCGATCCGTCGTCCGCGACTTCAACGATATCACTGTTGGAGAGTCCGGCATTTCTGTTGTTCGCAAGCCTCTCGCCTACATGCACGGAAGCGTAATACGGAAAGAGGATGTCATCGGAATCGACAAAACAGACAAACTCGCCCCTGATCTCATCCAGGGAGCTTAGCGCCGCGCCGAGCTGGCCGATATTCCGGGGAAGGTGCCGGGTGCGCATCCGTGTGTCGCGCGCGGCGTGACCGTCGATGATGTCCCGGCTGCCGTCGGTGGAGCCGTTGTCGATCGCGATGCATTCCCAGTGCGGGTAGTCCTGCGCCGAAATCGAAGCGAGGGTCTCGCCGACGAAGCGGGCGTGATTCCAGCAGATCAAAACGAAGGAAAAAAGCGGCGGATCACCGGCGGCTGGGGCACCCGGTACATTGGCTTTACTGTGGGCAGGCAGAGGCAAGCGTTGCTCTTCGGACCAAAAACGAAAAACCGCGGCGTGAATGCAGGGGCAATGGGTTTTCATATCATGCCGTACGCGGCGAAGGTACTTGCCGCCGGTGCGGGACAAAATGCTAAAAGTCCGCGCGAACGCGGAAAAGGTACTCGTATGCCAGGCGCAGGCACCGATCGCACGCAGGAATGGCCGGCGACGGGCGGACCGGTCGTGATCCTGGTCGAGCCGCAGCTCGGCGAGAATATCGGCGCCTGCGCGCGCGCAATGGCGAATTTCGGCCTGCGCCGGCTGCGGCTGGTGAAGCCGCGCGACGGCTGGCCCAATCCCTATGCGCAACGATCGGCGGCGGGCGCGGATGTGGTGCTCGAAGGGGCCGAATTGTTCGACACGCTGAAGGAGGCGATTGCCGACTGCACGCTTCTGCTGGCAACGACCGCGCGCGAGCACGGGCAGGTGAAGCCGGTTCTTTCGCCGGAACAGGCGGCATTTGAGATGCGGGGACCGATCGCCGCGGGCGAGACGGTCGGGCTGATCTTCGGCCGCGAGCGCAACGGGCTCGAGAACGACGAGATCGCACTTGCGGACAAGATCGTCACCTTGCCGGTAAACCCGGCCTTCTCGTCGCTCAATCTTGCGCAGGCGGTGCTGGTGCTTGCTTACGAATGGTTCAAGCTCGCGAGCGGCAGCGAACTGCCCTTTAAGATGAATCCCAAATCCGGCCCGGCGCCGAAGCAACAGTTGCACGCTTTCTTCGAAGGACTGGAGAAGGAGCTTGAGCGGGTCGATTTTTTCCGCCCGCCGGAAAAGCGCGAGGTGATGACGATCAACCTGCGCAACCTCATTCATCGCATGTCGCCGAACCATCAGGACGTGCAAACCCTGCATGGCATCGTCCGCGCACTGGTCGAGGGCCGCAAGGGTCCGGCGGAAGGCGGCATCCTGCGTGGGGGTGAGGCGGAGTTGCTGCGCGAGCTTCTGAACAAACACGCCGCGCAGGAAGACTCGGGCACCGCACCGGGCAAGGGGCTCGCGCGGCTGTTGCGGCGGAATCCGACGCAGGCCGAGAAAATTTTATGGAAGGCGCTTTCCAATGACCGGCGCTTTGCCGGCGTGTTCAAGCGCAACGTGCCGATCGGCCCGCAGGTCGCGGATTTTCTGGCGCAACCCTTGCGGCTTCTGCTCGAAATCCTGCCGGATGACGAGCCTGCCGCCGCGAAGGATGCGCGCGCCGCCAAGCGGGCATGGCTGGAAGCACGGAACTACCGGATGCTCGATATTCCTTCCGTGCAAGTGGAGCGGAACCTGGCAGCGCTTCTCGAACGGATCGCGCTGGAGATCGAGGACGCCAGCGCGCCCAAGTGATTGAGGAATTGTTCTTCAAAGAGCGCCGAATTCCTTGCAATCGCGAAACGCTACCGGAAACTGAATTTGCTTCCTTGCATTTCGACTCCGCGAGTAACCCGCACAGGAACGGGCCGCGAACCAGGGTAGAACGAAAGCGGAGAGGGCGTTGTCGGCGCGTTCCATTCGTTGATTTGCGTTTGCCTTAACGCTTTCCTCGCGACGGGTTAGATAAGGTTCCATATGTCCTCCGCAGCTCCGATTTCCAGCGTGCTCGTGTTCGACTCCGGCCTCGGCGGGCTCACGGTCCTGCGCGAGATCGAGAAGGCGCGGCCCGACCTGCCGCTGACCTATGTCGCCGACGATGCCGTGTTTCCGATCGGGCGGCTGGCCGACGACGTGCTCACCGCGCGGGTCGTGTCGGTGATGGAGCATTACATCGCGAAGCTCGCACCGCGCATGGCGGTGATCGCGTGCAACACCGCATCCACCCTGGTGCTGCCGGTGCTGCGCGCAAAGTTCACGATCCCGTTCGTGGGAACGGTGCCCGCGATCAAGCCGGCCTGCGCGCAATCGAAAACCAAACGCATCAGCGTGCTGGCGACACCCGGCACCGTGGCGCGCGACTATACGAAGGCGCTGATCAAGGAGTTCGCGGGCGACTGCAAGGTGACGCTGGTGGGTGCCGAAAACCTCGCCTCGCTCGCGGAGGCTTCCATGCGCGGGGCGGCGGTGGACGAGATGGCGATCGTGCGGGAGCTTTCGCGCTGCTTTGTCGATGACGGTGCCCGCACCGATACGGTGGTGCTCGCCTGCACCCATTACCCGCTTATTCTCGACCGGCTGAAGGCGTGCTCGCCCTGGCCGGTAACGTTCATCGACCCGGCCCCGGCCATCGCGCGGCGGGTGTCGGAACTTGCAGGGCCGGATGGCGACAAGTCCACCGAAACCGGCCGGGCTTATTTCACCAGCGGGCATACCCCCGGGCCGGAACTCGTGGCGGCGCTCGCGGCCTTCGGTCTGGCGCCAGTGCATGAGCCGCCCCTGAAAGTTTGACAGGGCCGGGCGCAGGGCGTATCCACCCACCGTCTGGCGGGCCTTTTGGCCCGCTGTACATTTTCCGCACCCGCGGCGGCGAGGCTTGGTTGCAGGTTCCACCTGCGGCGCTCGGCTTCACGCCTGTCGGCCGGCAACCCCGGCAGAGGAGGGCGCGATCCAACCTGAGAGGATCAGCGATGACGAAGCGCGTTCTGGCGAAGCATAAAATCGACCGCCGCATGGGCGAGAATATCTGGGGCCGCCCGAAGAGCCCCGTGGCCCGCCGCGAATACGGCCCCGGCCAGCACGGCCAGCGCCGCAAGGGCAAGCTCTCCGACTTCGGCGTGCAGCTCCGCGCCAAACAGAAATTGAAGGGCTACTACGCCAACATCACCGAAAAGCAGTTCCGCAACATCTACGCGGAAGCCAACCGCATGAAGGGCGACACCGGCGCGCATCTGATCGGCCTGCTGGAGCGCCGTCTCGATGCGATGATCTATCGCGCGAAGCTGGTGCCGACCGTGTTCGCCGCCCGCCAGGTCGTTTCGCACGGCCATGTGCAGGTGAACGGCAAGCGCGTGAACGTGGCGAGCTACCGCCTCAAGGTCGGCGAAGTGGTTTCGCTCACCGAGAAGGCGAAGGACCTCGCCATCGTGATCGAGGCGACACAGTCGCCCGAGCGCGACGTGCCGGATTACATCGAAGCGGACCACAAGAAGATGACCGCGAAGCTCGCGCGCATCCCGGTGCTGACGGACGTTCCGTTCCCGGTGCAGATGGAACCGCATCTCGTCGTCGAATATTATTCGCGCTGAGAGCCAAGTTTCTCGAAACAGCGATCCAGAATGCGAAAACGGACGCGAATCACGCGTCCGTTTTTATTTTGGGCTGCCCGGTTTTTCATCAGCCTGGTTGCACCCGGAATCCGGATTTTTCCCCAAGTCACGGAAGCAACAGCATTTTTTGCTGGTTGATAGTTTCGGCCCGGCAGTGGCGCTGGCCCCAAATCTCGATCATTTTGTCCTCGCTCCTACCAAAGTCGTAGGGGGCAACTTACTAGGGGAGAATCGCACATGGATGCAGTGAAAGGCGTGAAGAGCTTGATCGGCTCACTGACCGAAATCGGTCTGATGCTGATCGCGTTGGCGATTGTGGCGTCGCTGTTGGTCGGCGCGAACGTTCCGTTCTTTGGCGGAGTGGTGGGAAATCTGATCGCGCTCGTCAAAGACCTCGGTGCCAACGGCCTCGTGGGCCTGATCGTGCTGGGCATCATCGTGTGGCTGTTTTCGAAACGGACAGTGAGCTGATCCGGCGAAGGCACGCTTCTTCCCGGCCGGCATCAGGCCGGGGCGATCCGTTGGGTGAGGAATGATCCTCACCCAACAGCCGGAGGCAGACATGCAGAACTATCTCGACAAATCGAAGCATTATCTCTGGGCCTTCGTCGAAATCGGCTTTCTCGTCGTGCTCGCGGCCGTCCTGGTTTTCCTGCTGATGGGTCAGGGCTCCGGCCCGTTCATCACGGGGGTCGCGGACAATGTGATGAAATTTGCCAATGGCCTGCAGCCGCAAGCACTTGTCGGCATCGCCATCGTATTGGCCCTGATCTATCTCATCAGCAATCGCGTGAAGGGATAGACCGAACACCGCAAGACGAGGCAAAGGCCGCCCGGTGGGCGGCCTTTTTTATTTTCAGCCTTTGTCGGCGTCCGCCGGAAACGCAAAAATATCGGCGTCCGGGTCGCTTTCCCCGCGGATCAGGCGGCCGAGCAGTTCGCCGCCGATCTCGGCGTAGGTCATTCCGTTGCCGCCGAAGCCGAACACGGCGTAACAGCTCGGCCAGCCGGGAAGGGCTCCTATTTTCGGCAATCCGGTGTCGCTCACGCCGAAGGCCCCGGACCAGACGAATTCCGGTGTCGTGTCGAGATGCGGAAAGAATTCGGCGAGCTTGTCGCGCATTTCCTCAAGTTTTTCCGGCGTCATGCGCTTGCGCCGCTCTTCGTCGTCGAAGTCCTCATCGCCGCCGCCGAGCAGGGCGCGGCCGTCCGGTGTGGAGCGAAGATAGGAGTAGGGGTCGGACGCCTCCCAGATCAGCGCCCGTTCGGGCCACAGTTTTTTCTGCACCGTCGTGGCATAGGCCCATGTCGAAACAACCTCGTGGCCTTGCACCTCGATGTAATCCGGAATCTCGTAGCCGGAGGCGAAAACAAGATGGCGTGCACGGATGGTGAAACCGGCATCCGTCTGCGCGACGATTCCGGACGCACTTGCCTCGACCGCCGTGATGTCGGTATCGCCATATAGATGCGCGCCGCTGGAAATCGCCGCGCGATAAAGGCCCGCCGCAGCCTTTACCGGGTTGGCTTCTCCGGTATTTTCCGAAACGATCGCGGCGTCGTTCGCAAGGCCGAATCTCGTGCGCAGTTCGGCGCGGTCAATGAGATAAGAGGGCAGTTCCAGTTCCGCGCGGGCGGCGGTCTCGATTTCAAGCCCTTCCCCATTCAGCGCATTGCCGGGGAGGTACACGCCGAGCCGGTGCCTGAAATCGCATTCGATGCAAAGCGAAGCAAATTTCTGCGTCAGCGAGCGCATCGCCTGGCTGGAGCGCAGCCAGGCGCGGTTGGCAGGCTCCGATCCGATCTTCGCACGAAGCTTGATCAGCGGAACGTCGATCTCGTAGAGCAGCAACGCCGTGCTCGCATTGGTGCTGCCGTGGCCGTGCTTGCGGCGGTCGGCGACCGCGACGGTAAAATCCCGGCTCAGATTTTCCGCAACAATCGAGCCGGTGAACCCGCCGCCTACAACAAGCACATCGACGTCGATGTCCCGCGCAAGCTTCTGCGTCGGCAGCGCATCTGCGGTTGCCGTGCTCCAGAGCGGGTTACCTGAATGGAGGTCGCGTTTCTCGGTGGTCACGGACGATAACGGCGCGGAAGCCCGGCGGTTCCGGGACTTTTCCTCGACACCGGCACGCAATAAAAATGGCCGGGATGCGAACCCGGCCATTTTCAGTATTGCGGAAGATCAGCTCAGGCGCGCGCGCTTTCCTTGCTGGCGACGCCCTTATCCTTGAACAGGGTCTGCAATTCGCCGGCCTGGAACATCTCGCGTACGATGTCGCAACCGCCGACGAACTCGCCCTTTACATAAAGCTGCGGGACGGTCGGCCAGTTGGAATACTGTTTGATGCCTTCACGAAGGTCGCCGCTGTCCAGCACGTTGAGGCCCTTATAGGGGACTCCGATGTGGTCGAGGATCTGCACGACCTGACCGGAGAAACCGCACATCGGGAACTGCGGCGTCCCCTTCATGAAGAGCACGACGTCGTTGGACTTGATCTCGTTGTCGATGAACTGGCTGATGCTCATGGCTCGTCCGTATCCTGTGTCCGCGGGCGTCAGGCGCCCGGTATCGAAGTTTGCAACGCGAGGGCATGCAGCGTACCGCCCATCCGCCCTTTCAGGGCATCATAGACCATCTTGTGCTGCTGCACGCGGCTTTTTCCGCGGAAGCTCTCGGCGATAACCGTGGCCGCATAATGGTCCCCGTCGCCGGCGAGGTCGCGGATTTCCACCTGCGCGTCGGGGATGGCTTCCTTGATCATCTGCTCGATATCGCGGGCGTCCATCGGCATTGCAAGTCTCCGCCTTAAGCCTCCCGCTCACCCGGCCGGGCCCGCCATATAGGCCGGAAGCCACGACTCATGAAGCGCATGCAAGGCTTGCACCAATATTGGATGCTCGCCGGGCAGCGTCAATTCCTTGCCCTTGGTTGCGCCGATCCGGGTAAGGATGATGCCCGTGGCTTTGGCCCTTGCCTCGATGGCGGCGAGGTTCGCGGGTGTAGCGGTCAGCACATAGCGGGCCTGATCCTCGCCGAACCAATAGGCGTGGGCGGGGAGGCCTGCGGGCGGGGCATCAAGCTTGGCCCCGATCCCGGAGGCCATCGCCATCTCGGCAAGTGCGACCAACAGGCCGCCGTCGGACAGATCGTGCGCGGCGGTAACAAGTTTTCCGGTGATGAGCGCGCGGACGAGATCGCCGTTCTTCTTTTCGAGTGCCAGATCGACCGGCGGCGGCGCGCCTTCTTCTTTTCCGATCACAGTCGCCAGATAAGAGGACTGGCCGAGCCAGCCTTTCGTTTCGCCGATCAGCAGAATCGTCTCGCCTTCGGCCTTGAAAGCGAGGCTCGCGGATTTCCCCAAGTCCTCGATGATGCCGACGCCGCCGATAGTGGGGGTGGGCAGGATCGCGCGCCCTTGCGTCTCGTTGTAGAGCGAGACGTTGCCGGAGACGACCGGGAAGTCGAGCGCGCGGCAGGCCTCGCCGATGCCGCGCACGCAGCCGACAAACTGGCCCATGATTTCCGGCCGTTCGGGATTGCCGAAATTGAGGTTGTCGGTCACCGCCAGCGGACGCGCGCCGACCGCGGTGAGATTGCGCCAGGATTCCGCGACCGCCTGCTTGCCACCCTCAAAGGGGTCCGCTTCGCAATAGCGCGGAGTGACATCCGTGCACATCGCGAGCGCACGCGGGCCGTTCTCGATACGGATGACGGCGGCGTCACCGCCGGGGCGCTGGACTGTATTATTGAGAATGAGATGGTCGTACTGCTCCCAGACCCATCTTTTTGAACAGAGGTCCGGCGAGCCGATGAGTTTTTTCAAAGCGTCGCCGATGGAGGAAGGTGCCGGCACGGAAGCGGGATCGAGGACGGGCAATTTTTTCGGCTCCGTGAACGGGCGCTTGTATTCCGGTGCTTCATCGCCCAACTCCTTGATCGGCAGGTTCGCCATCTCGTCGCCGCCGTGCTGCACGATGAAGCGAAGCGTATCGGTGGTGTGGCCGACGACGGCGAAGTCGAGGCCCCACTTCCTGAAGATGGCTTCGGCTTCTTTTTCTTTTTCCGGTTTCAGCACCATCAGCATGCGCTCTTGCGACTCGGAGAGCATCATCTCGTAGGCGCTCATGCCTTCTTCACGCGTGGGGACTTTATTCAGATCCAGCGTGACGCCGAGATCGCCCTTGGCGCCCATTTCGACGGCGGAACAAGTAAGCCCGGCGGCACCCATGTCCTGGATCGCGATCACGCAGCCCTTGCGCATGATTTCCAGGCAAGCCTCCAGCAGAAGTTTTTCGGAGAATGGATCGCCGACTTGAACCGTGGGACGTTTCTCCTCGGAGTTCTCATCGAATTCCGCCGAGGCCATGGTGGCGCCGTGAATGCCGTCGCGGCCGGTTTTCGATCCCAGATAAACAATCGGCAGGCCGACGCCGGAGGCTTTCGCGTAGAAAATGCTGTCGGTTTTGGCGATGCCGACGGCCATCGCGTTGACGAGAATATTGCCGTCATAGCGCGAATGAAATCCGATCGAGCCGCCGACGGTGGGCACGCCGAAGGAATTTCCATAGCCGCCGATACCGGCGACGACGCCCGCCACAAGCGAGCGGGTTTTCGGATGGCTTGGATCGCCGAAGCGCAGCGCGTTCAGGCACGCGACCGGCCGCGCGCCCATGGTGAACACGTCGCGCAGGATGCCGCCGACGCCGGTGGTGGCTCCCTGATAGGGCTCGATGAAGGAGGGATGGTTGTGGCTTTCCATCTTGAAGACGCAAGCGAGACCTTCGCCGATGTCGATCACGCCCGCGTTTTCGCCCGGCCCCTGAATGACCCACGGGGCGCTTACAGGCAGCGTGCGCAGATGCACCTTCGAGGATTTGTACGAGCAGTGCTCGTTCCACATCGCCGATACGATGCCGAGTTCGGTGAAGCTCGGCTCGCGGCCGATCAGATTGCGGAATCGCTCGTACTCGTCCGGCTTCAAACCGTGTTGGGCGACGAGTTCGGGGGTGATTTTGGGTTCGTTTCGGATCATTCACGGGCAGCCAATTTTTTCTGTCATTCCGGAGGGCGCGTAGCGCCGATCCGGAATCCAGCCGGATATTCAGAACGTGCTTCTGGATTCCGGGTTCGCCGCTGCGCGGTGCTCCGGAATGACGGATAAATTCTCACGCCGCCTCCAGCGCCGCCTTGATGCTCTCGAAAAACCCGCGGCCGTCGGTGGGACCGACGGCGGGATCGACATGATTTTCCGGGTGCGGCATCAGGCCGAGCACGTTGAGCTTTTCCGACATGATACCGGCGATGGCGTTGGTGGCGCCGTTGTAATTCCATGCGGGATCGAGTTTGCCTTCCGGCGAGACGTAGCGGAACAGCACGCGGCCTTCGCCTTCGAGGCGAGCGATGGTTTCCGCATCGGCGAGGTAATTGCCTTCGCCATGCGCGACCGGGACTTTAATGACGGCACCCGCATTGTAGCGGCGCGACCATGGCGTGTCGGAGCGCTCGATGCGCAGATAGACCTCGCGGCACATGAATTTGAGTTTCGCGTTGCGCGCGAGCACGCCGGGCAGGAGACCGCTCTCGCACAAAATCTGAAAACCGTTGCAGATGCCGAGGACAAGCCCGCCCTTGTTCGCGTGTTCGCGCACGGCGTCCATGATCGGCGCGCGGGCGGCGATGGCGCCGCAGCGGAGATAGTCGCCGTAGGAAAATCCGCCGGGCAGCACCACGAGATCGGTGCCCTTCGGCAGCGACGTATCGGCGTGCCAGACCATCTCGGACTTGCGGCCGGAGGTCAGCTCGATCGCGCGCGCAACGTCGCCTTCGCGATTGGAGCCGGGAAATACGACGACGGCGGATTTCATTGGCGCTTTCCCGTGCCCGTCATCCTGAGGTGCGAGGCGCGAATGCGCCGAGCCTCGAAGGATGACGCATGCTTGGGCCCGTTCATCCTTCGAGGGCCGCTGCGCGGCCACCTCAGGATGACGGGAGCGATTGCAGGTGAAGTCAACCGATCACCTCGACCCGATAATTCTCAATCACGGTATTGGCGAGCAGTTTCTCGCAGGCATTCTTCAGCGCGGCTTCGGCGGCGGGCTTGTCCTTGACGGAGAGTTCCACATCGAACACCTTGCCCTGCCGCACGCTCTCGACGCCGGCGACACCGAGCGACCTCAGCGCGCCCTCGATCGCCTTGCCCTGCGGATCGAGCACGCCGTTTTTCAGGGTGACGGTGACGCGGGCTTTCATCAGCTTTTGACGAGGACCGGTCCGGTGCCTTGCAGCGGCTCGTTCTCGGTCATGATGCCGAGGCGCCTAGCGACCTCGGTATAGGCCTCGATCAGCCCGCCGAGATCGCGGCGGAAGCGATCCTTATCCAATTTTTCGTTCGTCTTCATGTCCCAGAGACGGCAGCTGTCGGGGCTGATCTCGTCGGCCACGACGACACGCATCATGTCGTTTTCCCAGAGACGCCCGCATTCCATCTTGAAGTCCACGAGACGGATGCCGACGCCGAGGAAGAGGCCGGAGAGGAAATCGTTGACCCGGATCGCAAGCGCGATGATGTCGTCGATTTCCTGCGTGGTGGCCCAGCCGAAGGCGGTGATGTGTTCTTCCGACACCATCGGATCGTTGAGCTGGTCGTTCTTGTAGTAAAATTCGATGATCGAGCGCGGAAGCTGCGTGCCTTCCTCGATACCCAGACGTGTCGCGAGCGAGCCGGCGGCCACGTTGCGGACCACCACTTCCAGCGGGATGATCTCGACCTCGCGGATCAGCTGCTCGCGCATGTTGAGCCGCTTGATGAAATGGGTGGGCACGCCGATCTCGTTCAGCTTCTGGAACATGAATTCGGAAATGCGGTTGTTCAGCACGCCCTTGCCGTCCAGCACTTCATGCTTTTTCGCATTGAAGGCGGTGGCGTCGTCCTTGAAATGCTGGATGAGGGTCGCGGGCTCCGGTCCTTCGTAGAGGATCTTGGCCTTTCCCTCGTAGATTTTGCGGCGGCGGCTCATGGGTATGTACCGGGGGTTCAGAAAATCCATTGCTTGCAGTGACTCCGGCGCGGCCACCCGTATTTCTTCCGGGCGGGTAGGTCTTTTCATTCAGTTCGGGTGGCCCGAAACGACCCTAGCCGAACGCCCCAGGCCTTACAATGCGATGCTTGTGGGCAATCCTTCGAGACGCCCGCCACCCTCGATGGAGAGGTGGCGGGCTCCTCGGGATTAATTCACGAATCGGCGTCACAGGTGCCTGTTGATCCGGCCGCCGCCCGCCTATATGCAAATCCCCACCATTTCATACGATTGGAGCCGACGCCGATGACCACCTTCGACAAGCGCGAGGAAGGCTTCGAAAAGAAATTCGCGCACGACGAGGAACTGCGCTTCAAGGCCTATGCCCGGCGCAACAAGCTGCTTGGCCTGTGGGCGGCGGACAAGATGGGTCTCCTCGGTATCGATGCCGATGCCTATGCGAAGTCGGTGGTGCTCGCCGACTTCGAGGAAGCGGGCGAGGACGACGTGTTCCGCAAGGTGCGTGGCGATCTCGACGCCAAGGGACTGAAGTCGATCGCCGACACCGACATCCGTGTCGCCATGAACGACCTCCTCGCCAAGGCCATCGAAGACATCAAGAGCGGCAGCTGAGCCAGACTTCTTCCATCGCGAGCCTCGCCGCCCGCCTGAAGGCGGGGGAGACGGTTTTCAACGCGTGGATGACGGTGGCGCATCCGGCGGTGGTGAACGAATTTGCCCGCGCCGGTTTTCAATCGGTCACAGCCGATATCCAGCACGGCTTCTGCGACTATGCCGCTCTCGTGAGTTGCGCGAATGTTGCCGCCGCGCGCGGTCTTTCCATGACAGTGCGCGTGCCGTTCGACGACTATTCGATGGCAAGCCGTGCGCTCGATGCCGGCGCAAGTGCCATCATCATGCCGATGGTGAATTCGGCGGATGACGCTTCGAGGCTCGTCAATGCCACCAAATATCCGCCGGCCGGCGAGCGGAGCTGGGGCCCGCATACGGCGCTGCCGATTTCCGGGCTGGAGCGCGACGACTTCCTGCGGCGCGCGAACGAGTTTTCGCTCTCTTTCGCCATGATGGAAAGTGCCGATGCGCTGGAACATATCGAGCGCATCATCGCGACCCCGCACCTCGACGGCATTTTTATCGGGCCGTTCGATTTGAGCGTTTCGCTTTCACGCGGACGCGAAGCGAACCCGTCGCATCCGGCGGTCGATGCGGCGATCGAGAAAGTGCTGCTGCTCTGCCTGAAACACCAGAAAATTCCCGCGATCTTCGCCGCATCCAGCGAACAGGCGGCCGAACACGCCAAACGCGGCTTCCAATTCATCTGTATCGGCACCGACATGAGCATGCTGCGCGGTGCTGCTGAACAGATACTAGCTCGCGCGAAAGGCTGAACCCGGCGCCTGAACGCTCGTTCATCTAGATTGCAAAAGTTTAAAGCGAGCGTTGGGAACTTCCGTGATAGGCTTGCGTTCTTGCGATAACCCATGCCGGGTTCACGGGAGTATTGTGCGCCATGTTTGCTGTCAGAAAATCGTTTATTGCCGCTGTCTTTCTCGGCATTTCGACAGCAAGCGCGCTTGCGATACCGGCGGTGGTCAATACCAATTCGAATTTTCGCTGGGGACCGGGAACGGATTTTCCCGTCATCACCGTGCTTCCGGCAGGCACCCCGCTCGACGTCGATAGTTGCAACGACGGCTGGTGTCTCGCGCGCGTGCCCAATGAGCCGGAGCTTGAGGGCTTCATTGCCCGGCAGCTCGTCAATTTCAGGGGCGGTATCACCGTTCCTTACGTCCAGCTTTATCCGGACTACGAATATTACAACGGTTACATCTACGGGCCGGGCTACACATTCCTTTACTACGGAGACTTCCACAGCCGCGGAGAGTCGCGCGCATCACGGCACAACCGCGCGGAATCGCGCAATCAGCGTCACACGCGTGCGGAATCGCGGGGCCGGCACAATCGTAACGAAACCCGTGCCGAGGGCCACAGCAATGACATTTCCCGCAATATAGGCGGGCACAGCACGATCGAATCCCGCGCCGACAATCACACGGTCGCGGAATCGCGCGCGAACCGGCACAGACGTTCGGAGTCCCGCGCCGACCGCCACCAGAACAATGTCTCGCAGGCCGTCAAGCAACGCATCAGGGACGGCCGCGACCTGGACGGTGATGGTATTCGCAATCGCCAGGACCGGGATCGCGACGGCGACGGGATCAGAAACCGTCAGGACCGGGATCGCGACGGTGACGGGATCAGAAACCGCCAGGACCGGGATCGCGACGGTGACGGGATCAGAAACCGCCAGGACCGGGATCGCGACGGTGACGGGATCAGGAACCGCCAGGACAAGGATCGCGACCGCGACGGCACGCCGAATCGCAAGGATGGCGAGCGCAACACCAAAGCGGACCAATTGAAGGCTGAGCGCGACAAAGCGGACCAATTGAAGGCTGAACGCGACAAAGCGGATGCCCCGAAAGCCAAGGCAGACGCCCCGAAAGACGCCCCGAAAGCCAAGGCAGAAGATCGCCAGCAACAGCAGCAGCTGGAACAGCGTCAGAACATCCAGCAGCAGCAGCAGCAAAAGCAGCAACAGCAGCAACAGCAGCAACAGCAGCAGCAGATTCAGCAGCAACGCCAGCAAGAGCAGCAGCGGCAGCAACAGCAGCAGCAACAGCAGCAGCAACAGCAGCAGCAACAGCAGCAGCAACAGCAACAGCAACAGCAGCGACAGGAGCGTCCGCAGCAGCAGGAACGACAGGAACGTCAGCAGCAGCAGCAGCGACAGGAACGTCCGCAGCAGCAGGAACGACAGGAACGTCAGCAGCAGCAGCAGGAACGACAGGAACGTCCGCAGAAGCAGGAACGTCCGCAGAAGCAGGAACGCCAGCAGCAAAACAAGGATGGCGGCGACAACAAATAATCGATGATCCAGGAAAAAGGGCGGTCTTCGGACCGCCCTTTTTTTATTGGGCCAGCTTCCAGCCTAGCCGAACACGCGCCTGAAGATCGTGTCGATCTGCGCGAGGTGGTGATTGATGTCGAAGCAGGCGGCGACATCGGCTTTCGACATCAGCTTCGCGACATCGGGATCGGCTTCCAGCAGCGACTTGTAGTCGGCTTTGGTTTCCCAGACCTTCATGGCGTTGCGCTGCACGACGCGATAGGCTTCCTCGCGCGCCATGCCTTTTTTGGCAAGCTGCAACAGCACGTCCTCCGAAAACACAAGCCCGCCGAGCTGGTCGAGGTTCTTCTGCATGTTCTCCGGGTAGACGAGCAGTTTGTCGATCACGCCGGCAAGGCGGTTCAGCGCGAAGTCCATTGTGATCGTGGCATCGGGGCCGATGTTGCGCTCCACGGACGAGTGCGAGATGTCGCGCTCGTGCCAGAGCGCCACGTTCTCCATCGCGGGAATGACGAAGGCGCGCACGAGGCGGGCGAGGCCGGTGAGATTTTCCGTCAGCACCGGGTTGCGCTTGTGCGGCATCGCCGACGAGCCTTTCTGCCCCGGCGAAAAAAATTCCTCGGCCTCGCGCACTTCCGTCCTTTGCAGATGCCGGATTTCGGTGGAGAGCCGTTCCACGGACGAGGCGATCACGCCCAATGTGGCGAAAAACATCGCGTGGCGGTCGCGCGGGATCACCTGGGTCGAGATCGGTTCCTCGGCGAGTCCCATCCGCTTCGCCACATGCGCCTGCACGCGCGGATCGACATGGGCGAAGGTGCCGACGGCGCCGGAGATGGCGCAGGTGGCGATTTCTTTTCTGGCTGCAACCAGACGCTCGCGGCCGCGCGCGAATTCTGCGTAGGCCTGTGCGAGCTTCAAGCCGAACGTGGTCGGCTCGGCATGGATGCCGTGCGAGCGGCCGACGCAAACCGTATTTTTGTGCTCAAGCGCGCGCTTCTTCAGCGCGGCAAGCAGCTTGTCCAGGCCCGCGAGCAACAGATCGGCGGAGCGGGCAAGCTGCACGGCGAAGGTGGTGTCGAGCACATCCGACGACGTCATGCCGAGATGCACGAAGCGCGCCTCGGGGCCGACGATTTCGGCCAAGTGGGTCAGGAACGCGATCACGTCGTGGCGCACTTCGCGCTCGATGGCGTCGATGCGGGCGATATCGAATTTGGCGTCGCGCCCTTTTTCCCAGATTTTCCTGGCGGCTTCCCTCGGGATGACACCCAGCTCGGCCATCGCGTCGGCAGCGTGCGCCTCGATCTCGAACCAAATCCGGTAGCGCGTTTCCGGCGACCAGATCGCGACGGCTTCGGGGCGGGAATAGCGCGGAATCATCGGGGCTCCTTGCGCCTTCGCGTAGCACGCGCAAATGCGCGTCTCAATGCGGCGCGTTCACTCGAAGTTTTACTGGAAGCCTTCCTTGGGCGGCAGCCGCTTCGTCACCGCCATGAAGCGGCGGTTTGGGCCGGCGTGGCTGTCGTCATTGTCCACGGTTTCGATCAGCACCGCCAACGCATCGCGCGTTGTCAGGCCGCTTCGCCGCGCGCCATGGCGCTCGCGTCGCGGATCGCGGCGATCTTGGCGCGATAGGTGTCGGGCGCATTCCCCTTGCCGAACACGGCGTTGCCGGCGACCAGCGCGTTCGCGCCCGCCGCCGCGACGAGGGGGGCCGTTTCCGGCGTGATGCCGCCGTCGACTTCGAGATCGATCGGGCGGTCGCCGATCATCGTCTTCAGCGCGCGGATCTTGTCCAGCACCGGTGCGATGAAGCTCTGCCCGCCGAAGCCTGGGTTCACCGTCATGGCAAGGATGAGATCGACCTTGTCCAGCACGTATTCGATGGCACTTTCCGGCGTGGACGGATTGAGCGCCACACCGGCTTTCTTGCCGAGCGCGCGGATCGCCGAGAGCGAGCGTTCCAGATGCGGGCCGGCCTCGGCATGCACGGTGATGATGTCGGCACCGGCGGCTGCGAATGCTTCCAGATACGGATCGGCGGGCGCGATCATCAGATGCACGTCGAGGATTTTCTTCGTGACCGGCCGCAGCGCTTTCACAATCAGCGGACCGATGGTGATGTTTGGCACGAAATGGCCGTCCATCACATCGACGTGAATCCAGTCCGCACCCGCGGCTTCCACCGCGCGCACTTCGTCGCCGAGGCGCGAGAAATCGGCGGAGAGAATGGAGGGCGCGATGCGGAGCGGGCGGCTGTTCATGGCTTCACCTGATTTCGTCCGTCTTTTGCCACAGGAAAAATCGCCCGTCTCGCGAAATTGGCCCGCAAGTCCCATATATCTTTAACGGAAAGAAACGCGCGGAAGGATGGCGGAAATGGCGAGAAGCGAAGTGCTGGTCCTGGGCGCGGGCATGGTCGGCGTCTCATGCGCCGCCCATCTGCAAAAGCGCGGGATTTCCACGACGCTGCTGGACCGGCGCGGGGCGGGCGAGGAGACGAGCCATGGCAATGCCGGGCAGATCGAATCCTCCCGGATGCTGCCGATTGCCTTTCCGCACTCCCTGCGCGAGATCGCGCGGCATGCGCTGGGGCTGGCGCCCGAAAGCAATTTCCACTGGAGCGCTATTCCCGGGCTTGTGCCTTTCCTGCTGCGCTACTGGGCGGCGTCGGGCGAGAGGCAACTCATCGCAACGGCGCGCGCGCTGCGTCCGATGCTCGCCGTTTCCCCGGAAGAGCATGAGGCGCTGGCCGCACTTGCCGGCACGCCGCAACTCATCCGGCGCAAAGGCTGGCTGAAGATTTTCCGCACCGGTGCAGGTCTTGAAGCGACCAGCGGCGACCGCGCGCTCGCCGATGAATACGGCGTGCCGTATACAATTCTGACGCGCGAAGAAGTGCTGGCGCTGGAGCCGCATCTGCGACCGGAGTTCCAGCATGGCGTGTTCTGGCCCGGCACCGGCAGTTCGCCCAATCCTGGCGCGCTGACGAAATCCTATGCGGCCTTGTTCGAGAAACTTGGCGGCGTGTTTGTGCGCGGCGACGCGCGCTCGCTGCATGAATATGAAGGCGGCTTTCGTGTCGAGACCGAAGCGGGGCCGGTGGATGCAAAGCGTGTTGTGATCGCACTCGGCCCGTGGAGCATGGATGTCGCGCGCAAGTTCGGCGTGCGGGCGCCGTTTGCCTACAAGCGCGGCTATCACATGCATTTTGCGCCGGCGGGCAACGCCACGCTGGAGCGCGCGGTGCTCGATATCGAAGGCGGCTACATGATCGCGCCGATGGATCGCGGAATCCGTCTCAGTACCGGCGTGGAATTTGCCGATCGCGACGCGCCGCCGACGCCCGTGCAGCTTGAACGCACGCTGCCCGATGCGAGGAAATTGTTTCCGCTCGGCGAGGCGTTGGACGCAAAACCCTGGGTCGGCTCGCGGCCGGCGATTGCGGATTCCCTGCCGGTGATCGGGCCGTCGCCGAAGAATCCCAACGTGATATGCGCGTTGGGTCACGCGCATCTTGGTTTCACGCTCGGTCCGCCAACGGGACGGCTGGTGGCGGATTTGATCGAAGGCAAGAAGCCGTTTGTGGATGCGGGGCCGTTTCGGGCGGAGAGATTTTGAATTTATCGTCGTCCCGGCCGAGGCCCTAGGCCGAGAGCCGGGACCGCCATCGATAACGATCCCGGCTCTCGTGCGAGGCGCTCGGCCGGGATGACGTTATTTGAACTTATCTTTATAAGCCTTCATCCCACCCGCCAACGTCATCGCCTCATAGACACCGCGCGCGACGGCGCGGGCGAGGCAGTTCGCGGCGGCGGCACCGATGCGCGCGAGATCGGCAACCGGATCGGCGAGGGCGCGCCTGCCCGTGGAAACCGCGAATACGATGTCGCCGTCGAGCGGCGTGAACACCGGATAAATCGAACGCGCAAGGCCGGTGCCCGCCATCACCGCGAGGCGTTTGCATTGCGACTTCGAGAGGATCGCGTCGGTGGCGATCACCGCAAGCGTGGTGCTCGCGCGGGCGTCGCCTTTCACGGCGGGCGTGTGTGCGTCTGCGGGAAGCGGCGAGGGGAATCCGCGCCCGCCGAATTCTTTTCCGGATTCAAAAGGTGCCGCCCAGAAATGCGGGCCATCGCCGACGGTGACTCGACCCGCTGCGTTCACGGCGACGAGTGCGCCGACCGAGTGGCCCGAAGCCGTTTGCGCGGAAGCGGAGCCAATGCCGCTCTTGATATTTTCCGTGGTGGCGCCGGTGCCTGCGCCAATGCTGCCGAGCTTGAAATCCTGCGTGGCGGATTCGGCGGCGCTGTAACCCAGCTCCCGATAGGGCGAGTAGCGGCCCCATTGTTTGTCGCCCGGTCCATTCAGATCGAACAGGATCGCGGCCGGCACGATCGGTACCAGCGCATCACGCACTTTGTAGCCGCGGCCTTGGCTTGCGAGATGCGCCATCACGCCGGACGCCGCATCGAGGCCGAAAGCGCTGCCGCCGGAGAGCGTGATCGCGTCGATCTTCTCCACCGTCGCCACGGGATCGAGCAGGTCCGTCTCCCGCGTGCCGGGGCCGCCGCCGCGCAGGTCGCAACTCGCCGTGAACGGCTCCTCGAACACAATCGCGGTGACGCCAGAGCCAAGCTTGAGATCGGTGGCATGGCCGACGCGGATGCCGGAAAGATCGGTGATCAGATTGCGCATAGTCTCAACTTAGCACGCAGATTAAATTATCGCGCCTCATCCTGAGGAGCCCGCCGCCCATCCTTCGAGACGGCGCTTCGCGCCTCCTCAGGATGAGGGCGGTGGGCGTCTCGAAGGATAGGCGCGATCACAAGCAAGCGAGCAGGGTGATCGATACTTGCTCCTCACCGAACAATCCCGCATCTAGCAGCCATGACCGACGTAACCTGGCCGGCGGCCCTGATCGCGGGCCTCATCAGCTTCATCTCGCCCTGCGTGCTGCCGCTGGTGCCGCCGTATCTCTGTTTTCTCGCGGGCACGACCTTCGAGCAACTGACGACTCGGCAAGCGAGCCGCTCGATCGCGCGGCGCGAAGTCGTGACGGCCTTGTTGTTCGTGCTCGGCTTCACCACGGTGTTCGTGGCGCTGGGTGCCGGCGCCTCCGCCATCGGCGGCGTGGTGCGCGCCTATTCGGATGTGCTGTCGATGGTGGCGGGGGTCGCGATCATCCTGATGGGCCTGCACTTCCTCGGGCTGATGCGGATACCGCTTTTGCATTCGACGCTGCGGATGGATGTCTCACATAAACCGGTCGGCCTGTGGGGCGCTTATGTGATGGGCCTCGCCTTCGCGTTCGGATGGACGCCGTGCATCGGGCCGGTGCTGGCGGCGATCCTCGCCGTCGCCGCCTCGGAAAATACAGTGACGAAGGGCGCCTCGCTGCTTGCCGTCTATTCGCTCGGGCTTGGTATTCCGTTCGTGCTTGCGGCGTTCGCTCTCGGGTCGTTTGTAAAGGTGCTGGCGAAGATGCGCCGGCATCTCGGCTTCGTGGAAAAGATGATGGGCGGATTGCTGGTGCTCACCGGTATTGCGTTTCTCACTGGCACGATGAGCTGGTTCAGCTACTGGCTCTTGGAGAAATTTCCGGTTTTGCAAAGCTTCGGGTGAAAAAAAGCCCGCAGTAAGCGGGCTTTTCTCTTTGCGATATCCGTCACCCTGAGGTGCCCGCGCGAAGCGCGGGCCTCGAAGGGGCGACGGCCCGGGCCGTTCATCCTTCGAGGCTCGCTGCGCTCGCACCTCAGGATGACGGCGCGAGCGCAGAGCCTCAGTTCGTCGCGACCGGCAACTCGGCGTAGGAGCCGTCCTTCTTCCAGCCATACCAGACATAATCCAGCCCGGTGATGTCGCCCTTCTTGTCGTAGGAAATCGGCCCGAGCACGGTGTTCCAGGTGCCGCTCTTCATGACTTCGGCGACCTTCTTCGCATCGGTGGTGCCGGCCTTGGTGGCGGCCTGCGCCCAGATCTGGAAGGCGGCGTAACTGTAGAGCGTGTAGCCTTCCGGATCGATGTTCTTCGCCTTGAACTTGGCGACGACTTCGGCGGCCGACGGCTTGCGGCGGGGGTCCGGTCCGAAGGTCATCAGCGTGCCTTCGCCGGCGGCACCGGTGATCGACCAGAACTCGTTGGTGACGAGGCTGTCGCCGCCGACCAGCATGGTGGCCATGCCCTGTTCGCGCATCTGGCGCAGGATCAGGCCGCCTTCAGTGTGATAGCCGCCGAGATAGGCGACGTCGATGTTCGCCGCCTTCATCTTGGAGACGAGGGCGGTGAAGTCCTTGTCGCCCTTCGTATAGGCTTCGTAGAGCGTCTCGTTCACGCCGGCCTGGTTGAGCACTTTCTTGGTTTCGTCGGCGAGGCCTTTGCCGTAGGTCGAGCGATCGTGCAGGATTGCGATGTTCTTGCCCTTGTACTGCTTGGCAAGGTAGCTGCCGGCGACGAGGCCCTGCTGGTCGTCACGGCCGCAAACGCGGAACGTGTTCCAGAGGCCGCGGTCGGTGAAGGTCGGGTTGGTGGATGCCGGCGTGATTTGCAGCACGTTGCCTTCGGCATAGGCTTCCGAGGCCGGGATCGAGGACGACGAACAGAAGTGCCCGCCGACGAAGGCGACCTTGAGGCTTGCCATTTTCTCGGCGACCTGACGCGCCTGTTTCGGATCGCAGGCATCGTCGCCGATTTCGAGCTTGAGCTTCTTGCCGAGCACGCCGCCCGCGGCGTTGATGTCGGCGACCGCGAGTTCGGCGCCGTTCTTCAATTGCGCGCCGAACGAGGCTTCTCCGCCGGTCATCGGTCCGGCAACGCCCACCACAATGTCATTGGATGACGGGTTGCAACCGGCAAGCGCGATCATGCCGAGCGCAAGGCCGCCGAGCAAAAAGCGATTCATTGTTGTCTCTCCCTGGCAGTACGATAGGACCGCTCCGCAACCGGAGGCGGCGGATAAACGCTTATGCGGGCTATTCTGCCGCATTTTCCGCAGAAGTCACTCCGAACTTCTGCCAGTGTTTTCATCAACTTGCGGGATCGCGCTTGCGCCAGGTCACGGGGCTCGTCCGCTCGTAGAGCCAGCGGTACTGCGAGACCATCCGCTTCGTCCGCGTGATGCGGAACGACAGGCTGCCTACGGCCATCAGGAACAGCATGTCGGCGAGATAGGACGGCAGCGAAAAGAGGTGTCCCTTGAACAGGGCGAAATGCGCGAAGCGGACGGCGGCACCCAGCAGCAGCATGTAGAACACGATCTGGATGTAGGGCCGCCAGCTTTCCGCGATGGCCTTGCCGGTGGCCCAGGCGGCGGCGCCGCCGAGAATGCCGGTGACGAACAGCACCTGCATCCAGGTTTCGGCGGCGTAGAGGCCGGGGACAGCAAACATCACTGGTGCCTCGTGGTGCCTTCGAGGTAAGCCTCGCGCACTTCTGGCTTGTTGAGCAACTCCGCGCCGGTTCCCTGCATGGTGATCTCGCCGTTGACGAGCACATAGCCGCGATGGGCGAGCTTGAGGGCATGATGCGCGTTCTGCTCCACGAGGAAGATGGTGAGTTTCTCCTTCTCGTTCAGTTCGCGGATCGCATTGAAAATCGATTGCACCAGGAGCGGTGCCAGACCAAGCGAAGGTTCATCCAGCAAGAGCAGGCGCGGGCGGCTCATCAGCGCGCGGGCAATCGCGAGCATTTGCTGCTCGCCGCCAGAGAGCGTGCCCCCGCGCTGATCGCGGCGCTGTTCGAGAATGGGAAACATCGCGAAGACGCGGCGGAGGTCCTGCGCGAAAAACTCGAAATCGGTGATGGCCGCTCCGAGCTGGAGATTCTCGAACACCGTCATGCGCGGAAAGATGCGGCGGCCTTCCGGCGACTGCGCGATGCGGGCGCGGGCAATCTCATGGGTCGGGATGCGCGTGATGTCGCGCCCGTCGAAGAGGATTTGCCCTTCGCGCGCCTGCGGCGTGCCGCAGATGGTCATCATCAGCGTGGACTTGCCGGCACCGTTCGCGCCGATCAGCGTCACGATCTCGCCCTCAAAGACCTCGAGATCGACGCCGCCGAGCGCCATGATGTTTCCGTAGAATGTTTTGACGCCGCGCACGGAGAGGAGGGGCGATTTCATTTGCTCGCCCTCTTTTTCCCTTCCCCTGCAAGGGGGAGGGTCAGGGAGGGGGTTGTTACGACATCAGAATTGACCCCCACCCGGCGCACTAAATTCCAAAGCCGGATACATCCGACTTTGGGTGCGCCGACCTCCCCCTTGCCGCGAAGCCGTTTCGCGCGTGCTGTCATTGCAGTCGTTCGGCTATATCGCGGCGACCCCCTCCCGGCCGCTGCGCGGCCGGCCTCCCCCTTGCAGGGGGAGGTTGATTTGGCAGATGCCATCATCCCGCACCTCCCGCCGCCTGCATCGCTTCTTCCTCGACGCCGAGATAGGCGGCGATCACTTTCGGATCGTTGCGGATTTCTTGCGGCGTGCCTTCGGAGATTTTCTGGCCGTAGTCGAGCACGACGATGTGGTTCGAAATCTCCATCACGACATGCATGTGATGTTCGATCAGCAGAATCGACGTGCCGGTTTCGCGGCCGATGGAAATGAGCAGCCGGTTCAGGTCGTCGGCCTCGCGCGGGTTGAGGCCGGCGGCGGGTTCGTCCAAACAAAGTAGAACCGGATCGGTGCACATCGCGCGCACGATCTCCAGCCGGCGCTGCGCGCCATACGGCAAATCGCCGGCCGGATCGTCGGCGCGGGCGAGCAGGCCGACACGGTCGAGCCAGGAACGCGCCTTGTCGATGGCGGCGCGCTCGGCGCGGGCATAGACCGGCAGTCCGACAATGCCGAAAAAAGTATAGCCCGAGGCGCGCATCAAGGTGTTGTGCTGGGCTGTCAGCAAATTCTCCAGCACGGTCATGCCCGCAAAGAGACGGATATTCTGGAACGTGCGCGCCACCCGGCCCTTATGCGCGATGCGAAAATCGAACATGCGCTCCAGCAGAAACTCTTTTCCGTCGGGATGGGTGAGGCGGATCATGCCCTCGGTCGGCTGGTAGAAGCCGGTGACGCAGTTGAAGACCGTGGTCTTGCCGGCACCGTTCGGTCCGATGATCGCGGTAATTTCCCCGCGCCGCGCGGAGAACGAAAGATCGCTCACGGCGGTGAGCCCGCCGAAGCGCATGGTCAGGTGCTGCACGTCCAGAACGGGCGCTTTCATTGCCGCGCTCCTTCGACGACGGCGGCGGGGATCGGCTTCTTTTCCTGCAGATGCACCGACGGCTCGCGATGCGAGACGAGCCCGCGCGGACGCCAGATCATAATGCCGATCATGGCAAGTCCGAATACGATCATGCGGTACTGCGCGAATTCGCGGAACAGCTCGAAGCCGCCGACCATCACGAGGGCGGCGACCGCAATGCCGAGCTGCGAGCCCATGCCGCCGAGCACGACGATGGCGAGGATCATCGCGGACTCGTGAAACACAAACGACTCCGGACTGATGAAGCCTTGCCGGGTCGCGAAGAACGAACCGGCGAAACCGGCGAACATCGCGCCCAGCGCGAAGGCGGTCAGCTTCGTATGGGTGGTGTTGATGCCGAGCGAACGGCAGGCGATCTCGTCCTCACGCAGCGCTTCCCATGCGCGGCCGATGGGCAGCCGCCGCAGGCGGATGGTGAAGTAGTTGGTGATGAGGGCGAGGGCGAGAATGAGATAGAAGAGAAAAACGACGCGATGGGATGGCGTGAAGCTCAGGCCGAAGGTCGCGGCGAAGCCGTCGGGTCCGTCGTTGAACGGAACGCCGAAAAACGATGGACGCGGGATTCCCGAAATTCCGTTCGGGCCGCCGGTGAAGCTCTGCCAGTTAATGAGGACGATGCGAATGATCTCGCCGAACGCCAGCGTGACGATGGCAAGATAATCGCCGCGAAGTCTGAGAACAGGAAAGCCGAGCAACACGCCCCAGAAGGCGGCGAGGATGCCGGCGAGCGGCAGACAGATCCAGAACGAAAAGCCGAAATTCTGCGCGAGCAGCGCATAGGAATACGCACCGACCGCATAGAACGCGACGTAGCCGAGATCGAGCAGGCCCGCGAGACCGACGACGATGTTCAGTCCCCAGCCGAGCATGATGTAGGTGACGACCAGGATGGAAAGATCGAGCAGGTACCGGTTGTCGAAGAAAATCACCGGAATGATGAGCGCGAATACGAGCAGGCCGATGCCCGCGTAGCGGCCGATGAATGCGATTCCCTTCGAGGCCTGCGGCGGGATGAAGCGCGCCGGGTCGGCGAGGAGATTGCTGCGGAAGAGAAGCGCGATCAGGAAGCGGCCCGCGAAAACGGTGGCGACCGCGCCGAACAGCAGTCCCGGCCGCGGATAGAGTTGGAGCGCGCTGGTGAGGCCGCTCTGTTCGGTGCGCAGGCCGAGGACCAGCGAGAACAGTCCGAACGCGACGAAGGCGGCGAGGGCCGCGTCCTTCAGTGCGCCCGCCACGTCGAGTTTTCGTTCGGGCATCGCGGCGGCCATCGAGGCTCAGACTTTCTCGACTTCGGGGCGGCCGAGAATGCCGGTCGGCATGAAAATGAGCACCAGGATCAGCACGGAGAAGGCGGCGACGTCCTTGTACTCGCTGGAAAAATACGCCGACCAGAACGTCTCGATCAATCCGATCAGCAGGCCGCCAAGCATGGCACCCGGCAGCGAGCCGATGCCGCCCAGCACCGCCGCGGTGAATGCCTTCACGCCGGCGATGAAGCCGATGAAGAAGTCGATCACGCCGTAGTAAAGCAGGAACATGACGCCCGCGACGGAGGCGAGGGCGGCGCCGATCACGAAGGTGAGCGAAATCGTGCGGCCGGTATCGACGCCGACGAGCGACGCCATTTTCAGATCCTGCTCGCAGGCGCGCATGTCGCGCCCCAACCGCGTCTGGCCGACGAGCCAGGAAAAAGCCAGCATCAGCGCGACCGTGATCATCACAATGATGATCTGGATGTTGGAAATCTGCACGACGAAACTGTCGTTCTCCCAGAGGCGGTAACCGCCGGTGACGACGGGGGGCAGCGGTTTGACGCGCGCACCCTGGACGATCTGAATGTAATTCTGCAGGAGGATCGACATCCCGATCGCGGAGATCAGCGGTGCCAGCCGGAACGAACCGCGCAGCGGCCGGTAGGCAAAACGCTCGACGGTCCAGCCGTAGAGTGCCGTGAACATCATCGCGACGAGCAGCACCAGCAGCAGCGCCAGCGGCACCGCGGTGAGGCCGACCGCGAACAGGGCGAGGAACATGATGAGGGCGATGAAGGCGCCGACCATGAACACGTCGCCATGGGCGAAGTTGATCATGCCGATGATGCCGTAGACCATCGTGTAGCCGATGGCGATGAGCCCATAGATCGAGCCCAGCGTGACGCCGTTGATCAACTGCTGCAGGAAATATTCCACGCGTCCCCCAATGCCCGCGCGCCGTCTTCGCGGCGCTGCGAACCGACAAGATTTAGCGCGGCTCGCCGCCCGCTACAAATAGTGGATTTTCGGGGTGTTTCGCGGCCTCCCGCCGCGCAAATTCTGGGCGGCGCGTGGTGCGATACGGGACAAGTTCAATTGCGCCGACGTGTAACGCGCTGTTCGGCAAGATCGCGATATTCCAGGCCACGCGCGAGAAAGTTCCCTGGCCGGAACGATCGTTTGATCGGAGCGTTGAATTTTTACTGGGGGCACTTTCATGGAGCGTATGATGGGTAACCAAAATCCGGACCAGAAGAACCAACAGCAGAACCAACCGGGCCAGGGCGGCCAGCAGCAGGGCGGACAAAATCGTCCGGGCCAGCAGACGCAGCAGCCGGGCCAAGGCGGTCAGGGCGGCGGACAGCAGGGTGGCCAAGGCGGCCAGCAGCAGGGCCGCTAACGGTTCGAGTGCCAACAATGGAAAGCCCCGCGCAAGCGGGGCTTTTCTTTTTGCACTGCAAGATTGCGTCCGAGAAACGCTTGTCTATGTTCGCGGCCATGTCACGCGTGAGCACGCTTCCGCTGTTCCATCTCTACGGCGATCCACCGGACGATCAGGCATTCAATTTCGTGCATGTGGAGACGCTTTCGTCGCGCTCGCACATTCACAACTGGACCATCGCGCCGCACCGTCATCGCAACCTGTTCCAGATCTTCGTGATCGAAAACGGGGGCGGCACGATGCATCTGGAAGCGGACTCCATGCCGGTGGAATCGCCGGCGCTAATCGTTCTGGCGCCGACGGTGGTGCACGGTTTCCGCTGGCGCGCGGAGAGCGAGGGTTTTGTGCTGTCCTTTACTGAGGATGTGGCGAGCGCGCTCGGTGAGGGCGGCGAGGTGGCGCTGGAACGGCTCTACAAGCTCGCCGAATGCACGCTTTATTCGTTCTCCAAGCCCGACGATATTTCGCGCCTCAAGCGGCTCCATCGCGAACTGCATGAAGAAATCGGGCTTGGCCGCGACAGTTTCGAAGTGGCGGCGCGGGCGTATCTCGCGCTCATCTGCATCGAGGCCGCGCGGCTGACCGAGAGCCGCCAGCGCAGCGGTGCGGTGACGCTTTCCACCGGCGACCCGACGGTTGAAGAGCTTCGCCGTCTGGTCGAAGCGAATTTTCGCCACCAGCGGCATATCGCGTTTTACGCGGGCAAGCTTTCGATGACGCCGGATCGCTTGAACGATCATGTGAAGCGCGCGACCGGTGTCACCGCCGGACATCTTCTGCGCCAGCGCATTCTCACCGAAGCAAAGCGGCAGCTTGTGTTCACGCAGCTGACGATCGGCGAGATCGCCTACGATCTTGCCTTCGCCGATCCTTCGCACTTCGGAAGATTTTTCAAGAAGCAGACCGGGATTACGCCGCAGGCATTCCGCGAGACGTCGGTGAAAATGCGGGCGGAGGCGCGGGCTTAGCTTTCCCACTCGTCATCCCGGCCGAGCGCCACTCCGGCGCGAGAGCCGGGATCGTCCGGGATTATCGAGAGCGGTCCCGGCTCGCCCTCGCTTCGCTCGGTTGGCCGGGACGACGAATTATTTACTCCCCCTTCTCCATCGCCGCGAAGACTTCTCCCGCTTCGTTGAACGCGCTGTTCGCCGCCGGCACGCCGCAATAGATCGCGAGTTGCAAGAGAAGCTCTTTAATATCGTTCTTCGACACCTTGCCCTCGACGATCGCCGCACGCAGATGCAGGCGATATTCCTCCCAGCTCCGCATCGCGACGCAGGAGGCGAGCACGATCAGCCGCCGCGTCTTGTCGTCGAGGCCGGGCCGCGTCCAGATTTCGCCCCACGCATAACGCGTGAGGAGATCGAGAAACTCCGCGTTGAACTCGTTCTTCTTCTTGATGGAGCGGTCGACCCAAGCGTCGCCCAGAACCTGGCGGCGGCGCTTCATGCCCGCGTCGAGGCGTTCTTTCTCATCCATGATCGCTGTCCTTATTTCAGGAAGGTTTCGAGCGCGCCGGTGAATTCTTCCGTGCGCTCCACGTTTGAAATATGCCCGGCGTCGAGCGTGACCAGCTTCGAGCCTTTTATTTTTGCCGCGAGGTGATCGGAGTCTTTCGGCGGCGTCGCCATGTCCTGCTTGCCGCAGACGATCAGCGTCGGCGTCCTGATGTCGCCGACACCCCAACGCTGGTCCATGTCGCGGATGGCGCCGCAGCAGCCGACATAGCCCGTGGCATTGGTTGCGACCATCATCGCGCGCAGGCCGGCTGCGATCTTCGGCTCGCGTTCGCGGTATTCCTTCGTCAGCCAGACGCCGAGCACGGTGTCGGCGACGGCTTCGATGCCGCCCATTTTCACGTTGGCGATGCGCGTGTTCCAGTTCTGCGGGGTCTGGCTTTTGGCGGCAGTGTTGGCGAGCACAAGTTTGTTCAGCCGCTCCGGGTAAAAGCGTGCCAGCCACATCGCGGTCATGCCGCCCATGGAGAGACCGCAGAAATGCGTGCGCTCGATCTTGAGCGCATTCAGGATTGCAACCGCATCGAGGGCAAGCCGCTCGATCGTATAGACATTGGCGGGGGCGTCGGATTTTCCGTGGCCGCGCTGGTCGTAACGAACAAGGCGGAAGTTTTGGGAAAACGTCTTCACCTGCGGATCCCACATGTGAAGGTTGGTGCCGAGCGAATTGGAGAGCATCAGCGGCGGCGCGCTCGAAGGCCCCTCGATCATCACATGCAGCTTCGCGCCGTCGCCGGCGTCGATCATCGGCATCTTTATTTTTCCTGCAGGTAGCGGCGTACGGTTTTCAGCGCTTGCTCAAAAAAATCATCCGCGCTGCCGAGATAGGCGAGGGGATCGAACAGCTTTTCGAGTTCCTTGCGCGTCATGACCTTGGCCACGCGCGCGTCCTTCTCCAGCACGTCGATCAGATGGCGATTGTCGCGGATTGCCTTGCGGCTCGCTTCTTCCAGCAATTCATGCGCTTCGGTCTTGCCGATTTTCTCGCGCAGCGACATCTGCACGGCCTCGGCCATGATGAGGCCGTTGGTCAGTTCCAGATTCTTCCGCATCCGCTCGCGGTTCACTTCCATGCCGGTCGCGATCTCGGCGGAGCGTTCCAGCGCGCCCGAGGCGAGCAGGAACAGTTGCGGCAGCGCGATCCATTCGGCCTGCCAGCCGCCCGTCGCGCGCTCGTGCTCCTGCACCAGGCCGCTCATGACGGAGGCCACGAGGCCGGGTGCCAGATTGGCGCTCGCGAGAATCTGGAAACTCAAGGCAGGATTGCGCTTGTGCGGCATGGCGGAGGAGCCGCCGCGTCCCTTGGCGGCGGGCTCGAACACTTCGCCGACCTCGGTCTGCATTTGCAGGCAGATATCGCGGGCGAATTTTCCGGCGGTTCCGATCACGATGCCGAGCGCCGAAGCAAGATTCGCGATGCGGTCGCGTTGCGCATGCCACGGCCCATCGGGGAGGGCGAGTTTCAGTTCGGACGAAAGCCGCTTCGCGACGGTGGGACCTTTCCGGCCGAGGGCCGCGAGCGTGCCGGCAGCACCTGCGAATTGCAGCACGCTTGCATACTCAACCGCTTGTTCGAGCAGTTTCGCGGCGCGGGCGAACGCGGCGGCTTCGGTTGCAAGTTTCAAGCCGAAGGTCGTCGGCAGCGCGTGTTGCAACAAGGTTCGCGAGATCATCGGTGTCTTGCGATGGTTTTCCGCGAGCCGCACAAGTCCCTTGATGGTTTTCTGCAAATCTCCGGAAAGAAGTGCCGCCGCCTCGCGGAAGCCGAGTGAATTGGCGGTATCGATCACGTCCTGGCTGGTGCCGCCCCAATGCACGAAACGGGCAGCATCCTTGTCGCGCCTGCTCACCTGCTCGGTCAGTGCCTTCACGAACGGGATCGCGACATTGCCGGCGAGTCCCGCGGCGTTGCCCATCGCCACCGCATCATAGAGCTGCGGCTTACAGGCCGCGTCGATGGCGCTCGCCGCTTTCGACGGGATCACGCCGGCGGCGACTTCCGCGCGCGCGAGCGCATTCTCGAAAGCGAGCATCCGGCCGATGACAGCGCGGTCGGAAAACAGCGCGCGCATCTCTTTTGAAGAAAAGAGCGGGCCTAGCAGCGCGGACATGGCGGGATCGGTCATGGAGAAATGGCGTCTGATTTGTCTGTTTTGTCGCAGCCATCAACCTACATCATGCGACAACAGATACAAAAGCACGCTGACCGGATAGGCTGGCCTGAAACCGGAAGCCGTAGCACCGGGCGGGGCTTGACCGTGGCGCCGGGGCCGGATTGAACTCTGCTCCTGCTGAAACCGGGACCGGTAAACCGAATGCCGAAAATTACGCTGACCGTGAACGGACGCGCTGTTTCAACCGAGGTGGAGGGACGGACGCTGCTGGTGGAATTGCTGCGCGAGAACCTTCGCCTCACCGGCACGCATGTCGGCTGCGACACCAGCCAGTGCGGCTGCTGCGTGGTGCATGTGAACGGCAAAGCGGTAAAGGCCTGCACGATGCTCGCCCTGCAAGCCGAGGGCGCGCGCGTGGTGACGATCGAAGGCCTGGCACCGGACGGCGCGCCGCTGCATCCGATGCAGGAAGCGTTCCGGCAAAACCACGGGCTGCAATGCGGCTTCTGCACGCCGGGCATGATCATGACCGCGATCGACCTCGTGAACCGCGAGGGAAACGATCTCGATGACAGCACGATCCGCGAAGGGCTGGAGGGAAATCTCTGCCGCTGCACCGGCTACCAGAACATCGTGAAATCGATTGCGGCGGGCGCCCGCGCCATGAAGGGCAAGAAGCGCCCGGCGGCGGCCTGACATGTACAATTTCAATTATCACCGCCCGAAGGATCTCGCCGCCGCGGCGGCACTGTTGCAGGCCAACGAAAATGCAAAGCTGATGGCGGGCGGGCAGACGCTGATTCCGACATTGAAGCAGCGGCTCGCTTCGCCTTCGGACTTGATCGATCTCTCGGATGTGGACGGGCTTTCCGGCATCGAGCGCAAGGGGAAACACGTTCAGATCGGCGCGATGGTCACGCATGCGGAAGTCGCCGCATCCGCCGTGGTGAGGCGTGCGATTCCCTCGCTGGCCGAACTCGCCGAAGGCATCGGCGATCCGGCGGTGCGCCATCGCGGCACCATCGGCGGGTCGGTCGCGAACAACGATCCGGCGGCGGATTATCCGGCGGCAGTGCTGGCGCTCGGCGCTTCGATTTTCACGAACAAGCGCGAGATTTCAGCCGACGATTTCTTCAAGGGTTTGTTCGAGACGGCACTGGAGCCGGACGAGATCGTCACCTCGGTCTGCTTTCCGGTGCCGGTAAAGGCGGCCTACATGAAATTTCCGAATCCGGCCTCGCGCTATGCGCTGGCGGGTGTGTTCGTCGCCAAGCGCGCGAAGGACGTGCGCGTCGCGGTGACGGGTGCGGGCGAAAGCGGGGTCTTCCGCGTGCCCGCGATGGAACGCGCACTCGACAAGAAATTTGCCGCGAAGTCGATCGAGAGTATAAAGGTGGGCGAGGAAGGTCTTGTTTCGGATCTGCACGCGCAGGCCGATTACCGCGCGCATCTCATCGGCGTCATGGCGCGGCGCGCGGTGGAGGCGGCCTTGAAGGCAACATGACCAACCCAGGCATTCGCGACGACGACGTGCTGAAGGCCGCCGAGCAATGGCGGCGGGAAGGGCGCGGGGTTGCCATCGCCACCGTCGTGCAGACCTGGGGTTCGGCGCCGCGGCCCGTCGGCAGTCATCTGGTGATCGACGACAAGCAGAATTTTCTTGGCTCGGTTTCCGGCGGCTGCATCGAAGGCGAAGTGATCGTGAATGCCGGCGAGGTGATCGAGAGCGGCAAGCCGCGGCTGCTCGAATTTGGCGTCGCCGACGAGACGGCGTGGCGCGCGGGGCTTTCCTGCGGCGGCAACATCCGCATCTATGTTCAGCGGGTGGACTGACGGTTCCGGCGGAGACATTGCATGCGTCTCGATCTCCTGGCCGACCTCAATGCCGAACGCGCCGCGCGGCGCGGCGCCGTCGTCGTCACCGACCTTGCCGACGGCTCGCAACGGATGCTGCGGGAGAACGAGGCCGCGAGCGACGCGCTTCTGAAATCGTTGAATGTCAGACTGCGTGGCAGCAAGAGCGGCGTGCATGAGCACGGCGGCAAAAAATTCTTTGTCGAATTGCATCGTCCGCCGCTTCGCATCGTGGTGACGGGGGCGGTGCATGTCAGCCAGGCGATGGCGCCGATGGCGAAGCTTCTTGGGTATGACATCGTGATCATCGACCCGCGTGACGCGTTCGCGACACCCGCCCGCTTTCCCGATGTGCAACTGATCGTGGGCTGGCCGGACAACGCGCTGCCTTCGCTCGCGCTCGATCCGTGGACGGCGTTCGCGGCGATCACGCACGATCCGAAGATCGACAATCCGGCCCTGAAGCTTGCGCTCGACGCCGGCTGTTTCTATGTCGGTGCGCTCGGCTCCAAGAAGACCCACGCGCGGCGTGTCGAAGCGCTGAAGCAGATGGGGGTCAGCGAAGCCAAAATCGCTTCGATCCATGCGCCGATCGGGCTCGATATCGGCGCGCTCAGCCCGCCGGAGATCGCGCTCGCGATCCTCGCGGAGATCACTCTATATTTGCGCAAAGGCGAGGAGGCTTCGGCTTGAAATTCGGTCCGGTGCCGTTGAACGAGGCGGAAGGAGGCATCGCCGTTCATTCGGTGCGGGCAAAAGAGTTGCTCGTGCGCAAGGGCACGCGCATCGGGCAACCTGAAATCGAGGTGCTGAAGCGCGCGGGCATCCACGAAATCGTTATCGCGAGACTTGAGCCCGGCGATGTGAGCGAAGACGAAGCGGCGGCTTCGCTCGCGAAAAAAGTTTCAGGGCCGGGCGTGCGGATCGAGCGGGCTTTCACCGGCCGCGCCAATCTGCATGCGAAGACCGCGGGCGTGCTTGTGATCGACCGCGAGGCCGTGGACCGGCTGAACCGGATCGACGAAGCCGTCACCTTCGCGACGCTGCCGGAATTCCGCGCCGTGCGCGAAGGCGAGATGATCGGCACGGTGAAGATCATTCCGTTCGCGGTTCCCCGGAACGTGCACGAAGCGGCACTCGCTGCCGCGGGAAAAATGCTTCACGTCGTTCCCTATTCGATCAAGCGCGTCGGCATCGTCTCAACGCTGATGCCCGGACTGGCGCCGAAAGTGATCGAGAAGACCGTGCGGGTGACGCAAGCCAGGCTCGCTCCGTCAGCCGCGAAAGTTTCCGCTGAACTGCGTGTGCCGCACGAAACCGATGCACTAAAGGATGCAATCGGCGAAGCGATTCAGAACAAGTCCGAACTGGTGATCGTGTTCGGCGCGTCCGCGATCGCGGACCGGCGCGATGTGATCCCGGCGGCGATCGAGGCGGCGGGCGGCAAGATCGAGCATTTCGGGATGCCCGTGGATCCCGGCAATCTGATGCTGATCGGTTCGGTCGGAGGGGTGCCGGTGATCGGTGCGCCGGGATGCGCGCGCAGCCCGAAGGAAAACGGCTTCGACTGGCTGCTCACGCGCATGCTCGCGAAACTGCCGGTGACGCGCGGCGATGTCACGGCGCTCGGCGTTGGCGGCCTGCTCATGGAAATCGTCACGCGGCCACAGCCTCGTGAAATTCCCGTGGAGGAAAGCGCGCCACGCGCCGCGGCCATCATTCTTGCCGCCGGGCGCGGCACGCGCATGGGCGGGCCGAACAAACTGCTGGAGCCCCTGCACGGCAAGGCCGTGCTGCGGCATGCGGTCGATGCGGTGCTCGGCTCATCGGCACGGCCGGTGGTCGTCGTGACCGGCCATGAGAGGGAGCGCATCGAAGTGGTGCTGGAAGGTCTGGACGTGAAATTGGTTCACAACCCGGACTATGCGGAAGGCCTTGCGGGCTCGCTGAAAGCCGGGATTTCGGCGTTGCCGGCCGAGACGGACGCTGCCGCGATCCTGCTTGGCGACATGCCGGAAGTTTCTTCCGGCCTCATCGACAAACTTGCGGGCGCGCTCGACCCCTCGCGGGGCGCGCTGATCGCAGTGCCCGTGCTCGGCGACAAGCGCGGCAATCCGGTGGTGTGGTCGCGGCGCTTCTTCGATGAACTCTCAAAGCTCGAAGGCGATACCGGCGCGCGCCACCTGATCGGGCAGCACACGGAAGCGGTGGTGGAAGTGCCGGTGAGCGACGACGCGGCGTTTCTCGATGTCGATACGCCGGAGGCACTCGCCGCGGCGCGGATGAAAAAGACCGCCTGACAACGCCGTTCAGAACGGCGCGTAGAGCGACGTCGTGAGATAATATCCGCTGCCTTTATCCGAATTGTCGAGAGCGCCCGCGGCGAGCGCCAAGATCTGCGCGCCGAGTGAAATGTTCATGGCCATGCCGCCGCGATATTCCCGATAGCGTTCGTTGCCGAGGATTGCCGATTCCACGCCGAGCGTGAAGCGCCCGTTCAATTCGCGGGCGATCAATGCGCGCGCGCTGTAGCTGACATAGACGCTGGAAATCGAGGCGCTCGCCGTCGCGATCCACTGTTCGGCGGGACGTGTGAAAATTTCGATGAGCGCTTTCACGCCGGCCTCGGTGCCGGTTGCGCGATTGCCGGGATCGGGCTTTGCCAGCGAATGATGCTCGACATGCGCGCCGATATAGGCGGTGACGATGGCGCGGGAGAAATCCTGCCGCCAGCCGAGCATGAATTCGCCGCTGGTGGTTTCGCCGTCGTTGACGCCGCCGGGTACAACAGACGCGTCATAGCTGTAGCGGCCATAGCCGCCCATGATGCGCAGGCGCGGTCCGTCATGCTGAAGGAGCGCGACCGGTGCCACGACCGCGCCGATCCATGCCGAGGAAGAGTCGCGCGCGACATCGACGCCGCCGAACAGGAACATCTTGTCCCTCAGCGCCGGCGGCGTGATCGGCGCATCGTTGGCAAGGGACGGGCAGCAGGCAGTCCCCGCGGTCAAAGCAACCACGAGCGCGCCGATTTGGCGTGCTGCCGGCCCCATCGTTAGCGGCCCCCGATCGACCGAAACGGGCGAAATCGTCTTCGCCCGCAATTAGGCATTGTCGGAAGGGCAGGTTGCGGGGCCGCAGTTACCCTGAATTGTACGGTTCAACGATGGATTGAGTTTCGTTGAATCTCAGTGATTTGTGGGAATTCAGCGCCGGAATGTGAGGGCAGTGGATAAGGCCTGGATGGTATTTGCTTCCGGCCGCATGGGCCGCCTGCGAAATGGGCGGGGGTACTATCGCTGCCGCGCGGGTATAATCGGAAAAAGCCGAAAGGGAGTCGCGGTCCAATGGACGCCAAAAGACGCCAGTTTGCCTTCATCAATGCCGCGCATTTCGTGGACCACTATGTGCTGCTGATTTTTCCGACCGTGGTGATCGGCCTCGAGACGGATCTGAAGCGCTCCTATGCGGACCTGATCCTGCTTTCGTCGGCGTGTTTCGTGGCGTTCGGCCTGTTCTCGCTGCCGTGGGGCTGGCTCGGCGATCACTGGAGCCGCCGCAAGCTGCTCGCGATTTTCTTCCTCGGTTGCTCGGGATCGCTGCTGGCCGCGGCGGCGGCGCCGAACTTGATCGTGCTGGCGGTGGCGCTGTTCGTGCTCGGCATTTTCGCCGCGATCTATCACCCGGTCGGTATCACGCTGCTTCTGTCGAACGCGAAGGACCGCGGGCGCGATCTCGCCACCAATGGCGTGTTCGGCAATCTCGGTGTCGCCTTCGCACCGGGGGTGACGGCGGTAATCGCCTATTTCGCGGGCTGGCGGATGGCGTTCGTGATTCCGGCCGTGATCTTCGCGGGCATCGGCTTCGCCTATACGATGATGACGGAAGAGGGCGCCGACAAACCGGCCGACCGCGCGCGCGTCGCGGAAATGCCGCTCAGTTTCTACATCGCGGCTGCGATCTTCGGCACGTTCGCGCTGATCTCGTTCGCGGGCGGGCTCGTGTTCAACGTGGTGACGGTCGCGATTCCGAAGATCGTGGATGAAAAACTGGCGCAGGACATTCCGCTGGTGCTGATCGGCACCATCGCAACGGTTGTGCTGCTGTTCGGCGGTGTTGCGCAGATCGTAATGGGGCGGCTGGTGTCGAAATATCCGCCGCACTTCCTGTTCGCGGCGATCGGCGTCGTGCAGTTGGCCGGCATCGCCATCGCGACCATCGCGACCGGGCTGCCGCTCCTGATCGCGCTCGCCATCGCCATCATCGGCATTTACGGGCAGGTGACGGTGGGCGACGTGGTGATGGCGCGCTATACGGCCGACGCCTGGCGCGGGCGCATCTATTCGGTGCGTTATTTCCTCGCCTTCATCTCGAGCGGTGTCGCGATCTCACTGATCGCCCTGCTGCACGGGCAGGGCGGGTTCTATCTCGTGCTCGCGGTGACATCGCTGCTGGCGCTGGTGTTCGCGATCTGCGCTTTCACGATCGCGCTGCTGGCGAACCGGGTGGAGACGGCGGCGGCCTCGGCGCGGCCGGCGCCCGCCGAATAACTCAGCAAAAACAGACATTTGCATTGGACCGGCGGATCGCATCCGCCGGCCTCATGCGTTTTGCGCGCGACCCATGCGGACGCCGCAACACATCGGGCTGGACCGGGTGATCCCCTCATGTTAATGACTGACTAGTCAGTCAAAAGTGTAATCATGGCAATCCAACAGACCAGAAAAAGCGGGCGGGGCGGGCGCGGGTTGGCCAAGCGATTGCGCGGGTCCTCGCGTGTGCCGCCAGTCCGCGAGGGTAGCAAGGCAGCATCCAAGGACGCACGCGCGGAGAAATCCGCCGCGCGCCGCGAGGCGATCCTGGCCGCGGCCCTCGATGAATTTTCCGCGCAGGGATTTGCCGCGGCCCGCCTCGACGATGTGGCGGAGCGGGCGGGTGTCGCCAAGGGCACGATCTATCTGCACTTCAAGGACAAGGAGATGCTGTTCCAGGAACTGATCCGCTCGGCGCTCAGCCCGTTCATCGCGACGGTCGAAGCCGCACCCGCCGCCAATCTTCCGTTCCGCGTGGTGGCGGAAGCGCTCGTCGGCAATTTCGTGCGGGAGGTTCTCTCCACCAAGCGCAAGCACATTATCCGGCTGATCATGTCGGAGGGCCGGCGCTTTCCGAAACTTTCCGAGTTCTATTATCGCGAAGTCGTCGCGCGCGCGCTGATGGCGATGCGGCAATTGATCAAGATCGGGATCGCGCGCGGCGAACTGAAGCACGAGGCGCTGGAGAAATTCCCGCAGCTTATTGTGGCACCGGCGCTTGTTGCCATTGTCTGGGACGATCTCTTCGACCGCTACGAGCGGCTCGATCCCGAAGCGCTGATGCGCGCGCATTTCGAAATCCTGTTCGCGCCCTTAGAGGGGAAGGCGTCATGAAAAATCTTGTTCGATTGTTCACGGCCGCGTCGCTGGCGCTTACGCTCGCCGCCTGCGGCAACGGAAACGACGGCTCCTATCAGGGTTGGGCCGAGGGCGAATTCATTTTCGTCGGACCGGACGAAAACGGCCGCATGGAAGAGTTGAAGGTCCGCGCGGGCGATACGGTGAAGACCGGAGACCTTCTGTTTACGGTCGATGCGGAGTTGCAGGAAGCGGACCTGAAAGTCGCCGAAGCGACCAATGCGATGGCGAAGCAGGCCTATGAGCGCGCGCAGGCATTGGCGAAAACCGGCTCGGGCAGCCAAAAAACTTACGATGAAGCGCAAGCGGCTCTGCGCGAAGCCGAAGCGCGCGAGCGCGCGGCAAAGACGCGGCTCGACCGGCGCAAGCTGAACAGTCCCGTGAGCGGCGCCGTGCAGCAGATCTATTATCGCCCGGGCGAGATGGTGACGGCGGGCAAGCCCGCAATTTCCATTCTGCCGCCGGGCAATCTCAAGGTCCGCTTTTTCGTGCCGCAGTCGGAGATCGCGAAAATCGCGCTCGGCGACGCGGTGAAAATTTCCTGCGACAATTGCGCGGAGAACATCACCGGCAAGGTGACGTTCATCGCGGGCTCGGCGGAATATACGCCGCCCGTCATCTACAGCCAGGAAGAACGGAACAAGCTGGTGTTCCTGATCGAGGCGCGGCCTTCAAGGCCGGAACTGCTTCGCGTCGGGCAGCCGGTTTCGGTCGAACTCCTGCCGAAGAACTGATCATGGTGCCCGCTTCCGACATCGTCATCGACGTTCACGGCCTGACCAAGCGCTTCGACGGGCGGGCGGTGGTGAAGAACGTCTCGATGCAGGTGAAGCGCGGGACGATCTACGGATTTCTCGGGCCGAACGGTTCCGGCAAGACGACGACGATCCGCATGCTGTGCGGATTGCTGACGCCGGACGAGGGGAGCGGCAAGACGCTCGGCTACGACATTTTGACGGAGACCGACAAGATCAAGCGTCAGGTCGGCTACATGACGCAGAAGTTCTCGCTCTATCAGGATCTCTCCGTGCGCGAGAATCTGGAATTCGTCGCGCGACTCTACGGACTGGAAAAGCCGGAGGCCGCGGCACAGGCGATGATCGACCGGCTCGGCCTGCACGGACGCGAGAAGCAACTGGCCGGCGAACTCTCCGGCGGCTGGAAGCAGCGCCTCGCACTCGGCGCCTGCACACTGCCGGGACCGCAGTTGCTGCTGCTCGACGAGCCGACCGCGGGCGTCGACCCGAAGGCGCGGCGCGAATTCTGGAACGAGATTCACGCGCTCGCCGCCGAAGGACTGACGGCGCTTGTCTCCACGCATTACATGGACGAGGCCGAACGCTGCCACGAGATCGCGTACATCGCGTATGGCGAACTCCTCACGCACGGCACGGTGCAAGAAGTAGTCGACCACGCGAACCTGACAACCTACACCGTCGGCGGAAAAAATCTCGCACCCTTGCAACACGAACTTACCGGAAAGCCGGGGATCGACATGGTGGCGCCGTTCGGCGCTTCGCTGCACGTTTCCTCGCGCGATGCGAAGGCGCTGGAGGCGGCGATTGCGCCTTACCGCAAGCAGCCTGGATTGAAATGGGAAAAATCCGAGCCGTCGCTCGAGGACGTGTTCATCGATCTCATGACCCGCGCGAAGGATAATTTTCAGTCATGAACCCATGCAGGCGCGGCGCCTCCTCTCTTTCCTCTCCCCCTGCAAGGGGGAGGGCAGCACGCTTTAGCGTCGAGCGGGTGGGGGTCATTTTACGGCTGACCTCCGCCCCGCCTCGCTTTGCTCGGCGACCCTCCCCCTTGCAGGGGGAGGGATGGAGTTGCGGGGTTCAGCGACCCTTTGTCTTTCCGGGTGGATGTTTGTTCGCCGGAGCGGCGCCATGAAATTCTTCTCGGCCGGCTTCCTCACGCGCACTTACGCCATACTGATGAAGGAATTCATCCAGCTGCGGCGCGACCGCGTCACCTTCGCGATGATCGTGATGCTGCCAATCATGCAACTCCTCTTGTTCGGCTATGCGATCAACACCACGCCGCGCAACCTGCCGACGGCGGTGTTGCTGCAGGAATCGAGCGATGTCGGCCGTTCCATCATCGCGGCCCTCAAGAACACCCGGTATTTCACCATCACGCATCAGCTCAGTGACGAAGCCGAGTTCGACCGGGTCATCCGCTCCGGCAAGGTGCTGTTTGCCATCGAAATCCCTGCGAATTTTGAACGCTCGCTGCGCCGCGGCGATACACCGGCGCTGCTGGTCGCGGCCGACGCAACCGATCCCGTGGCCGCAGGCTCCGCGCTCAGTGCATTGGGGCGCATCGTGCAGACCGCACTCGTGCACGACTATGCGCTGCCGCAGCAGGAGCCGGCGCTGTTCGAGATCCGCAGCCATGCGCGCTACAATCCTTCAGCGAACAGCTCGCTGAACATCGTACCGGGTCTCGTCGGCGTGATCCTCACCATGACGATGCTGGTGTTCACGGCGCTTTCGGTCACGCGCGAGATCGAGCGCGGCACGATGGAAACGCTGCTGGCGATGCCGGTGAAGCCGATCGAGGTGATGCTCGGAAAGATCCTTCCTTACGTGCTGGTCGGATTCATTCAAGCATCGCTGATTATCGCGTTTGGCTCGTTGTTGTTCGGGGTGCCGGTGATCGGCAGCCTGACGCTGCTTGCGGTCCTGTCCACATTGTTTATCGCAACCAATCTTTCGATCGGCTACACGTTTTCGACTGTGGCCCAGAACCAGCTCCAGGCCGTGCAGATGACGTTCATGTTCTTTCTGCCGAACCTGCTGCTGTCGGGATTTATGTTTCCCTTTGCAGGCATGCCGAACTGGGCGCAGACAGTGGGTGAATTCCTTCCGCTCACGCATTATCTCCGGATCGTCCGGGCGATCATGCTGAAAGGGGCCACGTTCGCAGAGCTTCAATACGATACGCTGGCGATGTTTCTGCTGATGTTGCTTGCGATGTTCGTGGCGCTGCGCCGCTTCCGCACGACACTGGACTGATTACTTCAGGCGCCGGATCAATTCCATCGCTGCGGCGGGTGCGCGGACTTTTCCTTCGTGGATGAAATAGATGAACACATCGCGCGGCTTCAAAGCGGGCTTGGTCTTTTCCACATGCGGCAGGGACGGGATGTCCTTGCCGGCGGCCCATGCTTTGGCGTGCTTTGCCCAGACGTCCAGTTCTTTTGGCGGATAGCCGGTCTTCATCTTGTCCTTGCCGCGCTGCAGCCGCGCATAGACAAAATCGCCGGTGATGTCGGCGATGTTCGCGTATTCGACGTGATCGGTGAAGACGATGGGCGTGTTGAAATCGCGCGCGAGCTCGATGAAAGCGGGTGTACAAAAACTTTCATTGCGCGGCTCGATGACGTGGCGGATTTTGCGGCCGCCGAATGTCCGCGGGAGCAATTCCAGGAATTTGCCAAAGTCCGCCTCGTCGAATTTCTTGGTTGGCGCGAACTGCCAGAGCAGGGGGCCGAGCTTGTCGCCGAGTTCGGTGATGCCGCTCTCGATGAAGCGCTTGATGGAGTCGCCGGCCTCCGCGAGCACGCGCCGGTTTACGGCGTAACGGACCCCTTTCAGCGCAAACTTGAATCCGTCGGGTGCTTCCGACGCCCACTTCCGGAATGTTTTCGCGTTCTGCGTGCGGTAGAACGTGCCGTTCACCTCTATGGAAGTGAGTTTTCGGCTGGCGTATTCCAGCTCCTTCGCTTGCGGCAATCCTTTCGGATAAAACACGCCGCGCCACGGCTCGTAGGTCCAGCCGCCGATGCCTGTATAGATGTTTCCGGATTTCGCCATCACAGCAACGGATCGGCGAACAGGTTTTCGATCTTCGCACCGGTCGACTCATGCACGAGTTCGGCGATGCGCTTGCGATGGCATTCGTCGGGGTTGCGCTCGTAACAGAGCAGGCACACGCGCTTGCCCTCCTTCACAAGCGTTTGAAGTTCGGACAACTGTTCCTGGGCGGCGGCGGTCCTGATCTGCTTCTCGTAGATTTTCCATAACTTCTTGAGATCGCCCGCGCGCGCCGCCTCGCGGCCTTCGGCGGGTGTGCCGAGCTTCTGGAAATGCAGGTACTGGATACCGGCCTCGTTCAGGGAGGCCGAGAGCATCTTTTTCGAGAACCCGGCCCGGCGGGATGCGGCGACGGCGCGGGTATCCACAAGGATTTCCACGCGCTCACGCTTCAGTGATGCGATCACATCGCCAAGGGCGGATTTTTCGTAGCCAATGGTATACAGGGAAGCCATGCGGACCCATTTTACCCGCAAGCCGGGTTAAAATAAAAATCCACCCTGTGCATCCATCCTTACGGGAGGGGTGTTTCACCCATGCGGCCCGGGGAAGTTGGGCCGCGCAGATGCCGCCTGAAAGCGGCGTGTTTCGGGAGGTTTCTCAATGATCAAAGTTGACCGCCGTACCCTTATGGTCGGTGCCGCCGCTGTCGGCGTCTATGCCACCGTGAAATCCACGTATGTTTCCGCACAGGCCGCCGCCGGCCCCTTCACGCTGGCGCCGCTACCTTATGCGCCGAACAAGAACGAGCCGCATATCGACACGATGACGATGGAAATCCATCACGGCCGTCATCACGCGCTTTTCGTCAACAACCTGAACGGCGCGGCCAAGGATAACGCTGAACTTTTCAAGAAGCCGATCCAGGAACTGATCGGCAACCTGAACAGCGTGCCGGAAAATCTCCGCACGCTCGTCCGCAACTCGGGCGGCGGCCATGCCAACCACACCATGTTCTGGCAGATCATGGGCGGCTCCGGCGGCGAGCCGAGCGGTGCGATCGCCGATGCGATCAAGTCCGATCTCGGCGGCTTCGAGAAAATGCAGGGTGACTTCAACGCGCGCGGAGTCGCCGTGTTCGGCTCCGGCTGGGTGTTCGTCGCATCCGACAAGGGCGGCAAGCTCTCGCTCGTCTCGAAGGGCGGCCAGGACAACCCGCTCATGGACGGTTTGATGCCGATCTTCGGCAACGACGTCTGGGAACACGCATACTATCTCAAGTACCAGAACCGCCGCGCGGACTACCTCAAGTCCTGGTGGAACGTCGTCGACTGGGCGAAGGTCAACGAGCGTTACGCCGCAGCCAAGTCCGGCAAGTTCACCATTTAAATTTCTTCGCCTGCATTACCAAAAACGTCATGGCCGGGCTTGTCCCGGCCATCCACGTCCTTGTGCCTGGCACGGCCCGAAGACGTGGATGCCCGGCATAAAGCCGGGCATGACGAAATTTGAACGCAGCCATGCGCGGCGACGCTGAATTGCGGGAATTTTTTTATGTCATAACCTCCCTGAATCGGGGAGGAATTCAATGCGCGTGGCGGTGATGGCGGCGGGGGCAGTCGGCTCCTATTTCGGGGGGCGGCTCGCGGAGGCCGGGCATGAGGTTCATTTCATCGCCCGCGGCGCGCATCTGGAAGCCATCAAGAAGAACGGACTGAAAGTCGAAAGTCCGAACGGCGATCTTCTCATCCAGCATGCGAAGGCGACCGACGATCCGCAACAGGTCGGCGCGGTCGATCTTGTGCTGTTCGCGGTGAAGCTCTGGGACACGGAGAAGGCGGGTGAGCTCACGAAGCCGCTCGTGAATTCCAATACGCGCGTGCTCACAATGCAGAATGGCATCGACAGCGTGGACCGGCTGAAACCTATTCTAGGGGACGTTGTGTGCGCTACGCCGACGCGCATCTCGGCGCTGATCACCGGGCCGGGCACGGTCGCGCACAAGGGCACGTTCGCCAATCTCACGACCGGCTTCATGGACGGACGCGACGATGCACGGCTGAAGTCGCTGGTGGATGAAATGAAAGCGGCAAAGGTGGAAGCCAGCTATTCGACCGCGATTGAAAAAATATGGTGGGAGAAATTCGTGTTTCTCGCTTCCTTCTCCGCGATCACCGCCAGCACGCGCAGCAGCATCGGCCCGATCATGGCCGATGAAACGACGCGCGCCTTGTTCCGCGATTTGTTGTTTGAGGTGGAAGCGGTGGGCCGCAAGAAGGGCGTTCCGCTGGAGGGGGTCGCGGAAAAATCCTTCGAGTTCGCGAAATCGAATGCGGTCTCGGCGCCCGGGCTGCGCGCCTCGATGGCGGAAGATGTCGATCGCGGCAACCGGCTGGAGACGGAATGGCTGCAGGGGAAAGTGGCGGAGCTTGGCAAGCAACTCGGGGTGCCGACCCCGGCGCACGCGACGATTTATGCGACGCTGAAGCTGATACGAAATGGGAAGGGTGGTTAAGGCGTCATCCCGGCCGAGCGAAGCGAGAGCCGGGAGCGCGCAATTTTAAACGATCCCGGATCGCCGCTTTGCGGCGTCCGGGATGACAAAAACTACTTCTTCTTCCTCGGCACTTTCTTTCCCTTTTTCCGCGCCTTCGACAGTCCGATCGCGATGGCCTGTTTGCGGCTCTTCACCTTGCCGCCCTTGCCGCCGGGACCGCTGCGGGCTTTACCACGTTTGTAGTCGTGCATTTCCTTTTCGACGTCTTTGGATGCGGACTTTGAATATTTCCATTTCCGTTTCGCCATGACCAACTCCTCGCTAGACCATGGCAACAACCGCCAATGCTGCGCGAGGTTCCTCCGTTCTTACGCTTCGCGTCAGTAATCCATCCCGCCCATGCCGCCGGATCGAAGTCGGCTGTTGCCGACTTCGATGATTTTGAGGGGGCGGCGGCAGGGCGGACGCAACAAAAAAACCCCGGTCTTTCGACCGGGGTTTTTCTTTTCGTTGAGGGACGATCCCGGATCGCCGCTTTGCGGCGTCCGGGATGACGCTTCGCGTCAGTAATCCATCCCGCCCATGCCGCCGCCCGGCATCGCCGGAGCAGCGCCAGTCTTTTTCGGTAGTTCGGCGACCATCGCTTCGGTGGTGATCAGAAGACCAGCCACGGAAGCAGCCCCCTGCAGCGCGGTACGCACGACCTTGGTCGGGTCGATGATGCCCTTGGACATCATGTTCACATACTCGCCCGTCTGGCTGTCGAAGCCGTAGGAGTACTGATCCTTCTCGAGCAACTTGCCGACGATGACGGAGCCGTCTTCGCCCGCGTTGATGGCGATCTGGCGCGCCGGATAGGAGAGCGCCTTGCGGACGATGTCGACGCCGGTCTTCTGGTCGACGTTTTCCACCTTGACGCGCTTGAGGATTTCCGTGGCACGGAGCAGGGCGACACCGCCGCCCGGCAGAATGCCTTCCTCGACCGCGGCGCGGGTCGCATGCATCGCATCGTCGACGCGATCCTTGCGCTCCTTCACCTCGATCTCGGTGGCGCCGCCGACGCGGATCACCGCAACACCGCCAGCGAGCTTGGCGAGACGTTCCTGCAGCTTTTCCTTGTCGTAGTCGGACGTCGTTTCCTCGATCTGCGCCTTGATCTGCGCGACGCGGGCTTCGATGTCCTTCTTCTTGCCGGCACCATCGACGATGGTGGTGTTTTCCTTCTCGATCACGATCTTCTTGGCGCGGCCGAGCATGGCAAGGGTCACGTTTTCAAGCTTGATGCCGAGATCTTCCGAGATCGCCTGGCCGCCGGTCAGGATCGCGATGTCCTGCAGCATGGCCTTGCGGCGATCGCCGAAGCCCGGAGCCTTGACGGCGGCAACCTTGAGGCCGCCGCGGAGCTTGTTCACGACCAGCGTAGCAAGCGCTTCGCCTTCCACGTCCTCGGCAATGATGAGCAGCGGCTTACCCGACTGCACAACAGCTTCGAGCAGCGGCAGGAGTTCCTGCAAACCGCCGAGCTTCTTCTCATTGATGAGGATGTAGGGGTCGTCCATCTCAACGCGCATCTTGTCGGCGTTGGTGACGAAGTAGGGTGAGATGTAGCCACGGTCGAACTGCATGCCTTCGACGACATCGAGTTCGGTCGCCAGGGACTTCGCTTCCTCGACGGTGATGACGCCCTCGTTGCCGACCTTCTTCATCGCTTCCGCGAGGAACTGGCCGATCTCGGCGTCGCCGTTGGCGGAAATGGTGCCGACCTGGGCGATCTCGTCGTTCGAGGTGACCTTCTTGGAGTTCTTCTTCAGGTCCTCGACAACGGCTTCGACCGCGAGATCGATGCCGCGCTTGAGGTCCATCGGGTTCATGCCGGCGGCAACCGCCTTGGCGCCTTCCCTGAGGATGGCGGCGGCGAGCACGGTCGCCGTGGTGGTGCCGTCACCGGCTTGGTCGTTGGTCTTCGAGGCCACTTCGCGCACCATCTGGGCGCCCATGTTCTCGAACTTGTCTTCGAGTTCGATTTCCTTGGCGACCGTCACACCGTCCTTGGTGATGCGCGGCGCGCCGAAGGACTTGTCGAGGACCACGTTGCGGCCCTTGGGGCCGAGCGTCACCTTGACGGCGTTGTTGAGAATATCGACGCCGCGCAACATCTTGTCGCGCGCTTCGACACCGAATTTCACTTCTTTAGATGCCATTTTCCCTAACTCCGTTTCGTTGATCCTCATCCTGAGGAGCGCGAGCGAAGCAAGCGCGTCTCGAAGGATGAAGCCGGTTAGCCATTTTCCCGTCCTTCGAGACGCCGCGCTGCGCGCGGCTCCTCAGGACGAGGTTTGATCAGGCGGCCTTCTTGGCCGACGAGCTTTTTTCGATGACGCCGAGGACGTCCGACTCCTTCATGATGAGGAGGTCTTCACCGTCGATCTTGACTTCGGTGCCCGACCATTTGCCGAAGAGGATGAGATCCCCCTTCTTGATGTCGATCGGGATGAGTTTGCCGGATTCGTCGCGGCCGCCGGGGCCGACGGCGATGACTTCGCCTTCAGACGGCTTTTCTTGCGCGGTATCGGGAATGATGATGCCGCCGCGGGTCTTCGCGTCGGACGTTACACGGCGCACGACGACGCGGTCGTGCAGGGGACGAAAGCGCATGGATGCTTCTCCAAACCTTTGAATTTGAGCGTTTCGGATGGTGCGCGGGGAACCCGCCACACCGGACTCGAGGTAAGAGCCCTTTGAGACCCCGCAAGGGGCTTCGGGGGATTTTTTAGCACTCATTAACGGGGAGTGCCAGCATTGTTAGCAGACACAGTAAAATGCTGCTAGTGTATTGATTCTATACAATTAATTCAATTTTCAGGCTTGTCAGGGAACCTGTCGCTTCTGAAACTATTGGCTCCTTCACGGAGGATTCGCATGGTCTCGGAAGATTTTAAAAAGCAGGTCGAAGGCTACGGACTGACCACGGCAAAAATTCTCTACCGGCTGCCGGACTACCCCCGCTTTCTGCAAACCTATGTCTGGCAGAGCTACGATCTGTTTCCCCGTTTCCCCGAACTCACGAAATTCCTCGATTTCTGGAAGCGTGAACTGGAAGGGCCGCTGTTCTCGGTGACGGTGGCGCATTCGAGGCTCATCAAGCCCTCGGAGTTGCGGGCGGTGGACGGGATGTTCCGGCTGCACTGAACGCATAGGCATCAAGTCCGCGTTGTTGCGCCTGAGCGAACCAATTCGCCTGCTTGCGAGTTACTCCGCCACATAGAGCGGTGGCGGATGTATTTTCTTGCATTGATTGCGGATTATGACGGAACGATTGCGCATCACAGCACAGTCGACGCCGAAACCCTGAAGGCATTGACGCGCGTCAAGCAAAGCGGCCGAAAGCTGGTGTTGATCACGGGCCGCATCCTTCCCGACCTCAAGCGGGTTTTTCCCGAGATCGGAATCTTCGACCTTGTCGTCGCCGAAAACGGCGCGCTGCTGTACAATCCGCGCACGAAAGAAGAGACGGCACTTGCGCCTGCGCCGCCGCCCGATTTGGTCGATTGCCTCAAGTCATTGAAGGTCGAGCCACTCGCCGTCGGCAGGACGATCGTCGCGACCTGGGAGCCGCACGAGAATGTCGTATTGAAAGCCATCCGCGAACTTGGCCTCGAACATCAGATCATTTTCAACAAGGGCGCGGTCATGGTGCTGCCGCCCAACATCAACAAGGCGAGCGGACTTTCCGAGGCATTGCGCATTCTGAATATCGCGCCGCAGTGCGCGGTCGGTGTTGGCGACGCCGAGAATGACCACGCCTTCCTGTTGCGATGCGGCTGCGCGGTGGCGGTTTCGAACGCGATCGATGCGGTCAAACAGAAGGTCGATTGGGTCACGAAGGGCGACCACGGCACCGGCGTTCGTGAACTGGTGGACCGGCTGATCGAAAACGACCTCAACGATGTCGCCCGGGCTTTCCCTCGGCACAGCATCACGCTCGGGACCGACATGAAAACCAAGGACGAGATCGCGCTCAGTCCGTATTTCGGATCGACGCTGATCTGCGGCATTTCCGGGGGCGGCAAGTCCACAACGGTGACGGGACTGCTGGAATCGATGATGCAGCGCGGCTTGCAATCCTGCGTGATCGATCCGGAAGGGGATTACGGGCCGAGCGAAGACTGGGTGGTGCTTGGCGATGCAAAAGCGCAACCGCAAGCCGACGATGTGCTCGAACTGCTGCGTCGTCCGGGGCATAACGTGGTGGTCAACATGCTGGCCTTTTCGATGCCCGACCGGCCGCTGTTCTTCATGCGCCTGCTGCCGGACATCGTGAAACAGCGCGCGCGTTCGGGCCGCCCGCAATGGCTCGTCATTGATGAAGCCCATCACATGCTGCCGACATCCTGGGAGCCGGCCATTCACACGCTGCCGAAGGACTTGCCGGCGACGCTGATGGTGACGGTGCATCCCGCGCAGCTTTCCAAACACGCTCTCCAGACGGTCAACGCCGCGCTTGTTGTCGGCAAGCATCCTGACCAGGCCTTCGCGGAATTTTCGGAAGCGATCGGCGAGCCTATTGAAAACGTGCCCGGTGGCGAACTGGAGAAGGGGACGGGATATTTTTGGCGGCGCGGGGATCGGACACCGAGACTGATCAAGCTCGTGCGCCCGGTGCAGGACCGCAAGCGGCACGCGCGGAAATACGCCAAGGGTCATCTGGATGAATCGCTGCAATTCTATTTCCGCGGGCCGCATAACCGGCTGAAGTTGCGCGCGCAGAATCTTTCCGTATTCCTCCAGATGGCTGAAGGCGTGGACGACGAGACATGGCAGCATCATCTGAAAGGCGGCGACTATTCGCGCTGGTTTCGCGAGACGATCAAGGACAAGGATATGGCGGACGAGGCGGAAACGGTCGAACAGGAAGCCGGCATTGTGCCAGAGGAAAGCCGGGCGCGCATTCGCGAGATCGTCGACCGGCGGTATACCGGGCCCGCGTCGGAGCAGCAGTAACTTGAAATTGCGAAAATCCGTGCGTAATGCTCGTTATGCGCGAGGGTTGCAGCGAACCCGAGGACTGCGATGACGAGCGTGCGGCCTGCGGCCGGTCATCGAACCGAAGCGCGTGGATTTCTATGGGGCCCGGATACCAATTGCGCCGCATGACGCGCGAGCAGGACGGCTGCATTTTTGCCATCGCATGGCGCAATGAGGGCGAGACGAAGCTCGTCAGCGCCTCGATTCGCCAGCGTCTGATAAAGAACGGCAAGCTGCGCGGGATCGCCAATTCCAGGAACGATTATTCGCGCTGCAAGGACAGGAAGCAACCATGAGCAAGGGCGTCGTCGCGGGAAAAGTCGCCATCGTCACGGGGGCCGGGCGCGGCATCGGGCGCGCAATCGCGCATCTGATGGCGAAGGAGGGCGCCAAGGTTATCGTGGTTGACATCGGCGCGGCGCTCGACGGATCGGGCGGCGATACCGGACCCGCGCGGACGGTGGCCGATGAAATCAAACAGGCGGGCGGGGAAGCCATCGCATCGACGCTGTCCATCACGGAAGGCGACAATGCGGAGAAGATCGTTGCCGATGCGATCGGTAATTTCGGCCGCGTGGATATTCTGGTGAACAATGCGGGCATCTTGCGCGACCGCATGTTTCATAAAATGTCGCACGCCGATTTCGCCGATGTGATCGCGGTGCATCTCATGGGCTCGTTCAACATGAGCCGCGCCGTTGCTTCGCATTTCCGCGAGCGGCAGACGGGTGCCATGGTGCATATGACCTCCACTTCGGCGCTCGTCGGCTCCTACGGGCAGGCGAACTACATGGCGGCGAAATTGGGCATGGTGGGTCTGTCGCGAGGGATCGCGATGGATATGTCGCGCTTCAATGTGCGCTCCAATTGCGTGGCACCCTTCGCCTGGAGCCGGATGATTGAATCCATTCCCGCCGAAAGCGAAATGCAGAAAGCCGAGATCGAACGCACGAAGCCGCTGACGCCCGAAAAAATCGCGCCGCTGGTGGTGTATCTCTGTTCCGATCTCGCTTCGGAGATTTCCGGTCAGATTTTCGGCGTGCGCGGGAACGAGATTTATCTGTTCAACCAGCCGCGGCCGGTCATCACCATGAAGGAGCCAAAGGGATGGTCGCCCGCCAGCATCGCTCAGCAGATCGCGCGCGAACCGAAAGTGGCGTTCACGCCGCTGGAGGGGACGGCGGAGTATTTCGATTGGGATCCGGTTTGAAGATTGTCATTCCGGGGGCCGAGTGAAGCGAGGCATCTCGGAATCAATACCCAGTGCCCACTATTTGACTCGGTGGCTATGGATTCCGGGCTCGCGGCTTGCTTCGCTCGCCGCGCCCCGGAATGACACAAAAAATTAGCCACGCCCCTCGAACGGCATCTTGGTCGCCTTGATGTTCATAAACAGAATGTTCGTTTCCAGCGGCAAGCTCGCCATGAACGCAACAGCCTGACCGACGTGATCGACGTCCATCAAGGGCTCCGGCTTCGTCGACAAATCCGCCTGCAACACGCCCTGCGCCATCCTTGCAGCCAAAGGCGTATTGGCGTTGCCGACATCGATCTGGCCGCAGGCGATGTTGAATTCGCGGCCATCGAGTGCCGTCGTCTTCGTCAGTCCCGAAACGCCGTGCTTCGTCGATGTGTAGGCAATCGAGCGCGGGCGAGGGGCATAGGCGGAGATGGAGCCGTTGTTCACGATGCGGCCGCCCATCGGTTTTTGATTGCGCATGATGCGGAACGCTTCCTGCGTGCAGATGAACATCGACGTGAGATTGGTGTCCACCACTTCCTTGTATTTTTCGATCGGCAGTTCATCGATATAAACCGCCGGGGCGCCCATGCCGGCGTTATTGAACAGAAAATCGAGCCGTCCGAACGTATCCATTGTCTTTTTGAACAACGCCTTGATGTCGTCCACCTTGGTAACGTCGGTCTGAACGATGAGCGTCTTCACGCCATGCTTCTTGGCTTCGCCCGCTGCTTCTTCCAGCGGCTCCTTGCGGCGTCCGGCGAGCACGACGTTGAAGCCGCCTTTGGCGAGATGAATGGTCGCGGCCCGGCCAATGCCGGTGCCTGCGCCCGTGACGAGCGCGATTTTCTCAGCAGCCATTGTTTATTTCCTCCCAGAAGAACGCGAATTATTGCCGGAAGCCGACAAGCCTGTGCGATATCTGGTCGAATGGGGCGAAGCCTGTCAAATCCTTGAGCGCGGACTTGGCGATGTCGTTCGTATTCGTTTCAAGCCGCCCAAATACCCTGTCGGCGAAGGCCTGTGTCTCCGCCGGCGAGGCCGTGGCCAAGAGGCGTCCGGCCTCGGAGATAAAATCCTTGTTCTGCTGGATCAGCGCAAGGGTTTTGTTCTGCACCTCGAAGAAGTTGTCTTGGCCTCTCCATACAAACCAGCCGTTCCATGCCTTCTGGCCCTTCTCGAATAGTTCGTCCACCTGTGTATCGGTCAGGCTATCGAGATTGCCGATCCACATTTTCTCGCGCGCGAAATTACGCAGTCCAGGCTTCACGAGTTTTTCCTTTGCAAGCTCCCACAGAAGCGCTTCCGAGACGCGATAGGCATAGCTTTCCTTGGCGGCGGAAAGTTCGGCTCCGGCACGCGCGAAACCGTTCGTGATGGCGGTACGCCGGCGCTCAATCGCATTTTCGGCTTCTTCCAACCGTGAGTGCTCGCTGCGCAGCTTCTGGACATCGCTGGAGCGCGCTGCGACTTCCTGATTCTTGTAGTGAGTGCGTGAGCGGATCGCATCCATGTCGCGCATCAAATACTGCACGCGCGGTGGCAGGGCCGACACGGTACGAAAGCGTTCGTTGATGTCGCCCTGCAAGTGCGGCGGGGCCGGCATCGCGGCTGCAGGTGCAAGGGCCGGCTGCATCGGCCTTGCCGAGGGGGCGGTCAGTGGGGCCGTGGGAATGCTTTGCGAGAGGCGAACGGAGCCGACCAGCGGGACCGGCTCGTATTTCAGCGTGTCCCGGTCGATCTTCGCGAGATGCGTAGGTGCCGCCACGACGAACCAGCGGACCACGCTGTTCTTGTGCCCGCGCGCCACTGTTTCCCAATAATGCGTCTCTCCTTGAAGTTTGGCGACACGGGCCTGTTCGTCCCGCAACTGCCGCTCCCAAGTTTCCGTTTCGCGAAGCAGCGTCGGCGCTCTCGACTGTTTTTCCGAAATATAGCGGCGCAAATATCCGCTCTCTCCGGCGAGATCGCGCAACCGCTGCTCAAGCCCGGTTTCCTCGTTGCGGAGCCTGTACGCGGCTATGCCGAGGTTCTGCTCCTGCATGAACAGCGCGCTGTAAAGCGACTGAAGCTGCTGCTCGAGGGCGGCGAAGGAGTTCGGCGATGATTGGGTGAAGCGATTGCTGTTGGGCACCAGCGGCGCGGCGATGCGCACGAGATCGTTCCATTGCGGAAGCGCCATCTGAAGGGGGTCGGGCGGTGGCGGGACAAAGCCGCCTCCACCACCGCTTGGGATGCAGACGGGATTGCTGCCGGTCCTCCGCCATTCGTATCCGCAGCCGATGCACCAGCTTTGCCACGCGGTACGGCCGCGCGAAAGAGCCGCGGCACCGTCGGAATTGCTGCACTGGGCCGCCGCGAAATCCGGCAGCAGCAAAGTGCAGACGATGAGAAGGAAGCGAAATCGCACCGAACTTCCCCGCGAGCCCGGAACCGAAGTCCAAGCTTAACACAAGCAAAGGTTGCGTGAAGGTGCCTTACTTGCCGGTTTTCCCGCCGTTCACATAGGGCGGTTTCGGAATGGCGATATGCGCGGCGCGCAGGGCCGATGACCAGCGCTCGCGGAGGTCGGTGAAATAGGGCTCGCCCGGCTCGATGCGATAATTCAGTTCGGCTTCGAAGGCGTCGCGCTTCAGCACCAATAAATCGATGGGCAGGCCGACCGCGAGGTTGGAGCGCATGGTGGAGTCCATCGAGAGCAGGCCGAGCTTGAGCGCGTCATAGATGTCGGTGTTGAAGCTCACGGCGCGGTCCAAAATCGGTTTTCCGTATTTGTGCTCGCCGATTTGCAAATACGGCGTATCGACCGTGCATTCGATGAAATTGCCCGCGGAATAAATCATGAAGAGCCGCAGACGGCGGCCCTTCAACTGCCCGCCGAACAGGAACGAGACTTCAAAGTCGAGGTGGTTTTCCTTCAACGCCTCTTCGTATTGCTGGCGGATGATCTTGATTGCCTTGCCGATGCGCTGCGCGGCCTGGAACATGGAGGGCGCGTTGGTGAGCCGTTCCTTCTCGCCGGTTTCCGCGTTTTCGATTCCTTCGTTGAGCAGGCTCACGACCGATTGCGAAAGCGAAAGATTGCCGGCGGACGCGAGCGCCATCACGCGCTCGCCCGGTTCCTCGAAGACGTGGAGCTTGCGGAAGGTCGAGATGTTGTCGAGGCCCGCATTGGTGCGCGTGTCGGCGATCATCACGAGGCCGTCGCGCACGAGAATTCCGCAGCAATAGGTCATTTTCCTCAACCCGGTAAAAGCGGGCGCAGTCTATCGAGGCGACCGGCGGCGGCAAGGAGAGGTTGGGTCGCAGAGCAAGAAATATTGTCATTCCGGGACGGCGCACAGCGCCGGACCCGGAATCCAGATGCGAACTCTGTGTATTTTTCTGGATTCCGGGTTCGCGGCTTTGCCGCGCCCCGGAATGACAGAGTTAGCTTTGCGACTGGCGGCTCGACTGGTCCAGATTGACGTTCACCGAGAGCTTCTCGCCGGTGCCGCCGAAGCGCACGCCGCGCACGGGTGCCGCGCCCATATAGTCGAGGCCGATCGCAACCCGGATATGCGCATCCGTGGCGGCAATCCCGTTGGCGGGATCGAAAGCGACCCAGCCGAGATCGTCCAGATAGGCTTCCGACCAGGCGTGCCCGGCCTGCTGCTGGTTCATGCCGTCGCCGCGCAGGAAATACCCGCCGACATAGCGTGCGGGAATGCCGAGGTGACGGGCGGACGCAACGAAGACATGCGAGTAGTCCTGACAGACGCCGCTCTTCATTGCGAAGGATTCCGCCGCGGTTGTCTTCGTGTCCGTTTCGTTCGGAAGAAACGTGAAGCCTTCGAAGATGCTCGCGTTGAGGCGATGGAGCTTCTCAAGTGAGGCCCCTTTCCGCTTGCCGATTTTCTCGGCGAATTCCACGATCGCATCGTCGGGCTTGGTGAGATCGGTCTCGCGCAGATAGAGCGAGGCCGGAAAGCGTTCCACCGTGCCGCGGATCACGCCGGCGGTGTCCTGCGTTTCCACTTCGCCATCGACGCCAATCCGCAGCTCGCTGATCGGGCCGTCGAGCGTGAAGGAATGCGTGAGATTGCCGAAGGCGTCCTCGCGCTGGTCGAGGCGGCAGTCCTCGCTCACATCGACCCGCCAGCGCACGACATATTGCGAGTCATGATTGCGCGGCGTCATGCGCAAGAGTTGGATCGCCGACTTCGCGGGCGTGTCGTATCGATAGAGCGTTTCATGGACGATGCGGATGCGCATGGGTCAGGCGAGATATTGTTCGGTGATCGCGCCGCCGAGGCGGTTGTTCTCAGCGATGAAGGAAGTGATGAACTCGTGCAAGCCCGTCTGGAATATATCCTCCATCGTGGCGTTGGATAACTTCGTCAGCATCGCGCGGGCGAGGCGCTGGGAGTTGCCCTGGCGGCCGTAGAACTGCGCGAGGTCGTCGAGATAGCGCGAGAGATTCTCGTAGCAGCTTGCGAGCGAGCGCGGCATCTGCCGGTTGAGAATCAGCAGGTCCGCCACCAGCCACGGTTTTACGCCCTCGCGGTAGACCCAGTGATAGCTCGTGCGCGCGGAGACGGAGCGCAGGATCGACGCCCACTGGAAATAGTCGAGCGGGCCGCCGACGTGTTCCTGATCGGGCAAGAGCACGTGATACTTCACGTCGAGAATGCGCGCGGTGGCGTCGGCGCGCTCGATCAAAATGCCGAGCCGCACGAACCAGTAGGCGTCGTTGCGGAGCATCGAGCGGAACGAGGAGCCGTCAAAGGCGAGCGAGGTGTCCTTCACGAAATCGAGAAAGCCGGAAATTTCCTCCCGGCTCATGCCGGGCTTCATTTTCTGAAGTTCATTCCATGAAGTGTTGATCGCGTCCCATGTTTCGCCGGTGAGCGCGGTGCGCACGGCGCGCGCGTTCTGGCGCGCGGTCTCCAAGCAGTTGCGGATGGAGGACGGGTTGTCCGGCGCGAAGGCGAGATATTCAACGACCGAGCGTTCGTCGGCTTCCTTTCCATATTTATTCTGGAAGGACTGCACGCAGCCGGCGGTGGCGACGGCGGATTGCCACTCGTTGGTCTGGCCGCCGTAGGCCTGCGGGAGCGCGACCAGACGTGTCGTTGCGTCGAGGATGCGCGCCAGGCATTCGGCGCGTTCGATGTAACGCGAGAGCCAGTACAAACTTTCGGCGGTGCGGGAGAGCATGTCAGCGGTCCAGCACCCAGGTGTCCTTGGTGCCGCCTCCCTGACTGGAATTCACGACGAGCGAACCCTTCTCCAGTGCCACGCGGGTCAGACCGCCCGGCACAATACGGACCCTGTTGCGGCCGGTCAGCACGAACGGCCGCAGATCGACGTGCCGCGGAGCCACCCCTTCGTTGACGGCGGTGGGGCAGGTGGAGAGCGCCAGCGTCGGCTGCGCGATGTAATTCCGGGGGTCGGTTTTCAGCTTGTGGCGGAACGTATCGATCTGGTTTTTATCGGCCTTCGGGCCGATCAGCATGCCGTAGCCGCCCGAGCCATGAACTTCCTTCACGACGAGTTCGTCAATGTTGTCGAGCACGTATTTCAGGTGGTCCTTCTCGCGGCAGCGCCAGGTCTCGACGTTTTTCAGGAGCGGCTCCTCGCCGAGATAGAATTTCACGATCTCCGGCATGTAGCTGTAAACGGCCTTGTCGTCGGCGACACCGGTGCCGACCGCATTCGCGAGCGTGACGTTGCCGGCCTGATAGGCGCTCATCAGTCCGGGGACACCAAGCGAGCTGTCGGGGCGGAATACGAGCGGGTCGAGGTAGTCGTCGTCCACGCGGCGGTAAATCACATCCACGCGCTGCGGGCCTTCGGTCGTGCGCATGTACAGGATGTTGCTTTTGACGAAGAGGTCGCGGCCCTCGACGATCTCGATGCCGAGCTTGTCGGCGAGAAAGGAATGCTCGTAATAGGCCGAGTTGTAGATGCCGGGTGTAAGCAGCACCACGTTCGGTTCGCCGGACGATGAGACCGGCGCCACCGATTTCAGGGTCGTGAGCAATTCGTCCGGGTAATTGTCCACCGGCTCGACGCGATGATCGATGAACAGTTCCGGAAACAGCCGCAGCATGATCTCGCGGTTCTCCAGCATGTAGGAGACGCCGCTCGGCACACGCGTGTTGTCCTCGAGCACGTAAAAATCGTTTTCGTTCACGCGCACGACGTCGATGCCGGCGATGTGGACGTAAATGTTGTGCGGAACGGGTTTGCCGTTCATTTCGGGACGGAACACCGGATTTTCGAAGATCAGGTCTTCCGGCACCTTGCCCGCGCGCATGATCTCGCGCTTGCCATAGATGTCCTTGAGGTAGTGGTTGATCGCGGTGACGCGTTGCTCCAGTCCCTTCGCCAGTTTCTTCCACTCGTCCGCCATCAGGATGCGCGGAATGATGTCGAAGGGGATCAGGCGCTCCTGCGCCTCGGCATTGCCATAGACGGCGAAGGTGATGCCGATGCGGCGGAAAATAAACTCCGCCTCGCGGCGGCGGTAGTCGATGACTTCGCGGGGCGTAGCCTCAAGCCATTTGGCAAGCATCGCATAGGCGGGACGCACGCCGCCCGGGCCATTCATTTCATCGAACGCAAAGGGCTTCGGCACCGACAATTTCAACCCCAGAACGGTTACGCTACAATCGCACTAACAAGGAACATGCCAGCAAACGCGCCACGCCGCAAAAAGTGGCGCGACACCGGATGCCGGTGCTAATTGCCCAGAAACCGGGCATGAAGCTGTACGGATTGGGCAAGGAGACGGGAATGGCCGCAGCGGAGCAAGTAGTAACGGCGGGCATTCTTGTCATTGGCGACGAAATCCTGTCCGGGCGGACCAAGGACAAGAACATCGGATACATCGCCGAATACTGCACCAATATCGGCGTGGACCTGAAGGAAGTGCGTGTTGTCTCCGACGACCAGGCGGCAATCGTCGAGGCGCTGAACGCACTGCGGAGCCGCTACACCTATGTCTTCACGAGTGGCGGCATCGGGCCGACCCACGACGACATCACCGCGGACTGTGTCGCGGCCGCATTCGGCGTTTCCATCGACCACGATCCGCGCGCGGTGGCGCTGCTGCAAACGCGCTTCAAGGGTGCCGATCTCAACGAAGCGCGCCTGCGCATGGCGCGGATTCCCGCCGGCGCCGATCTCATTCCCAATCGCGTGTCGGTCGCACCGGGATTCCGGCTCGGCAACGTGTTCGTGATGGCGGGCGTGCCCTCGATCATGCAGGCGATGTTCGATGAGGTGGCCCCGCAACTGAAAACCGGCGTGAAGCTGCAATCGGTTTCGGTGCGTGCCGACCTGAAGGAAGGCGATATCGGCACGGCCCTCGGCGAGATCGCCAAGGCGCATCCCGACACGATGATCGGTTCCTATCCTTTTCACGACGAGCAGCGCGGTCCGAACACCAACATCGTGATTCGTTCGCGCGACGATCAAAAACTCGCGAGCGCCAAAAATGCGGTGGAGGAAATGCTTTCGCTTGCGCGCGCCGGGCTTGCCAGCAAGCAGCAGAAGGCGGGATAAAGCGATGGGGGGGATCTCGTTCCGGAGAAGCGCATGAAGATCAATCCAAATTCGCGCCGCGCGTTTCTGATCGCGGGCGGTACCGCCGCCGGCTATGCGCTCGCCCGCCGCGGCGCGCATGCGCAGGCGCAATTGACGCCGACGCCCTCCTGCGGGGCGGATAGTGTAACGCTCTCACAGACCGAGGGTCCGTATTTCAAGACGAGTTCGCCGCTGCGGCAGTCGCTGATTGAGTCCGGCATGAAGGGCCGCGAGATCGAGATCGCGGGCTTCGTGCTGACGAAAAGCTGCAAGCCGGTGCCGAAAGCGCTCTTGGATTTCTGGCAGGCGGACGGCGAGGGCGCTTACGACAACCGGGGCTTCCGGTTTCGCGGACACCAGTTCACCGACGAGCGCGGCATGTTCTATCTCAGGACGATCCTGCCTGGGCGCTATCCAGGCCGGACACCGCATATTCATGTGAAGGTGCAGGCGCCCAGCGAGCGCGCACTGACGACGCAGCTTTATTTTCCGGACGAGCCGGGCAATGCACGCGACTTCCTGTTCCGCAAGGAATTGCTGCTGAAAATGTCGCAAGGCGCCAGCGCCACGATTGCCGCGGGGCGGTTCGATTTCGTCCTGGAAATTAGTTAGGCAATTGCGCCAGGCACATTACATGGGACAAAAACCGAGACCTCCGGGCGGCAAGGGAGTTGTGCCGTCTGGACAAAAGGCAATGCCCGCACCGCCATTGCTGCCGCCCAGGCTTTCAATTCCGCTGGTGAGTTGGTTGCCCGGATCGTCCTCGCGGTGACGCCGCATCAAGCTTTTTGCCGGGCCGAAATAGCCGCGCACGCCGGCGACCAGCGACTTCAGGTTGTCTTCACCCGCACGGCCTTCGACAAATAAGGAATATGGTGCGGACGGCATGGGTGCCCACTCCCCACCCAGCGCGAGTGCGTGGCGCCCGCCAAAATAGCGGTGGCCAATCGAGGCGCGCAGATTGGGATTCAAGTAAAAGGCCAAATCGATCTTGTCGAAGAAGCGATGCTGGACCGAACCGCGCTCAACGCCAAGCAATCCTTCGAGGGTGAAATTGCCGCGATAGATTTCGAACTCGCCGGCGAAGCGTGCTACGTCGCGCGCGCTTTGCCGATCCGACTTCACATAATCTGCATAAAAGCCAAACAGGGCAATGGAGGGATCGCGCCAGAACCAATGTGCGCCGACGCCATAGACAGCCGAGCCTGCCCATGAGCCAGCCAAGGCATCAAGCTGAAAGCCGTACCGGCGGTCGATCGGAACCGTGAACGAGCCGGCAATCGCGCCAAAGCTTTGGTCGTTCAGCGAGCCACCGAGGGCTTCCAGTTTGGAATTGGGTGCGGACACCGCAGGCAGACTAGCGGGGGCTTTCAGAACTGCATCGGCTGCAACGGCCCAGCTGGAAGCAAAGGCGAGCAGTGCCAACGCGCCGATCGAGGAATGACTATGCACGAAAATCCCATCACCACGGATATCTTACCCGTTCCATTGTCTGTGCTAAAAATTTCGGCGGTGAACAAGGGCTTGTCCGCAGCTATCACCCTCTCCTTCCATTCAAAAATTCAGTGTACTTTCCCTGCAACACCTGAAGGAATAACGAAAAGCTAAGGAAAACCTATGGTTGAACCCAAACCGCTAAACCAAGCTCAGCCCAAGGCATTTCCGGTTTCCTGGGACCAGTTTCATCGCGACGCCAAGGCGCTTACCTGGCGGCTTGCGGAAGCGGGACCATTCAAGGCGATTGTCTGCGTCACGCGCGGCGGGCTGGTGCCGGCGGCGATTGTTGCCCGCGAGCTCGGCATCAAGCACATCGAGACCATCTGTGTTTCGAGCTACGACCATAACAAGCAGGGCGAGCTGAAAATCCTGAAAAACGTGGCGGAGAGCATCGTCAGCATCGGGGGCGGTGGCGGTGCCGGCGTCCTGATCGTTGACGATCTCGTGGACACCGGCAAGACCGCCCGCGTGGTGCGCGAGATTTTACCAAAGTCGCACTTTGCAACGGTATACGCAAAGCCGATGGGCCGCCCGATGGTCGATACTTTCATCACCGAAGTCTCGCAGGACACCTGGATTTATTTTCCCTGGGACACAGGGCTCGCCTTCGTGCCGCCCATCAATGACGGTGCTGCGTGAGCCTCACCGGCGTGGGTGTCGTTCTCCTGCACGGAAAAATTTACGGGCCGGGAAAATTCGCGAAGGAACTGATCGCGGATTTGCAAGCCGAAGGTGCCTATGTCGTTACGCCCGAAATGCCGTGGCGGCTGAAACGGATGTACGACAAAAGCTATGACGGCGCGCTTGCCCTCGTGGACAAGGCGATTGAGAAGGCAAAATCCGCGGGCGCCAGCAAGATCGTGCTCGCCGGGCACAGCATGGGCGCGAACGTTGCCATCGCCTATGCCGCGCGGCATCCCGAACTCGATGCACTGATCGCGATGTCACTTGGGCATCTTCCGGAAACGAAGGAAATGGTGAGGCATACGAGGAGAGGCATCGACAAAGCGAAGGTACGCATCGCGCAAGGGAAAGGGGCCAAGCGTTGTCTGTTCTTCGACCGCGTGCAGGGCTGGAGCGTTCCGATGCGCACGACGCCGGAAATCTTCCTCAGCTATTTCGATCCGGAAGGTCCGGCGGTGATGCCGAAGAACGCGATGGCGATAAAGGACGTTCCCTTCCTCTATGCCGTCGGCAAGCAGGACCCGATCTTCGTGCGCGGACCGGAATATGTATTCACATTGGCAGCCAAGCACCCGAAAAGCCGCTACATCGAAGCCGACGCGGGACACACCGACACACCCAAGGCCGTGCGAAAGGACATCGTCAGCTGGCTGAAGTCGCTGTAATTGCAGCGTTCCAGCGGCCAAACATCGCTGGGGGTATATCCCTAGCCGACCTTCGACTCCGGCCTGCGTCCCACCTAGTTTGTGACCTTCCATGACACCGCCCATACGGGCGGAGGAGACACCATGCTGAACTGGTTTCACAGGCTGATGCCGCGCGAACAGCGCTTCTTTGAACTGTTCAGGCGCCACTCCGATGCGGTGCTGGGCGGCGCGCTGGCGCTTCGGGCGATGCTCGACGGCGGAAATTCCATTCAGCAGCACATCAAGGAAGTGATGGACCGCGAGCATCAGGCGGACGACGCGGCGCGTGAAATCCTGATGGCGGTGCGCCGGACCTTCATCACGCCATTCGACCGCGGCAACATCAAGGATCTCATCACCGCGATGGATAACTCCATCGACCAGATGCAGAAGACCGCCAAGGGCGTGATCCTGTTCGACGTGCGCGAGTTCACGCCGCAGCAGAAGCAGATGGGCGATGCCATCGTGCAATGCGCGAAACTCGTGCAGGAAGCGATGCCGCTGCTCAGCTCGATCAGCCCGCAAGCCACGCGGCTCGCGGGGATCACCGAACGGATTTCAAAGCTGGAAGGCGAGGCGGACGAACTGCACGATACCGGCATGAAAGCGCTCTACGAAAAATGCGGCAAGTCCGATGCGATGGGATTCTTCGTCGGCAACGAAATCTACGATCACCTCGAAAAAGTAGTGGACCGTTTTGACGATGTCGCCAATGAAATCCACGGCATCGTGATCGAATACGTTTAAGCGCGAACGGGGCGGGACATGGAAATTGCTGCGGTCGCGCTGCCGATCCTGATCGCGCTCATCATCGTGGCGCTGATTTTCGATTTCCTGAACGGACTGCACGACGCGGCCAATTCCATCGCCACCATCGTCTCGACGCGTGTGTTGCGGCCACAGACCGCGGTCGTGTGGGCGGCGTTCTTCAACTTCATTGCGTTCCTGTTTTTCGGACTGCATGTCGCGGAAACGCTCGGCGTAGGCATCGTCGCGGCCAAGGTGATCGATGCGCAGGTAATCTTCGGCGCACTGATGGGCGCAATCATCTGGAATCTGATCACCTGGTATTTCGGGATTCCGTCGTCGAGTTCACACGCGCTGATTGGGGGGCTGCTCGGGGCCGGCATCTCGAAGGCCGGCATGTCCGCGGTGGTGTGGGGTGGCGTCACCAAGGCGGGGCTTGCAATCTTCATGTCGCCGATGCTCGGCTTCCTGCTGGCGCTGTTTTTGATGCTCTTGGTGTCATGGCTGTTCGTGCGAGCGACGCCTTACGCGGTGGACAATACATTTCGCCGGATGCAGTTCGTGTCCGCTTCGCTCTATTCGCTCGGACACGGCGGCAACGACGCACAGAAGACGATGGGCATCATCGCCGTGCTGCTGTTCTCGCAAGGCATGCTCGGCGACAGTTTCTACGTTCCGTTCTGGGTGGTCATCACCTGCCAGGCCGCGATGGGCCTCGGCACGCTGTTCGGCGGCTGGCGCATTGTCAAAACAATGGGATCGAGGATCACCAAGCTTACACCGGTGCAGGGCTTCTGCGCGGAGACGGGCGGGGCGGCGATGCTGTTCGGCGCGACCTGGCTTGGCATTCCCGTTTCGACGACGCACACGATCACCGGCTCCATTATCGGCGTGGGGGCCGCGAAAAAAGTGTCCGCCGTGCGCTGGGGCTTGGCCCAGAGCATCCTGGTCGCATGGATCATCACGATCCCGGCATCCGGGCTGATCGCGGCGTTCTTTTATCTGGCGGTTGGACTATTGAACTGAAACCGGTTGATTGAACGATTGGAGACGGCCATGAACGAAGACGTATTGAATAACAGTATCCGCAAGTTTCTGAAGACGGTCGGTGTCACCTCGCAGCGCGAAATCGAGAAGGCGGTGCGCGATGGTATCGCGAACGGCGCACTCAAGGGACAGGAAACGTTGCCTGCCAAGATGGTGCTGACGCTCGGCACCGTGAACGTGACGTTCGAAGTGAAAGGCTCGATCGAGCTTGAGTAATCCGGTCAGTCGTTGAGCGGGATATCGGTGTCCTTCGACGTGAAGAACCAGATCGGACCCCTGTCGCCAAGCAGTTGAGCGGTCAGCGGCCGTGCATGGCCGTCTTCGACACCCCGATCATCATCGTCATGTCGGATTTCAGCGACTTCCAGAATTTCTGTTCGAGTTCCCGCGGGGTGAGCATGTTTGGCCTCGTTGGGTTAACCGGTGCAAACCCTAGTCCGGCCGAACAGTTCCGGGTGTCATCCGCCTGCCCAAGGCCGAAAGGCCACACCCGCGGCCGCTGCCCATAATCCGGCGGCGTTTTTTTTGGTTCCAGCCATGGAACCCGGTTATAACCCTTCGCGTTAGTGGCTTTGCAGCGGGGTTTCCGGATTTCCCGGAGGTCTTCGCGTTCCATGGAGGGGCGGCTTCCCATGAATGCGCTCATCAGCATTCTCATTACGTTTCTTGTCGTTGTGCTCGTGCTCTATCTCATCGACCGGCTGCCGATCGACGGGCAGGTGCGCAACATCGTCCGCATCATCGTCATCATCATCGGCATCCTGTCGCTGCTGAAATATCTTGCGGTATTCTAGAGCCGGGACCGCGCGTAGCCGTTCTCAGCCGAATTTCTTCCGCGCCAGTTCCGCACCCTTCGCCAGGGCGGCGAGTTTCGCATAGGCGATGTCGCGGCGCATCGGGGCCATGCCGCAATTGGTGCAGCCGAAGATTTTTTCCTTGGCGGCGTATTTCGTCGCCTCGCCGATCACGGCCGCGACCTTTTCCGGCGTCTCGATCTCGTCGCTCGCGACGTCGATCGCGCCGATCAGGATGTCCTTGCCGTCGAGCAGCTTGATGAGATGGATCGGCACGCGGGCATTCTGCGCTTCGAGCGAGACTTGCTTGATCTTGCTTTTGGCGAGCGCCGGAAATGTTTCCTCGTACTGGCGCCATTCGCCGCCGAGCGTGGTCTTCCAGTCGTTGTTGGCCTTGATGCCGTAGCCATAGCAAATATGCACCGCGGTGGTGCATTTCAGCCCGTCGATGGCGCGATGCAGCGCCTCGATGCCCCATTCCTTTACGTCGTTCATGTAGACGTTGAAGGCCGGCTCATCGAACTGGATCGTATCCACGCCGTCGGCTTCGAGCGCGCGCGCTTCCTGATTGAGCAGCGACGCAAACGCCATCGCCATCTTCACCTTGTCGCCATAATGGCGGTCGGCGATGGTGTCGACGATCGTCATCGGACCCGGCATGGTGAATTTCAGTTTTTTTTTGGTATGCGCGCGGGCGAGCTTGGCCTCATTGCCATGCACGCGGCCCTTTAGTTTCAGATCGCCGACGACCTGCGGGACCATCGCCTTGTAGCGGTCGGCGCGGATTCCCATTTCGACCTTGTGGGCGAAATCGATGCCGTCCACGAATTCGAGAAAGCCGTGCACGAAATGCTGGCGCGACTGTTCGCCATCGGAAACGATGTCGATGCCGGCGTCCTCCTGTTCCTTGATGGCGAGGAGGGTGGCGTCGGCTTTCGCCGCATCGAGCTCGGCGCCCTGCAGGCGCCACTGCGGCCATAACTTGTTGGGCTCGGCCAGCCAGGACGGTTTCGGCAGGCTTCCGGCGACGGTCGTCTCGAACATTGTTTCCCCCGGCTTCTATTTTGCGGCGATCATAGCCCAATCGCCGCCGCGCACAGTGGAGGAATTCGCCGCGTTTCCCGGGCTTTCGCTTGCCGTGACGGGGGCCGCCCGCCTATCAATGCGCGGCCAGCACGCGATCAGTGCCCACGTGGCGGAACGGTAGACGCATGGGACTTAAAATCCCTCGGGGGGAAACCCCCGTGCAGGTTCGACTCCTGCCGTGGGCACCAAATCCCGGTATTCAGAACCACCGGGCCTGTCCTTAACCCGTGCTTAACCACGCGATGAACGTACCCCCGTACTTACGACCAAAATCGCGGCGGCTAGGCCTGCATTAAATCTGACCGGCTATTGCTGCATCCCGCGCCACCGGTGACCGGACGGGGATTGTAGTTGACGTACCGCGTGTCGTTTCAGTTCATGCGTTCGCTTCGCGCAGCTTGCATGCGCAGGAGTGCCGCGCTTTTCACGACGGGAATGCTCTCGAGCGCGCCCGCGCGGCTGACATTGCTGTCGGCGTTTCTATTGTCCGCGCTCATCGTCGCCGGTTCGTCGCTCCTGCTGGCGAACATGCGCGAACGCGCCATCGCCGAAGGCGGGCGCGAGCAGGCCAACACGTCGCTGATCCTGGCGAAAAAGATCGAGCACTTCATGGATGGGCTGGACGCGGTCCAGCAGGGCTTGATCGACAAGATCACGAGTTTCCGGCTGATCTCGGGCGAAGACTATCAGCAGCAGCTTGCCCGGCACGACGTGCATCTTGTCCTGCGCGACAAGAACGAGGGGATGGCTTATGTCGGCTCGCTCACGATTTTTAATCCGCAAGGCAAAGTCATCAATTTTTCGCGTACCTGGCCGGTCCCCGATATCGACGCCTCCGACCGGGATTTCTTCAAGGCGTTTCAGGAAAATCCGGAACTGCAATTCTATCTCAGCGAGCCGATGCGGAGCCGTGCCAATGGCAATAGGGTGATGCACGCTGTCCGCAAGGTCACAGGACCGGACGGCGAATTTCTCGCGCTGATCTCCGGCGCGATCGAACTGGAATATTTCCAGAATTTTCTCGCGCAGATCGCCGTGAGCCGCGACAACGCCATCGCGCTGTTCCGTTCGGACAGTACGCTGCTGGTGCGGCACCCGCATATCGAATCCGAAGTGGGCCGCCAGTTCAAGCATGCGGTCGCGTTCAAGATTCTGGAAAAGGCGAACAAGGGCGTCGAGCGCAGCGGCGGCGCCATCGATGGCATCCCCCGCATTGTCGCGGCGCATAAGGTGGACCGTTACCCTGTCGTCGTCGCTGCCACGGTCACACAGGATCGTGCGCTGCGCGACTGGTACGAGGTGCTCTATCTGTTCGCGGCCATTGCCGGGATCACGATTACCTGCATTTTTAGTTTCGCCATTCTCTTCCTGCGGATGCTCAAGAACCACCAGATCTTCGTGCAGATGCAGGCGGAACGGGCAGAGGCCGACAAGATTCAGGAGCAGAACCTGCGCTTCGACGCGGCCCTCAACAACATGACGCAGGGCCTGCTGATGTTCGACGGCGAGGCGAGGCTGTCGGTGTTCAACAACCGCTACCTCGAAATCTACGGCCTCAAGCCGCATCAGGTCTGGCACGGGATGACGGTGCAGGAAGTGATCCGGATGCGGAAGAAGTCCGGCTCGTTTCCGGGCGACCCCGATCAGTATGCCGAAGAGATACTGAAATCGGTGAAGACCGGCAGGAACAAAAGCCTGTCGCTGGAAACCACCGACGGCCGCGTGATCCACATCCTGCACGAGCCGATGGATCACGGCGGCTGGGTCACCACGCATGAGGACATCACCGAGCGCGTGCGCGCCGAGCTGGAGCGCGACGAAAGCACGAAGTTCCTCGATCTCGTCATCAACAATGTGCCGGCGACCGTGATCGTGAAGGATGCAAAAACGCTGAAATGCGTATTGCTGAATCGCGCCGGTGAAATCTTCTACAACATGCCGCGCAAACACATGCTTGGCCGCACCGCGTTCGAGACGCTGCCGCTCGAATCGGCCGAAAAAATCACCGAGCTGGACCGCAAGTTCATCGAGGCACCGGACGTGCCGATGGTGATCGAGCGGCCGGTCGAACTGCCGGGCAAGGGCTACCGCATCGCCAACTCCACGCGGCTTTCGATTTCCGGGGACGATGGAAAGCCGAAATATTTGCTGACGGTGGTGAATGACGTTACGGACGCGCGCATGACCGAAGCGCAGATCGCGCATATGGCGCATCACGATGCGCTGACCGATCTGCCGAACCGCATCAAATTCACGGAGTATCTGAAGAAGGAGCTTACGCATGTGAAGCGCGGGCGGCGGATCGCGGTTCACTATCTCGATCTCGATCACTTCAAGTGGATCAACGACACGCTCGGCCATGCGACGGGTGACGAACTCCTCAAGGCGGTGGCGAACCGCATGCGCGGCTGCCTGCGCGAAACGGATTCGATCGCGCGCCTGGGCGGCGATGAATTCGCCATCGTCCAGACCGATCTCGACGATCCGCGCGAGGCCGGCAATCTCGCCGAACGGCTGCGCCTGGCGTTGTCGGGCACGCCCTACGACGTGAACGGCCATCAGATCGTCACCGACATCAGCGTCGGCATTTCGCTTTCCCCCGACGACAGCAGCGACCCGGACCAGTTGCTGAAGAACGCCGACATGGCGCTTTACAGCGCCAAGATGGAAGGCCGCGGCACCCACCGTTATTTCGAACCGGAGCTGGACGCGCGCATGAAAGCGCGGCGCGCAATGGAAGTCGATCTGCGCAATGCGCTCGCGCGCGGCGAGTTCGAACTGCATTACCAGCCGATCGTGAGCGTGCAGACGGGCTCGATCAGCTGCTTCGAGGCGCTCTTGCGCTGGCGTCACCCCGAGCGCGGGCTCGTATCGCCGGCGGCGTTCGTGCCGGTGGCGGAAGAGATCGGCCTCATCGTGGCGCTCGGCGAATGGGTGCTGCGGACGGCCTGCAATGAGGCCGCCGGCTGGCCCGGCAGTCTCAAGGTCGCGGTGAACCTGTCACCGGTGCAGTTCATGAACGAGAATCTCGTGCCGATACTCGTGAGCGCGCTGTCCGCAAGTGGTCTCTCGCAAAATCGGCTGGAACTGGAAATCACCGAGACGGTGCTCCTGCAAAGCAACGAGCGCACGCTCGGCAAGCTGCAACAGATCCGCGATCTAGGCGTGCGCGTGGCGGTGGACGATTTCGGCACCGGCTATTCGTCGCTGAGCTATCTGCGCAACTTCCCGCTCGACAAGATCAAGATCGACCGCTCTTTCATCAAGGGCATCGCGGAGGAGCCGCGAACGCGCTCGATCGTGTCCATGATCATCACGCTCGGCAACAGCCTCGGCATGACGACGACGGCGGAGGGTGTGGAGACGAAAGAGCAGCTCGATATTTTGCGCGAGGAAGGCTGTCAGGAAATGCAGGGATTTTTGTTCAGCGCCGCGCGGCCTGCTTCGGACATCGTGCGGATGTTTCCCGCGCACAATGCCAAAGGCTCTCGCGCGGTCGCGTGACATCAAGCGCCGGCGACAGTAATCACAATCTGATTGTCCACGGCCGCGCCCGTTGCGACCCTGCGCACAACTCCTTCGGCGGTCCAGCGTTGTAGTCCCCGAGCCACAGTGCCCGAAAGAAATACGCATCCATTGTGGATTTCAACCTTGATGCCGTCCCTGGGGATCAGGGGATCGTTCGCGAACGATTGCAAGATATTCCGCATCAAGATGAAATCGTAGATCGATTGCATCATGCTTCTCCTGCCCGGACAGCGAAAGTCTATTCGGCGCAGAAATTTGCCGATTGATTTAGGTCAAGCCAGCCGAAGCAAAGTCAGGCGGCGCAGCAACATTCGCGGCTCTGGCTTCAAGGCCGCTGACATCCACCAGCGTTACGCCATTCGGCAGGTTGACGATTTGCTTCTCGCGGGCAAGCCGGGCGAACACGCGGCTCACCGTCTCGATCGTCAGACCGAGAAAATCGGCGATGTCCTGCCGGCCCATCGGCAGAGACACGGTGGCGGAGGGGCCGTTCAGCCGGCTCCAGCGGTCGCGCATTGCAATCAAAAAACTTGTGATTTTTACTTCCGCCGTAAAGCGGCCAAGCAGCGTTATCTGTTGCTGCGCGGCGGTGAGTTCGTGCGCCGTGAACTCTTGCAGGCGCCGGAGTAAATGCGGCTTCTCTTCGGTCAGTCTTTGAAACGACGTGCGGGGAAAACGGCAGACACTGACGGGGCCGACCGCATCGGCGGAAAACGCGTGGCGTTCCTTCAGCGAAAGTCCGATGAAATCACCGGGAAGCGCGAAGCCCAGGATTTGGCGGCGGCCATCGGGGAATATCCGGTAGAAACGGACTACGCCTTCAGTGACAGTGTAAACGGCGTCAACGGCTTCGGATTCAACGAACAGCGTCTGCTTGGGCTTGAAACAGAAGGGCTGTGCAAGAGCATCCAGCTCCCGCAAGTCCCTGGTATCGAGAGCAGCGCAGATGCTGTGCAGGCGAACCTTGCAAGCCGCGCAACGATCGCCGTTGTGTGCATTTGCGCAACACGACTGGGCGTATCCTTCCCACGCTTGATGCACGTTCATCGAGCCGTTTCCTTCTGTAGTGCGTGTGCAAGATAACACGCACTTTAATCCATGGGTGAAACGGCAGTCATAGGCCGCATGGCTTTATTGTCGCGTCAGCCGGTTTGGCGAGGGATATCGGCGCGTTAAAACGAAGTGTGATCTTAAGTGCGGCGCTGTGTCCCGGCGAACCGGCCGCAGGGGCTGTCATTCGATGGATTGATCTAGATCAACGAGCAAAGAGCCGGCTTCAGCGCAAGCAAGCCTGACGTGACGTTGTTGTCGTTTGCCGGAGGTCCGCTCAAGCACGAATGTCAAGCTATCAGGCGGGACGCTTCCCGTCCGGGTGTCAAGTTCGTGAATATAACGACTTGATTCCTGCCAACGCGGATTAGGCAAGCAACCAATCCCTTCTATCCGCGGCAGCCTTCAAAACTTAGGCTGCAAAAGCGCGATCAAGATGGAAGCTGCGACTGCCAGCATGAAGACCGCGAGCAGAAACGAAGAGACGTTGGACTTTCCAGCATTCATGTCCATGGGCATTCTCCGCTAATGCGGAGAACGTAAATGCGCGGCGGACGCGAGCATTGATTTAGCGCAACGCCGGTGTTTTTTAATCCGCGCGTCGCAACTTTCTCCGCCTGAAATCCTGCAAAATTTCCCGCGCGGCGTTATGTCCCGGCGCGCCGGTGACGCCGCCGCCGGGATGCGTCCCCGACCCGCACATATAGATTCCCGGGAGCGGTCCGCGATAGTCGGCATGGCCGAGCATCGGGCGGGCGGAGAAAATCTGATTGAGGTCTAGCGCGCCGTGAAAGATGTCGCCGCCCGTCAGGCCGAACGTGCGTTCCAGATCGAGCGGCGAGAAAATCTGGCGGCCGAGCACCGATGTCTTGAAGTTCGGCGCGTAGGTATTGACCGTATCGACCATGAGATCGGCGACCTTATCGCGGTGCTGGTCCCAGTTCGATCCATCCGGCAGTTCCGGCGCCACATGCTGGCAGAACAGGCTCGCGACGTGCTGGCCCTTCGGGGCGAGCGTGTGGTCGAGGGTGGAGGAGATCACCACTTCAACGATGGGTTTTTTCGACCAGCCGGACGTGCGCGCATCGAAATAGGCCCGCTCCATATATTGCAGCGAGGGCGCGATGATGATGCCCGCGGTGTGATGTTCCGCGAGCGTCTTGCCGGGCAGGCAGGTAAAGTCCGGCAGTTCCGAAAGTGCCACATTCATCCGGAACGTGCCGGAGCCGCAACGCCAGTGCGCGATGCGTTCGCTGAACGTGCCGGGAAGCGCACCGGCGGGAAACAGCTTCGTGTAAAAAAGCTTTGGATTGAGATTCGACACGACGGCTTTCGCCCGGATCGCATCTCCGTTTTCAAGCACGACACCGGCGGCACGTTTCTTCTCCACGATCACTTCGCGCACGGGTGAGGAGAGCCTAATCTCTGCCCCCGCGGCGGCTGCCGACTTCGCCATCGCCTGCGTGATGGCGCCCATGCCGCCGATGGCGTGGCCCCAGACTCCCTTCTTGCCGTTCACTTCGCCGAAGCAGTGATGCAGCAGCACATAGGCGGAGCCGGGCGTGTAGGGACTGGCATAATTGCCGACAATGCCGTCGAAGCCGTAGGCCGCCTTGATCGGCGCGCTTTCGAACCACTGGTCGAGATAATCGCCCGCCGAACGCGCGAAGAGATCGAGCAGCTCGCGTTGGCCCTCAATGCCGAGCCTGCGCATCCTGTTGGCGAGCGAACCGGCCTTGAACAACTGCGCAATCGCCGTCAACGGATTGCCGCTTGCGATATTGGGCGGCGTCTGCAGCACGACTTCGCGCAGGAGGTCGGCGATGCGCTCCAGGTTGTCCGCGTAGGCGTCGAGGCGCTCCGCGTCGCGCCTGGAAAACTTTCCGACTTCTTCCTTGGTCTTGCCGCCGCCCACCTTGAGATAGCGTCCGTCATCGAGCGGCAGGAAGTTGGAGATTTTCCGCTCAACGATTTTCAATCCGTGAGCGTGGAGGTCGAGATCGCGGATCACCTTCGGATTGAGCAGCGAGACGGTGTAGGAGGCGACGGAGTTGCGGAATCCCGGATGGAATTCCTCGGTGACGGCGGCACCGCCCGCCACCGCACGGCGCTCCAGCACGACCACCTTCAGTCCGGTTTTGGCGAGATAGGCGGCACAGACCAATCCATTGTGTCCGCCGCCGATGATCGCTACGTCGTGCAATGCGCGCTCCAGAATTTCAAGCCGCCATTCTATCAGATAAATTTCGGGATCGGCCCGACAACTGGCCAAGCTCGGCAAGGAATTGCCCCGGCCACTGTTCGAGCCGGAAACGCAAATTCGCGCGTGTCTTTGCTGCCGTTTTCCCCGTCGCTCATTCGCCGTCTTCCTTCAATCGCCGCGCGCCTGCACAAACAGGCTGCGGGCACCTTTCATCTCGAGCCAGTAGCCTTCCGGCGTGCGTACGAGCCGCACCACGACATTCTCGCAGTGAGCGCAGCGGAACACCGCACCCATGCGGCCGCCATACAGCCTTGCCGCACCGATGGGTGCCGCATGGTGACAGCCATCGCAAGTGATCGATGCGCCGGTGATCTCGACCGCGAACAGTTCGCTCAACAGTCCCGCCGCGGAATTTCCGTCTAGCGGAAGCGGCTTCTCGCTCATGTCACGCTCCTGTCGGTCCAAAGCGCTCGGTCTTGATCAGGCCCGCATCGTGACCAAGCTCGATCAGCGCGCGCGCGGCGGATTCCACCAGTTGTGTCGGCCCGCAGATGAAGATGCGCGGCTGTTCCTTCGGCGAAAAGCCCACGCGGGACAACATTTCAGGATCGATGCGTTTCTTCTCGCCCGTCCATCCGGCGGGCTGCTGTCTGGTCAGCGTATGAACGACTTTCAGTCCGTCGCTCCTGGCCGCGAGTGCAGCCAGCTCCTTGCGATAGATGATGTCATCGAAAGAGCGCGACGAATAAACCAGCAGCGCCGGGTTTTTGTTTCCAGCCGCCGCGCGGTGGCGGAGCATCGCCATCAGCGGCGCTACCCCGGAGCCGCCCGCCACCAGAAACAGCGGCTCGGTCATGAACGCGCTCCAGACGAAGTGTCCGCCGATGGGTCCGCGCAACTCGAACTTGTCGCCGACGATCACTTCACTGGAGAGATAGGGCGAGACCTCGCCTTCCTCGATGCGTTCCACGGTGACGAGCAGCTCCGCCGCTTCCGGCGCCGAGGCAATCGAATAACTGCGCTGGGCCTGATAGCCGTCGTCGCTGGTCAAACGAATATCCACATGCTGGCCCGGCCGGTGACCCGGCCAATCCGGAATGTCGAGCGAGAGCGAGCGCACGCGCGGCGTTTCCTCGATGATTTCGCGCACGGTCGCGGTGCGCCACGGCAGCTTGCGCGTCGGCTGCACTTTTTCAGTCGCCAGCATATCGCTGCTCGCGCCACGGATCGCCGTAGATGTGATAGCCGAGTTCTTCCCAGAAACCGGGCGTGTCGGTTTCGGTGAACTCGATGCGCTGGATCCACTTGGCACTCTTCCAGAAATAGAGATGCGGCACGACGAGGCGCGCGGGCCCGCCGTGTTCGGGGTCCAGTTCCTCGCCGGCGAACCTGGTCGCGACCATCGCCTTGCCTTCGAGCATGTCTTCGACCGGCACGTTGGTGGTGTAGCCGCCGTAGCAATGCATCAGGGCGAAGGGGGTCGGTGCTTCATCGAGGCCCGCCGCCGCGAGCAGGTCGTCGAAGGTGACTCCCCGCCATTCGGTGTCGAGCTTCGACCAGGTGGTGACGCAGTGAATGTCGGTCTTGATCTTGGTCTGCGGCAGCGCGTTGAACTGTTCCCAGTCCCATTCGGCGAATTTGTTGTGTCCGTCGGTGAGGGCAAAGCGCCACTTCACGAGGTCGATGCGCGGCGTCGGCCCCGCCGACAGCACGGGAAAATCGTTGACGAGATGCTGGCCCGGCGGCGTGCGCGCCGCGTGATCGCTGGAGCGCTGCTTGCCGCGAAAACCTCGGGAGACGGGGGGCTCGCTCATCGGAAATCCTTTTCAGGCCTGCCTTGCAGCCGGACTATAGCGCAGACCTTACATTACGTGACATTACGTGCTTTCGGAGATCATCCGGCAGGGCCGCGTGCGGTGAGGGTGCATCAGTGTCGCGGGTCAACCGTCGGTGCCACGGCGTCATGCGATGGCGGCGGGCATCGAACAGCGCTTTGATGCGGTGCTTTCCGCCGTCGAGCAGAATGGCCGGCGAGCAAGGCAGGTTGCTTAAGCGGGATCAGGGACGAAAATTCTTCGCCGCCTTGAGAAGCCCGCACGATTTTCAGGCTGCATCCATCATTCCTACCATCGCGGCGCGAACCTGTGCGATCTCGTCGTCGTTGATGGTGTGGCCCATGCCCGGATAAATACGCTCGGTCACTTCGGCACCCATGCTGCTTAAGATTTTTGTGGATTCTTTCACGCGCGTAAGCGGGACGTGGAAGTCCACATCGCTGCATCCAATGAACACCGGCGTACCGTCGAGCGAGCCTTTGTAATCGCGCTTGGTGCCTTCGGGTCCGATCAGGCCGCCGGTGAGCGCCAGCACGGCTCCGTATCGTTGCGGAAAGCGGGCGGCGTATTCGAGACTGAGGCACGCGCCCTGCGAGAAGCCGAGCAATGCGGCACGCGAGGGCGGGAAATGATCCGCCGCCAGCCGGTCGAACAGATTGCCGATCGTGGCGAGCGCCGATGACAGATAGGGCTCGTTCTGTTCGAGCGGCGCCAGAAACGATTGCGGATACCAGGTGCGGCCCGCAGCCTGCGGCGCGAAATAAGCGAAGTCCGGCTGCGCGAAGACTTCGGCAAGCGAGAGAATGTTGTCCGCCGTAGCACCGCGCCCATGCAGCATGATCATCGCACCCTTCGCGCGGGAAAGGGGCGCGCCGGACTGTGCGACGGGCTGGTCCTCGTGAATCGATTGCATCATTTTCTTTCCGGCAGCCGGATTGGCGGCAGGCGTTTCTCGATCATGTCGCGGGATTTCTCCAGCCATGGCGGAAGCTGCAGTCGCCGGCCAAGCTCGGCGGGTTTTTCGTCAATGGCAAATCCAGGCGGGTCGGTCGCGATCTCGAACAGAATTCCACCCGGCTCGCGAAAATAGATGGAGCGGAAATAATTGCGGTCAAGGATTGGCGTCACGTTGAAGCCCAGGGCCGCGATCTCCTCGCGCATCTGCTTCTGGGCTTCGGCGGATTTCGCCCGGAAGGCGACATGATGCACGGTGCCGCCGCCGGGACGGCGATCCAGCGCGCCGGGCCGCCAGAGCAGGTCGATGATGCCGCCAGCCGCATTCTTGTCGGCGCTTTGCAGCCGGATACGGTCGGGGGCTTCCTCGATCCGCGTGTAGCCGAAGGTTTCCGTGAGCAATTTTAGTGTGCGCTCCGGTGCCTCGACACAAAGCGCTACGGACTCAAATCCGGACAGCGAATTCGCCTCGCTTTTTGAATTCACCGAGGCGATTTCCAGATGCAGCCCGTCCGGATCGTCGAAGGAAATTACCTGTGCGCCGAAACGCTCGAACGGGCCATTGAAGTCGATACTGAATTCCGCGAGCCGAAGCATCCACGATTCAAATGCAGCAGCAGGGATTGCAAAGGCGATGCTCTCCGTCATGCCGGGACCGGTGCGGCCCTTGTCCGCGAGCGGAAACGGAAAGAAGGTGAGGATGCTGCCGGGTCTGCCAGCTTCGTCGCCGTAATAAAAATGATAGGTATCCGGTGAATCGAAATTCACGGTCTGTTTCACCAGACGCAAACCCAGCACCTGCGTGTAGAAGTCCAGGTTCGCCTGCGGATCGATCGCAATGGCGGTGACGTGGTGAATGCCGGGAACGTTCAGCAGCATCAGACCAGACCGAAGAACGTGACGGCGAACATAATCGTGACGAGCACCAGCGAGTTCAGTACGAGCAGCAGCAGAACCTTCGTGCCCACACTCCAGATCGCCTCCAGCGACGTCATCATGCCGATGGCGGACATCGCAACCAGCATCAGCGCCGTCGAGACAAAGGACAAAGCTGTTTTCAACGGAGCCGGAATCCAGCCGAATGAACCGATCACGACGAGCGCCGCAAAGGCCAGAATAAACCACGGCAAATCGATACGCGACCCTGCTGTCCGCTTTTGCTGCCCATAGGCGAAGGCGATTCCGAGCACAAAGAATGCAATCAGTGAAACCCGAAAGAGTTTCGTGAGCGTTGCCGTGTTGCCCGCCGCTTCCGAAATGGTAAAGCCCGCGGCCACGGCCTGCGGAACGTTGTGAATGGAGCCGCCCAGGAAAATTCCGGCACGGGTCGCTTCGAGGCCCGCATACACGGCCACGAGCGGATAGATCACCATCGCAATCGCGCTCAAGGCGATCACGCCGACAATCACGAATATCGCATCGCGCTGGGTGCTGCCTTTTTTCGGAAGCACAGACGCAATCGCCACCGCGGCGGACGCGCCGCAAAAAGCCGTGCTGCCGCCTGCGAGCAAGCCGAGCGGCACGGTCAATCCCATCGCGCGCGCGGCGAGCACGCTGAAGACGATCGTGCAGACGATGGCCGCGATCACCGCGAGTGCCGGCGCAATCCCGATGGCGAGCACGTCCGCAAGCGTCAGCCTTGCACCGAGGAGTGCCACGGCAATCGCAAGCAAATGTTTCGCCGAAAATTCGATGCCGGGAAGGGCGGCGCTTTTCTTCGTCAGCGGATGCAGGAGCATGCCGAACACCAGCGCGTACAGCAGGCCTGAACCGAAGCCGCCGAAATCGAGCAGCCAGGCGTGGAGCGCGACAACAGCCGCGAGCGCGACGCCGGGAAAATAGAAGGCGGCTGGAGGTCTCGGCGCAGGCTTTTTTCGGTTGGCCATTTCAGGCACCTGTGCCGTGACGATAGATCCAGGATTTCGCTTCAATCAGCCGGTCGCCGCTCCAGCCGAGACGGAAATCGCGCAGCCGTCGCAACAAGCCGCCGGCGTGATAGATTTTTCCGGAGAAGCGCGCCGCACGCTGCATTTTCGACGTGCGGTGCTGACGCTCGCGCTCATAGGCGCGGAAAGCCAATTCGATTTCGCTGCCGCGCCGGACATGACGGCCGAGCGCTTCGGCGTCCTCAAGGGCGGCACCGGCACCCTGGGCGATGAAGGGGAGCATCGGATGGGCAGCGTCGCCGAGCAGCGTGACACAGCCTTCGCCCCATTTGTTCAGGCGTGGCCGGTCGGCGAGCGCCCAGCGCTGGAATTGCGTTCCGGCTTGCAGAATTGTTCTCGGCAATTGCCCCCATCCCGACAGCGCCTTTGGTATTTCGGCAAGCATAGCTGGTTCGTTCCATTCCTGCGAAGTCCAGCTGTCGCGGAAGACCGCGACCACATTGACCATCTTTCCGCCCGCAACCGGATAATGAACGAGATGCGCGCCTTCGGAGAGCCACAGGCGCACGTCCGGCTCCGAAAATTCCGGCGGTAGATTTTCCGCCGGAACGAGCGAGCGCCAGGCGACATACCCGCTGAATTCCGGCGGGCCATCGCCGTGGAGCTGGGACCGCGTTTTCGACCAGAGCCCGTCCGCACCCACGATGCCGATTCCGAGATGCTCCTCGGTTTTTCCGTTGCGAAGCGTGAGGGCGGTAACGCCGCGCTGATGCGCGGCCAGCTCGATGATGTCCGCGCCGAATTCGAACACGATGTCCACGTTGTCGCGGGCGATTTCGTGCAGTGCCGCCTGCAGGTCCGCGCGCATCGTCAGCAGCCACGGACTGCCGTAGTTGCGGCCGCTGCTTTTGACCGGCGAGCGGGCGAGGATGCGCCCGCTGTCGCCGTCGCCGACGATCAGTTCGCGCGCTTCCGCCGCGCGCTCGCGGACAAGGTCGAGCGCGCCGATGGCCTTGAGTGCCGATGTTGCATTGGGCGTGAGCTGGATGCCGGCCCCGAAGGCCTGGATCGCGGGTGCCCGTTCGAGCAGCACCGGACGGAAGCCCGCGCGGGCGAGCGAGATCGCCGCCGCCAATCCGCCGATGCCTGCACCCGCGACCAGAATCGTGCGGGAGCGCGCCATCGCGGCGCCGTCAGGCGGCTTTGCCGGTGAACGCGCACTCGGCCGGGCGCGCGGAGGCGGCGGCGAGTTTGGGATCGTGCTTATAGAGAGTGGAGCAGTAGGGGCAGATGATTTCGTTCTCGCTGCCCATATCCAGATAGACGTGCGGGTGATCGTTCGGCGGGATCGCGCCTACGCATTTGAACTCGCGGGACCCGATCTCAATGACGGAGATGCCCGTCTCGTTATGGAAATGTGGAACGATGGTTAGCGCCATGCCCGCCTCTGTTCGCCTCGACCAAGGCCGGTTCCTACAGCAAGGCCGGGATTCCCGCCATACGGCACGTTGATGCCCCGGCAACCATTGGGGGTACGGAATTGGCTTAGCCGATCGGGCTACACGGTTCCACCGGACGCACCGCTGCCGCAATTGGTTCGCATATCACCACTGATATGAAACGGATTTTGGTCTCTTTCGCTGCCCTGATCGCGCTTTCGGCCAGCCTTTATGTGCTTTGGCCGGAGGCGAGCCGCGCATGGACGTGGCGAATCGCGGCGGAGGAGCCGGCGAAGCTCGCCGAATTGCAGCTAGCCGATGTCTTCGATGCGGATATGGCGGCGGCTGAAATCAAGGCAGCCCTCGACCGCGACGACATCGAACTTGCCGAGAGCTTTGCCGCGCTGGCGCAGGAGCGGGCGATTCCGGTTCCCGCGGACCTCAAGGCCCGGCTCGACTATGCCCGCGGCACCCTCCAGCAGCTCAAACGGTCGGCGGTGAATTTCGGGCACGGCTTTGTCACCGGTGCGCCCGAGAGTGCCGCCGGCATGGCCGGTGCCGCCACCGGCGATCTCCTTGTCTATGGCGATGTGCGCGACCTCGCCCGCGAAGGCTGGAGGGCGGCACAAGGCCAGCAGGTCGATCCGCTGATCGCGAGCCTCGCCGCGGCGGGTCTCGCTGTCACGGTCGGCACCTATCTGTCGGACGGTCTTGCGGCCCCGGCGCGTGCAGGCGTGAGCCTGTTCAAGGCATCGCGCCGCGCGGGCAAACTCAGCGTCAATCTCGTCTCCGATGCGAGCCGTCTTGCGCGCACCGGCAAGACGGGCACGCTCGTCACCGCCTTCGCCGATCTCGGCAAGATCGAAAGCAAAGCGGGCGCGCGGACTGCCCTTGAAGGCTTGCGGCACGCCGACGGCGTGACCGATCTTGCGAAGGTCGGCCAACTTGCTGAAAAGAATGGTTCGAAGACACTCGCCATCCTGAAGACGCTTGGCCGCGGCGCGTTCGCGCTCGGTGCGGGTGCGCTCACGGCAAGCTTCTGGGTGATGGGGGCCGCGACCAACATTTTCCTGCTTGTGATCGCACTCTCGACCCTGTTCGCGAGCCTCGTGCGCTGGCTGTGGCCGGCGATGCGCTACGCGGGCGCCAAGGCTTTCGCCGCCGTCTAGCAACGCGCGCCGCATACGGCTAAGACGGTCGCCCTTCCAGTCCTGATCTTGCCAGACAATGCAAAGTTTCATCTACAAGGGCATCGAGATCGCCTATCGCGACGAGGGCAGCGGCGATCCCGTTGTCATGATTCACGGCTTTGCATCCAACAAGGAAGCGAACTGGGTCGTTCCCAGCTGGTTCAAGACGATCACGGAATCGGGCCGCCGTGCCATCGCGGTCGATAATCGCGGGCACGGGCTTTCCACCAAATTCTACGATCCGGCGGACTATCACTCGTCGAAAATGGCGGGCGACGTGGTGGCGCTGATGGATTTTCTGAATCTCGAAGCGGCGGACATCGTCGGTTACTCGATGGGTACACGCATCTCGGCGTTTCTTACGCTCGAGCACCCGCGCCGGGTGCGCTCCGCGGTATTTGGCGGGCTCGGCTGGCACCTCGTCGATAACACAGGCCTCTATCAGGGCATCGCCGAGGCGCTGGAGGCGCCGTCGCTGGAGGACGTGAAACACAACCTCAAGGGTTATCTGTTCCGTTCATTCGCGGAGTCCACGTTGTCGGACCTCAAGGCGCTGGCCGCCTGCATGCGCGGTTCGCGGCAGACACTGTCTCCCGAGCAGCTTGCGAAAATCGCCTGTCCGGTTCTCGTCGCCGTCGGCACCGTCGATCCCATCGCGGGGTCCGCGAGGGCGCTTGCGGAATTGATTCCGGGCGCACAGGTATTGGATATTCCGAACCGCGATCACATGCTCGCGGTGGGCGACAAGGTCTTCAAGCAGGGCGCGCTGGATTTCCTGAACAAGCGGCCCTAGTCATGACGCGGCTGCATGGCAGGTTTTACGGCTAAACGTGTTGTTCACCGCCTGTCGCCTATCTGTGGTAAAAGTGAACTGAACCTGGACGAGAGCCCCGATGGCACAACGTCATTCCAAAATCGCCGGCCTGCGCACGGTCGATCCCGTATGGCAGCGCATCCGCGATGAAGCGGCGGAGATCGCCTCGCGCGAGCCGCCGCTCGCCAGCTTTATTTTTGCGACCATCCTGCACCACGATTCGCTGGAGCAGGCGATCGCGCAGCGTATCGTGGACCGGCTGGAGCATCCGACTCTCGCGGGCGAACTGATCCGCCAGGCCTACGACGAACTGTTCGCGGCGGAGCCGAGCATCGGCGAAGTCTTCCGCGCGGACATCGCGGCGGTGGCCGAACGCGATCCGGCGACCTCGCGCTATATCGAGCCGGTGCTTTACTTCAAGGGATTCCACGCGCTGCAGACCTATCGCCTCGCGAATTTTCTCTGGCGGCACGGGCGTCAGGATTTCGCGCTCTATCTGCAAAGCCGCATGTCGGCGGTATTCGGCGTGGACATCCATCCGAACGCGCGCATCGGGCGGGGCATCTTCATCGACCATGCGACCGGCGTCGTGATCGGCATGACCTCGGTCATCGACGACGACGTTTCGATCCTGCATGGCGTGACGCTCGGCGGCACCGGCAAGGAGCGCGGCGACCGCCATCCCAAAATCAGGCGTGGCGTGCTGATCGGCGCCGGCGCGAAGATTCTCGGCAATATCGAAGTCGGCTCCTGTTCGCGCGTGGCGGCGGGTTCCGTCGTGCTGAAGCCGGTCCCGCCCAACATGACCGTGGCGGGCATCCCGGCGCGCGTTGTCGGCAAGTCCGATTGCGCGGAATCGCCGTCGCACTCGATGGACCAAGTCTTCGACATGCCTTCCTTCGCGGGAGAGGCGATCTAATTGAACTAATTTTGCCCGCATGGGTGCTCGCTTCGCTCGCCATGCGGGAACGGCTTGCGGCGTAGTGCTTGGCGCGGGTAGGTTGCCCCGCGCCTTTCCCGTTTTAGCCCGGAGATTCCCTTGGACCGTCAGGAACTCGACCGCCTGCAAGTTTATCTGCGGCGGATGCTCAATCCGGAAATCGCGCTCGCCGAGCGCGCGCGCCGCGAGGACATGGCGGAAGTGATCCTGAACGACGAGCCGATCGGCCGCATTACGGTCGACGACGAGGACGGCGACCGTTCGTACAATCTTACGGTGCCGATCGAGATGCCCTCGGCGACGCCGAACCTGAACGAGGCCGTGCGCGCGAAATTCGGCAATCCCAAATTGCGGGTCGTGCCGCGCCCGAAGAAGACGGATTCTTCCGAGATCTATCTGGACGACGAGTATATCGCCGTGCTGTTCCGCGACGACGCTTCGGGCCGTACCTGGACCTTCGAGATGGCGGTGCTCGACATCGATCTTGAACCCGGCGAACAGAGCTAATCGGCGAAGTCCGCGAGATCATCCATGCCGATCTATTCACTCGACGGGATCGCTCCCGAACTTCCCGCGTCAGGCGACTATTACGTTGCCGAGGAAGCCGTAATCACGGGCAAAGTGCGCCTCGGCGAACAGGCGAGCATCTGGTTCTGCGCGGTGCTGCGCGGCGACAATGAATGGATCGAGATCGGCCCGCGCACGAATATCCAGGACAATTGTGTTTTGCATACCGATCCCGGCTTCCCGCTGAACATCGGCGAGGGCTGCACCATCGGGCACAGTGCGGTGCTGCATGGCTGCACCATCGGCGAGAATTCGCTGGTCGGCATGGGGGCCACGATCCTGAACGGCGCGAAGATCGGAAGGAATTCGATTGTCGGCGCGAATTCCCTCGTCACCGAGGGCAAGGAATTTCCCGACAACTCGCTGATCGTCGGCGCGCCCGCGCGTTCGATCCGCAAGGTGGAGGATGCGACCGTGCAGTTTCTCCGTGGCGCGGCGCAGGTCTATGTCGATCGCGCGGCCCGTTACAAGAGCGGCTTGAAGAAAGTCTGACGCTCTCCGGCCGAGCAAAGCGAGAGCCGGGGTCCAGCGCTTCTATTCTTCTTCGGATTTTCTGGACCCCAGGTCGCGCGCGAACTTGTGTTCGCGCTTGCCGGGGGAACGGTATTCATTCGTTCGTCGCTTGAAATGGGTGAGGCCGGCCTTTGGGGGAAGGCCGGCCTCTGCATACCTGGTCCGGGGACGGGGAGGGGTGGGGACGTGACCAGGCAGCTAACTTGTTTTTTGCGCTCCCTCAGCGAGCCTGTGCGGCGACGTAAGGGGTCGGACGGTCGTCGCCGAGCGAGACCCAGATGTTCGGATCGGACTGGCTCTGCCGCTTGGTGTAGCGGTAGCCGGTCTGCGACCAGGGCAGGATTTCCTCGACCTGATTGTCGAGAATGAACTCGCCCTTGTTGGTGCGGACGGTGAGCACGGAGTGGCCGTCGCCCTTCTTGTCGCGCACCACGGTGATGAGCAGCGCCTCGCGCGGCCAGCCCAGCTGCATCAGCATCCGGCGCTTCAAGAGAACGTAATCCTCGCAGTCGCCGTAGCCGTCTTCCGGATACGTCCACTTCTCGATCACGCCGTAATGCTCAAGGTCGGTGAGCGGCTTGATGCGCTCGTTCACGAAACGGTTGACCCGCTCCATTTCCTTGCGCACCGCCGCCGTCAGGTCCACGTCGCGCGGCGTGCTCGCTTCGGAGCGGCATTCCCACGGACGGTCCTGACAGAACTGGACCCAGCCGATCGGCGGACGCGAATTCTCGCCGATCGAGACGTACAACAGTTTTTCCCGCGGATTGCCGAAGGCGGGGAACATTGCTCCCGCCGCGGCCATCGCGACCAGCACGGACGCGATCTTCGTCGCGTTTCGGATTGTGCCTTTCATGGGCCCCTCCCGTTTCTTGGGGCCACACTAAGTACGCACCGCTTGCGCCCGGCATAAAATGCAGGCTCGAAAACGAGCTAAACTTTCACGAAATAAAAATCGAATTTTCGAAGAAGAAAAATCGAATTCGTTTCAAATTCGATCGTCTAAAATTTTAGGCAAATTTGAATTGCACGGAAGTGGCCGCCGCTGGCTCGCATGCATGGTGTACGAAAAATGACTCGGGCTTTTTTGCCGGCATGAAAATTGTGCTGCGGCGTGACGCTGCGTATAAAAAACTTAGTTTTTAAAAGCCATGTGAAGAACGCAACCGGCCAGCTCGTTTCGGGAATGGTTTTCGGATCGTAAAAACAACAAGGCCGCCGGGATACGGCGGCCTTTGAAATTCGCGGATTTCGCCGAGCCGTTATGTGGCCGCGCCGCCGACCTCGTGTTCGAGGGTATCCGCGTTCTGGACGCGGCTGAATTCGACCGCGAAGCCGGTTTCCAGCACGCGCACCACGCGCGAAGGCGTGCGGCCGATGGTGACGGGCGATCCTAGCGGCAGCTTGATGCTGGTAGCGACCATCGCACCGGAAAGCGAGACGTCGACCACGCGGCAATCGACCTTGCTGCCATCGGGCAGCGTGAGGACCGTGCGCGGATTGCGCAGTTCGAAACGGGCGTGGCGACGGTCTTCGGGCAAGCCCAGCGCATTTCTGTTGGCGAACCAGGTGAGCTGGTCCGCGATCTTGTCCCGGCGGCGGATGGTGGCCGAGACCGTCATTGCGAAGCCGGTTTCCGAAGCGCGCGTGCAGCGGCCTTCGACGCGGCCCAAATGGTCGATATAGGCGACCACATGCTCGCCAAGGCGGGGTGGCATCGCGGTTGTGAAGGAGACGCCGCCCGGCGACATATTCACCGTCTGGCATGCGAATTCCTGCCGGTCCTCGCGCATGAAGCGCCCGAGCAGGTTTACTTTCACGCGCTGATGTTTGCGCCGCTCCTGACTAAGCGGGAGCACTCTCGCAGGTTTGTTTTCGCCCATTACCGATCGGCCGCAGTTCAACAAATTACACAGCAACCCTAGCGGGGCCATAGTTAACGGGAAGTGTCGGGCGGTTTACATGCCTTCCCGATGCGTTAACGGGAGTTATGCCGGCCTCCATCCAGGAGTCGCAGCGCACCGCCAGGTACACGCTTGGGTGGTGCCAAAAGGTCAATCTCGCCCGCGCCCCGAGCATCTTCCCGCAGCAGCTGCCGCGAGGTCACAAGCTGAAGCCGGACCAGCGGCGTGACGCCGGCCCAATACGGGTTTTCCAGCGCCGTGAGCGCGCCCAGCATCCGGGCGTGCGTGCGCCCGCGGTGGCGGAGCGGAAGCGCGAGCAGCTCAAGATTCATAGCGCGGGCGTCCGCGGTTTTGCCGCGAAGTCCCACCACCGACGGGATCGCGGAAGCGGCGACGCAATCGAGCATCGAATTCAGGTCCTGCACATCCCCGGGCGCGAAGATTTCGGAGAGTGCGTGGCCTTTAATTTCACGTCCCAAAAGGGAACAGATGCGCGTGCCTGCGAGACGCACGACATGCCGGTCCCGCGTGCTGAATTCCAGCAGCAGCACGTCGCCGAGCAGCGTGCGGATCGCGGAAGGATCCAGATCGCTGCGCTCCGGCGCACTGCGGCCCGCGCGGAGACGATCCCAATAGCTGTAGAGAGCGCGGCTTGCGGCATGTTTCATCTTGCGGCTCCTGTCACGAACTGACCCGCAGAGAGACGGGTTTCGTTCACACAGGAGGGAAGGAGCAGATCGCGTGCCGTCAGGATCGGGACTCGCGCAGGAGCAGTGCGTGCCCGGGGTTAGGGTTAAGCCTTGGTTTCAGTCGTGTTTCGCATTTGATTTGATAGGGTCGCTCTCGACAGCGCATTCAACCCCCGTTCAGCGCGAAACAACGAACAGGTCTGCGACCCAACTTCCTCACGGGGAGGCGGGACGTGACGGGGCCCGCGGGAGCGGGGGCTTCCCGCGGGCTTCCCACCCCTAGATTCCATTCCATGCTGGCGTTCTCCGGGCGACCGCGAAGCGGCGAACCGGGGTCCAGAAAAAAGTTATTCACTGTTGCTGGACTCCGGCTCTTGCCGCGCTCCGCGCGGCGTGACCGGGGAACGTCCTTGCCCCTTGTGCCTTTGGGCCCTATCCATTCTCCGAATGCTCGAACGCACCCCGGCTTCCCCCTCCGAACCGATCTTCAACCTGCCGTGGATCGTCACGCTGTTTTCCGGCGCGATGATAGCGATCCACGCGATCCGGGCGTTTCTCGACAGCAAGACCGATATGGAAGTGTTGCTGTGGCTCGCGTTTCTGCCGGCGCGGTACGGCCCCACGCTGCGCCTGCGCGAAGCATTGCCGGGAGGCGATGCGGCCGACCTCTGGACATTCGTGACCTATGCGTTCCTGCATGGCGACATCACGCATCTGATCGTGAACCTGGTCTGGTTGCTGGCATTCGGGAGTGCCGTCGCATGGCGCTTCGGCCCGCTGCGCTTTTCCGTCTTCTTTGCCGTTACCGCCGCGATCGGCGCGCTCACGCACCTGATGCTCCACTTCGGGGAGCTTGTGCCGCTCGTCGGCGCATCGGCCGCGATCTCCGCGGCGATGGCGGCGGCGTTGCGCTTCGCCTTCGAGGAAGGCGGCCCGCTTGGTGTTTTTCGGGGCCGGGGTGAGGCGGCGTTCCGCGTACCCGCGGCTTCGCTCGCGCAGGCGTTCAGGAACCGGCAGGTGCTGATCTTCACCGCTGTGTGGTTCGTCATCAACATTTTCTTCGGACTCGGATCGATCCCGGAACTCGTCGGCGATGCAACGGTGGCATGGGAAGCGCATATCGGCGGCTTCCTGGCGGGGCTGTTTTTGTTCCCGCTGTTCGATCCGATTGGCAGTGCAAAAAAATAATCGCTTGCGGAGCGCCTCATAGGCTTCCATCATTTCCGCAGGGGAAGCTCTTGGAGGCCAATCATGACGGTCCGAGCCATTCTTTCACTCAAGGGCAGCGAGGTTACGACCGTTGCGCCCGAAGTTTCGTTGCATGAAGCGGCCAGGCTCCTGAGCGAGCAGCGCATCGGTGCCGTGGTCGTAACCGAAGCCAACGGCAAGCTCGCGGGCATTCTTTCGGAACGGGACATTGTCCGCGCGGTGGCGCAGCACGGCGAGGCAGCGCTGAATCAGCCCGTGCGCGAATTCATGACCAAGGGCGTCGTTACCTGCATGCCCGACGACAAGATCGACGTGCTGATGATGCGCATGACTTCCGGCCGCTTCCGGCATCTGCCGGTGGTGGATGGCGGCACCCTAGGCGGGATCGTTTCCATCGGAGACGTGGTGAAATTCCGTGTCGCCGAAATGGAACGCGAGAGCGAGGCGCTGAAGCAGTATATTCTGACGGCGTAAGCCAATCGCTGTCCTGCCCCGCCAACGGGTCCGCGCAAAGCGCGGCCCGATGACAGGCTCCGGCGGGGCAACCAGTAACCACCTCGACTAATAATTAACGACGGCATTTACTGGATCGCCCGCTTTCGCGGGCGATACTGCGTGGATCACCGCAACGCCGCGACCGTCTCTGAAATCTCGTCGAGCATCTTCTCGGTCGCTTCCTCGCCGAGCCGGATCGCTTCCTCGGCGCGGTGGAATTCGAACAGGCCGATGCGGCCGAGCTTCGGCGAAATCATCAGATCCGGCGGGTCGCCCGCGAGCCGGGAGCGCGCGATGCGGTCCTGCGTGATGTTGAATGCATCGATCATCACCGATGTGATTCCGCGCGGGCCGCTTTCATCCGCCAGCAGGTCGCGGCGGAATAGATGCAGCGGATTCATGATCCGGCGCGGCTCACGCACGCTTTCGGGAATTTCATTGTTGTCGAGCGCCTGGATCACCGTGCCCCTGCCGAACACATCGACATTCAGGTTGACCGCGATCACGACACGCGCACCGAGCGCACGGGCCGCGGACACCGGAATGGGGTTGACCAATGCGCCGTCCATGAGCCAGCGGCCGGAGAGTTTCACCGGACTGAAAATGCCGGGCAGGGCATAGCTTGCCCGGATCGCGTCGATCAGCTTGCCCTGCGTGATCCAGATTTCGTGCCCGGAGCCGACTTCGGTGGCGATGGCGGCAAAGCGGGCGTCCAGCGTCTCGATATCGACATCGCCGAAATTCTGCGTCATCAGCCGCGAGAGCCGCCCGCCATTGATAAGGCCGCTCTGGCCGATGCGAAAATCCATCAGGCCCAGTACGCGCCGCTTGGTTACGCTGCGGCACCATGCGTCGAGCACGTCGAGCCGCCCCGCAGCCCAGGCGCCGCCCACCAGCGCGCCGATCGAAGTGCCGGCGATGACATCGGGCACTATGTTATTTTTCAGGAGCGTGCGGATGACGCCGATATGCGCCCATCCGCGCGCGGCACCGCCGCCGAGGGCGAGACCGATGCGCGGGCCTGCTGCCTTCGGCTCCTGCCGGTCCACGGGTTGCTCCGGCTCCAAGCCGTCGTCTTTCCGCTTCCACAAGCGAAACAGCATTTCCACTCCATCGCCGCACCGAAGGGAAGCTAATCAGATTTCCCGGGCGCGCGTAGCTATTCCCACATTCACATTTAATGACGAAGCATGTCGGAAAAAGGGGTCAGCCCTTCACATCCGCAAGAAAGGAGAGCGTGCCTGCCTTGGCCTCAAGCCTGCGATAGAAGCAGGAGCGGCGGCCAGTGTGACAGACCACCCGGTCACCCCCCATCGTGGCGCGGATCAGGATCGCGTCCTGATCGCAGTCCACCAGAACTTCCGCGACCGTGAGCGTATTGCCACTCGTCTCGCCCTTGCGCCAAAGCTGTTTCCGGGACCGCGACCAGAACCATGCCTCGCCGGTGTCCATGGTGCGGGCGAGCGCTTCTTCGTTCATGTGCGCCAGCATCAGCACCGCACCGTCGCCGGCGTCGGTCACGATGCAGGAGATCAGTCCGTGCTCGTCGAAACGGGGAGTAAAACTCGTGCCTGTTTCGAGCGATTTCGCATCGCCGGGTTTTGCGAAGCGCGACATGGTTGTTCTCCTCAGGCCGCATGGAATCGAGCGGATGGAATAACGCAAAGAAAAAGGCCCCGGACAAGTCCGGGGCCTCGAAACTCTCGGTCTTTCAGAGCTTACGAACGGCTCTGGCGGACGAGGGTGATGAACCGGACCTGTTCGGCCGGATCGTCGCGGAAGACGCCGCTGAACTGCGTCGTCACCGTCGAAGAACCGTGTTTCTGGATGCCGCGCATGGACATGCACATATGCTCGGCCTCGATCATGATGGCTACACCGCGAGCCTTGAGATGGTCGTCGATGGCGCCGATGATCTGCGAGGTGAGGTGTTCCTGCGTCTGCAAACGGCGGGCATACATGTCCACCACGCGGGCGATCTTCGACAGACCGACCACGCGATCCATCGGGAAGTACGCGATGTGCGCCTTGCCAATGATCGGCAGCATGTGGTGTTCGCAGTAGGAGTAGAACGGAATATCACGCAACAGGACGAGATCGTCGAAGTGACCGATCTCGCCGAAGGTGCGGCCCAGTTCTTCCTCCGGCGACATGCCGTAACCAGTGAAAAACTGTTCGAGCGCCTTGACTACACGTTTGGGCGTATCCAGCAGGCCTTCGCGGTTGGGATTGTCGCCAATCCACTGTACGAGCACACGCGCTGCGGCTTCAGCTTGCTCGCGGGTAGGCCGCTGCGGGACGGCCTCCGTTCTATCGACGCGTGGCTGAAGCGTGGTTACTACGGCATCCATGACTTGATCTTTCTCCCGTTCGACCGGCAACTCTATGAGCTGACCGGAGTGTCACCGGTGTGCACCCCTGGCGGCCATCCATCAGGACGGACTTCAGACCGCAGTAATCCTCGGCGGAGGAAACCTCGGGCACTTGCCGAAGTCTTCCGCCTGTCCCTAGCGACCACTATATTGACTTGGGTTTCGTAACCTCAGAACGACGCCCACCACGGGATTCGCAAGACCCGCTTGATCGACAACATAGTCACCGATCAAGGCAGAACTTTAGCAGGCATAAAAAGTTCCGGAAGTGGCAATATCAAACTATGTTAGTGACTTAGGTGAATATCGGTTCACCTCGAAGGGCCGGGCATTAATATGCTGGACGACGTCTATAATCGAAGGATTCTTGAACTGGCCGGGGACATTCCCCGCATCGGCCGGTTGCCTGATCCGGACGCTACGGCTACCGCGCACTCAAAGCTTTGTGGGTCCACGGTCACCATAGACCTAAAGATGGATGGGGACACCGTAACGGACTTCGCCCATGATGTGAAAGCCTGTGCCTTGGGGCAGGCTTCCTCTTCGATTATGGCGCGGCATGTCGTTGGGACCACCGCGGACGAGTTACGCGACATCCGGTCGCGTGTCGGGAAGATGCTCAAGGAGAAGGGGGAGCCACCGGCCGGGGAGTGGGCGGACCTCGCCGTCCTGGGGCCGGTCAGGGATTACCCCGCCCGCCATGCCTCTACCATGCTGACATTCGACGCTGTGGTGGATGCAATCGATCAGATCGAGGCGAAGCGGCGGGTGCAGGCGGCGGAGTGACGCCGAACCAAGCTTTTCAGTTGCTTGTCAGGCTGCCCAGGAACATGGGCAGGGGCCTGATCTGGATTTACCGGCATACTTTGTCGGCCATTTTCGGCCGGATGTGCCGTCACCTTCCCACCTGTTCCGAATATGCGGATGAAGCCTTGCACCGCCACGGCCTCTGGGCCGGCGGGTGGATGACTTTGGGCAGGATCTGCCGCTGTCATCCGTACGGCACTTCCGGCCTCGACTTCGTTCTGCGCACAATGCGCCGCGACGCGCGTTGGTATCTCCCGTGGCGCTACGCGCTGTGGCGGACGACAAACGAAGATGTACGCGAAGATGTACGCGCCGAGGGCGAGGCGGTGCCCCCGGCGCGCCAAGCACCTAACGACCCAGACTGACCAATTCCTCGAGCCGTTTTGGCGCTTCCTTGGATCCGTATTCCCTTGCTTTTTCGTACCAGTCGCGAGCCCGCGCGATGTCCGGACCGACGCCGATGACACCGAGCCTCTTCAACACGACAGGGTCGTAGGTCGCGGCCAGTGCATAGGCCGCGTCCGAACTCTTCGCTTCCGCCGCGCGCCGGAACAGAAGACGCGCGCCCGCGAGATCGCCGCTCATCAGCATTCGCTCGCCACGCTTCAGCAGCAGCGCCACTTCCTCCGCATCCATTTCGAGTGGAGGCGGGGAGGCCGGTGTCCGTTCGACCGGTGCGAATGCCGGTGTTCGAGGGATCGAGGTGGTCTGCACGGGCTTCGGCTGGATCGTTGTTGCCGCGGCTGCGGCTTCTTCCTTCGGATTCCAGTCGAGGCGGATGTTCTTCTGATCGATCACCGTATTGTCGGCGCGCTTCAGCGTGACCGAATATTCCATCGTTCCCTTGAAGCCCTGCGGTGGACGGATCACCGTTTCCGCAAGTTCGCCCGCCGGTACGATCCAGCCGGTCGATCCCCACGGCGTGCCGTGGCTGAGGGTCGTTCCCGCCGTGAGGCCGCTGATGACGGCGTTGGCCCCTTGCACCGGCCCTTCGGCGACGGCGCCGATCAGGATTTCGTCGTTGCTCTCCATCACCGCGCCGTCGGCGACCAGACGCGGGTCGGCGGGATTGCGTTTCTTCTGGTCGGTGCTGACGGCCGCGAGCTGGATAATCTGATCGCCCATGTTCGAGGACCACATTTTTTGCAGCCAGATCCTGTCGATCGCGTAGTAGCTCGCGGCACCCGCAAATAGCACGGTGCCCATGATCGTTACCGGCAGCTTCCAGCTGTGGCCGCTGCGCTGCATCTGCGCCGGCGGGCGGTAGCGCGGGTCGCGCTCGCGCTGGATGCGGCGATGCTCGGACACGATCGAACGCGTGAGCCGTTCGTAGCTTCCCGGCGAGAGCGGTGGCGATGCTTCCGCGACCCATGGCTGCTCCGGATTGAGCGTGGCGCCGGTGGGTTGCGATTGCTGGAGTGGATCGAAGCTGCGGTAAGGATTGGCACGTTGGGTAGGAGTACTCATTACTAATCTCCCGAACTCTGGCTCGTTAATTTCCAGTCCGTCTCCTCTTTGTTGGAGCGCGATCCTTTTCGGAAAAGCGGAAGCCGCTTTTCGGGGATTACGCCTGCTGATTCATCGGCGCTGTTCGCGCGCCTGCTTCCATTGCAGGAAAGCCTGGAACAGTTGCTCGCGGTCGTCGGCGGCGAAGGCGGTGGGCCGGGCGGCCGCGTCGCGCTTCGCGGCGGCGAGGAAGGTGTTGAACTCCGCGCGCTCGCTCTCGGCGACCTTGGGCAGGTTTTTCTGCAGCCATTCCTCCGCCGCGTCGAAACGCTTCCAGCCGGGCAGGGTGGCGGCGAGATTGGCTTCCTTCCATTTCGGATGGCGCGGAGCTTTTTGGAACTCAGCGAGCCGTGGAAAGAACTGCTCCACGAATTTCACGGTGCGCTGGTAACGGTCCGTGCCCTTCGGCCAGTTATAGGCGATGAGCACGGCGCCGACCGCGACCGAGTCCACGCTTGTCCCCGCCTCGATCAGGTTCGGGTAATCTTCATGCGTGAAGGTGGTCGGCAGGTAATCGTTTTGCAGAGGCTTCGAATAGGCGACCGGCAGGATGCGGAACCCGTCCGCCGCTTTCAGGGTGCGGGTGGAGCCGGTGGGTTTTCCGGCGATCAGGATGGAGGCTGAGATCTCGCCGCGCTTCATCGCCTCGAAGGCGTCGGCCTGGCTCATGTTCACTTCGATCGGCTTCACGCCGATTTTTTCGAAGATGTCGCGCGTCGAAAGCTGCGTGCCGCTGCCGATGTCTGAGAAATTGACTTTCTTCCCGCCGAGCTGATCCAGTGAGGTGACGCCGCTTTCCGCGCGCGTGATAAAATGCAGTTCTTCGTTGAACAGCTTGGCGATATAGACAATCTGGTTGTCGATATTGCCAATCTCGTTCGTGCGGCGGAAATAGCCGAGCAGGTTCGACTGGGTGATCCCGAGATCGACGCCCTTCAGATAGCGAACGTCGCGGATGTTCTGGCCGCCGCCTTTGCCGATGACCGGCAAAATGCGGAATTCATTGCCGTTATCGAGCACCGCCGAAAGATCGTAGGCGATGCTGAGATAGGTCGCGTTCGGATTGCCCGAAACAATCGTGATTGTGTTCTGGTTGATCTGCCAGGCCTGCTGGACCTGGACCGGCGTCTCGGCCGCGCCGTTTTTCTTCCACGGACGCGAATCCTGGGCGCTGGCGGTCTGGTTGGCCGAGTGAAGGACGCAGATCCCCGTTGCCGCGGCGAGCGCCGCGGCGAATACAAAACGCTTACTCATACTCACACCGGATGGAAGAAACGACCCCGTCTCTCCGCAACCGCTCCCTGACCGGCACAGGTCCCATCGCCCCGAGGACCAGTGCTTGACCCCATCTCGCCGGCTTCGCCTCGATTGTTGAAGGCTGCGCGGACTTGAGTGCGTTTTAACTGGCGCGATTTTCGTTAGGGATTGAGGCGGCAGTTCGCACCGTTTGTGGCAACAGCGGGGTATTGTCGGGAGCGCCAAATTGGTGTTTTTCTTTTTCCCGCGCGGGTTGATTCACCGCGTGCGAAGCGCCGGAATGTTTCTTCGTCGGCTTCCGCACAACTGACCGGTCACGCTTACCTGCATCCGTAGGCAGCGAGTGAGCAACAGGAGAATGAAATGGTCGCGTTGACCTTTCCCGACGGCGCACGCCGTGAATACCCCGACAACAGCACGGGTTTCGACATCGCGAAGGGGATTTCCCCCTCGCTCGCCAAACGCACGGTCGCGATGGCGCTCGATGGCGTGCTCATCGATCTCAACGACAAGATCGAAAAGGACGCGAAGATCGAATTTGTCTCGCGCGACGACCCGCGGGCACTTGAACTGATCCGCCACGATGCGGCGCATGTGATGGCCGAGGCGGTTCAACAGTTATGGCCCGGCACGCAGGTGACGATCGGCCCGGTGATCGAGAACGGTTTTTATTACGACTTTTTTCGCAATGAGCCGTTTACGCCGGAAGATTTGCCCGTCATCGAGAAAACAATGCGCGAGATCATCGCGAAGGATAAACCCTTCACCAAGGAAATCTGGACGCGCGATCAGGCCAAGAAATTTTTCAAGGATAAAGGCGAGAATTTCAAGGTCGAACTGGTGGATGCGATCCCGCCCGGCGAGAGCCTGAAAATCTACAAACAGGGCGACTGGCTCGATCTCTGCCGCGGCCCGCACATGACTTCAACGGGCAAGATCGGCAACGCTTTCAAGCTGATGAAAGTGGCCGGCGCCTATTGGCGCGGCGACGCCAAGAACCCGATGCTGACCCGCATCTACGGCACCGCCTGGCCGGAGCAGAAACAGCTCGATGAATACATTCACATGCTGGAGGAAGCGGAGAAGCGCGACCACCGCCGCCTTGGGCGCGAGATGGATCTCTTTCACTTCCAGGAAGACGCGCCGGGGGCGGTGTTCTGGCACGCGAAAGGCTGGACGCTGTTCGAGACGCTCATTGCCTATATGCGCCGCCGCCAGCAGGAGGCGGGCTACAACGAAGTGAACACACCACAGCTCATGGACTCGCAGCTTTGGGTCACGACCGGCCACATGGAAAAGTATCGCGAGATGCTTTTCCTCACCGAGAAGCGCGAGGATGACGAGCGGACGTACACGATCAAGCCGATGAATTGCCCCGGTCACGTCCAGCTCTTCAAGAACGGGCTGAAGTCTTATCGCGATCTGCCGCTGCGCATTGCCGAGTTCGGCAAGGTGCACCGTTTCGAGCCGTCGGGCGCGTTGCACGGGCTGATGCGCGTGCGCGCCTTTACGCAGGACGACGCGCATATTTTCGTGACGGAGGAGCAGATCACCGAGGTGTGCCTCGGCATCCATCATCAGTTGCTGTCGATCTATTCCGACTTCGGCTTCGAGACTGTTGCGATCAAGTTCGCCGACCGCCCGGAAAAGCGCGTCGGCGCGGACGATGTATGGGACAAGGCGGAAGTCTCCTTGCTCGCGGCGCTGAAGGCGGCGGGCAAACCGTACTCGCACAACAAGGGTGAGGGCGCTTTCTACGGGCCAAAACTTGAGTACGTGCTGCGCGATGCGATTGGCCGCGACTGGCAATGCGGCACGACGCAAGTGGACCTGAACCTGCCGGGCCGCCTCGGCGCGTTCTATATCGCCGCTTCGGGAGAAAAAGTGACGCCGGTGATGATCCATCGCGCGATCTTCGGCTCACTGGAGCGCTTCATCGGAATCCTGATCGAGCAGCATGCGGGTCACCTGCCGCTGTGGCTCTCCCCGGTGCAGGCGATGGTCTGCACCATCACCTCGGACGCGGACGGCTATGCGGGCGAAGTGCTGGCCGCGGCGAAGAAAGCCGGCCTGCGGGTGGACGCCGATCTTCGCAACGAGAAGATCAACTACAAGGTCCGCGAACACTCGCTGGCGAAGGTGCCGGTGCTGCTGGTCGTTGGCAAGAAGGAAAGCGAGAGCCGTTCCGTTTCCATCCGCCGTCTCGGCAGCGAGCAGCAATCGGTGATGCCGCTGGAGGCGGCACTTGCCGCGCTGGCCGCCGAAGCGACGCCGCCGGATTTGAAAAGGGGGCAGGAAGCGACTTAATCCTATCTGTCATTCCGGGGCGATCCGGAGGACCGGACCCGGAATTCATATTCAAACTCCGGGATTGTTTCTGGATTCCGGGTTCGCTCGCCTGCGCTCGCGCCCCGGAATGACAATAGAGGAAGCGGCGTAAGCGCCACTTACTCCACGCCCAGCTCCTTGTTGAAATCCGCCGCGATGTCTTTGTTCTCGGCATTGGCGGCGTCGATGTCGGCCTTGCCGCCGCCCTCATCGCCGTTTTTCAGCTTCGCCATGCCGCGTCCATAGCGCGACCAGACCCGCTGCGGGTCGAGCTTCAACGCTGTGTCGTAATCGGCGATGGCTTCGCGGAATTTCGTCTGCTTGAAGTAAATATCGCCGCGGTTCTCGTGGGCGCGTGCGTGTTGCGGATTGATCTTGATTGCCTGGTTGAAATTGGCGAACGCCTGATTGAAGTCGCCCTTTTCCTGATAGGCGCGTCCGCGATTGTTGTAGGCGTCGGATTGTTTCGGATCGAGCTGTATGGACGTGGTGTAATCGGCAATCGCGCGGTTATGGTCCGCTTTTTCGGTGTAGGCGCGCCCGCGGTTGAAAAAAGCGTCGGCATTGGCCGGATCAAACCGGATCGCCTCGTTGTAGTCCGAAATCGCGCGATCGACCTGCGCCTCATCCAGAAACATCACGCCGCGATTGTAGAAAAGTTCGCCCAATTCCTTGCCGCTGAATTTCCCCGACGTGATGGCGCGCGTGCAGGCTTCGACGGCTTTCTCGCCTTCGAGATTGGCGCAATCGTCCTTGTCGTCGGCATGGGCACCGCCTGCATCCAGCAAAAAAACGGCCGCGAACAGAAGGACGCGGCAGAACAGAAGTAATGACGGAAGCATTGGAGATCCCCGTTCGAAGGCGGGGAGCCTAACGCAGCGAAAGATTGCAGCAAGGGGGGATTATAAAGCCGGTATAAAATCAGTTCTGGCGGGAGGACTGCTGGCCGGTGATCTGATTCTCGGGACGCGCCAGCACTTCGATCTCGCGGTCGCGGCCGGACTGCACGCGGAAATTTTCCTGATAGGTTTTTCCGTCGTTGCGGGCGATGGCGACGTACTCGCCTTCAGAGAGCACGACGCTCGGGAATGCACCGATCGATTCCTTGATGGAGTCGCCGCCGGGCGTCAGCACCGACCATTGCGTGTTGGCGATCGCTTCGCCGCCGCGCGTGTTCACGAGCTTCAGCGTAATCTGTGCCGCGCGGTGATGCACGGTCGCGTCCGTGAGGCGGCCCGCCTCGATGCGCACGTCCGCCTGAATGACCGCGTTGCCTTCGCCGAAGGTCGATTGAATATAATAGCTGCCACTCGGCAGGATCACGAGATCGCCGGGGCTGGCGTTGCGCACCACGGGCGGGCGCTCGGCGCGGCCGCCGGTCAGCGCCTTGCCGCCGCGCGAGAGAAAGCTGCCTTCGTAGACGTCGAATTTCAGGCGGTGCGACGGAATGAGATTATCCGCGACACGGCCCTGCACGCGCAGGCCGCCGCCCGAAATAATCAACGTTTCCTTGCGGGGCTCGGCGCGAAGCGAAACGCGCTGCGTAGTGCCCGCCATGCCATAGGAGGCGTGAATGACGTAATCGCCCGGCGCCAGTGCGAACACCGGATAGGCGTCGTTCGATTCCTGCACCAGTGTCAGCGACGAGGGATTATCGGGGCGCGCGGAAAAAACGCGCCAGTGCAGCGAGCGGGGAATGTAGGGACCGTCGGCGGTGAAACGGGCGGAAAGGGCGAGCGGCAACCGGCCTTGCGCGATATTCGGAATGCTTTGGTGCGGATCGCGCATCACGGGTGCGGCGACCGGGGGTTGTGCCTGCGGAGCGGCGGGAGCGGTCTGAGATTCGCGCTGCGGCTGCGGCTGCGGCTGGGGCTGTGCGGGCGGTATTGCGGGGCCGAATGTGGTGGCGGGACCGGTGAATGGCGTCAGTTGCGCGGAGAGTTGCCCGGTCTGGACAATCAGGAGCGACATCGCGACACCTGCGAACAGCGGCAGGCGTCGGAAAAATCCGTGGCGAACGACCCCGATGGCAGGCTGCATGGCGCTATTTCACCCCGCAGCAAGGCGAAAGCAAGTCCGCGAAGGACCGCCCCTTTTTATGCCAAAGTTCCCCCATGCGGGCCGAAAGCCCTTCCGCTACAAAGCGATGCAATGAAAAACACCGTCGAACTTCTGCAAACCCGCCGCTCGCCCCGAATCCCTGACCTGGTCGAGCCCGGGCCGGGCGAGGATGAACTCACCACGATTCTCACCATCGCCGCGCGCGTGCCGGACCACGGCAAGCTCGTGCCGTGGCGGTTCATCGTGCTCCGCAAGGATGGCCGTGCCGCGCTCGCGGAAAAGCTCGCTGCCTGCTTCCGCGTCGATCATGCGGACGCAACCACGGACCAGATCGAGAAGGAACGCTCGCGCTTTGTGAACACACCGCTGATTGTTGCAGTGGTCTCGCGCGCGGCACCGCATGGCAAAATTCCCGAATGGGAGCAGGTGCTGTCGGCGGGCGCCGCCTGCATGAACCTGATCACCGCCGTGCATGCACTGGGGTACGGCGCGAACTGGATTACCGGCTGGACCGCGTATGACCGGAGTTGCCTCGATCTCCTCGGTGTCGCGCCGAATGAGAAAGTCGCGGGTTACATTCACATCGGCACGCCAACCGCGCCGCTCGAAGACCGCCCGCGCCCGCGACTCGAAGACATCGTGACCAGCCTCTGATGTTTTACGAACCTTCCAAACGCAATCACGGACTGCCGCACGATCCCTTCAAGGCGATCGTGGCACCACGCCCGATCGGCTGGATCAGTTCGATCAGCGCCAGCGGGCAGGTGAATCTCGCGCCGTATTCGTTTTTCAATGCCGTTGCCTCGCAGCCCTATCTTGTGATGTTCTCCAGCGAAGGCATGAAGGATTCCGCTGCGAACGTGGCGGAAACAAAAGAGTTCGTCTGCAATTTCGTAACATGGGATTTGCGCGAGCAGATGAACCAGACTTCAGCGCCGTATCAGAAAGGCGTCAACGAATTCGAGAGAGCGGGGCTGGAAATGGCGCCCTCAAAACTTGTAAAGCCACCACGTGTCGCGGCATCGCCCTGCGCGTTGGAATGCAGGTTGTTGCAGATCGTCGAACTGAGCGATCTGGAAGGCAAACCGCTGCAACGTTTCGCCGTGTTCGGCCAGGTCGTCGGCGTGCATATCGACGATCGCTTCATCAAGAACGGCCTGCTCGACACTGCCGCGATGAAGCCTGTCAGCCGGGGCGGCTATCACGATTATTCCGTGATGACGGAATCCTTCACGATGATCCGGCCGGAGAAGGCGTGAACTCGTTGTCATGCCCCACGAAGGCGGGGCATCCAGTAAACTCTTCAATTCAAGATTTGGCGCCGGGGTTACTGGATCATCCGCTTTCGCGGATGATGACAAATGTTAGATAATTCCTGCTGCCTTCGCCGTTGCCAGCAGCTTTTCCGCGCGGATCAGATGCGGCCGGTCGAGCATGTTGCCATCGACGCCAATGGTGCCGGCACCCGGATTGGCCGCGAACGCATCGACGATTGCCTGCGCGCGCTTGATCGCTTCGGTGTTCGGCGTGAATACTTCATTGATGATCGCGACCTGCGCGGGATGAATCGCCATCTTGCCGTGAAAGCCGTCGCGGCGGGCCTCCTCGGATTCTTTCTTTAAGCCAGCCTCGTCCCGGAAATTCAGATAGGGCGTGTCGATCGCGAGCACGTTCGCCGCGTGCGCCGCAAAAAGGCCGAGCGCGCGGGCGACCTGATAGGGCGGCGTGTAATCGCCGTTTTCGAGCCGGTAGGTTTCCGCATTCACCGCGACGGCGAGGTCGAGTGCCGCCCATGACAGGCCGGTGAGGCGATCACTGGCACCTTTGTAGGTGCCGAGCGTGAAGACGGAGAGCGGCGTCTCCGTGACGAGCACCATGACTTTCGTCGAGCCGTCCGGCAGCCCGTGGATCGCCTCGCGCGCGGTAATCTTGGCGTCGAGCAGTACCAAGTCCTGGTGACCGTTGGATTTCGGCAACAGGATTCCGTCCGGCTTGCCTTCGAGCACGACATCCAGATCGCCGTCGGCCAGACCCGTATCCAGCGAATTGATCCGCACATAGAAGGCAGGGCGCTTCTTCTCCTTCACCGCCGACTTCAGGAAATCCCGCACCGTCGCCCGCGCGCCGATTTTGGCGGATGGCGCGACCGAGTCTTCCAGATCGAGCAGCAGCGTATCCGCGCCGCTCGCGAGACATTTGTCGAGCTTCTTCGGACTGTCGCCTGGAACGAACAGCAGCGAGCGCATCAGGCCGGTCGCTTGTTGATGAAGGCCTGCCGCTTGCATTCGGCGACCAGCGTGCCGTCCTGCTTGAAGGCGCGGTGCAGGAATTCCAGAATTCCGGCCGTCGTGCGCGACTTCGACTCGCGCTTGCCGAGGACTTCCGTGGTGCAATGAACCGTGTCGCCCTGAAACAACGGGTTGGGGAATTTCACTTCCTGCATGCCCAAATTCGCAATGGTGGTGCCCACCGTAAGTTCGTTGACCGAAATTCCGATCATCAGGCCAAGCGTGAACAGCGAATTCATCAGCGGCTGGCCGAATTCCGTTTCCTTCTCACAGAAGTCGCGATCGATGTGCAGCGGCTGCGGATTCAGCGTCATGTTCGAGAACAGCATGTTGTCCATCTCGGTGACGGTACGGCGCAGCCGGTGCTCGTAGATGCGGCCGGTCTCGAAATCCTCGAAATAGATGCCACCCCTCGGGTGGCGCGCTGGCTCGGCTGCCATCGAATTCTCCCTCGCGTTTCTTGAGCGGCGGATCCCCGGCGCTCCTTAACCCTTCATTTACCATAAAAGTCCCAAGCTGCCGCCATAGCCCGCGCATCGGCGAATCACGCGGCCGGGCAAGGACAGGCAATGATCCTCGACGCCCTCACTGGGTCGGGCGAACAGCGCGTCACCTCGGCGATCCGTGCGGCCAGCACATCGACCGGGATGTCGTTCGATTACCTGTTGAAGACCGCCATTCGCGAATCCGCCCTCGATCCGAAAGCCAAGGCTGCGACGTCCTCCGCGCGCGGCCTGTTCCAGTTCATCGACACGACCTGGCTACAGACGGTGAAAGAAGAGGGCGCGAATTACGGGCTCAGCCATTATGCCAAGGACATCCAGCGTTCCGAAGACGGCCGCTATTTTGTCGCCGATCCGGCGCGACGCGCGGAAATCCTGAAGCTGCGCGAAAACCCGGAAGCGGCATCCTACATGGCCGGAGCGTTCGCAAGCCGTAACGCGTCCGAACTCTCCACCGTACTCGGCCGCCAGCCCACATCGGGCGAGCTTTACATCGCGCATTTCCTGGGTGCCGCGGGCGCCAAGAAATTTCTTACGCTGAATGCGACGCAGCCGGCGTCTGCCGCCGCCAGCGTATTTCCCGAAGCGGCCGGTGCGAACAAATCCATCTTCTATCGCCGCGACGGCTCGGCGAAATCCGTAGTCGAGGTTTATGCCGGGCTGACCTCACGCCACGATCGCGCGCCGGCACCCGCGACCGAGGCTGCGAACGCCGTTGCCGCCGTCGTGCCGGTGCAGGGCTCGCAGGCGAAATTCGCGACCGTGGTGACGCCGGACCGTTTGGCCGGGCGGCAGACGGTGGCGAGCTTCGATTACGCGCCCTATCGCAGCTACTCGAGCTTCACGCCGGAAAACACGCCGGCCTATCGTTCGCTGTATCAACCGGGCGGCTCACGCGGGGTTTCGCAGTCGGTGCAGGAATTGTGGAGCCGCGAGGCGAACCCGAAAGTGGCGCTCGTGGATACGAGCAAGGTTATGCGCGTCGCCGATGTCGTGCAGCCGCAGCCGGGTATTGCTACCGTCGCGAAGCGCAGCAGCTGATCTCTTGGGTCATTCCCGGGCGCGTGCATAGCACGCGAGCCGGAATGACAGAGTTAACAAAACCTGAACAATCACAGTGAACGCTTTGTTAAGCGGGTGCGCGGCATCATGCGCCTGCTTCACAGAGCATTTGAATGATCGTTCGCCAGTTTCTTCGTTGGGTTCAGACGGCCGCTCCCGGCAACCGTGCCGAGGCCACGAGCGCGCTTGCCCGCGCCTATCTGTATTCGGACCTCACGCCGGACGATCGGCTCGCCGCCGAGGCCGCGATGACGGTGCTGCTTGACGATCCATCGCCGATGGTTCGCCGCGCACTGGCCGATGCGCTGGCCAGTGCCCGCGAGGCGCCGCATAACGTTATCATTGCGCTTGCCAGCGACCAGCCCGAAATCGCCGAATTCGTCGCCGCCCGCTCGCCGCTGCTCTCCGACGCGGAACTGATCGATCTCGCCGCGAGCCAGCATGAGCGCGTGCAGAGCGCCATCGCCTCCCGGATCAACATTTCCCGCGCCGTTGCGGGTGCCGTCGCCGAAGTCGGCAGTCCCGCCGCCTGTCTCACGCTGATCGAGAATTTCACCGCCGATGTTCCTCTATTTTCTCTCTCGCGCATCGCCGAACGTCACGGGCATCTCGCCGCCGTGCGCGAAGCGCTGCTCGCGCATGAGCACATCACCGTGGAAATCCGGCAGACGCTGGTCGCAAAACTTTCCGATACGCTCGCCCGCTTCGTCACCCGCAAGGAATGGATGCCGGAAGACCGCGCCCAGCGCGTCACCCGCGAAGCCTGCGACCGTGCGACGGTGGAAATCGCATCCACCACGAAAGAGGGAGAAGTCGGGGGACTTGTCCGCCATCTCGTGCAGTCCGAACAACTTACCGGCACGCTGCTTTTGCGCGCGCTGCTTGCGGGCAATCTGCGCTTTCTGATCGAGGCCTTCGCCGAACTCTCCGGTCTGACGCCGCCGCGCGTCGCCGCCATCATCTCCGACCGCACCGGCAACGGCTTCCGCGCCCTCTATGACAGCACGGGCCTGCCGGCGAACGCTTACCGCGCGTTCCATTCCGCGCTGGAAGTCATTCACGAAACCGGCTTTGTGGGCGGCTCTTATGGCGCCGCACTGCTCGGCCGCCGCATGGTGGAGCGCGTGCTCACGCGCTATGAGGGCGCGCCGCAGTGCGAGATCGACTATTTGTTCGCGATGCTCCGCCGCTTTGCAGCCGAAGCCGCGCGCGAGGAAGCGCGCTACTACACGGCCGACCTGATCGCGGCGGCCTGAAGAAATTTCTTATTTGTATTCCGGAAGCCTGAGTGCGGGTGCCGCGTCCCCCGCGATTTCGGCGTAGGCGTCCTTCAACTCGCGCGCGAGATATTGCTCAACGAGGATCGCGAGTTTTTCGGCGACTTCCGCTCCGGTCGGCTCCTGCGGATGGCGGACGTTCTCGCGCACAACCGCGCGGATCGCTTCCACGGCGCGGTCCACAAGCTGCATCGGCAATTGCGAGCCCTTCGGCCAGTGATAAATCAATCGTCCGAGGCTGCCGGCAATGGTGCCGGCCAGCGGATAGCCAAGCGTTGCCGCATCGCCCTTGATGTCGTGGCTGGAGCGGAAAAGAAGCTCGAGCGTCGCCGCATTATACCCGTTCTGGTGCATCGCCTTGCGCGCGGATTCGAGCCGTTCGCATTCGGTGTTCATCCAGCCGGAGAATTCGCCCTTGAGCGAGGCGAGGGCAGCTTCGGCCCGCTCTACCACGCTCATGTCGATTTCGCCCGGCTCGGCAGTCCGGCGCACCACGCCTTTCAGTGTGTTCTGCGGCGTGATCACGGAGTGATCCTGCATCTGCTTCTGTTCGGGCTGCGGGGGTTTTGGTTTGTTCATCACTGATGCCTGGACCGTTTAACTCGCCATTCCGTTTTCGGTTCGGTCCGACGCGCGCCGGCGATGCTCCAGGCCTGCATCGATCGGTGTGACCGGGATCGTCTTGGCGCCTTCCTTGCCCTTGCGGCGTTCGGGTCCGGTGTAGCTCGAAACCTGGTTGCGGCGCCGGTCCGGCCCGAAATAGTTCTTGGTCTGGATGAAGGAGCGGGGGTTCAGCACGACGCTGAGGATACGCTCGTAAAGCGCCTTTGCCGCGATCGGTTTGGTCAGAAATTCGGTGACGCCGGCGTCCCGCGCCTCAATCACGCGCTTCTTTTCGGAGTGGCCGGACAGCATGATGATCGGCACATAGGGATTGGGTGTGCCGCCGGGCTGGCGGATGGTCTTCGTCAGCTCGATGCCGTCAAAAATCGGCATCGCCCAGTCGGTGATCAGGATGTCCGGGTTGTAGGTGGTGAAGGCTTCGAGGCCGGAAGCGCCGTCCTCGGCTTCGTAGATTTCACGCGATCCGAAACCATGCAGCAACTGCCGGACGATGCGCCGCATATGCGCATTGTCCTCGACAATCAGGAAGCGAAGGCGGTGGAAATCGATCCGGATCATAGAAACGCCCCGCAGCCGGTACCCCCGGCGCGTTACAGCCAGCCATTAGGGACTGTTAGCCTTAACAATCCGTTGAGGGTTGGAGCGGCTTTTTATTGGCGCATGCCCTTGTCCGAAAACCGGTGCCCACTTTTCGGGGGCACGCGCTAATATCCGAACTGCTCCCGCAGGATGCGCTCATCGAGGCTGTGGCCGGGGTCGAACAGCATTACCATCGAAGAGGTCGTATCCAGCCGGGCGGATACCTTGGCGACCGAGCGCACCTCGAAATGGTCGGCGACCGCATTCACCGGCCGCTTGTCGGCTTCCAGCACCTCGATCTCGATCTTGGCGCGATCCGGCAGGAGTGCCCCGCGCCAGCGGCGGGGCCGGAACGGGCTGAGCGGGGTGAGCGCCAGTAACGGCGAGTTCAGCGGCAGGATCGGTCCGTGCGCTGAAAGATTGTAGGCGGATGATCCGGCCGGCGTGGCGACCAGCACGCCGTCGCAGATGAGTTCGGCCATACGGATCTTGCCATCGACGGAGATCTTCAGCTTCGCCGCCTGGTAGGACTGGCGAAACAGCGAGACCTCGTTGATCGCGGGTGCGGTGTGGCTGATGCCCTTGGCGTCGATCGCTTCCATCATCAGTGGATGGATCACGGTGTGCTGGGCGGCGGCGAGGCGCTCGGGGAGATTGTCGAGCGAAAAATCGTTCATCAGGAAGCCGACCGAGCCGCGGTGCATTCCGTAAATCGGAATGCCGCTGTCGCGGAGCCGGTGCAGCGACTGCAGCATCAGGCCGTCGCCGCCGAGCGCGACTACGACTTCGGCTTTTTCCACGTCCACGCCGCCATAGCGTTTCGATAGAGCCGCGCGCGCGGCTTCCGCTTCCTCGTGCGCGCTCGCGACGAAGGCAATCTTGTCGTAGCGTAGGGTGGACTGCTTCATCGGAGGCCCGGCAGCAATGGATGAGCCGCTCTTCGTCTATACAACCTATCCTTCGCTTGTCGAGGCGGAGAAGGCGGGGCGTTCTTTAACCGAGGCGGGACTGGCCGCCTGCGTGAATATTTTGCCCAATATGGTTTCGATCTATCGCTGGAAGGGCGCCATCGAGCGGGCGGAAGAAGTGGTGATGATCGTCAAGACGCGCGCCTCCCTGAAAGACAAAGTCGCCGCCGCCGTGAAGGCCGGTCATAGTTACGACACACCCGCCATCGTGTTTCTGGCTACTGCCGGAGGGGATGCGGATTATTCCAGCTGGATTTTGGACGAGACCAAGGCGGCCCGCTGAACGGCGGCTAACGGAATACTTCAGACCGCATTCAGCCGCGCAGGAAGATAGTCGATCCTGCAAACGGCAAAGACCGTTGCGTCGCGAGCGAATTGTTTTCCCCAACAACTCGCGACCTTGGAAAGGTCCACCTCCATGTTCAAGTCGCTTTCCGCGATTGTGCTCGCGGTCAGTATGTTCGCCGTTCCCGTCCTCGTGAACAGCGCCGTTGCGCAAACGCAGACTGCTCCGGCCACCGCGCCGGCTGCGCCCGCGAAGGCTGCGCAGACGACCCCGCCTTCTCCGGCTGCCCCGAAGAAGGATGAAAAGGCGGCGAAGGACGTCAAGAAAGACGCGAAGAAGGACGAAAAGAAAAAGTAATTCTTCGCCCTCGTTGCGTCGTGTGAGTGACGCGTCCGCGCGTTGACTTGAGGCCGGCTGCATCCCACAGCCGGCCTCTTTTTCGTCTGCCGTTTCGCTTACTCGCCGCCGCCGAATTTCACACGCAGGCCGGCATAGGCGATGAACCCGGGCGCACGGTAGGAGAAATTCTCCTCGTAGCTTTTGTCGAAGAGATTTTCCGCGCGCACATAGACCGTCGTCGATTGCGTCACGTCGTAGGACAGGATGGCGTGAACGACGGAGTAGGCGGGGACCGTCACGCGGCCCGGAATGTTGAACGTGTCGCCGTCCTGCATTTTTCCGTTGTAGGCGGCACCGAACGTTGCGCGCCCACGCCTGTCGGCAGAGAAGGCGGTGACGTTGAGGCCCGCAACATGGCGCGGGCGGCGGATTTCGGCCTGTTCGTTCGGCCGTTTCGCATCCGTGTAGGTGTAGCTCGCATCCAGCAGGAAAAACTGCGTCGGCGCGAATTTCAGACTGCTCTCGATGCCCTTACGCGTGGAGGTGCCCGTGAGATTGATCGGGCTGACACCGATCTGTGCGATGAGATCGGTGTAGTCCGCACCGAACACGGTGACGTCGGTGACGAGCTTTTCACCCCACCAGTTCTGCGTGATGCCGAAATCCCAGCCGATGGACGTTTCCGGGCGCAGTCCGGGGTTGCCGATGAAGCCGGGGAAGAACCCGAACTGATCGACGAAGGTGGGATTGGTCGCGGCCTTGCCCACGCTGGAGTGGAAACGTGTGCCGGTTTGCGCGATTTTTTGCGAGCCGGTGAAGCGCCAGGTCAGGTAGTTCGCGAAAGCGTCGTTGAAGTCGTGTCTGACGGCGCTTGAGAAGGTGAAGCCCCATGGGAAACTGACGACATGCTCGGCGGCGACACCTTTGCGCGTGCGATCGGCATTGGCGCCGAAGTTATGCTCGTAGTGTTCCTTGGCCTGATCGAGCAGAACTGAAAAACTGTGCTGCTCGCCAAGAAAAAATTTCGTGTCGTATTTCAGCGTTGCCTTGTAGTCGATGAACGATGCGTTGGCTTTGCTGACGAACGGACCAAAACCGATCTCGCTGTTGAAGATGTCGTCGACCTTGCTCGCACCGAGACGCTGGACGAGACGGCCATCGAAGGCGGTATGGGTTGCGGTGATGCGGCTCTGCATGGAGCGGAACTTGTCGTATCCGTAACCATCGACAATCGGGATCACGAATTCCGGATCGTATTGCACGACGCGATCGACATAGCGCACGAAGCCTTCGATGTTGAGGTTGGCCACATCGAAGCCGCCTTTGGCGGTCGCAACCTTCGTGCGGTGACCGTCGCGTTCGTCGCCGGTGCGGGAGATATTGTAGCCCTTCGTCTCCCGATTCTGCACGGTGACGGCGCCGTACATCGCACCGAACGCGCCGCGGAAACTCGCACTTTCGCGGTGCGATTGCTGGCCGCCGCCTTCCACGCGGTATTCGGCCTCCGGCCGTTTCAGCCCCTTGCCGGATTTCGTGAAGATCGCGATGAGACCCGAACTCGCATTCGCACCGGAAATACCGGATTGCGGCCCGCGCACCACTTCGATGCGGTCGATGTCATCCAGCAGGAAATCGGCCCAATCGAAATCGCCGAAGTCGAGGCGTTGAGCCTGCACCCCGTCGATCACCACAAGCGTGTGGTTGGCCTCGGAACCGCGGATACGGACCTGTGTGAAAGAGCCGCTGCTCGCGTTGCGGTTCACCATCACGCCTGGCACGAAGCGCAAGGCTTCGCCGGCGGTGGTCAGTCCTCGCGCGCGCATTTCTTCGCCTTTGAGAACGGTGACGGATGCGCCGACCTTGTCGGACTCAATCGGCGCGATGTTCGCGGAAATGACGGTTTCCGGCAGTTCGTTCGTCTGCGCGAACGCCGAAGTGGAGAGAAGCAGGAGTGTCAGAACACCAAGCGTGTTCCGTCGTGAGTTGGACAACATGGATCGCCCCCAGCGATTGTCGAAATGAGACAAGCCGCGAAGACGCGCGCGATCGGCGGGCGAAGCGCCCGCAAACTTCCGCACTCGAATGTAGGATGCAGCCTCACGGGCGCACCTCCGCAACGGTTGACTTCACGTCGTCACCGCTGCGGATAGGCCGCACCGTGCACACGCCCCGCGTGCCGGTAGGGTGACCGATGCAGGTCGGTCTCCTGGCTCACGGGTCATCGCCTTTGTCCCTGCCTTCCCGGGCTTTCGCCCAGTGGCACTTAGAGACGAGGCTCGCCGCTTACAGTTGCGGGGGCAGCCGCGGCTTCAGCCCGAAGGCCTACCGCGTTCCCATGAGCCGGCCGAATAACGCCGGACGGCTCACCTGCGTCGATGCACGGATTAGGGGGCAGGGTTGCGGGCGAGTCAAGAAACCCGGCCGCTGGCGGAGACGGCGGCAAATCCCCACGTGAGGGCCATGAAATTCCATGCCGAAGGCCGGAAACAACGAATTCCTTACGGCTTTCGGCCATGGTCATGGGCAAGGTTTGCTTGTGGGAATGTAGCCTTACGTCTAGAAACGCACGGCTTTTCACCCACTTGCCGTGGTGCAGTAAAAGCCGGAGATTCCTGTTGATGAGCCGGACTTCAGCCGATAGCGGCCGTGCCTCGCGTGGGGCCGCGAGCGCTCCGATCAGCGTGTCCTTCGAATTCTTCCCGCCCAAGACGGAGGAGATGGAGAAGACGCTGTGGGAATCGATTGCGCGGCTGGCCCCGGTCGGCCCGAAATTCGTCTCCGTGACTTACGGCGCCGGCGGCACCACCCGCGAGCGCACGCACTCGACCGTGAAGCGCATACTTGCCGAGACCGATCTCGTGCCGGCCGCACATCTGACCTGCGTCGATGCCAGCAAGGCTGAGGTCGATGACGTCGTGAAGGCTTACTGGGACGCGGGCGTGCGCCATATCGTGGCGCTGCGCGGCGACCCGGCCGCCGGTGTTGGCGAGAAATACGTGCCGCATCCGCAGGGCTATGCTTATGCATCCGATCTTGTTTCAGGTATCCGCAAGGTCGGCGATTTCGAAGTTTCGGTCGCGGCCTTCCCGGAAAAGCATCCGGAGAGCAAGAGCATCGAGCAGGATCTCGACGTCTTGAAGAAGAAAGTGGACGCGGGCGCCACGCGCGCGATCACGCAGTTCTTCTTCGACAACAGCCAGTATCTGCGTTTCCTCGACAAGGTGCGCGGCAAGGGCATCAACATCCCGATCGTGCCGGGCATTTTGCCGGTGCAGAATTTCAAGCAGGCGAAGAATTTCGCCGAGCGCGCAGGTGCGACCGTGCCGCAATGGCTCGCGGATCGCTTCGAAGGGCTCGACGACGATGTGACGACGCGCAAGCTCGTAGCCGCCGCCATCGCTTCCGAGCAGGTGCTCGATCTCGTCGATGAAGGGGTCACCGATTTCCATTTTTACACGATGAACCGCGCGGACCTCGTGTTCGCGATCTGCCATTTGCTCGGACTGCGGCCGAAGGCCGTGTCGAAGGCTGCATGACATGAGCGAGCCGAAGAAAATCGACGGCGCTGAAATCGAACGGGAGCTTCGCAAGCTCGCCTCCGAACGCATCCTCGTGCTCGACGGCGCCATGGGCACGATGATTCAGGGCTATCGCTTCGAGGAGGCCGAATTCCGCGGCGCGCGCTTCGACGCCTGGAACCGCGAACTGCGCGGCAACAACGATCTCCTGAACATCACGCGGCCCGATGCGATCCGTGACATCCATCTCGCCTATTTCCGCGCGGGCGCGGACATTGTCGCGACCAACACGTTTTCATCGACCAGCATCGCGCAGGCGGATTACGGGCTGGAGAAGGTCGCCTATGAGCTGAATCTCGCAGGTGCGAAGCTTGCGCGCGAAGCCGCCGAAATCGCGCAGAAGGAAGACGGCAAGCGCCGTTTCGTGGCCGGCGCGATGGGCCCGACCAACCGCACGGCGTCGATTTCGCCGGACGTTTCCAATCCGGGCTTCCGCGCGGTGTCGTTCGACGATCTCGCCAACGCTTATCTCGAAGAAGCGAATGGCCTTGTCGATGGCGGCGCTGAAATCCTGCTGGTCGAGACGATCTTCGACACGCTGAACGCAAAAGCCGCGATCTTCGCCATCGAAACTTTGTTCGACCAGCGCGGCATTCGTCTGCCGGTGATGATCTCCGGCACCATCACGGATCTGTCGGGCCGCACACTGTCGGGCCAGACGCCGGAAGCGTTCTGGAATTCTATCGCGCATGCGAAGCCGTTTTCGGTCGGCCTCAACTGCGCGCTCGGCGCCAAGGAAATGCGCGCGCATGTCGCCGAGCTTGGCCGCGTCGCCGATACGCTGATCTGCGCCTATCCGAACGCAGGCTTGCCGAACGAATTCGGCCTCTACGACGAGAGCCCGGAATTCATGGCGGGACTGCTCGACGAGTTCGCGGCATCGGGCCTCGTGAACATTGTCGGCGGCTGCTGCGGCACCACGCCGGAACACATCCGCGCGATTGCGAACACTGTAAAGAGCAAGAAGCCGCGCGAGCTGCCGAGCATTCCGCAACTGCTGCGGCTTTCGGGTCTTGAGCCGTTCACGCTGACGAAGGAAATCCCGTTCGTGAACGTGGGCGAGCGCACCAACGTCACGGGCTCGGCGAAATTCAGGAAGCTCGTCACCGCCGGCGATTACGACGCGGCCCTTGCCGTTGCGCGCGATCAGGTCGAGGCCGGCGCGCAGGTGATCGACGTCAACATGGACGAGGGGCTTCTCGATTCCGAGAAGGCGATGGTCACGTTCCTCAATCTGATCGCATCCGAGCCCGACATCGCTCGCGTGCCGGTGATGATCGACTCATCCAAATGGACGGTGATCGAGGCCGGCCTCAAATGCGTGCAGGGCAAGGCGATCGTGAACTCGATCTCCATGAAGGAAGGCGAGGAAGCCTTCCGGCAGCAGGCGCGTCTCGTGCGCCGCTACGGTGCCGCGGTCGTCGTCATGGCCTTCGACGAGAAGGGCCAGGCCGACACGCAGGAACGCAAGATCGAGATCACCAAGCGGGCTTATAAGATTTTGACGGAAGAAGTGGGCTTCCCGCCACAGGACATCATCTTCGATCCGAACATCTTCGCGGTCGCGACCGGCATCGAGGAACACAACAATTACGGCGTCGATTACATCGAGGCTACGAAATTCATCCGGCAAAACTTGCCGCACGCGCACGTGTCGGGCGGCGTTTCGAACCTCTCGTTCTCGTTCCGCGGCAACGAGCCGGTGCGCGAAGCGATGCACGCCGTGTTTCTCTATCACGCGATCAAGGCGGGCATGGACATGGGCATCGTCAATGCCGGTCAGCTCGCGGTGTACGAGAACCTCAGGCCCGAACTGCGCGAAGCGTGCGAGGACGTTGTCCTCAACAAGCGACCCGACGCGACCGAGCGGCTTTTGGCGCTCGCCGAAAGCTATCGGGGCGGCGCCAAGGAAAAACGCGAGATCGATCTCGCCTGGCGCGAGTGGCCCGTTGAGAAACGGCTTGCCCATGCGCTCGTCAGCGGTATCACCGAATTCATCGAGGTCGATACGGAAGAAGCCCGCGCGAAGGCCGCGCGTCCGCTGCATGTGATCGAAGGCCCGCTGATGGACGGCATGAACGTCGTCGGCGATCTCTTCGGCTCGGGCAAGATGTTCCTGCCGCAGGTGGTGAAATCCGCCCGCGTGATGAAGCAGGCTGTCGCCTATCTCATGCCCTACATGGAAGAAGAAAAACGCCTCAGCGGCCTCGAGCAGGGCAAGTCGAACGGCAAGATCGTGCTCGCCACCGTGAAGGGCGACGTGCACGACATCGGAAAAAACATCGTCGGCGTCGTGCTCCAGTGCAACAACTATGAAGTGGTCGATCTCGGCGTCATGGTGCCGGCGGCGAAGATTCTGGAAACCGCGCGCAACGAAAAGGCCGATATCATCGGCCTGTCGGGCCTGATTACACCGTCGCTCGATGAAATGTGCCATGTCGCGGCCGAGATGGAGCGCGAAGGCATGGACCTTCCTCTGCTCATCGGCGGTGCCACCACGAGCAAGGTGCATACGGCGGTGAAGATTTCGCCGCGCTACCAGCGCAGCCAGGCGGTTCACGTCATCGACGCGAGCCGCGCGGTCGGCGTTGTCTCCAAGCTGATCAATCCGGAAGTGCGCATGCGCACCATCAACGAGGTCCGCGAGGAATACGCGAAGCTCGCCACCATGCATGCCCGCGCCAATCAGGAACAGAACCGCATTCCGATCGCGGACGCGCGCGCGAACCGCCTCAAGCTTGATCTCGCGAATTACACGCCGCCGAAGCCGAAATTCATCGGTACCAAGACGATCGAGAATTACGATCTGTCGGAACTGGTGCCGTTCATCGACTGGACGCCGTTCTTCGCGTCGTGGGATCTGACGGGCCGTTATCCGCAAATCTTCGAAGACCCGAAGATGGGAGCCGCCGCGCGCACGCTCTATGAAGACGCGCGCAAGATGCTCGACCAGATCGTCAGGGAAAAATGGCTGAAAGCCAGTGCCGTGATCGGCTTCTGGCCGGCCGCGACACGCGGCGACGATACGGTGATCTACAAGGACGATACCCGCAAGGAAGAGATCGCGGTGTTGCATTCGTTGCGCCAGCAGATGCCGCGCCGCGAGGGCGGCCGTGCCTCGCTGGCGCTCGCCGATTTCGTGGCGCCCGAGGAATTGAACGTGCCAGATTACATCGGCGGTTTCGCCGTTACGACCGGAATCGGCGAAGAGGAAAAGTCGAACGAACTGAAGGGCCAGAACAACGATTACGATGCGATCCTGCTCAAGGCGCTCGCGGATCGTCTGGCGGAAGCCTTTGCGGAAAGATTGCACCAGCGCGTGCGCAAGGAATTCTGGGGCTACGAGCCCGAAGAAAATCTTTCCAACGAAGACCTGATCGCCGAGAAATATCGCGGCATTCGTCCGGCACCGGGCTATCCGGCGCAGCCCGATCACACAGAGAAGGGCACGCTGTTCAAGCTCCTCGACGTGGAACAGGCAATCGGCGTGAGCCTTACCGAGAGCTTCATGATGTGGCCGGGGGCGGCGGTGTCAGGTCTCTATTTCTCGCACCCGGAGAGTCATTATTTTGGTGTCGGGCGCATCGACCGCGATCAGGTCGAGGACTATGCGAAGCGCAAGGGCTGGACACTGCAGGAAGCCGAGAAATGGCTGTCGCCGATCCTGTCCTACGATCCGGACCGTGTGCCGCGGCAGGCGGCGGAATAAATCCTTCGAAAAAAAAGAGGCCGCGAAAATCGCGGCCTCTTTCATTTTCGCAACAGTGCTTACTTGATCGCGGCCACGCCGCCCTCCGCGACGATGTGATCGTTCGCGGCCGTCGAGCCGGATGCGCCGATCGCGCCGATGATGCGGTTGCCTTCGAGGATCGGAATTCCACCGCCGATCGCCACCACATACGGGAAGGTGGAGATGAAGTTGCCTTGTGGCGTTCCCATCTGCTCCTGCATAAGTTTGGTGGTCCGGCGAAGCAGCGCCGAGGTCTTCGCTTTGCCGATGGCAATATCCACCGAGCCGTACTGTGTGCCTTCGACCATCTCGAAATAGACGAGCGAACCATTTGGCTCGACCACTGCGATCGCCATGGTCAGATTCATTTTCTTCGCTTCTTCCTGTGCGGCGGCGGCAACTTTCTTCGCTTTCTCCAATGTGATGGTCGGCCCGTATCCCGGCAATGGCGCGGGTGCTGCCGGGGGAGCGGGAGCAGGGACAGGAGTTGCGGGTTGCTGCGCCGATGCCGAGCCGAGCAGGGCGAGCGAAACTGCGAATGCGAGTGTCAGTGTTTTCACTTTGTATCCTCCCGTTGTTGGCGTTTTCTCGACGTTTCTTGCTTGAAAAAAGACCGCCTCGTTGTTGGGCGGTCTTGCATTCCAGGTTCAGAGTGCCGGATTCCATGGCGCTGCCGCCAGCCGGTAGCCGCTTGCAGTCTTCTCGATGTAATTCAGCGAAGGGAACGTGAAATGATAGCCGGAAACGAGCATGCGCTCGGCCGCAAGCATGTCGTAGAAGCGGCGGCGCGTTTCTTCGCCCTTTGCTGCGTCCATGTCGCCGCCCGGATGCCAGCCGGGATTGACGACGTAAAGCTGCGCGAAGCCCGACGTGACATCGGCCTGATAGCAGACCTTGTCCTTGCCCGATGAAATGATGAACGAGGTATGGCCCGGCGTATGGCCGCTGGTGTCGATCGGCATGATGCCCGGCTGGATTTCCTTGCCGCCGCCGCTGTCGTATTTCGTCAGCTTGCCGGCGATGTCCGCGAAGATGCGGCGTATGTTGCGGTGCGTGTTCATCGCGGGCGAGCCATCGGCGGCGCGGCTCATATTGCCTTCGTCCATCCAGTAATTCCATTCCGCCTGCGGCACCATGATCTCCGCGTTCGGATAGGCGAGCGAGCCGTCCGCGTTACGAAGGCCGCTGATGTGATCGCCGTGGAAATGCGAAATGATGACGGTATCGATCGCCGCCGCATCGACGCCTGCGGCTTGGAGATTGGCGGGAAGCTGCCCGGTGCCGGAAGCAATGCTGTTGGGTCCATTGCCGGTATCGATCAGGATCAGCTTCTTGCCGGTGTTCACGAGTGCGGGATGGAAGTAGAAAAAAATTTCGTCTCGAGGCAGAAAACTTTTTTCGAGTTCGGCCTGGATCGCCTCCAGCGGCGTATTGCGCGAGGGTGAAGCGGTGAGCTTCGTGCGGCGGACGCCGTCGAGCAACGCCGTCAGTTCAAAATCGCCGATCTTGTAGCGGTAGAAGGCCGGCGCCTGTTTTCCCGCGAGCGGGGCTGCGGCGTTGGCCGGGACGGTGGTTGGTAAAAAAGCCGCGCTGGTGACGCTCGCAAGCATGGCTCGGCGAGAAATTCCGGTCATTGAAATATCTCCTCGGAATGGGGCTAAGAAAAAGGCCGCCCTTTCGGGGCGGCCTTTCGTTTCCTGTTTCGATCAGATTGTCGACTGCCACGGCACCGCGATTTCCCGGTAGCCGTTGGCGGTCTTCTCGACATAGACCATCGCGGGGAAGGGGAAGTGGAACCCCTGCACCATGATCTTGTCGGTCGCCACCATGTCGTAAACCTTGCGGCGCGACTCTTCGGCCAATTTCGGATCCTGATCGAAGCTCAGGTGCCAGCCGGGATTACGCAGGAACAGGAACGGCACGTTGGTGACGTCGGCGGAAATGAACACGGTTTTTCCGCCGGACGAGAGCATGTGCGAGTTATGGCCCGCCGAGTGACCGTACGTGGCCATCGCTGTCAGCCCCGGCGCAATTTCCTTGCCCGGATCGTAGGTTTTCACGCGCTTCAAGACTTCCGCGTTGAATACGCGGCGGTTGTTCTTGAACAGGCCTTCCATACGGCCAGCGGGTGCGCGGCTCATTTCGCCGTCATCCATCCAGTATTTATGTTCGGCGGCGGGAACGAGAATTTCCGCGTTTGGATAAGCAAGCGTGTTGTCAGCCTTCAGGAGACCGTTCACGTGGTCGCCGTGGTAGTGGCTGATAACGACCGTGTCGATCTGTTCCGGTTTATAACCCGACGCGATGAGATTGTTGGTGAACTGGCCGGCGACACCCTTGCTGCTGTTGAAGCCCGCTTCACCGGTGCCGGTGTCGATCATGATCAGCTTGGAGCCGGTGTTGAGGACCACGGGATTGTAGGGAATTTCAACCTTACCTGCTTCGCGGAAGTCGGCGACAAGGGCGGCGTCCACGTCCTGTGGTTTCGCGTTGAGGACAAAACCATCCGGAAGTTTGGCGACGCGGTTCACGCCGTCGGTGACAACGGTGACTTCCACGTCGCCCACCTTGTAGCGGTACCAGCCGTTATTCTGTTTGCCCGCGAGCGGGGCGGCAGCCTTCGCCGGCGTCACGGATTCGATTACGCCCGTCACGCTAGCGGCACCAAGCGCGGCGGTTCCGGCAAGCAATGTGCGGCGGTTGAGTTCAGTCATTCGATCCTCCCCTGTAAGTTCAGTCTCGTTGTTTCGAGAAGTTGTTATGGCCTCGGTGGACTTTACCGGCGGTACGTGCCCCGAACAATCGCCAAAGTTATTGCCGTTGAGGGTTCAACCCCTTTAGCCGCCGGGTATTCCCTGCCTGACGATTTCCTGTTGTTCACGGAAGAGTGAGGCCGGAACCGGCCGATTCCATTGGGGCTGGACCCGCAGCACCGCTTCCGCGATTATCCGCCGCCCGGATGTGATTGCTTCGCCTCCGTCCCTCCATCCACCGCATCCGGCCAGTTCCGATGGTTTCAGTCACGGCAAAAAAGACCGCGCGCACGGCGCCATTCAAAATAAGCCCCAGCCTGATCCTCGCGGCCTATGGCCTCACGATCTTCCTTAGCGCCGGACTTCTGTTCGCGGTGCAACCGCTGTTCACGAAGATCGTGCTGCCATTTCTCGGCGGCGCACCTTCTGTGTGGTCGGTGGCGATGGTGTTCTTCCAGGCGATGCTGCTGGCCGGCTATCTCTACGCGCATCTCCTGACGAAGAAGCTGCCGGGTGCGCCATCGATCGCGATTCATATTCTTGTGATGATTGCGGCCACGGTATTCCTGCCGCTGTCGATGGCGGCGGGGTGGGGCAGGCCGCCGGCTTCCGGTGCCGAGTTCTGGCTGATCGGATTGTTTCTGGTTTCGATCGGCTTGCCGTTCTTCGCGCTCTCGGCCAACGCACCGCTGCTGCAGGCGTGGTTCGCCCGCACCGGACATCCGTCCGCGAAGGACCCTTATTTCCTGTATGCGGCCAGCAATGTGGGGAGTTTTCTGGCGCTGCTCGGCTATCCCCTGCTCGTGGAGCCGCTGACGCGGCTCGGCCAGCAGACGCGCATCTGGTCGTATCTTTTTTACATCCTGATCGCGCTGATCGCGTTCTGTAGCTTCGTGCTCCTGCGCTCGCGCAACACCGCACCGCCTTCCAGAAGCGAGGCGCGGCGGCAAGCGGCGCCCACATGGCGCGATGCGCTGATCTGGGTCGCGTTGTCGGCCGTGCCATCGGCGTTCCTTGTCGCCGTCACTGCGCATATTTCGACCGACGTCGCCTCGTCACCGCTGCTCTGGGTCATTCCGCTGTCGCTTTATCTTTTGACGTTCGTCATCGTGTTCCAGACGAAACGCATCATCCCGCATTCGTTGTTCGTCGCAATCCAGCCTTACGCGATCCTGCTGCTGATCGCGCTGATGGTGTTCGACGAGCTTGGTCATATCGGGATGATGATTCTGATCAACATCGCCGCGTTCTTCATCACGGCGATGGTCTGCCACGGCGAGCTTGCGCAGCGGCGTCCCGCCGCCAGCCATCTCACCGAATTCTATCTCTGGATGTCCGTCGGCGGCATGATCGGCGGCATTTCCGCGGGCCTGATCGCGCCCCATATTTTCAACTGGGTCGCCGAATATCCGATCCTGATGATCGCGGGCCTTTTGTGCAGGCCGGGTCTTCGTCTGCCGCAAGACGGGAAAGACTGGAGCCTGATCGGGGCCGCAGCGGCGCTGCTCGGCGTAGCACTTCTCTGCATCCTGAAACTCGGCATCTGGCCCGCACTTGTTGCGTTTAACGGCCTGATCGCAATCCTGCTGCTCGTCACCGCCCTTTATTTCAAGAACGATCCGTTCCGGCTTGCCGGACTGTTCGCTTCGGCGCTCGTGCTGATCTACGCCTATCATTGGGAAGGCAGCGGCCAGAGAACCGTGCGCAGCTTCTTCGGCGTGAACAAGGTCTATGAAAACCTCAACGGCCAGTTCCGCATCCTGATGCACGGCACCACCATTCACGGCGTACAGCGCGTGCGGTTGCCGGACGGCTCGCCGGTGGAGGGCAGGCCGGAGACGATCAGCTATTTCTCCGCGCGCTCGCCGATGGCGATCGCTTTCGAAGCGACCAAACAGAACAAACGCGGGCCGGTGAAGGTCGCGACCGTCGGGCTCGGCATCGGCACCGTCGCCTGCTACCTGCGGCCCGAGGACACGCTCGACTTCTTCGAGATCGACCAGGTGGTGGTGACGATCGCGACCGATCCCGCCCAGTTCACGATGATCTCCAGCTGCAAGCCGGATTCCCGCATCGTGCTGGGGGACGCGCGTCTCACGCTGGAAGACGCACCGGACGGATTTTACGATCTCATCGTCATGGACGCTTTCACATCGGATGCGGTGCCGGTGCATCTCCTGACCCGCGAGGCGATGGCGCTTTACCTGCGCAAGCTCGCCCCCGGCGGGATGGTCGTCTCGCATGTCATGAACCGGCACATGGAGCTGGCTTCGGTCGTTTCCGGGATTGCCGCCGCCAACAATGCGGTCACCCGCGTGATGCAGGCCTTCGAGATCGGCGACAGCAGCTCTTATATCTATGGCTCCAGCGTTGCGGCGGTAGCACGCAACGACAAGGATTTCGGGCGTCTGCTCGATCTCGGCAACTGGGAACTGGAGCCGCCCGATCCGCGTCAATGGGTCTGGACCGACGACTATTCCAACATTGTGGGCGCGATGATCCGGCATTATCGCCAGTGAGCGTGGAATCGCGTATCTCGTTGCGCCGGTAAAGGACTTCAGAAAATGGCATCGCGAACGAAGAACAACAAGAAACTGGCGGGGCTGGAACTGCCCGCTGCTTCGTATGGCAATATCCTGTTCGCCTATGCGCTCGCGATCTTCCTCAGTGCGGCGCTGCTGTTTTCCGTGCAGCCGCTGTTCGCGAAAATCGTGCTGCCGTATCTCGGCGGGGCGCCGTCGGTGTGGTCGGTGGCGCTGGTGTTCTTCCAGGCGGCATTGCTTGCCGGGTATCTCTACGCGCATGTGCTGACGCGCTATCTGCCAGGGCGGCAATCGGTTGTAGTGCATGTGCTGGTGATGCTCGCCGCCACCCTTGCGCTGCCGCTCGGCATCGCGAGCGGGTGGGGGCGTCCGCCGGCGCAGGGCGAAACCTTCTGGCTCATCAGCCTGTTCACGATTTCCATCGGCCTGCCGTTCTTCGCGCTTTCCGCGAACGCGCCGCTCCTGCAGGCATGGTTCGCGCGCACGGGGCATCCTTCGGCGGGCGATCCCTATTTCCTCTATGCCGCGAGCAATATTGGCAGCTTCCTCGCGCTCCTTTCATATCCTTTGGCGATCGAGCCGCTGACCAGACTCGGCCAGCAGGCGCGCATCTGGACGTGGCTGTTCTACCTTCTTATCGTTTGCATCGCGGTTTGCGGATTTCTGCTTGTGCGTTCACGCAATGCGAAGCCGGCAACGCGCTCCTACATGGGCGCCACTTCCGCGCCGAGCTGGCGCGACATGGCGATCTGGATCGGGCTGGCCGCAGTTCCGTCCGGCCTCATGATCGCGGTGACGGCGCATATCTCGACCGACATCGCGGCGGCACCCTTGCTGTGGGTGATTCCGCTGGCGCTTTATCTCCTGACCTTCGTGATCGTCTTCCAGCGCAATCCGATCATTCCCCATTCGTTTTTTGTGAAGGCGCAGCCTTTCTTCATCGCGCTCCTGATCGCGACCTTCGCGCTCGATCATGGCCTGCGCATCTACAACGTGCTGCTGATCCATGTGCTCGCCTTCTTCGTCACGGCGATGGTCTGTCACGGAGAACTCGCCTGCCGACGGCCGGCGGCGCAACACCTCACGGTGTTCTATCTCTGCATGTCGATCGGCGGCGTGATCGGCGGCATATTCGCCGGCATCATCGCGCCGCATGTGTTCAACTGGATCGCCGAATATCCGCTGCTGATTGTGGCCGCGATCCTGTGCCGTCCCGGCCTCGTGCTGAAGGACGACAAGGAAACCCAGCGCTTCTGGCTGATCGCGTCGGCGGCTCTCGTGGTGCTCGCCGTGCCGCGTTTCGCATTCGGCTACCAGTTCGATCACACGGCTTACGGCGGGGTCGTTATCCTCCTGCTCGCCATCGGCTATGTGTTCGCGAGCGATACGCTGCGTTATGCGGCGGTGATCGCGCTGATCTTCATGTTCGTGCGCGTCTATGACAACGAAGCGGCGGGCCGTTACTCGGTGCGCAGCTTCTTCGGCGTTCACAAGATTCTCGACTCGGCGAACGGCCAGTTCCGGGTTCTTCTGCACGGCACCACGATTCACGGCGCCCAGCGCATCCGCGATACCGAAGGCAATCCGGTGACGACGCGTCCCTTGCCGATCACCTATTACTCGGAAGGCTCCGGCATCTCGCAGGCGCTGCGTGCCGTGCGCGAGCGCAAGAAGGGGCGGCCGGTTCGTATTGCCGCGATCGGTCTCGGCACCGGCTCGATCGCGTGCCTCACCGATCCGAAGGACTCGCTTACCTATTACGAGATCGACCGCACGGTCGTGAAATACACGCGCGACGACAAGGTCTTCACCTTCCTCGACCAGTGCAAGCCGGACGCGCAGATCGTGCTTGGCGATGCGCGCCTGACACTCGCGAACGCGCCGGACGGGCAATACGACATCATCATCGTCGATGCGTTCAGTTCCGATGCGATCCCCGTGCATCTCCTCACCAAGGAGGCGATGGAGATCTATCTGAAGAAGCTCGCGAAACAGGGGCTGGTGACGATCCATATCTCCAACCGGCACCTGGAGCTGACTTCGGTGGTGGCCGGCATTTCCGCCGCGAACAATGCGCTCATGCGGGTGAATTCCGGCGACACCAGCTTTTCCAATTCGGACGAGGCCTACCAGTATTCGCAGACCGTCACCGTGACCGCGCGCAGCGAAGCCGATTTCATGCCCTTGAACAAAGAGGTATGGGAAGTTCAGACGCCCGACCCAAAACAGTGGGTTTGGACGGACGACTATTCCAACATCGTCGGCGCGTTGATCCGGAATTACCGGAACTGAAGATCAGACAATCAAACTTACTGATTTTGACCCTTTTATAACTTCAGAATTTATTCGACAGAGGGGTTGGAGTATGGAACGCTTAACCGTGGCAAGATTGCGGGGGCATCATGCGTGCAACGACCCTTGCCGCGGCTTTGGCCGCTACGCTTTTCTCGAACGGGGCGCTCGCGAACGATGCGAGAATCGTCCCGCCTTGGCTGAATGCCTGGCCGCAATATCGTCCGAACGTGGACGTATCGTTCGGGATCAACTTCATCGATTCGCAATTCGGCGGTCTTGGTTCAACATCCGACAGCGCGGGCGTTTTTCGCATCGCCACGGATGTCTATGACAACTATTGGGACACAGGCCTTCGTTACGCGGGCGAGTTTGCCGGTTTCCGGCTTGCCGCCGCAGCGGGCTACACGCAAGGCCTTGGCACCGCTTCCGAGGATCTGGGCGGCGGCATCACCGGCAAGACGAGCATGGGCGCAAGTTTCGACTTCACCATCCGCGCAGGTCCCCGTGCCGGAATCTTTCGCCCGTACGTGATTGCGGGCGTGGCGATTACGCATGTAAACATCAAGGCCAGTCCGTTTGAGAGCGGCAGCGGCTGGGTGCCGGGACTGGTCGTTGGGTTCGGCGGCGAGGCCGGTTGGGCGAACGGCACGATTCAGAACGTCGACCAGGCGGCGACGCGGCTTTATCTTGAATACCGTCATTACGAGAACGAGAGCCAGCGTATTTCCGGCGGCGGCGGGTCACGCCAAGTCGATACCGACTTCGACCTGATCCTCGGCGGCGCGCGGACCCGTTTCTAGAAAACTGGTGCCGGGTGAGAGGATTGAACTCCCGACCTTCAGTTTACAAATCGTTTGCTGCATGAAACGTAGTCCGAGCGCCAATCGCTCAGGGTGTCCTGCTGCGAATAGGCCTCGTGCTTTCCCGCATAATCAGTTCCGTACTGATGGTTTCGCTACGCACCGGAAGGTTCTTCCGTGCGGCATTGATCAATGCTTCCGCTGCCGCATAACCCATTCGGCGCGCCGGCACGTGTACTGTGGAAAGGGGGGGATTCACCACGCGCGTGATCGGCAGGTCATCGAATCCGATGATTGAAAGGTCTTGTGGGACGCGAATCTTGAGACGCTGACAGGCGAACAATGCACCGAGCGCCTGGATGTCGTTCGCGCAAAAAAGTGCCGTTGGCGGTTTTGCCAGGGAAACGAGCCGGGTCGCAGCGACGTTTGACGCCTCGATTTCAAACGGCCGCTCGGCCACAAGATCGGGGTCAAACGGTATCTTGTTCCGGGAAAGCACGTCCCGGTATGCCTGCAATCGCTGCGCGGCGCGGTCGTTGATCGAGGTGACGCCGCAGATCAGGCCAATACGGCGATGTCCCAGCTTGATCAGCATTTCCGTCGCTTCGGTGGCGGCGGCGCGGTTGTCGAAGGAGATCGCCGGCACGGTGCGCTTCGGGCTTGTCGACCACGTCACCACAAACGGAATTTTGTAGTGCCGCAAGAGCTGATAGAGCGCAGGATCACGCTTGTAGCCGGTCAGGATGACGCCTTCCGCGCGGCTCTCGATCAGCCTGCGGATGATCACACTTTCGATTTCGGACGAGTAGTTCGCGTTGGCGATCAGGAGGTCGAGTCCAGCTTCTTGCAGGCGGTTCTGGATTGCTTCGGTGAATTCCGCATAGATCGAGTTTGAAATCGTAGGCACGATCAGGCCGACGAGGCCCGAGCGGCGCGAGGAAAAAGTCGCGGCACGGCCGTCAGGAACGAACTGGTGCTTCTCGATCAGCCCTAGAATTCGCTCCCGCGTTTGCGGGGCCACCGCCTCTGGCTGCCGCAGCACGCGGCTCACCGTGGCCACCGATACATTGGCCTTCCGGGCGAGCCACCGCACCGTGATGTTTTTGTCGGGCTTTTTCATCGCCTTAGGCGTGGAACGGGCGCGTATTGACAGGCGGGAACGCCCGATGGACAGTAATGTAACCGGTTACATTTTGAAAGCAAAGTTCAACATGAACGGTAAGGTGCGATACCTGAAGCAGGCGGCTCCGCGCTCGCGCGAGGACAACCGGGAACTTACCGAATATGTCCGGCGCATGCTGGAGGACATCGACAGGAACGGCGACGAGGCTGTGCGCCGCTATGCGCGCGAGCTTGATGGCTGGACCAAGCCTGAGTTTCGCGTCTCCGCCGCCGAGATCGACGCCGCGCGGAAGGAAGTCAGCCCCCTGTTCAAGGAAGATTTTGCCTACTGCAAGAAACAGATCACCGCTTTTGCCAAGCGCCAGCGCGACTCTCTCTCGGAGTTCGAAACGCAGTTCGGCGAGGGCATCACGCTCGGCCAGAAAATCATCCCGGTCGAAACCGTTGGGTGCTACATCCCGGGCGGAAAATATCCGCTGATCTCCGCCGCCATCATGAGCGTCGCTACGGCGAAGGTGGCAGGGGTCACTCACGTGATCGGCGCCGCACCTCCGCGTAAGGGTGCGGGAATTTATGCGCCGACGCTATACGCGCTCGCCGAGTCGGGCGCTGATGAAATCTATTGCATTGGCGGTGTGCAGGCTTTCGCCGCGATGGCCTATGGCCGTGTCGGCATGCGGCCGGTGGATATGATCACCGGCCCGGGCAATTCCTATGTAGCCGAGGCCAAGCGTCAGCTATTCGGCCTTGTTGGCATCGATCTGCCCGCGGGCCCGACAGAAATTCTTGTCATTGCGGATGACAGCGCGGACCCGGCCCTCGTCGCCACGGATCTTCTGGGGCAGGCGGAGCATGGGCCGGACAGCCCCGCCTGGCTGATCACCACGTCTGAAAAAATTGGACGCGAAGCGCTGGCCGAGATCGAGCGCCAGCTTTTGACGCTGCCGACCGCGGACGTCGCGGGCAAGGCTTGGGCCCGCTGGGGCGAGGTCGCGGTCGTCGAGGACGACGACGCGGCGATTGCGTTGAGCGACCAATATGCGCCGGAGCATCTCGAAGTTTTTTCCGCGCGCAACGATTACTATCTGCAAAATCTCAAGAACTACGGCAGCCTGTTTATCGGCGAGGAAAGCACCGTTGCCTACGGCGACAAGGGTGTGGGCACCAATCACACGCTGCCGACCGGACGGGCGGCGCGCTACACCGGCGGCTTGTGGGTTGGAAAGTTTCTGAAGACGGTCACCTACCAGCGGCTGACGGAGAAGGCGAGCGAGCGCATCGCGCCGATCATCGGCCGCATGTGCGCGACCGAGGGCATGCTCGCGCATGAGATCACTGCAACCGTCCGCGAACAGCGCTATTCCCAGCGCCAAAAGCGGAGTGCCGGATGACCGCAGCCTCCGATCCCGTCTGGACCGTGACGCCGGAAGCGGCGGTTGCGGCCGTTCGAGATGTGGTGCCGGGGTATGGCAAGCTGGAGGTTGTTCCTAAAGTACCGGTTGGGTCGCTGCGCGATATTGCGACACTCTATACACCGGGTGTCGGCACGCTGGTGCAGCGCATCGCCGCCGATCCGCGCGCGGCGGAGACGCTGACCAACCGCGCCAACACGATCGCAGTGGTCACGGACGGGACCGCCGTGCTCGGTTTTGGCCGCACGGGTCCGCTGCCCGCGGTGCCGGTGATGGAAGGGAAGGCGATCATGTTCAAGCTGATCGCCGGACTGGATGCCGTCCCCATTTGTCTTTCCGTGAAGGATCCGGATGCTCTCGCCGATCACATTGCAGCACTCGAGCCGTCTTTTGCCGGTTTCAATCTGGAGGATGTGGCAGCACCCCATTGCTTCTCGACCGTCGAGCAGCTTGAGAAGCGACTTTCAGTTCCGGTCTTTCACGATGACCAGTACGGCACCGCCACGGTGATCGTGGCCGGCCTGATCAATGCCGCGAAGGTTGTCGGCAAGCAGCTCGAAAATCTGCGTGTCGTGGTGAATGGGGCAGGCGCTGCTGGCACGGCGGCTGCAAAGCTCATTCTTGCGCTCGGTGTCGGCGACGTGATTGTTTGCGATCGTCACGGCATTCTTTGCATCGATGAGAAGCAGCCGTTTCCGCATATGGCGGCTCTCGCTGGGATCACCAACCGCGAGCGGCTGAAGGGAGTCCTTGCTGACGCGCTGCGTGGCGCAGATGCATTTGTTGGCCTTAGCGCCGGAGGCTTGCTCGGACCCGCGCATATCCAGTCGATGGCAAAATCGGCGGTCGTCTTTGCCTGCGCCAATCCCGAGCCCGAGATCATGCCGCGGGACGCGCTGGCGGCCGGTGCGGCGATTTCAGGCAGCGGCCGTTTCGATTCGGCGAACCAATGCAACAACGTGCTCGCTTTTCCTGGCATCATGCGCGGTGCTGTGGACCTGTGCGTCCGTCATGTCACCGAGAGCATGTGCTTAGCGGCCGCAAGGGCAATCGCGGCGCATGTCGGCGATAAGCTGGCACCAGACAATGTGCTCCCAAGTGCGCTCGATGGGGATCTTTGCCCCTTGGTGGCGGAAGCGGTGGCCGCAAAGGCAGCCGCCGAAGGGGAGGCACGAAAACCCTATGTGCGTGGCGAAATCGCCAATCGCGTCCGCGAGCGTAACCGCATTTCCGCGTGGCAGCAGGAAAACCTGCGCACGCTCCTAAAAAGTACCGCCGAGACAACGGCGGCTTAAAAACACATCACGAGGAGGAAGCAACAATGCGAGTCAAGGACCAGCATACAAACAAGGCCGGGCTCGGCCGCCGCGAATTTCTCGGCGGTACCGCTGCCCTGGGTCTCGGTGCCAGCGGCTTGTTCGGATCCAAATCCGCTCTCGCCCAGAGCACCAAGACCGGAACGGTACGCGTCTGGGGCGAGCCGGGACCCTATGGCGGCGTCGGCGTCGCGGCGATGAACGAATGGGCGCAGAAGAACGCTCCTGGACTGAAGTTCGAAATCGAGACGATCCCGTGGGACAATGTCTACGTGAAGCTGATGACGGATCTTGCGGCCAAGCGCCCGCCGTCGCTGATCAGCGTGGAATCGCCGATCGCCATGCAGATGATGGCGGAAGGCCTCTTGCTGCCGGTCGACGACCTTGTTGAGAAGATCGGCCGCAACCGTCTCGTTGACGGCGTGAAGTGGGACTACTGGGGCAACTGGAAGGGCAAGCAATATGTCATTCCGGCTCACCATCAGCCGCACCTGCTCCTCGTCCGCATGGACATCGTGAAGGAGTTGGGTCTGAAGGATCCCGACACCTGGGACTGGAACGACCTGCTCAATGCCGCGAAGACGATCTCCGAGAAGAAGCAGGGCATGGCCGGCTTCTGCATGGCGCTCGGCCGCAATCTCTGCACGGATTATCACTTTGCGGCGCTGTTACATTCCGCTGGCGGGCGCATGTACGATCCGTCCAACAAATATGAAGTGATGTTCGACAGCCCGCAGACGGTCGAGGCGCTCAACTTCGTGAAGGAGCTCCGTCCCTACATGCCGAAGGGCGCGGTCGAATACAGCTTCCTGCAGGTTGTGGACGCCCACGTCACCGGCCAGACCGCCATGAGCTTCTACTGGGGCCGCACGCTCGGCCGCGCGGCGGAAGAGGCGAAGCCGGTGTTCGAGGCGACGGAAGCCTTCAACCATGCGAAGCATCCGAAGACCGGACGGCGCAACAACTGGAACGACTTCCAGGGCTGGTGCATTCCCGCGCAGAACAATCCGTTCATCGAGGAAGTGAAGCAGGCGCTCGTCTATCAGCAGACCAGCAAGGAATGGCTGATCAAGTACTGCCACTCCCTGATGCCGAACGTGGCGCCGACCTATAAGGACATTGCAGACGCGCCGGAACTGAAGAACCATCCGTTTTATCAGTCGAAGTCGAAGACGGTGGATACGTATTTCAAGGCCTCGCTCGCGCACTCAAGCAGTACGGCGAACGAACTGTTGCAGGGCCCGAATCCGCTCGCAGGTTACGTACACGGGCGTTCGATCCTGGCGCAAACCGTTCAGAAGGTTGTCATTGACAACATGAAGCCGGAAGATGCCGCCAAGTGGGGCGCGCGCGAGTTGGAAGCAATCCGCAAGGAAAACGCCCGCCTGCTGGGCTGAACAAGACGCCGGGCGGCCTCGCGCCGCCCGGCCTTTTCGGAGCGGATTGATGCGCCGCCTTCATGCTTTGTTGTCTTCGGATCGCGCCGTCGGTCTGCTGTTCATTGCGCCGTTTGTAGTCACCGCGATTGTATTCATGGTCTATCCGGTCGTGGAAGCGATCCGGATGGCGTTCTATAGCTACAATCCGTTGCGCCCGGATCTTTCTGCTTTTGTCGGGATCGCGAATTTCGAGTTTCTGTTTTCGGACCCGCTATTCTGGGATTCGCTCTGGCAGGCGACTGTATGGACGCTTCTTTCCATCCTCTTCCAGACAATTCTCGGCGTGGGCATCGCGATGCTCCTGCATCGCGCGCTGTTCGGCATGGCCTTCTTCCGCGGCCTGCTGCTGTTTCCCTATATCGTGCCCACCGTCGTTATCGCGCTGATCTGGCGCTGGATCTTCAATCCTGAAATCGGGGTGGTGAATTACTCGCTGCTTGCGAGCGGTATCATCCGCGAGCCGGTTTACTGGCTTTCGACGCCCACGATGGCGATGGCCTCCACCATCATGCTGAACGTGTGGAAATACACACCGTTCGTCGTCATCTGCGTGCTCGCGCGTTTGCAGACGGTGCCGCTGGAGCTTTATGACGCCGCGAAGGTCGATGGGGCAGGCTTCATCCGCCGCTTTATCGATGTAACGCTGCCTCAACTGCGCGAGGTGCTGATTGTTGTCATCGTGTTTCGCACGATCTGGACCTTCAACAAGTTCGAGGAAATCTATCTGCTCACCAAGGGAGGACCCGGCACCTCGACGTTCAACCTCGCCGTTTATTCCTTTGAACAGTCGATGGCGAGCCTGCGGCTCGGCGTCGGTGCCGCTACAGGGGTAGTGATGATGATCATGCTGTTAATCGGCAGCATCGTCTATCTGCGCATCACAAAATTCGGCGAGGAGGTGCGCTGATGCTGACGCGCAAACAACTATGGCGCGCCGCTCGTGACGCGCTGCTTTACGTGTCGCTGTGCACCGTCACCTTCATTGTGTGCTTCCCGTTGATCTGGGCGTTGTCGACCTCGCTGAAGCCGAAATCGGAAATTTTCGCGACACCGCCGACGCTCGTGCCGCGGACGCTGACGTTTGAGAACTACGAGGCGCTGCTGACGGGGCGGCAGCAATATTACCACTCGGGACCGCAGACCGCACCATCCGGCCCCACACCGGCCCAGTTCTTCACGCGCTGGTTCGTCAACAGTGTAATCGTGACGGCCGGCTCCACCCTGATCTCCATCGTGATCTCGACGCTGGCGGCCTACAGCCTGACGCGTTTCCGATACTGGGGCCGCTCCGTGGTGCCGTATTTCAGCCTGCTCGGCTACATGGTGCCCTCGATCATTTTCGTGTTTCCGCTGTTCCTGATGATGGTGCGGCTGGAGCTGACCGACAGTTTGTGGAGCCTGATCTTCGGGTATGTCTCCATCACGCTTCCGTTCTGCATGTGGTTGATGTGGGCATTTATGCGCTCGATTCCCATTGAAATCGAAGAAGCGGCGCTCATTGACGGCGCGTCGCGCTATCAGGTGTTTCGCCAGGTCGTGCTGCCGACGGCGCTGCCAGGTATTATCGCCGCCTCGATCTTCGCAATGATCGTGTCCTGGAATGACTATCTGTTTGGACGCGTTTTCATCAACTCGCTGGACAATCTCACGCTGACCGTCGGTGTGATGCTGTTCTTCGAGGGGACCCACGTGGACTGGGGGCTGCTGATGGCGGCCTCGGTGCTGATGACGGTGCCGATGGCGATCTTGTTCATGGCGCTGCAGCGCCATCTCGTTGCCGGCTTCGGCGCCGGCGCTGTGAAGGGTTGAAATGGAAGTCAGACTGGAACGGATCAATAAGCGATTTGGCGCGGTTCAGATTCTCAAAGACATCGACCTTGTGTTTCCGAGCCGGAAATTCGTCACCCTGCTGGGGCCGTCGGGCTGCGGGAAGACGACGCTCCTGCGCATGATCGCGGGCTTGGAAGACATCACCGCCGGCAAGATCTGGTTCGGCGAGCGCGTGGTGAATGAGCTGGCGCCACGCGACCGCAATATAGCGATGGTGTTCCAGTCCTATGCGCTGTATCCGCAAATGACGGTGCGCCGCAATCTCGGCTACGGGCTGCGGGTTCGCGGCACGCCTGTGTCCGAAATCGACACGGCGGTTGAGCGCGTCGCCCGCATTCTTGAGATCGACCACTTGCTCGAGCGTAAGCCCGCCCAGCTTTCGGGCGGACAGCGCCAGCGCGTGGCGCTCGGCCGCGCCATGGTCCGCAAGCCCGACATTTTTCTGATGGACGAGCCGCTGTCCAACCTCGATGCCAAGCTGCGCGTTACCATGCGCGGGGAGCTGCGGCGGTTTCATCTCGATCTGAACGCCACCACGATTTATGTAACGCACGATCAGCTTGAGGCCATGACGATGTCTGACTTGATCGCGGTGATGCATCATGGTGTCGTGCAGCAGTATGGCACCCCGGCGGAGATTTATAGCAAACCAGCGAACCTCTTCGTTGCGGGATTTATCGGGAGTCCTCCGATGAATTTTCTGGAGGGAGAGATTAGCAACAGGCGTTTCCTGGTTGGCGATGGAAGCCTGCCGCTTCCGGCTCTTCAGGTGGAGGCAAACGCACAAAAGGCGGTTCTTGGCGTGCGACCCCAGGACCTCAGTCGGGCGCCAGCCGCGGGCCAGGATACGATCACGGGCACGATTTCACTGGTTGAGCTGCTCGGCTCGGAAAAGCTCGTCGAAGTCCAGCTTCAGAATCGCAAGCGAATGAGTATTCAGCTTCGAGCTGATGCATTTGTAGAAATGGGTGCGTTATTTCATCTGCGTTTCGATCCGCAACGCTTGCACCTGTTTGATAAAGAAAGCGGGAACATAATTCCCGCCTCCAACTGATGTGCAACCCGCAGGTAACCACGGCTTCAAGGGGTGTCTGGCATATCGAAAACACTGGTGCCGGGTGAGAGGATTGAACTCCCGACCTTCGGTTTACAAACCCGCGAGTCAACCGCGCAAAGTATTTGAAACTAAAGACAATTTATTTTCTAGCCATGAGCTAGTCATGAGGTTTTTGGGGTATTGGTGGGGAGCTATGTGGAGCGATGTGTGACCGTGCTAAGCTGAAAAAATGAAACTTTCATTCTCAGACATAACGAACACTCAGGCGTATCAAATTCAAGCTGCAGCAGTATTGATCGGCCCCCACTGAGTGGTCCACTTGCAATGTTAGTCGCGAGACCGGTTGCTAAGCCTCTTTGGCAGCTTGGTCTTTGAGTTGTTGGTTGGCAAGCGCCAGCTCCGCGACCAGACGCCGGAGCAGTTCATTCTCTCGCTCGAGCCCTTTCAGACGCTGCGCTTGTGAAAGTTTCATGCCGCCGAACTCCTTGCGCCATCGATAGAAAGTCTGCTCCGAGATCGTCAGGGTGCGGCACACGTCGGGTAGCGTCTCTCCCTGTCCCAGACGGATTTCCGCCTCTCTTAGCTTGCTGATGATCTGCTCTGCAGTGAACCGTTTCCGAGGCATCTTGATTGATCTCCCGTTGCTAAAACGGGCCTCGGACTAACATTCAACCTGGACCACTTTTCCGGGGGCAGCTCACACAGGCCATATTGTTTGGCGGAACTATCATCCACGCAGGTTCAGGGCGCTCTGAAGTAATCAGGGCGCTCTGAAGTAATCTAGCGTCGCGTATTCTGCACAAAAAATGAAAGAGGCCCCGGTTTCAGGGGCCTTTTGCTTATGCTGATCCAGATGGTGTAATAACGGAACAGAAGCCCGTTCTGCACACCTGAGGTTATTTGTGACTCAAGAACGCCCCGGAAAGAATGGTAAGGGCAAAGGACGCGCCCAACATCAAACCGGCGTGATTAACACAAAAAGACGCCCACCCTCGCTGGTTGTCGGCATCGGAGCCTCTGCGGGAGGGCTCTCAGCGTACAAAAGTTTCTTTGACAATATGCCGGTCGATACAGGCATGGCTTTTGTGTTGGTTCAGCATCTCGACCCAGATCACAAGAGTATGCTCGTGGATCTGCTCAGATCAAACACCACCATGCCTGTCGAGGAAGCGTGGGATGGAGTCCATCTCGCGGCAAACACCGTTTTTGTTATTCCACCAAACGCGACGCTGACGATGGAGGGCGACCATTTACGGGTTTCGTCACCCGCGCCAGCAAGGGAATATCGGCGACCAATCGATACGTTTTTCTCGTCCCTCGCCGAGAATCAGGAAGATTGTGCCGTTGCCATCATACTGTCCGGCTTCGGCAGCGATGGCACTTTGGGCATTAAGTCGATCAAGGAACATGGCGGCTTCACTCTGGCTCAGGCTCAGTTCGACGAGACAGCGATGAGCGGGATGCCACAGAGCGCTGCAGCGACCGGGTTAGTCGACTATGTGGTGTCGGTCGATAACCTGCCCACAAAGCTGCTCGAATATCAGAGCTATCTGGCCAGGATCGAGGAGCGGAAGGATCCGGATGGCGTCCGTGAGGACGTCAAGGAGAATCTGACGACGATTACGTCACTTCTGCGCAAACGTCTCAAGCATGACTTCAGCGGTTACAAGCAAAATACAATGGTCCGGCGCATCCAGCGCCGCATGCAAGTGCTCCAGATCGAAACTGTCCCCACCTATGTAGAACATATGCAGCGGGAGCCGTCCGAAGGCGATGCGCTGTTTCGTGAACTTCTGATCGGCGTGACGCAGTTTTTTCGCGATGAGGACGCTTTCGAGGCTTTGAAGACAGCTATCCTACCGTCTTTGCTTGCCAACCGGAGGGCTGACGATCCGATTCGCATCTGGGTCGCGGGCTGTGCGACCGGAGAAGAGGTCTATTCGATCGCCATCGCGTTGCGGGAGGTGATGGGAGACCAACACGCCGGCGTCTCGGTCACGATCTTTGGCACTGATATCGACACCAAGGCCATCGCCTTCGCCCGCGCCGCGCGTTACCGCAAGATAGATGGCCTGTCGCCTGAGCGCCTGGAGCGCTGGTTTGTGAAGGACAAGGAGGGCTATTGCCCGATCGCGACCATTCGCGACTTGTGCATTTTTTCCGAGCACAGTCTGGTCAAAGACCCGCCGTTTTCGAAGCTCGACCTCGTGTCCTGCCGCAACGTGCTGATCTACATGGACAACGATTTCCAGCACCGGGTCATGCAGACCTTGCACTATGCGCTGCGTCCGAGCGGCTATTTGTTGCTCGGTCCTTCCGAAAGTGTCAGCCGCGAATCCAAGCTGTTTGTCGTTGTCGACAAAAAACATCGCATTCTGCAACGCCACGACGATATCAGGGCGGTTCTGCCCGAGTTCCAGCCACCGCCGCGTACGAGAGCGATAGAGCCCACACTTGCGAGCCGCGAGGACCGGATCGACAAGGGCGCGCGCCGCGTCATGGACAAGCATTCTCCTGCTTACTTCGTAATCGACAGGAATTACGACATCCTGCGTTTCTCCGGAGGCGAAGCCGGCCGCTACCTTGAACCGTCGCCGGGTACCGCCAGCTTGAATCTGTTTGTTATCCTCGGAAAAGCGTTGCGGTCGCAGGTGCGGAACGCGTTGGAGAGGTCGTTCGCATCGCATGAGACGGTTATAGACGAAAATCTGCCAATCAGGATCGACGGGCGCCGCCACTCCGTTGATCTAATCGTTGAGCCGATTGTCGAACGTACGCTTCCGGGAGAATTTTTCGTTGTTGGGTTTCGCGAGCGCGGCACCCTGCCAGAGGCGGCGGATGGCGAAGGAACCACATCACTAATTCCCAATCGCGCCGCCGATGCGCTCGATCAGGAATTGCTTGCATTGCAGGCGCGATACCAGGCCATCAGCGACGAACTGGAGAGCCAGATCGAAAACATGAAGTCCGTGACCGAGGAATACCAGTCGGTCAACGAGGAGCTTCAGTCTTCAAACGAAGAGCTTGAAACGGCCAAGGAGGAGATGCAATCGGTCAACGAGGAGCTTCAGACCGTCAACAACGAGATGCAGGGCAAGAACGATCAGTTGACGCAAGTGAACAACGATCTTCAGAACCTTCTCGACAGCACCCAGATCGCAACTATCTTCATCGACGATAATCTGTGCGTCAGGAACTTTACGCCGGCAGCGATGGAGTTGTTTTCGCTTCGCGAAGGCGATCGCGGTCGCCCCATTACCGATATTGTCACCCTGCTGGCCTACGACAAGCTGCGGGAAGATGTCATGAAAGTGCAACGCACACTCTCTGTCGCTGAGCACGAACTCGACCTCAAGGACGGCAGCGCGACGTTCATCATGCGAATGCGGCCATACCGCACCGTTGCGAACGTCATTTCCGGCGTCGTGATTACTTTCAACAATGTTACGGAACGAAAGAAGCATAACGAGCATTTGGAATTCTTGATGAAGGAGTTGCAGCACCGAACTGCCAACCTGTTTGCAGTGATTCAGGCGATGACGCGTCAGACGATCAAGCACAGCGCAAACTTTGCTGAATTCTCGACCCAATTCGCAGCGAGGATGCAGGGGCTGTCGCATTCAAATGCACTGCTAATCGACCAGGATTGGAAAGGAGTGTCGCTTAAAAAGCTGGTTCACACCCAACTCCAACCGTTTATTGAACTGGATCAGCACCGGCTTGAAATGGATGGGCCCGCCGTAATTGTAACGTCCGAGTGCGTGCAAACCCTCGGAATTGCACTACATGAATTAGCCACTAATGCTTCGAAGTACGGCGCGCTGTCGGTGCCTGAGGGCAAAGTCCTCCTTCATTGGGAATTCAACGAAGGCGATACCGCACCCGATTCCTTTCGACTGGAATGGCGGGAACATGGTGGGCCGGCAGTCAAACCGGGGGAGCGCAAGGGCTTCGGCCGTTTCGTCACTGAACAGATGGTGGTCCGGGGGCTCAATGCAAAAGTCGAAATCGAGTATGCGCCCGAGGGGTTACGCTGGACGCTCGTTATGCCTGCCAGCCAAGTCTTGCTTGAGAGCCCCGAAGGTACCGCCTAGCAAACTAGGATAAAAGAGAATCACCCAAAAGGCGTTCGAGCATACGCCCCGCGAGTTGGCGATGACGCTGGTTGATCATCGCAGCACATTGCGGAGCTGTGAAAGATCGAGTTCCGGCGTCAACATCCGCTCCATGATCCACTGTTCATCGCCCGCACTATCAGGTCACTGACGCGCTTACGAATTTCTGGATCGTTGAAGATTGAATCGAGATGAAGGTTCACCGCGAGGCTCAGTTTCAGGTTGAGGAGATTCTGATTCCTTTCGTTCGTTCTCGTTCAAGTACCGAATCAAATCGATCCAGCGCTCAGGCAGCGGCTCATTCACGATGTCAGTGTATTGGGCGTGTAGCGTCTTGTTAATTCGCTTCACCATGGAGCTATACGCTGGTTGCATGAGTCTTTCCTGAGGCTGAAGTCACCCTAACAGCCAACTTACCTTCACGCGGATTGTTCCGTCCGATTTGGTATGAAATCTGTCTATTGTCGAGGCTACGATTTTCAACCCGGAAGGTACGGCTTACAAACACGAGACTCACGCCTCGTAAGCAATTGTCTCTCTTTGCGTTTCTGAAGTCGGGGTACGAACGGGGTACCAGTTTTGCGCGGTAGGAATGTGCCGAGAGGTGCAGGATGTGTGGTCTATGTTTTGAGCCAGTGGCAAAAAGAGTAAGCAAATAGGAAGAAGAGAACTGACCCAACGAGGATGTAGAAAAACCATGTGCCAACACCCAATAGACTGGCTCTGGGGTTCTTTGGCAGATGACCTGCCACCGCGTCCTCAATCCTTGTGCTCATGTTGATGTGATGTTCATTGAATCACACAAAAGCATTCGTGCAAGCGCGTGGTGTGGATAGGATTTTCTTCCCGCGCGGGGTACCAGCTGGGTACTTTTCTCTGCCCCGTAGGGGCGGGTGAGAAAACACTAAGTTGCGGTATGTATTGATGTGTCTAGGGATAGAAACGTGAACAGCGGTTTTTTAGTTGAGCAGAATCAAAAACTTGTGCGGAGGTAAGAACGCAAAAAAGTGATTCTGTTCAGTGGGTTGGTGCCGGGTGAGAGGATTGAACTCCCGACCTTCGGTTTACAAAACCGCTGCTCTACCGCTGAGCTAACCCGGCAAATTCGCACCGAGATAGCACAAGACTTGACGCAGAGAACCCCCGGAGAAGCAATTCTCCGGGGGTAGCCTCGTCGTGTCGGGAGGACGTACGGTCGGGGCCGGGGCTCGGCTCGTGCGGAATTTTCACTACGGAACGCGTGCTCCGTTGAGCAAACTGACAGAGCGAATGTCTGCTTTTATTGTACCGCGGCCGCCATGAAAAATCCGGCCTTGGGGATAGCGGCTGGTCGTCGTCCTGATGCCCGACGGGAGCCCCGGCGACCCAGAGCAGTTCCCGCTGATACCGGGTGAGGCGGGCGAAATCCGAACGTGCGTTGAAAATTGGGAGTTAAACGTCGCGAAACAGATATTGCCCTAAACCGCTCCGCGGTAGAGACGGCAAAGACGGGAAGACAACAAGCCAACTTGTCAGTAACCCCTTGATCCGCAGGATGGCCGCCTGGATGATGATGGAAACCTCAGAACGGCCTGAGATTGAAGGCAAATGCGCCAGTTTCTTGGATGAGGCGACCGGTGGCGGAGGAACTCCGCGCCAGCTACGATGTCAACGACGCGGCCTTGGCTGCCAAACGACTGGATTGACCCGCGGTTTGCCGGACATCGTAAAAAAATCCGAAGAGCAAAAAGTCGCCGAAGCCGAGGTCGAGGGCTTTCGGAAAGACCTCGGCCCGTTCGTCGTTGCCGCTGAGACGACGCGAATGGCGATGGTCTTTGCAGACGCCATGGAGGCCGACTATCCCATAATATTTGCCAATGATGCCTTTCTCTCTCTTACCGGATACGACCGGAAGGAGGTTCTCGGCCAGAACTTCAATTTCCTGATGGCGCACGCCGCGGATGCCGAGGCGTTGGCGAGAATTAAAGCCGGGTTTGAGGGCAAGTCGGACGGTGGTGTGGAAATTCGCTACCGTCGAAAGGATGGCAGTGAGTTCTGGGCAGGCCTCTTCATAAGCCCGGTTCGGGATGAGGACGGCAATATTGTTCAGTATTTTGCCTCGTTCGTCGATCTCACGAAACATAAGGACGAGGAAACTCAATCCAGGATGTTGATCGATGAGTTGAACCATCGCGTGAAGAATACACTTTCAACGGTGCAATCGATCGTCTGGCAGGCGTTGCGAACCGCTTCTGATCCTAAGGCGATCCGAAGCTCAATCGAGTCCCGGCTGTTTGCGCTTTCCCGCTCCCACGATCTGTTGACCCGTGAAAATTGGCGGAGTGCGGGTCTGCGCGATGTAGTCCACGACGCGATGGAGCCATTCACGGTCGCAGACGGTCGGGCGGGGCGCATCGTGATCAACGGCGAGAATATTCGTTTCCCGCCAAAGACTGCCTTGGCTCTGGGCATCGCGTTCAACGAACTCGCGACGAATGCCGTTAAGTACGGAGCATTTTCTAATGAGGTGGGTTCAATCCTGATCGGCTGGAAGCTGGAGCGGAAGCCGGAAGGTGACCGTCTCGTGCTGGAGTGGCGCGAGAAGGACGGACCGCCTGTCACGCCACCGTCGCGGAAAGGATTCGGGTCGCAGGTACTTGAGCGTGGTCTGGCGCTCGAACTGGGAGGGGCTGTGCATCTCGCCTATCTGCCTGGCGGCTTGGTTTGCACAATCAATATACCGGCACCGCGAGTTGCTGATGAATAAGCTGCTTTACGGCCGGCGGGTCCTCGTTGTCGAGGATGAGATGTTTATCCTCTTGATGATGGAAGGCATGCTGGCTGACCTCGGATGTGAGTCCATCGTCTCAGCTGCCACAGTCGATCAGGCCCTCGCCCTGATCGATGGGCAAGCTCTCGACGCCGCTCTGCTCGATATGAATCTGGACGGCAACAAAACTCATCGGGTGGCCGACGCACTCGCCGCCCGCGGCGTGCCGTTCGCCTTCGTGACCGGCTACGACGGTTCCGGCATCAGGGAGAGCGACCGCGATCGGCCCTTGCTGAAGAAGCCGTTCGTGTTTGAACGATTGGTCGAGATGCTTACAGGTCTCCTCAGATAGGGGTGCGAGCGGCAACGGGATAGGGAAGAGGCCAGCTTTTGTTCGCCTGCGGCCTCGAAGAGGCTCTATCAAGCATGGCGGCAGGCCGTCATTCGCGCACGTCGGCTGCATTTGATTGCGCGTGGTCTCAAGGTGAACTCGATCAATCCGATTATCGGGGCCTTGCGTTTCTTCTACGGCACCACGCTCGGACGCAAGGATATCGCCGATCAGTTACCATTCGCGCGCAAGGAAGACACGCTGCCGGCGGTGGCCGCGGGGTTGGGCGACCGATATCCGAAAATCATACTTCAGGAAGAACCAATCGCTACTTTGAGAGGCGATAAATCTGGTTCTATGTCATAACCGTGCTTGCCGAAGTCGCAATGCATTCCCGACCACGCTCACCGATGACAACGCCATGGCTGCTGCGGCAATGACCGGTGAAAGCAATATTCCAAACGGATACAGAACGCCTGCCGCGACCGGCACACCCAAGGCGTTATAGATGAACGCAAAGAATAGATTTTGCCGGATGTTGCGCATGACTCTCTGGGAAAGATGCCGTGCACGGACAATGCCCGTCAGGTCGCCTTTCACCAGCGTCACCCCGGCGCTCTCCATAGCGACGTCCGTTCCCGTGCCCATGGCAATGCCCACATCGGCAGCGGCAAGGGCAGGTGCGTCGTTCACGCCATCGCCTGCCATCGCAACGACCCGGCCAGCGGCCTTGTAGCGTTTCACCACCGCACTTTTCTGGTCGGGAAGAACTTCGGCTTCGACGTCTTCAATCCCAAGCCGTTTTGCAACGGCCCTTGCTGTGGTCCAGTTATCGCCCGTCAGCATGACGATCCGAATTCCCTCTTTCTTTAGCCCGCGAAGAGCTTCGGGCGTAGAAGCTTTGATCGGGTCTGCGATTGCAAGGACGCCGGCAATGCTGGAATCAACGGCCATGAAAATGGCAGTCGCTCCCTCTTTTCGTAACTCCTCCGCCCGCTCGGCGAGCGGGGCGACATCAACGCCCAGTTCCGCCAGAAACTTCGCGTTTCCAAGAGCGATACGCTTTCCTTCAACGTCGCCCATGGCTCCCTTTCCTGTCGGAGAATCGAATCCCACAACCGGCACGGTGGAAACACCACGCCCTTCCGCGGCACGTACAATCGCAACAGCAAGCGGATGTTCGCTCGCACGTTCTACGCTGGCGGCGAAGCGCAACACATCGGCTTCCGTAAATCCCGGTGCCGGGACGATGGCCGTTACGGCGGGCTTCCCTTCGGTCAGGGTGCCCGTTTTATCGATCACCAGCGTATCGACTTTTTCCATGTGCTCGAGCGCTTCCGCATTCTTGATCAGAACGCCCGATTGCGCGCCGCGCCCGACCCCGACCATGATTGACATGGGCGTTGCCAATCCAAGCGCACAGGGACAAGCGATGATGAGCACAGCGACCGCAGCCACGAGCCCATAAGTAAACCGTGGCTCAGGGCCCCAGATCGACCAAACGGCGAAGGCCAGAACGGCGATCGCAATCACCGCGGGTACGAACCAGCCCGAAACCTGATCGGCCATCCGCTGAATCGGGGCGCGGCTGCGTTGCGCTTCGGCCACCAGCTGCACGATTCGGGACAGCATCGTGTCGCGTCCCACCTTGCGGGCCTCGATCACCAATGCGCCAGATTGATTCATCGTGCCGCCGATGACTTTTGCAGCAATCTCCTTGGTGACGGGCATGGACTCGCCTGTCACCATGGACTCATCGACCGCGCTGCGACCTTCGATTACCACGCCGTCCACGGGTACTTTTTCGCCCGGCCGGACCCGCAGCCGATCACCGACTTGAACCAGATCAAGCTGCACTTCTTCTTCGGAACCATCGGCGCGTATTTTTCGCGCGGTCTTGGGTGCTAGGTCCAGCAGAGCGCGGATCGCACCGCTCGTGGTCTCGCGCGCACGCAACTCGAGCACTTGGCCTAAGAGCACGAGAACCGTGATCACCGCTGCCGCCTCGAAATACACCGCGACAGCACCTCCGCCGATGCGAAATGCAGCGGGAAATATCTCCGGCGTCAGCGTAGCAACGACGCTATAGATCCACGCAACGCCGGTACCCATCGCGATGAGCGTAAACATATTCAGATTGCGGGTGATGACGGAATTCCATCCGCGCACGAAAAATGGCCATCCGGCCCACAGCACAACGGGGGTTGCAAGAACCATCTGTATCCAGTTTGCGTTGGCCTGGCTGAGATAGTGGCTGAGGCCGGTGAGGTGACCGCCCATCTCCAGTGCAACGACCGGGATCGATAGACCGAGCCCGATCCAGAACCGGCGGGTCATGTCGATCAATTCTGGATTCGGCCCGGTTTCAGCCGTTGCTAGCACCGGCTCCAGCGCCATGCCGCAGATCGGACAAGAACCAGGACCCACCTGACGGATTTGGGGGTGCATCGGGCAGGTATAAATCGCTCCCTCTGGAACGTTCTGCGCAGGCTGCGGCGAGTTGCCAAGATATTTTCCGGGGTCTGTTACAAATTTGCTGAGACATCCGCTTGAGCAGAAATAAAAAGTCCGGCCATCGTGTTGATGCCGGTGCGTAGTGGTGTGTGGATCGACAAGCATGCCGCAAACAGGGTCGCGGACACCGTTCTCCACCTTGCCGGAGGCATCGTGAGAATCAGCATGGTCGGACCTGGTCTGACCGCTTTCGCTGTGGTGATGTCCTGAGGAGGCTGCCGTTAGCGGCTTCTTCGATTTATTCGAACAACAACAGCCGCTATGAGGCGAGGATTCGGATTTATGTGCAGCAACCATCAGACTCACCTCAAAAAGGGTTTGTAACGGATACCCTATAGGGGTATATAACGTGCATGAATAACGATATCAAGGCTTCCAGTTCCAAACGCCTGACTCGGATTGAGGGGCAAGTGCGAGGCCTTCTTCGCATGGTGGAGGAAGATCGCTACTGCATAGATATTGTGACCCAAATTTCAGCTGTGCGGGCAGCTTTGCGAAAGCTCGAAGAAGAGATTCTTCGGGATCATATTGGGCATTGTGTCGAACACGCCATCGCGTCTGGAAGTAAGGCCGATCGTCGCCGCAAGATCGAGGAATTAATGAATGTTGTCAGTCGCGCAGATCGATAGTCGTACTGATTGGAGATAGTGCCATGTCTGTGATCTCTCGAAGGTCTTTGCTAAGCGGATTGGGCGTTGTCGCGGCATCGGGTTTCTTGCCCGTCACCGCAGCTACTTCGCTGTTACGTGTAAGCAGAGACCCAAATTGCGGTTGTTGCACGGCGTGGATCGAGCATGTGCGGGCCGCTGGATTTACAACTGAAGTGCATGAGCTCGCGGATCTGAGTACGCTGAAAACGAGACTTTCAATTCCTGCCGCACTTTATTCCTGCCATACGGCGGAGATTGAAGGCTACGTGATCGAGGGTCATGTCCCTGCATCTGCGATCCAGCGGCTGCTCACGGAACGTCCGTCGGCGATCGGCTTGGCCGTACCGGGCATGCCGATAGGTTCGCCGGGCATGGAAGTCTCCGGCGCGCAGGCGGAAACATACGATGTTATCCTGTTTGATCGTTCCGCATATAAAACCTATGCACGATACAAAGGTGGTGAGGAAATTTCCTCACGCCTTTGATCGAACCACCTTGCAAGGCAACAATCAAAACCAGACGTTCTGCTAATGTTTGCTCGCCGAATACCAATCCGTTCCAACCAGATTATGAGTCTGACCGTGGGTCGGAATCCGCACGCTGCCGGAATCCGAGGAAAATACTTGGTCGGCGCGCTGCTGAATGGTGTTCTCCATCACGAGATAAGAACCAACTGCCAACAGAACTAACGCGGCGATGGAACTAAGGAATGATTGCATTTGTCTCTCCATTCTTCATGCGGGAATAATTATTATTCTCTTGCTATCTGTTCAGGGAGCGTTGACCTAAATCAACGGCGCAAGAATAATTCATCAGAAGAAATTTCCTGTAGAAATGCAAGGGCGGCATACGACAACATCCTTCACCTAAATCGGGTTTGCTGGGGCTCGCTTGACCATTTGTAACGCAAGGATGCCGATACGATATTTATATAGGCATTTGAATTCGCGAAAACAGAAACACCGAAAAAATCCGGATGACCGGCCGCAACGTTGATGGAAGATCGGCCCATATACATGAAACTGTAGCCTAGATCGGTGGTCCATTGCTCATTCCATTGATAGGTAAAACCGGCTGAAAGCCACCAACAATTCGCATCCGGCAGTGAAGTGTCACGCACCGAAGTCCGAACGGGAGAAAGTTCATAACCGATCCCAGTCCGAAATGTAGTCTGCGGGCTCCACTGATATTCAGCCCCTATGGAAAAAAACCAGGCATCGCGGTAATTGAAAGTGAGTGTCGTAATCGGCGCGGCATTTACTCCAGTGATGGAAAGAGGGACGTTTTGCAAAACACTCCAGTTCGTCCACTCCATCGTACTGAGCAGCGTTAATGCATCTGAGACACGATGGCGAACGCCAAAATTAATCTGATCAGGGAGCGTCGCAGTTCCGTTGATTGGCAGATGGATTGAAGCCGCTGGGCGGTCGAAGTCACCTTCAAGACGAAGCTTTACCCTTGACCGGTAGCCGAGGGCGATTTGTGTCAGCGCGGTCGGTGTGAAGGTGATACCCGCTGAAAAGCCAAAACCAACATCTTCAACATCGACGGCAGCGTGATCTGTCAATATTGGAAAAATTGAGCGGCTAAATTTCCCCTGGAACCAAACAATCCTGGGACCTGCGCCGATACTCAAGAAATCACTAATCTTCCATCCAAGGACCGGGTTGACGTCGATCGATTGCCCTTTTGCTTCCGCCGCATAAAAACTGCCGAGCCACGAATTCGCATTTGTCGCGAGTCCGAATGGAGCGTTGACCGAAAGGCCGATGTAGAAATTTTGGTTTATCGGGTACGCCAAATAAATTGCAGGGATGGCGCCAATCTCCCCAATATTTCCAGCAGAACCGCCATAGGCGGCAATTAACGCTGATGAAGTTGGTGGAGCAGCTGTTACGATCGAGTGAGGGAAGATGCCGGCGGCATGGGTCTCGCCCCAAAATCCTTGCGCCTGCGTAACAGCGGACGGATTCCAGTACATGGCGCTCAGGCCCGAACCCGGCGTTGCAGCTCCGGCGAAGGACATGCCTTGCGCGATTGCCGATTGCTCGCGCACGGCAAAGCCACCTGCGTGAGCGGCCGAACCGAATGCCAAAGCTAAGGCCAGTAATCCATTGTAGAACCAGCTATGCGATGCGCCGGAGCAGTTACTTGCCATCGCCCATTTTGCTGTGATTTTTATGGAGTCCGCAATGCCCATAC